>SESE01000256.1_pt1 | contig 23468 bp, 19 predicted proteins | sample 3171371 | NCBI WGS metagenome assembly SESE01 (sample SAMN06051881, study PRJNA518727) | freshwater metagenome | biome: subpolar coniferous forest; feature: holomictic lake; material: water; isolation source: holomictic Lake 442, 13 m depth | place: Canada: near Kenora, Ontario | collected... | reverse complement strand
TCGTGTAAGTCTTGTGATCTTTTATATATAACTCATCATTTCCTCGTGCACAGTAGATCTCTTCATAGAGTGCTTTGGCCTTTGCTTCCAGCATCTCAGTGCTGATAAAACGGACGTTCAACTTTCCAATGTCGGTCATCTCTACCTTTGCAACAACTCTGCGTGACTTGTTCCAGCTTTCTGCCTTGTACATGAACGAATGATAGCGTTTGAAGCCTGCTGGTTGCTGCTTGACGTGTTCGATCAGAGATTCGACATGCTTGAGCAAAAGTGCGTTACGGGTCAAGCCGGTCACGCTGTAACAATCATTTTGCTGGTCAATGAATGCAAAGACTTCTGGTGCTGAATAATGGCTGTCACCACGGTAAACCACTATCGTCTCTGGCCACTTTAGGCGAATCTGTTCCACAATCCGTTTCACATAGGAGACGATCTCCCTGCCTCCAGGGCGCTTTCCGGGCCGCAGTATCGCAGTGATCAGTTTGCCAGAAAAACCTTCATAAACATGCAGCGGTTGATAACATGTTTCCTGATAATAACCGTTGAACAGAGCCAGTTGCTGATGGCCGTGCACAACATCTTCCGTATCGTCAAAATCCAGGACAATGACCTCGGGAGGCTCGGTATACGAAGCGAGAAAATGATCGACAAGACCCTTTGCAATCTGACAGAGATCACGACGGGTAATCATGTTTTCCAACCTGCTGAACGTCGGTTGACTGGCTAAATCAAGGCCGGTTTCAGGTAAACGACCAAGAGCCATTTTCATTGCCGGATCAATGCGTAAACTGTTGCTGTCATTACAATCTTCGTAGCCACAGGCGATTTGAAATACCCGCTGGGTATTGAGTTCATTGACACTGTGCGTAATCGAAGAAGGGCGACGGGTATCATTGATGCACTTGGTCAGCATGCTGATGATGCCAAGTTGGGATTCGGTTTCACTCAAGAATAACACACCAGCATCGCTGGTGATGTTGCCACCATCAAAATCCAGGGCAACCTTTTTGCCCATTACCGGGGCAACGGCTGATGCAGAATTATATGAAAATAATGTTTGTTGCGTACTCTCTGATGTGACTATATTCGGATGAAGGGGTTGCATGAATATCGCGTCTTATTTATTGAGTTAAGCGACAATAATATAAGCAATTGGGATATTTTTTGCACCCTTTTTTTATTGCTTTGATGAATAATTCAGGATAAATAAGCCTGTAGGAATAGATAAAAAATTCCCTGATTGCGGGCTCTCCAATTTCAGGGACAATTCTGCCCGCCTCAGGAAAAGTGCTTATTTGCTCTGACTTTTCAACAATTTCACGAGCAACTTTCTCTGCGTAAAATTTCGAATTATTTGCGATGTAATCGTGAATGTGCCGTAAATCAATTTTCGCAGGCTCTGACCATATTACCATGACAGCATCTCTATTTTCAACTCCTCAGTTGATTGTGACTCTCCACGTTTAATCGCCTCTTGGCCTTTTTTGACCTTATCAACGACATACAGTTTATACATGATCTCCTCAATATTGGCATTCTCCGGTAAAGCTGAAATTACCCTGATTGCCTCCTGCTTCAGATTTTCCATAGTGCGAATCTCCTTTCTTATTTAATCGCTAAGCTCATTGCTGTCAGGAAACAAATTCATGACAAATTTCATGGGTTGCGTTTATTCGGTAATGTTTCTGTCAATCTTTCATCTTCATCGGTAGCTTGCGGTCGTACAAAATATAAGGAGTTTTTCTCACTTATTGCGTTTTAATAACCATCTCATCATTGTTCTTGATAACCGCATTGTCGAACGGCTCTGGTGGAGTGTCAAATAGATGCGGCATAAATTTGTTGAAAAGGGCTGGAGAGAGTCAGAGCAAAAATTCAAAGAGGTTTTGAGGGATATCGGAGAGTTTCCTTTTGCTGGTTTTGTTCCTGATGAGGTTCTTTCACTCGGCCTGCAAGGGATTCGGGAGAGGCTGGTTGAGCAAACAAGGGTCATTTATGAGGTTGGGGAGCAGGATGTTTATGTTTTCATGTTTGTCTCAACTCGTCGTGATTTCATGACCGTGCTCACTGACAGGTTGCTTACTGGAGAATAACGGCAAGAGGTACCGTTATTACTGTTTCCTTCTATAATTTATTATCTTGCTCATCAGTTTTTGCCCCTTTGCGGGCAGTTATTCCACTGTTCTTCGGTAGTGCCTGCAGGATTGCATAAAAAGGATATTATTGACCCATTATAAAAAGAGTTAACGAATGAAGAAAAGTTCGAATAAGCAGTTGTTGATGAACAAGACTGGCGACGAGATACAGGTTGCGCTGGTTGAGGAGGGTCGTCTGGTTGAGTTGATTATTGAGCGTCCTGAGAGCCGGAGAAGTATTGGTGATATTTATCTTGGCCGGGTGCACAAAGTTGTTGAGGGTTTGAAGGCGGCTTTTGTTGATATTGGCCAGAAGTCTGACGGCTTTCTCCATTTTTCGGATGTTGGCACAACCAATGAGGATTATCGTGCGCTGATTGAGGATGATGAGGATGATGATGACAATGGCGGCCCCGACGATGCTGATGGCGATGATACTGATGCTGATACTGATGTCCCACAGGCTGCTCGCGTTGGTGTGGAGCCAGCGGCTGGTGCCAATGTAAAGCAGGCGGCTCGCAGTGGCAGCAAAACCCCTTCGGCAGATGAGCAGGAGCGGGCTGAAAAAAGGCAATCCTATACCCAGATGATTGCCGGCAAGCTCAAGCCGAACGACTCCATTCTGGTGCAGGTGATCAAGGAGCCGATCAGCAGCAAGGGCTCTCGTCTCACCTCTGATATTACCATTGCCGGTCGTTTCATGGTGTTGCTCCCTTTTGGCGGTGGCCAGGTTGCGGTCTCACGCCGGGTGATTGCCCGCAAGGAGCGGTCGCGGCTGAAAAAGCTGGTGCGCTCCATGCTTCCTGAGGGGTTTGGTGCCATTATCCGTACGGTTGCCGAGGATCAGGAAGAGACCTTGTTGAAGCAGGATCTTGAGAAGCTGCTTGGCAAGTGGACCCAGATTGAGGAGAAGTTGCAGGATGCGGCCCCTCCCCAGTTGATTTTCAAGGAGGATACCATCATATCGAGTGTGTTGCGCGACTCGCTCACCTCTGAAGTTGCTGAAATTGTGGCGAATTCACCGACCATCTACAAGGAGACGCTGAACTATATTCAGTGGGCTGCGCCTGAAATGGTGAAAAATGTCACCTTCTATCAGGGCAAGCTTCCCCTGTTTGAGGGGTACGGAATTGCCAAGGATGTAGAATCGATCTTTTCGCGCAAGGTGTGGCTGAAGTCGGGCGGCTATATCATTATCGAACATACTGAAGCGATGGTGGTGGTAGATGTCAACAGTGGCCGTTATGCGGCAAAGCGGGAGCAGGAGGAGAACTCTTTGAAGACCAATCTTGAGGCGGCGCGTGAAGTGGTTCGCCAGTTGCGGTTGCGCGATATTGGCGGTATTATTGTGGTTGACTTTATTGACATGCTCGACCAGAAGAATGCCAAGAAGGTCTATGACTCCATGAAGACGGAGCTGCGCAACGATCGGGCGAAGTCAAACATTCTGCCGATGTCGGACTTCGGTATTATGCAGATTACCCGCGAAAGGATTCGTCCGAGCCTCATGCAGCGTATGGGCGACCAGTGCCCCGCCTGTGGAGGGAGCGGGGTGGTGCAGGCGCGTTTTACCACCATCAACCAGATTGAGCGGTGGCTGCGGAAGTATGCGCTGCAGCACTCCATGCAGTTCAAGCAGCTTGATCTCTATGTCAGCCCCACCGTGATTGAGCCTTTGCAGAACAGCGACCTCAAAACGGAGCTGAAGTGGTTTTTGCAGCACATGCTCTTTGTGCAGGTGAAGCCGGATGAGAGCCTCAGAAGTGACGATTTCAGGTTTTATAGCAGGAAAAATAACAAGGATATTACCGCCGAATATGGCGATATATAATCAGTAAAAAGTCGGAAACGTGTTATGGGACAATATGATACATTGAAAGAGTCAATTCTTGCTTATTCTTCACTTGGCGCCGCTGAACTCTGGGAGATTCCGGAGGCTCGGGCGGTTTTTAATCAGTTCAAACAGTTGCTGAACGAAGGGCTGGTGAGGGCTGCGGAAAAATCGGGCAATGAGTGGGTTGTCAACTCCTGGGTGAAGCAGGGGATTCTGCTGGGCATGCGTCTTGGCAGGTTGCAGGGAAGCACTCTTTCGCTTGATGATCATGGCAATGGCTTTACTTTTATTGACAAGGATACCTGGCCGCTGAAAAAGATAACGATGGATAACAATGTTCGCATTGTGCCGGGTGGTTCGGCGGTGCGGGATGGCTCTTACCTGGCCCCGACTGTAGTTATGATGCCCCCAGCCTATGTCAACGTCGGCGCTTATGTCGACGAGGGGACAATGATTGACTCTCATGCTCTTGTAGGGAGCTGTGCGCAGGTGGGCAAAAAGGTGCATTTGTCGGCGGCGGTGCAGGTTGGCGGTGTGCTGGAGCCGGTTGGAGCGATGCCGGTTATTATTGAGGATGAGGTGATGGTGGGTGGCAATTGCGGCATCTATGAGGGGACGATTGTTCGGGAGCGGGCGGTTATTGGTACAGGAGTAATCCTGAACGGTTCAACTCCAGTCTATGATCTGGTGCGGAATACCATCTACAGAAAAACAGCCGGGTCTCCTCTCGTGATTCCTGCCGGAGCGGTCGTTGTGGCTGGCTCACGAAAGGTCAAGGGCGATTTTGCTGCGGAGCACGGTCTCTCCATCTATACTCCGATGATTATCAAGTATCGTGACGAACGGACGGACAGTGCAACGGCTCTCGAAGAGGCTCTCCGGTAACGATATGGAGCAGAAGAGAGAGTGGTTTGGGGTGTACCGGTTTCGGCTGAGTGTGCGAGGCATCATGGTTGCCCTGTTGTGTTCATGTTCCATACCATCACACTCTCTGGCTGAGGAGCCGCCTCCCGACAAAGAGTATTTCGAGATTGTCAAAAGCATTGATCTGCTGGGTGAGGTCTATCGTGAAGTCTCAAAAAATTATGTTGATCAGCTCAATGTCGGTCAGTTGATGTATGCAGGTATTGACGGCATGCTGCGCACTCTTGATCCCTATACGGCTTTTCTGGATGAAAATGATGCTGGTGAGCTTGATGAGCAGACGAACGGACAGTATGTGGGTATTGGTATCACTATCGCCACTCTTGAAGGGAAATTTTTTGTGACATCGGTTGCTGCCGGTCATCCGGCCGCAAAAGCGGGCATCAGAGTTGGCGACAGTATTGCTGCTATTAACAATAAAGAGGTGAACAATATTTCACCTGAAGAGGTGAAGAGCCTGATCAAGGGTCCCGTTGGCACGTCGATGATCTTTCGGCTTGAGCGTCAGGGAGTGCTGCCATTTTCCGTCACTCTGGTGCGGGAAGAGGTGCGGGTGACGACGGTGAGCTATTCCAGTATTATTGATGGAGTCGGTTATCTTGAGATGAAGAGTTTTGGTGCCCATTCGGCCGCAGAACTTCGTGAAGCATTGCAGGGGCTTCTACAACAGGCCCGGGAGAGTCATGTTCCGCTGAAAGGGGTTATTCTTGATCTTCGCAACAACCCTGGCGGCCTCCTCAATGCAGCAGTTGATGTTGCGTCGGTTTTTATTGCCCAGGGCAGTGAGGTGGTTTCGATTCGTGGTCGATTGTCGGATGCGGTGAAATCGTATCCCACAGAGGTGCCACCGGTGGATGTGGCTATTCCGCTTGTTGTTCTCATCAACAATCAGAGCGCCTCTGCTGCTGAAATTGTCTCCGGCGCAATCCAGGATTTGGATCGAGGTATTATTGTCGGGGAGCGATCGTTTGGCAAGGGCCTGGTACAATCGGTGGTAAAGATCTCTTACGACAGCTCTCTGAAGCTGACCATTGCAAAATACTATACACCTTCAGGCCGATTAATCCAGAAAGAGGTGAAGATGGCGGAGGGGAAGCGGCAACCGCTTCCAAAGGCTCATGGGGAGGATGCTGCACGGGTTTTCAAGACTAAAAATGGTCGAAACGTCTACGGTGGTGGCGGGATTATGCCTGATATGACCATCTCTGAGCCGCCGACTTCCCCCTATTTTGCGGAGCTTCGCAAAAGAGGATTGACCTTTCTTTTTGCCACGGAATACTGCGCAGCCTATCCTGTCAAGCCACCATCGCCGGTTGACCGTCAGGCGCTGATGCTCTCGTTTGGTGACTTTTTGCGCAAGAAACAATTTGTCTATACCTCTGAAGCGGAGCGTCGTTTTAATGAGCTGAAGGAGAGTGTGACGAAATCGCAGACCGCAGTTGATGAGAGTCGCCTGAAAAGTCTCTCTGTGTTACAGCAGACGATTGAGAGCATGAAAGCACAGGAGATTGAGCGCTCCTCGAATGATGTTGCTGCTGCCCTTGAAGTTGAGATTCTGCGTCATTATGATGATCTTCTCGCACGAAAGGCAGAGCTTGGCCATGACCTGGCGGTGAAAAAAGCCATTGAACTCCTCTCTGATGCTGCAAAGTACTCCTCGGCTCTTCAGCCCGCCGCGCCAGGCAAATGAGTCCGGTTATACTCCCGAATTTTATGGTGTGCTCCAAGGGCAATCATGAGATTACTGATGCTCAGAAGGCTTTCGGCCAGCCCGTGCAGCAGGTTGTCGTGCGACAGTGTCGGGTATCCCCTCACTTGGGTGGCAAGGTACATGCAAAAAATGGTGACCGAGATAAAGAGCAGCACAAACCAGAACCCCGCGATAGTCAACCCTGAAAAAATAGTCTTGTCACGCCGATGGACGACCAGCAGGAGCACCAGAAAGGCGAGATAAATCACGCTGGAGATCTGCAGAATGGTGTCGAAAATATCGGCTCCGAGGTAGGACTGCGGCTTTCCGGCAATCATGATAGCGCCAATTGCGGCGGTATATCCAGCCTCGGCAGTGACTTTTCTGATCGATTTCAGCAGGTTCATGGTAGCAAGGAGGAGCGCTGTGCTGCCAAAGACATTGATCAGTTCCGACATGTCCAAAAGTATGGGAATGGAGTCGCCAAAGATGTGGTAGCTCAGCACAAACAAGCTGCCACTCCAGTGGGGCAGCATGGCCAGGCCAAAAAGGCGAATGTCGCGACGTCCCGTTATTCTGCCATAGTGGAAGAGAAGTGCTGCGGCGATTCCCCACTCAAGCGCCGAGGAGATATGGATGATCCAGTTGGGAAAAGAGAGCAGCATTCAGGAGCCCTTGATGAGATGGTAGATATTTTTGGAAAAAATTTTCATCTGGACAGGCCACGAGGCTGGAATCATCTTCTTGTAGAGATAGGAGTCGAAGGTGATCCGCTGGACATCATCATCGGCACAAATAGCTACAAAACTCTCCCGAAGCCGGTCGTTGCGGTAATAGGCTGCCTGCAACACCTCGAGGCCAAAAAAGATGGGGGCATAGAGCTGGCGGAACTCTTTTTCATAGTTCTTCAAAGGGGCACCATGTTTCAGGTGCTCAATCATGGCCAGCGCGCCAAGCTTGCCTGAGCGCATGGCGAAGAAGATTCCCTCCCCGTTTGCCGGGGTCACCAGCCCAGCGGCATCGCCGACAAGAATGGCCTTCTCCTGGGTGAACGATTTGCGGGGCTTCATCGGAATTTTTGCCGCCTCGTCAAGGTAGGGCTTGTCGGTAATGCCGATTTTCTCGACAAAGCGCTTTTGCAGCGCCTTGATATTGTGCTTGTGATCTTCTGTGCCGGTGCCGATAGCCAAATGGTCGGCCTTGGGGAAAATCCAGCCGTAAAAGTCGGGAGAGACCTCGCCATCGAACCAGATTTCCACGATATCGCTGAACTTTTGGATAGAGGGAGTGTACTTGAAGCGCTGCTGCATGGCAATCACCTTCAGCTCGTTTGGCGGAAAGTGCAGCTCATCAGCGGTTTTTGAGTTGGCACCGTCAGCCCCGATAATTCTTTTGGCACGGAGTGGCGGAACTTTGTCGTTGAGGGTGTTGATAACGAAGCCGTCGCCGGAGTGAGAGATGGATTTTACCAGCCCTTCAACCACAACAGCGCCAGCCTTTTCAGCTTCAACGCGCAGATAACGGTCAAATTTTTCACGACGAACCATGCCGACATAACCGTTGGGCATGCTCATGTCGATGACTCGCCCTTTTGGTGAGCGTGCCTTCATCCGGGAGAGTTTTTTCTCTATCAGCTCAGCAGGAATATTAAACTCTTCAATAAGGCCAAGAGGAATGGCTCCGCCGCAAGGTTTGACGTTGTCAAAATTGCGTTCAATGAGCACTGCAGATAATCCCGCTTTTGCCAGTATTGCTGCAGCAACAGCGCCAGAGGGGCCTCCCCCTATAACGGCAACATCATAACGCATAGCTTTACAGTCCGATAAGTTTCGTGGCGATAAATTCTCGAACCCTTGAGATATCAATTCTCTCCTGTGTGGCTGTGTCGCGGTAGCGGACTGTCACCGTCTGCTCTTCAAGAGACTGATGGTCAACAGTGATGCAGAATGGCGTGCCAATCTCATCCTGACGGCGGTAGCGTTTGCCGATAGAGCCGGCATCGTCATACTGGACAAGGAGGTCGGTTGCCAGCTCATCACGCAAGGCGGAGGCTCTCTCTCCCATGCCACCTTTTTTTATCAGCGGCAGTACTGCGGCCTTTACCGGGGCCACTTTCGGCGACAGTTTCAGCACCACACGCTCATCGCCGTCAACGGTGTCCTCAGTGTAGGCATCGGCCAGCAGCGCCAGGAAGAGGCGGTCGCACCCCGCGGAGCTTTCTACCACATAAGGAATGTAGCGCTCATTGGTGAGCTGGTCGATATACTCCATGTTTTTGCCGGAGTACTCCTGATGCTGTTTCAGATCGAAATCGGTTCGTGAATGAATACCCTCAATCTCCTCAATGCCGAAGGGGAACTCAAACTTGATGTCGTAGGCAAGGTCGGCATAATGAGCCAGCTTGTCGTGCTTGTACCAGTGCAGCTTCTCTTTGTTGATGCCAAGGGCGCTGCTGTACCAGGCAAAGCGCTCTTCCCGCCACGCCTCAAATGCCTCTGCCTGGGTGCCGGGCTTGACAAAGTACTGCATCTCCATCTGTTCAAACTCAACCATGCGGAAGATGAAGTTCCCTTTTACAATCTCGTTGCGGAACGCCTTGCCGATCTGCGCAATGCCAAATGGCACCCTCATGCGCGACGACTCACGTACGTTGTGGAAGTTGACAAAAATTCCCTGTGCTGTTTCAGGCCGCAGGTAGACGACACTTGCTTTGTCGGCCAGCGCTCCCATATTGCACTGGAACATCAGGTTGAACTGGCGAACCTCCGTCCAGTCTCCCGAGCCTGTATCTGCGGCCTTGATCCCCTCGGCAATGATGAGGTCATAGAGCGCCCGGTTCAGATCCCCCGATCCGGATGCTGATTCGTAGGTCGCCTGTACCCGCAGGAGACTCTCCTCCTTTCCGTCACGGCGCAGTTTTTCTATATGATTCTCAATAAGGTGGTCAGCACGATAGCGCCGTTTTGTCGTTTTGTCGTCAATCATAGGGTCATTAAAGCTCGCCACATGGCCTGAAGCCTCCCAAACCCTCGGGTTCATCATGATCGAGGCATCAAGCCCGACAATATTCTGATGGCGACGGGTCATGGAGTTCCACCACAGCTCCTTGATATTGCGTTTCATCTCGCTGCCCAGTGGCCCATAGTCAAAACAGGAGGAGAGCCCCTCATAAATTTCCGAAGAGGGGAAAATAAAGCCCCGGCGTTTGGCCAGCGAAACCAGCTTGTGCATCACCTTGTCGGGCGAGAGATTTGCGCTCTGTACCCGCTTTTGATCAGAATTACTCATCGTTCGTTCAGACATGTTGTAGAAAAATCATTTGGCCATCCCCGCTCAACAGCGATTAAACGGTGAATATAATAAAGCCTTCAGGATAATCAGCAGAGAGTGAGAGATAGATGCAGGTCACTCTTTTTCTGCCTCGCAATGCGCCTCCACCAGCTTGCGTCGCAGAACTTTCCCTACGGTTGATTTCGGCAGTGCCTCAATGAACTCGACATGTTTTGGCACTTTGTATGCCGCCAGATCTTTGCGGCAGTGTGCGCGGAGTTCATCGGGGGTGAGCTGGTGGCCGGGATGCAGAACAATCCATGCCTTGACGGCCTCTCCCTGATAGGGGTCCGGTACTCCGGCGACACCCACTTCAAATACCGCAGGGTGGAGCGCTATCGCCTCTTCAACATCGCGGGGCCAGACCTGAAAGCCGCCGGGTTTGATGACATCTTTTTTGCGATCGACGATAAAGAGATAGCCATCTTCGTCGACGTAGCCGAGATCACCCGTGTAGAGCCAGCCGTTACGGAGAACGAGCGCAGTTTCCAGAGGGTTTTGCCAGTACTCTTTCATGATTTGTGGCGCTCGCATGATAATTTCGCCCACTTCATCGTGAGGGAGACCATCAAGCCCGGTTTTCGCATCAACAATTCGGATCTCCACATCGGGTACAGGAATGCCAACCGAGCCGTGTTTGTAGGTGCCGAGAATCGGGGTAAATACGGAGGCGAGCGCTGATTCGGTCAGACTGTAGGCATCAATAATTCGGCCACCGGTCAGCTCTTCAAAACGTCTTTTGGTTTCGAGCATGAGCGGAGCAGCGCCAGAAACGCTGAGCTTGAGTGATTTCAGGATTGAGCTGTCACCCTTCACTTTGGGGTGGTTGATCAGGGCGGTAAAGAGCGTCGGTACTCCGGGCAGGACTGCCGGCTTCAGGGTTTTGATGGTGTGCAGCAGGTCGTCCAGATCGCGCGGATTTGGCACCAGCCCGAGCGGGTAACGATGAATCAGCGCGGCGGTCATAATTCCGACCTGAGCGTAGACGTGAAACAGGGGCATGTTGAGCAGGATAATATCTTTGCCCTGTTTGAGGATAACACTGAACCAACTGGCAATCTGCATTCCGGTCATCACCATTCCCCGGTGGGTAATCACCACGCATTTAGGGTTCCCGGTTGTGCCACCGGAAAAGAGAAAAATGGCCGGCTTGTCGTGCCTGACCGGCATCGGAACAAAGTTAATTGTGGCGTATGTTGCAATAAGGGAGCTGAGCTGGTAGTCGCCTTTACCAAGTTTTATCCGATGGCCATCTTTTTTCTCTTTCATCAGGGTAAAGAGAATTTTTTTGAGGGGCGAAAGGTACTCTTTGATATTGGTTGTTATCACCCGCTTCAGGCGAGAAATGGTTTGAGCGCTCTTGATTTTTTCATAAAAAGTGGTTAACACGATGACGCTCTCCGCGCCACACTCATTCAGGGCGTGTTCCAGCTCGTTGACGGTGTAGAGAGGATTCATTGGCACGGCAATGGCTCCAGCTTTCCATACTCCGAACTCACTGATGATCATCTGGGGAGAGTTGGGCATGATGAGGGCAACCCTGTCGCCATCTTGTATCCCCAGTGACAGCAGCGCCACTGCCAGAGTGTCACTCTGTCGATCAAGCTGCCGGTAAGAGAGGGAGTTGCCCTTGAAGTGCATCGCCGTATGGTGGGGTTGCTCTCTGGCACTTCTGCGAAGTACATCGACCAGACTCTCTTCGGGGTAGGGGTGAAGGGTGTGGGGAACCCCCTTGTCGTAGTGGCGAATCCAGGGTTTGGCGCTCATGGCTTTTTTTGGTCAAAAGTTACCGTATCGATTGTATAATATCGTACACTGCAGTGGTTAATACACTCAATTGTTTGTTGGAGATGATAAATGGTGGCATAAGATAGACGAGCCGTCCGAAGGGGCGAACCCAAACGCCCCGGTCAACAAATTGCTGTTGGATGGTGGCCATAGCAACCGGGTTATGAAGCTCAACAACCCCGATGCCGCCCAGGACGCGAACATCGGCGACATGGCTGAGTGTCCGGCAGGGTTCAAGCCCCTGGCGAAGTCCGGTTTCGATGCGAAGAACGGATGGCTGCCAGTCATAGCTCTCAAGAAGCCGAATGCTTGCACAGGCTACGGCACAGGCGAGCGGATTGGCCATAAAGGTTGGGCCATGCATGAAGAGGCCCGGGGAGGCTGAGCAGATGGTTTCAGCGACATGGTCAGTGGTCATTGTTGCCGCCAGGGTCATGTAGCCGCCGGTCAGCGCTTTGCCGAGGCAGAGCATATCCGGGACAATGGCGGCATGTTCGAGCGCAAACATTTTTCCTGTGCGCCCGAATCCGGTGGCAATTTCGTCGAGTATCAGGAGTACCTTGTAGTGGTCACACAATTCCCGAAGGCGGATGAGGTAGTGTGGGGAGTAAAAGCGCATTCCTCCTGCGCCCTGAACTATCGGCTCGATAATAACTGCTGCGATGTTCCGGTGATGGCGCTCCAGCTTCAGGCGCATATCGGCGATATCTTCGTCGGTGCATGGGTCATCAAAGCGGCAGGCTGGGGCTTCAGCAAAGTACTGCTCTGGTATTGCACCTTTGAAGAGGGAGTGCATTCCTGTTACCGGGTCGCAGACTGACATGGCGGCAAAGGTATCGCCATGGTATCCTGAACGGACGGTCAGCAGCCGCTTTTTCGATGATTTTCCCAGCGCAGCCCAGTACTGTATGGCCATCTTGATGGCAACTTCCACGGCAACTGACCCGGAATCGCTGAAAAAAACTTTCTGCAGTGGTTCCGATGTCAGATTGACCAACTGTCGGGCAAGCGTGACTGCGGGCTCATGGGTAAGGCCACCGAACATGACATGGCTCATCTGCTGAAGCTGGGCAACCACGGCCGCATTGAGCACCGGATGGTTGTAGCCGTGGATGGCCGCCCACCATGAGGACATGCCGTCAATCAGGGTACGGCCATCTTCAAGCTCAAGAAAGACTTCGTAAGCCCTGGCGACAGGATAGACCGGCAGAGGATTGGTCATCGAGGTGTAGGGGTGCCACAGGTGGTGGCGGTCGAAGTTGCAGTCAATGGTCGGCATTCAGGTACACCCGGTTATAGTGAGAGACGATCAATGGCATCAGCGTCAAGTATTCCATCATACAGGTTTACCACAGGCGCACAATATCCGGCGTTGTGGAGCGCACGCTGGATAAGGTAACGGGTATCATCAACAATCAGTTTGGCTGCGGGCTGAAAAGAGTTGTAGATAATGCCACGGAGAACAATTCCCCGTTTCACACAGGCCTCAATCGAGAGCAGTGTGTGGTTGATGCTGCCAAGACGGGGGCTGGTTACCAGAAGGAGGCCGTATCCCGCATCACGTACATAATCGGCAAAAAGGAGCTCATCTGCAAGCGGAACCAGCAGACCACCCACCCCCTCAAGCAGGATCAGTTCGTAACGCTTCTGCAGGGCAAGGGTGCAGCGCCGGATGCGCATAAGATCAATCTCTGTGCCATCAAGACGGGCCGACAGGTGTGGAGAGGCTGGATAGCGGAAAACGTACGGGCAGGTGAGCCCCTCCCGGTCAACCTCCAGCAACCCTGTGCCCATCAGACGGCGGTGCTCAACAATATCTTCCGACACCCCTTCGCATCCCGTCTGGACAATTTTCTGGGTGATGACATTTTTTCCGTTCTGGAGCAGCGCTCTGGCAAGCAGGCCGGTTGCAAAGGTTTTTCCAATGCCGGTATCAATTCCAGCAATGACGATAACGCTCCCTTTCATGACGATCTCTTTTTCATGCAGCAGTAGACCGGGTGATAGGTCAGTGAGACTCCATTTGCCGATGAAAAGAGTTGCCAGTAGAGGCGGATGAAGCGCTGGTACCGGCTTTTGGTCCACAAGTGTCGCCCAATGCCATTGACCCCTGTTTGGCGTATATGATGCAGCACCGCTTCCGGCGAGCTGAATTCGAGTTCTCTCAGCTCCTCCCGGCAGTCGCTCAACTCAAAATATCTGCCGGCAAGCAGTGCAAGCGTTTCGAGGCTGTGGTAGTGGAGGCCGACCCCCTCAATGGTTGCCGTTTCACGCATGTTTGAGGTGCTGAAGCTGCTGAAGGCGAGTATTCCCCCCGGCTTGAGATGGGCTGCCATAATTTTGAAGAAGTGGTCGATATCGTCCAGCCACTGCAGGGTGGCATTGGAGACCACCAGATCAAGCTCTGCGGGCAAATCGCTTATAGTCTCTATGTCGCCAGGAAGGAAGTTGAACTCCTGAACCGGGAGGCGATCAAGCACCTCTGTGAGGCAGGTGAGGCTCTCCTCAACCAGATCATTGGCGTAATAGCTCTCGACCGTGCAGCGGCTCAGCAACTCCGCCATAAAGCCCCCTGAGCCAGCTCCCACCTCAAGCACCCGATTGAAGGATCGGCTGGGCGTTGAGCGGCAGATCATCTCCAGCAGCTCATGAGCCATTGCTTTCTGCACCACAGCCTGGTTGTTGTAGCTCTTGAGCGTTCGGCTGAACCTGTTGCGTACCAGTGGCTTGTTTATGGTCTGAAGCAAGCGAGCACCTCCTGCAGCTTTTTGAAATGGTGAAAAGGGAAGTGGGGCATATCGGCAACCACCGTCCTGGGGAGCCCTTCCCATGCTGCATATTGCTGCTGTGCCGGAAAGACAAGATCTTTTTCGCCAATAATGGCATGGTCATAGCTCCAAGGCGTTTCTGTGGCCTCTGTTATCCCTGAAGCCCCTGTTGCCTCAGCGAGAAGGAGGCGCTCTTTCAGCCGTGACAGCTCCTCTTGCTGGCTGGTAGAGCTGCGATCGGGTGAGATGGTGGTAAAAAGGGCGAGCGCGTCGCTGCTGCCGCACATCCGCCGATTGAAGCGTTGGCGACTCACCTCTGACCAGGTTGAGAGGGTAGCCTCAAAAACTTCAGGCCGGATCCCTTTTTCCGCATGGACGGGATGAAGTGTGCCGTTGATGGCAATTGCCCCTGTTACGGCAGGGAGCCTGGTCTGTTGAGCGACCCATACCCCGAATGACCAGGCCACAATGGTTATGCGACGATAACGGCTTATCTCCTCCATCACCACCGGATCGAGTGTCAGTGTGTGGTAATCGTAGCAGATCAGCAGATCGGGGGTGAACTCTTCCTCAAGTGATGTCATGAGAAGATGCTTGCCCAGACGGCTATCCATGCCCCATCCGTTAAAGAGAAGCAGCAGCTCTTCAGCTCCCTCATGTTTAAGCCAGGCTGTTTTCATGGTAGGACCAGTTCAGGTATTCGGGCAATATCTTCCCACTGCAGGGTGGAGCGGAGTGAGATGCGGATACGGGCGCTTTTTTCAGGAACGGTCGGTGGTCGGAGAGGCATGCAAAGAAATCCTGCCGTTCTCAGTTTGGCAGCCAGAGCTACAGCCAGGGTGTTGCTGCCTGTAATGAGGGGGACGATATGGCTCTCGCCCGGCACCTCACATCCCCGCCCGATCAGCTCCTGACGCAATGTGTCGGCAAGCTGCAAGAGAGCCTCACGCTCCCGCTGCATGGCGCTCTGTTGTGCCAGAGTCACGAGGCTCCAGCCAAGAATAACCGGAGGAAGCGCCGTGGTGAAGATGAATGAGCGCATGGTGTTGATCAGATACTCTTTCACCAGGGTACTCATGATGGCATAAGCTCCGGTTGAGGCGAGCGCTTTTCCAAAGGTACCGGTGATGATATCGATCCCTTGTACAACGCCAACGGCTTCACAGAGTCCGAGACCGCGTGCTCCGAACACTCCAACGCCGTGCGCCTCATCGACAATCAGCAATGCGCCGTATTTCTCCTTTAAGGCAACGAGGCGAGCAAGGTCGGCAAGGTCGCCGTCCATACTGAACACCGATTCGGTGACAATAAATACCTGTCGGTAACGGTCAGCAGCTCCGGCAAGAAGCTCCTCCAGATGGTCGTAGTCGCGGTGGCGGTAGCGTTGCCAGGGTGCGTCGCCAATTTTCAAGCCATCAATAATGCTGGCATGGTTCAACCGGTCACTGAGCACAAGGTCATGGCGGCCGCTCAGCGCAGGAATCATGCCGATGTTGGCGTGGTAGCCGCTGTTGAAAACAAGGGCAGCTTCACGTCCGTAGAGTGTTGCCAGAGCCTCTTCCAACTGGTTGTAGAGTGGATGGTTCCCTGTCAGCAGACGGGAGGATGAGCTGGTCATGGCATGAGCAGTCTCACGGAATGTTTGCGTGTAGGTCGCCAGCATCGCCTTGTCATCGCCCAAACCGAGATAGTCGTTCGAGGAGAGGTTCAGCATGTTTTGCCCATTGACCACAATATCTTTGCCATCTCGGGCGCTGATGTCAGGCAGTACCCGGTATCTATCCAATGCTCTGAGGTCATCGAGCTCCCGGCTGATCCGTTCCTGAAACTGCATGGCAGCCGCTCCCTCAGTTGAAGCTGGCGATCTGGCTGGCGAAACGCCGGTCATCAGCAATATCACGTCCTCGCGTGGTCAGGTAGCCACCGGTGAGGTAACCGTTGGCACCAGAGAGCATCAGGAGCCCCTGAAAATCCTTCATAATGGTCTCCCGGCCTGCCGCAAACTTGATGATTTTACGGGGATGCGCAAGACGGCACAGCGCAAAGGTTTTTACAATGTCCGCCACAGAGAGCGGCTCTTTATCGGCAAGCGGTGTGCCGTCAATTGGCACCAGCACATTCAGTGGTATGACGGTAACATCAAGCTCCTGAAGCGCAAAAATCATGCTGATTCGCTCCTGCATGGTTTCGCCAACGCCCATAATGCCTCCGCAGCAGACAGAGATGTTGTTTTTTCTCAGCAGTTTGATGGTCTCAATCCGCTCCTCGATGGTGTGAGTATCGGCTATAAGGGCATGATATCGGTCGGGCGCAACCTGGATGTTGATGTTATAGTGGGCGATGCCGTGTGCAGCGAGCGCGGCGGCAGGCTCCTCCCCCAGCATACCGAGTGATGCACAGATGTGCAGCTCCGGCAGCTCTGCGTGCAGACGATCGATCATGTTGAGTATCCGCTGAAACTCCGCATTGATCTTTTTATAGCCGTAGCCACTGGTGACAATACCGAAATGGGTGACACCCTCAGCCATACAGTTGCGGGCCTCAATCAGGGCGGACTCTTCACTGACAAGATCGTAGACCTCAATATCAGCATGGTTGTGGCGCGACTGGGCACAAAACTTGCAGTTCTCGGCGCATACTCCAGATTTTGCGTTCATGATGGAGCAGGCATGCAGCTCCTCTGCGTCGGAGGCGTAGCGGTTTTTAACCTTGTTGGCCAGCGAGGCCAGATCAAGGGCAAGTTCGCCAGGCAGATCGGCAAGCTGAAGCGCTTCGGCGCGGGTAAGAGGCTCACCAGTCTCAAGCACACGATAAGCGGCCTCAATCAGGGGGTGCAGCAGTGTTGATGGCATAATATCTCTATAAAAAATTTGTTATGGTCAGCTCTCAAAAGTTGTCGTGAACGGCTCGAAATCCTTTTTCACCATTCATCATTCACCATTCACCATTCATAATTCATCACTTCTTCAGCAAATGCGCCTCTCCGGATGAAACAAGTATCGTCTCTCCATCCCCACCCTGAAGTTGCAGCTCTCCTCCTTTCGCAATTCCGGTGACGGTTCCCTTCAGGATTCGGTTTCGCTGATCAATAAAGACCTCTTTTGACTGAAGCAGTGAATACTGTTCAAGTGACGGGAGCATAAAGGCGAGATCATCTTGATGCAGCCATTCGTCATAGAGAGGCTCGACGTGGTTAAGCACCAGGGCAAGAAGTTGGGGTCGTGAAAAGAGTTGACCTCTCTCCAGAAAGAGTGATGTTGCACATTCTTTCAGTTCGGGGGGCATTTCGCTCTGGTTGACATTGATTCCAATGCCAGCAACAACAAAGTGCGTCATCTCTGGTTCTGACTGCATTTCACAGAGGATGCCACACAACTTTTTTCCATTGACGAGAATGTCATTTGGCCACTTTATCAGTGCTGCAAGCCCCGGAGAGAGCTCCGTCAAGGCGCGACGAAGGGCAACAGCCAGAAGCAGCGTCAGTTGAGGCACCCGGATTGATGGCACCGCTGGACGCAGAATCAGGGAAAAATAGAGATTGACGGCAGGAGGTGAGATCCAGGTACGCCCCATTCTCCCTTTTCCTCCACTCTGGGCATCAGCAACAACCACAGACCCTTCCGGAGCGCCTTCAACCGCAAGCGCTTTGGCCAGCATGTTGGTTGATGTTGCCAGGGCGTGATAGTCGATCGTTGTCCCGAAACGCTGGCAGGTGAGAAAGGGCAACACCTCGCCGTGAACAGGTCGCCCTGTTATGCCCGACAGAAGATAGCCCCTTCCTGTGACGGCATCAATCTGATACCCTTCACTTCGCAGTTGGCGGATATGCTTCCATACGGCGCTTCTGGTGATCCCCAACGTGCCGCAAAGCCTCTCGCCTGACAAAAAATCGTCTGCTGTAGAAAGGCAAGTGAGGATTTGCGCAGTAACGTCGTTCATGACCAGAGATGGAGTATGCTGAATAATTGGTTGTTGTAAACCTGAATGTAGGTTGTGGTTTACAACTTTGCAAGACAATAAACATAGGCTCCACCTCGTTGGTTACCCTGAGCTCTTATTTGTTTAATGATGCCAGGGTGGAGGTTTCGTAATTTTTGCGGTAGAGTTGTACGCCCTTGAAGATACCATAAGCAATTTTGGCCTGCTCCTGGCGGTCACGAAGAATCTGCTCCTCTGTGGGGTTCGATAAATATCCCACTTCAACCAGTGCGCTTGGCATGGAGGGTGTCCAGAGCACCATAAAGCCGGCCTGGCGGACTCCCCGGCTGTTGCTGCCCTGTTTCTGATCGATGGGTTTAATAATATTCTGGGCCAGGGTGGTTGATTGCTTGGCGAAGGCGTTTTGCGCCATGCTGCTCATGATGAGATACTCCTCGGTAAATCCCTTGTACTCAACCTGATAGTCGGCTTCGTTCCGTATAACCGAGTTTTCCAGCATAGCCACATCAAGAGCCTCCTTGTTTTTATGGGCACCAAGAATATAGACCTCTGAGCCTCGGGCGCTGCGGTTTGGGCTGGCATTACAGTGCACACTGACAAAAAGCTTTCCGCCGTTGCGATTGGCTATTTTACCCCGTTCATGCAGGGGAATGAAGGTATCATCTTTTCTTGTGTAGACCACCCGCACCTCTGGCCACTTCTGTTCGATAAATGTGCCAAGATCGTGTACGATGTTCAGCGCAATATCTTTTTCACGGGTGCCATTGCCCCCAAGGGCGCCAGGGTCTTTTCCGCCGTGGCCGGCATCAAGCACAATGGTGTTGAGTTTCCATTTTTCCACATCGCGGCTCAGTACCTGGGCGATCTGCTGCTCCTTCTCTTTTCGGTGAATCTCCTCTACATCAGCATCACTTCGGATATAAATCAGATAGCGGTTACTTTTTTTGTTGTACTGGAAGTCAGCAGAATTGATGATTGCGGAGCGGTTGTCAAGTGCAATGGTGAACTGTAACCCATTGCCGGGAAAGCGCTGAGGCGTAATTGATCTGACGAGGCCGCTTTTGTGTACTCTCGTTAACGCTTCGATATTGCAGACTGTATTGGCAAATGAAAAATAGATAAATCCTTCGGGATCGGGTTTGAGTAGCGAGGTCTGGGCAAGCGCTCCTGAAGCGGCAAAGGTTATGATTGCTCCATTGGCACGTTGCTCTATCTGGACTCCGGTGATGACTGTTTTTGAGGATTCGTTCCGGGAGTCGCTCTCTGTTCCAGTAGGTCGCTCTTCACTTTTGAGAAGACCGATGGAGCCTGATAGCTCCCCGGCGCGCTCTGCCTGCAGTGATGCGCTTATTCTGTTGGTATCAGCGTTATACTCGACTGGTCGGTCAAGCCAGAGCGAGAAGAGCCTGCACATCTGGATGACCGGCAGATAGATGCGTGACTGCTTCCTGGTCGGAGCGGATGGCAACTGGATAATTCTTTCGGGAAGTTGAGGATCTCTTGAAGAGACGCGAACAAAATTATTTCCGGTGTTGATGGTGCAGTGTGTCGGGTTTTTTCCGAAAGACTCCTCAATCACCAGACCGTCCTGGTTTTTCCGGAAGCTCAGGCGTAATCCTCTGGCCATCGACTCAAGGTCAACCGTCACATCACGGCCATTTCTCAGGGCAAGCACCCTGATGGTGTACCCATGATTGCCTCCCCCTTTGGTAACGACAAGTGGAACCGTGCACTGCTCTTTGGGATCGACAGGCGCTGCAATGAGCGAGCTGCAGGAGGCTACCATCAACAATATAATAGTCAGAGAGGTCAGCGAGGAGCGGATATGAGGCAGAAAGTTGGACATGAGATTCAATCGAATTGCAATAGCGTTTTTCTTAAAGTACCTGATACGGCAGTGATAATAATAAAATTTATCTCTTCAACATGCCAATAATCGGGGTTTTTGAAGCTGTTCCCGAAAGGTTTTTCCTGATATGAGTTGGTCTGAATTGCGGTAAAATTTGTTTTTTGTTCTTCAACGCCTATCTTTTTTAAAGTTTTTTTGTAAACGCTCTTACTTTCAGGACTGATCCATGGCTTCCAAACCGTTTATAGTATCCGCCAGAAACAGGACCCTGATTGTCGTCGAATCACCTTCAAAGGCAAAAACAATAAATAAATACCTTGGTGACAAGTATACCGTGTTTGCCTCGGTAGGCCATATCAAGGATCTTCCCAAGAAAGAGATTGGTCTTGATTTTGAAAACCACTATGTGCCCCGGTATGAAATTATTCCCGGTAAAGAGAAGGTTGTTCGCCAGTTAAAAAAGCTTGCGGCTGAAGCGAGCGATATTCTGATTGCGACTGACCCTGATCGAGAGGGCGAGGCTATTGCGTGGCATATCGCCAATGAAATCGGTGAGACAAAGACACCCGTATCCAGGGTGCTCTTCAATGAGATTACCAAAAAAGCTATCATAGAGGCCATTCAGGCGCCTCGCCAGATCGACACCCGTCTTGTTCGCTCGCAGCAGACTCGTCAGGGGCTCGACAAAATTGTTGGTTACAAGATCAGCCCTTTTTTGTGGAATGTGGTGCTGCGCGGTCTCTCTGCCGGGCGGGTGCAGTCTGTCGCTCTCCGGCTGATTTGCGAGCGTGAAGCGGAGATTGTCCGTTTTCTTGTTCAGGAGTACTGGACTATTGCCGGAGATTTTTTGACCGAAGGGAAGGAGTCGTTCAGGGCTCGGCTCATCCGTTTTGAGGGTGAGAAGCCGGAGATAACCAATCAGGAGCAGGCTGAGGCGATTGCGGCTCTTGCCCGAAACGGCAACTATTCGGTCAAGGAGATTGCTCCCCGTGTTCAGCAGCGCAAGCCACCCTTTCCCTTTACAACCTCATTGCTGCAACAGGCGGCCTCAAACCAGCTCGGCTTTGGCTCGCAGCGAACCATGCGCACCGCCCAGCAGCTCTATGAGGGAATCGAGATTGGCGCGGAGGGTCTGACAGGCTTGATCACCTATATGAGAACCGATTCAACCCGTATTGGCCCCGAAGCTGTTGCCGAGGCACGGAGTTATATTGACCATCAGTTTGGCAAGGAGTATATCGGCTTTGGCGGGGCGGCCAAGCAGGGCAAAAATGCCCAGGACGCACACGAGGCGATACGTCCAACCTCACTGTCAAAAAGGCCAGAGCAACTGAAGCAGTATCTTTCAACCGATCAGTATAAACTGTACGAATTGATCTGGAAGCGTTTTCTTGCCGCCATGATGGCTCCGGCCAAAATTGAGCAGACGCGGGTCGATGTTGAGGATAGCGCAGGCAAGTTTCTCTTCAGGGCAACCGGCAGCAGGATACTATTTCCTGGATTTATGCGTGTCTACGACGATCAGCGTGAGCTTGATTACGAGGCGCAGACCTCGACCAGGGAGGATGTTGAGAAGGAGCAGAATGTCAAATTGCCTGAGCGGTTGACGGCCAATGATGCCCTTGCCTTGTCGGATCTCGATCAGAAGCAGAGCTTTACCCGCCCTCCGGCCCGTTATAGTGAGGCCACCCTTGTGAAGGATCTCGACCATTTTGGTATTGGCCGTCCCTCCACCTACGCCTCTATTTTTTCGACACTGCAGGATCGTGGCTATGTGGAGCTTGAAAAGAAAAAGATTGCCCCGACAGAGCTTGGCAAGGATGTTTCGCTGATTCTGGTTGCCAATTTCCCTGACCTTTTTGATGTTGGCTTTACCGCTTTTATGGAGGATGAGCTCGACAAGGTGGCCAGCGGCGATGACGAGTACGAAAAGGTGCTCGACAGCTTCTATAAACCCCTTGAGGCAACACTCGCCCTGCGCAAAAGCGATCCGCTGATTCCGCAGAACGGCGAGGCACAACTGTGCGAAAAGTGCGGCGTTGGCCTCATGACGGTGAAATGGACCGGCAGTGGCAAGTTCTTTGGCTGCTCCTGCTATCCAAAGTGTAAAAATATCAAGGCGATCAGCAGCAACCGGGAGAAGCCGGTTGATACGGCGATTCTCTGTCCCTCCTGCAAAGAGGGGCACATGCTCCTGCGCAAGGGGCGACTCGGCCCTTTTCTCGCCTGTTCCAACTATCCAAAGTGCAATACGCTGCTCAACCTCAGCAAGCAGCGTCACATCGAGCCGATGAAAACACCGCCGGTGGTGACGGATATTCTCTGCGCGAAGTGCGGCTCCCCGCTCTATCTCCGCAGTGGTAAACGTGGCCTCTGGCTCGGTTGCTCCAAGTTCCCCAAATGCCGGGGACGTCTCGCCTGGAGTACGCTTGAAGAGAGCGTTCAGCAGCACTGGGAAGCGGTGATGGTCGATCACCAGAAAGCGCATCCGCCGGTGCTGCTCACCATGATTGATGGCCAGCCGGTCTCAATGACAACCGCCGTGGATGATATTATCACGAAGGCGGAGGCATCGGGGTTGCTGTCTGTTGTCGAGGGTGCTGTGGTTGAGTAGGGACATACTATGGCGTGTCCTATACAATACTGGATTGGATTTTTTGTTACAGAGGTGGTTGAACGTCGATCACTGGCCACGGGGCGTCGGTCACTGAGCACCGGTTACTGAGCGAAGTCGAAGTGACTCGCAGCACCCGTTTGTCTTGAACCTTGATTCTCTCGATTGTCTTGATTCCCTGATTGTTCTCGATCCGGAATCAAGATGACAGGCTTTTGTCCATGGGTGGCTGATGAAAAAGGTGGCAGTGCTTGAGCGACGGCAGTGCGAAAATCACAATGTAGGTCATTTGCCATAATCGCAATTATTCTGCAAGTATTTCGATTTTTACCATCTTTTCTTTATACTCCAAGTGTGGTTCTGGTGAGTGCTCTTTGCCGCATCCCAAGTCATACCATCCGTCTTATCCCCAAACAGTTATTAAGGCTAAAAACAATACCATCTTCAATTCCCGTCTCTTTTCACTTGAATTTATTGACGATTATCGCTATTGTTAATGATGAGGTTTGGCAACTGTATTCGGCTATTTGGTGTAAGGTCTGGTAATATTACCTTGATTTTCACGATGGGGTGAATTTTGCATTACTGTAAAACTAA
>SESE01000253.1_pt1 | contig 23581 bp, 23 predicted proteins | sample 3171371 | NCBI WGS metagenome assembly SESE01 (sample SAMN06051881, study PRJNA518727) | freshwater metagenome | biome: subpolar coniferous forest; feature: holomictic lake; material: water; isolation source: holomictic Lake 442, 13 m depth | place: Canada: near Kenora, Ontario | collected... | reverse complement strand
GCGGGAATCGCCATGCTGGAGTTATTGGCTCAGTACCTTGCACCATTTATGGCACCGCGCTTTGGCGCCGGCCTTGAGCTGATTCCCCAGTTCCTGCAAGGACTGCGCCACTGAGTGGCGCTACAGGAAGTTGAACAGCGACAGTTTCTGGATCTTGACAAAGGCTTGCTGGGTTGCCTGCAGCGCCGTCTGGCGTTGATAGAGCTCGGAGATGGCGCTGGCGTAGTCCAGATCCTGCAAATCCGACAGCTGACTGCGGTCGAACTGGGTCCGGCTGGCGCCGGCTGTGTTGATCGCGTCAAGCTCCTGCAGCCGGGAGCCAACCGACGAGCGCACCGTCAGCACGTTGTCATGGGCGTTCGTGATCTTGCGGTTGGCGGTGCTCAGCGCGTTAAGCAATTGCGTGCGACTGGTGTCGCTGCTGCCAGTCAGTGGTCTGCGCAGCGCCACGAGGGCATCACTGATGGCGCCGAAGATGTCGGTGCCGGCGTTCTTGGCCGTTGAAACATTGAACGAGTCGCCAGCCGCCGGCGCCCCGCTGATGACGATTTGCAGGCCGCCAAACTGGATTGGATCGCCGTCCTTGTAACTGCCTGCGCCGATCGGGGCACTGCCAGCCGGAATGCTGTCGACCTGATAGGTTCCCGAGGTCGGGAAACTGATGCTGAAGTCCTTGCCATAGTTGGCATCGCTTGAATTGATCACGGAGCTCGAGCCGAAGACACCGGTGCCGGCATTGGCTGCGTTGGCGGCACTGACATAACCGGCGCCGTCCTGCACGCTCTGAAAAATACTGCGCCCGTCGTCGCTAGTAGCCATCTGGCGCGATACGTCGACCTGCATCAGGCGCTGACCCTGATCGCCGGAATACAGGACACTGCCGTTGCTCTGTCTGGCGAAGGGCTGGCTTGAACTCTTGAAGCCGGCAAACAGGAACTGGCCATTGCCATCGTCGGCATTGGCCAGTCCGAGCAGCTGGTCCAGGCTGCTCTGCATTGCTGCGGCTATGCTTGATCGATCAGCATCGGCCAGCGTGCCATTGCCGGCCTGCACCACCATGGTCTTGAGGTCCTGCAGCACGGAGGTGACGCTTTGCAGATTGTTCTCTTCCAGCGACAGGGTCTGAATTGCCTGCCCACGGCTGGCGGCGTACTGGGCATTGAGGGCGATGGACTGCGTCACACCCAGGGCGCGGGTGGCACTGAGTGGGTCGTCCGAGGGCGTCAATATCTTGGTCATCGAGCCCATTTGCTGCTGTACGCGCAGCAGGTTGTCCTGCTGCGAACTCATCGCCGCCTGACTCTTTTCGTAGAAGGACGAGGTACTGATTCGCATCATGAACTCCTTGGTGGTGTGCTACCTGATGGCGAGGATTGCATCAAACATCGCCGACGCCGTCTGTATCACTTTGGCATTGGCCTGGTACATCTGCTGAAATATCAGCAGGTTGGCGGTCTCTTCGTCCTGATTGACGCCGGAGACCGACTGCTGGGCAACGCGGATTTGTGCCGTCAAGCTGGTTTGCGCATCATTGGATATCTGAATCTGCCGGGTCTTGTTGCCTATGGTGCTTACCAGTTGCGCATAGGCGTCGTTGAAGCTCGATGCGTTGTCGCCAATGGTCTTCTTGTTTTGCAGCGCGGCCAGCAGCAGGGCGTTGCGACCGTCGGACACGCCGCCGGTATTGTTATCGATGGTGAAGCTGTCGCCGTCAGACGGGGTGCCGCTGATGCTGAAGCTGATTCCATTGAAACTCAGCTTCCCTCCGTCGCTATAGGGCACAGCATTGACATCCGGAAAGCTGGCAGCGGGAAAACCGGAGAGCGTCTTGGTAGCACTGTGATAAGTCAACGTGACCTTGCCAGCCAGCGGAGCTGCCAGATAACTGGCGTCAACGCTTGCCACGGAGATCAGGCCGCTGCCCCGATTTGCGACCGGATTGCTGGTGACTACGGGCGCGGCGGCGGCGACTTTGGAGGGGTTGATCAGCGCGACATCAAAGTCGCGCGCGCCATTGCGGGTGGGCTGAATCAGGAAGGAGTCGCCAGCGCTTGCGCTGCCCCTGGCAAATGTGAGTGTCAGTCCATCAAAGGTGGCCGTGTTCAACGATGATGTCGGAAAACCCGTCGGCAGTGCAATGGTCTGCATGTCAGCGAGTCGGGTCAGCGTGTAGCTCAGGTCGGCCTCGACACTCAAACGGTAGTCGCTGGTGCTGAGCTTCCCGGTGTCGGAAAAACTCGGCGTCAAGACCAGATTGCCCTTGTTGCCGCTGTTGGCGATGATGTCGGGACTGGACTGCGAAAAGAAGTTCTTTCCCAATACTCCGTTCAAATCAACGCCAAGGCGTTGCTGCGCATTGAAAGTGTCGGACATGGCGATGGCAATGCGCCCAAGCGAGTTCTGCGCAGTGTGCAGAGTCTGATTGCGAAATTGCAGCAGCCCACCCAATGAGCCGCCCGCCAGCATGCTGTCCTGGAGTTCCACCGATTGCCCGCTGGCGCCGACCATCGCGACCCCGGTCTGCTTCGGATCGGCGGCAGAGACGACCGACTTCAGGGTGGCGGCCTTGTCCCCCAGCACCAGGGTCTGACCGCTGCCGATGAAGACGCTGTACTGGCCACCTTCCTGCACCACCACTTTGGTGCCGACCAACTTGCTCAGTTCGCTCACCATTTGATCGCGCTGGTCCATCAGGTCGTTCGGGGTCTGGTCCTGATTGGCATTGGTGACCAGTGAAATCTGCTTGTTCAGACTGGCAATCTGCTCTGCGTAAGTGTTGATCAGGTCGACACTGCCAGTGATTTGATCGTTGGCGTTATTGCTCAGACCGGTAAAGTATTCGCTGGTTGCCCTGAACTGGTTGGTCATGGTTTGCGCCGAGCCGATCAGTTGCTGGCGCGCCGCCGGGTCGGCCGGCGTGTTGGCTACTGTCTGCACCCCGGTAAAAAAGGCCTGCATCAGTGGTGCCAGACTGGCAGTCTGATTGGCCAGCAGGTTGTCGATCTGGCTGACTTGGCCGTATTCGGTTGTCAGGGACTGATTGGCCGATTGCGCCTGATTGAGTTGCGAACTCAGGAACTGGTCATAGCTGCGGGAAACTTCGGTCGTTCGGGCGCCGGTTCCAAGAAAACCGACACCGGCGAGATAGTCTCCTCCGCTCGAGACAATCTGGGCTGACTGCCGACTGTAGCCGGGCGTATTGACGTTGGCAGTATTGTGGCCCGTGGTCACCAGGGCGGCCTGTGCCACAGTGAGACCACTGAGCCCGGTATAAAACATGCTGAATGACATATTCTTCTCCTGAGAGTCGACTGTTCAGACCCGCATCAGAACTCTTCCCAATCACTGCTTGCGGCGGGTGCAGTATTGGCCAGTTGTCGTGTCGGCAAGGGCTTGATATCGCGCTTCGGTGGCTCGCTTCGAATCTTCGACAAAGCCGCCTCGGTTTCGGTCGAGCGCGTCTGCGCGAACATGGCCGCCTGTCTGCGGTCAAGCTTGAAGACGCTGACCACCTCGGATAGATTGCTGGCCTGTTCCTGCAGTGAGGCGGCAGCGGCAGCGGCCTGTTCGACCAGGGCAGCGTTTTGCTGAGTGACCTGATCCATTTGCGTGATCGCCTGGTTGATCTGTTCGATGCCGGAGGTCTGCTCCTGACTGGCAGCCGAAATCTCGGCCATGATGTCGGTGACCCGCTTGACGCTGTCGACAATTTCGTCCATGGTGTGGCCCGCCTCAGCCACCTGCTTACCGCCCTCTTCAACTTTATCCACCGAGTCGCCGATCAGCGTCTTGATCTCCTTGGCCGCCGCCGCCGAGCGCTGGGCCAGGTTTCTCACTTCGGCCGCGACCACGGCAAAGCCGCGTCCCTGTTCGCCGGCCCGAGCTGCCTCGACTGCCGCGTTGAGCGCGAGGATGTTGGTTTGAAAAGCGATGCCGTCAATCACGCCAATAATGTCGACGATCTTGCGGGAAGAGGCATTGATGGCGCCCATGGTGCCCACCACCTCGGCAACGACGCTGCCGCCCTTGATGGCGACGCCCGAGGCGGCGACCGCCAACTGGTTGGCCTGGCGGGCGTTGTCGGCATTTTGCTTGACCGTCGCCGTCAGTTGTTCCATCGAGGCAGCCGTCTCTTCCAGTGAGCTGGCCTGCTGCTCGGTGCGACCTGAGAGGTCAAGGTTACCGGCCGCGATCTGGCCTGAGGCGGAGGCAATGGTGTCGGTTCCGTTGCGCACGCCGCCAACGATTCTTACCAGGCTGTCATTCATCTCCTTCAAGGCTTGCATCAGCAGTCCGGTCTCGTCCTTGAACTTGACCTCGATGCGACTTGTCAGATCGCCGCCGGCAACGGTCTGTGCCAGTTTGACTGCCTGGTGTATCGGCCCGATGATCCCCACGGTCAAGCCCCATGCCAACCCGCAACCGAGCAGCACCGCAACCAGTGCAAGCACGACCAGACTGATCTGAGCTGTTCGGTACTGGGTATCGATGGAGCTCGCGGTCTGGTCAATGTGATGCGTCTGAAAGGACAGCAATGCCTTGATTGAATTTTCATAGGCTTCCAGCGCGGGTACGAGCTTGCTGTCGGCCAACTCTTCCGCCTGCGCCTGTTCACCCTCTTCCTTCAATTTCAGGGCCGCATTTCGCAGTTCGGTGTAGACGCCACGCTTGATCAGGCTTTCTTCGAACAGCTTTTTCTCTTCGGGCGTCTCAAGCAGGCCCACGAGTGTCTTGGTTGTGGCGGTGATACGCAGACTGGTTTGGGCGATGTCTTTCTGGAAATACTTGCTGTCGTCCAGATCGGCGCTCTTGACCAGGCCAAAAGTCCGCACACTGTTGACACTTGTTGCCTGCAACCATTCGGCCGTCAAGCGCTCCTTGACGAGCGCCTGTCGGGCCATCTCGTCGACCGAGTCGCCGACTTTCTGCAGACGCCAGACACCCAGTCCGGCAATCACGCTCAAGAGCACCAGTACCAGGGCAAAGCCGATACCAAGTCGGGTGCCAATTTTTAAATCGCCAAGTTTCATTTGATTCTTTCCGAGAGACAAAAACAAGGGTTTCCAGATAGTCCGGCAGCGTCAGGCGGCGAGCCTCTCGACGAGGCCCATGTCGGCGCTGGACATCAGCCGCGCGATATCGACCAGAATCAGCATGCGCTGGTCCAGCGTGCCCAGACCGATCAGGTATTCGGTATCAAGTGCTGCCCCCATTTCGGGCGCCGGCCTGATTTGCTCAGGCGAGAGGGTGATCACGTCCGACACGCCGTCAACCACCATGCCCATCACGCGGTTCGACATGTTTAGCATGATGACCACCGTGAACTCGTCGTAGTTGGGGGCGTCCAGATTGAACTTGATGCGCATGTCGATGATCGGCACGATGATGCCGCGCAGGTTGATGACGCCCTTGATGTGCGCCGGCGCATTGGCAATGCGGGTTACGGTGTCGTAGCCTCGCAGTTCCTGCACCTTCTGAATATCGATGCCGTATTCTTCCTGGCCCAGTTTGAAAGCTAGAAATTCCAGCGCCTGGGTGGCGGATGAACTGGCATTGATGGCGCTTGCTTGCATGAGCTCTCCTTAAAATCAATCCGATGCCGCAGACAGGCACGCCCCGACACCCCTGGCTGGCAAAGTGTCAGTTCGATCGAGAGGCTTGCGTTTGTATAACGGCAACATGGTGCAATACCTTTAGGTCATCTGCTTCATGATTCGGATCAGCTTGCCACCGTACTGCGGGTCGGTGGCATAGCCGGCCTGCTGCAGGCCCAAAGCCGCGCCCGCCGGGTCAGCCGCGCGCAGCACGCCGGCGTAGCGCGGATGGGTGCTGAGGAACTTGCCATGGTCGGAGAAAGCTTCTTCGTAAGAACCGTAGGCACGAAAACTGGCCCGGGTCTTCTGTGCAGTGCCATTGACATACTCGGTGGTGTCGGCGTCGACAACCGGCCCCTTCCAGCTTTTGTCGGCCTTGATGCCAAACAGGTTGTAGCTTGGCTGCCCGTCGCTTGTGCGAATTTCGCGTCGTCCCCAACCGGACTCAAGCGCGGCTTGCGCCATGATCAGTTGTGCCGGTACTCCGCTCTCCTGACTGGCACGCTGCGCCGCAGGCAGCAAGCGGGAAATGAAGGCCTCGACGTGCGCCTGCGGCAGGACGCTGCGACTCAGGCTCGCGTTGGCGGCAGCTTCCTCGTAAATCGAAAGGTCCTGCAGACGGGCCTGCGACTTTGATGCCCCCGCTGCGGCGCCGGGCGTCGTTGGCGTGGCTTGTGGAACGCCTGAAGTCAGGTCCGGCGCCGCCGGCGCCGTATCTGTGCGCATGCTGCGGCTGAGCTGTGTGTACATGGCTTCAGCCAGACCCAGACCGCGTCCGGAGAGGTTCTGCGACAGTTGTTGGTCGAGCATCGAGGTGTAGATCTTCTCCTGCTGGCTACCGAACATGCCACCGTCCGAGGGTGTGGCTTCGCGCATGCTTTTCAAAACCATTTGCATGAACAGCACTTCAAATTGCTTGGCGGCTTGTTTCATGCCCTCCTGTGGCGAACTGCGAACCGTGCGGCGCAGGGCATCGACGCCCTGCACATCGAAGGAGAGCCGTTGGTCAAGAACACCCGTGCCCGAATGGCTGCTGATCAAATCGGAGACGCCGGCGCTGCTCATGAGTTGTTCCTAGATGATCTCAAGCTCGGCTCGCAGGGCGCCGACAGATTTCATGGCTTGCAGTATCGAAATCAGATCCTGCGGGTTGGCACCGAGCGCGTTGAGCCCCTTGATGACGTCCGTCAGTGCGGCGCCGCCGCGCAGGAACTGCAGTGCGCCGGAGCCTTGACTGATTTCAATCTGCGAGCGCTGCGCTGCCACGGTGCTGCCGTCGGACAGCGCATTGGGCTGGCTGACGACGGGTTCGGTATTGATGACCACCGACAGGCTGCCGTGCGCCACGGCGCAGTCGTTGATTCTGACGGCCTGGTTCATGACCACCGATCCGGTTCGTGCATTGACAACCACTTTGGCGCCAAGCTGCGTTGGCTCCACTTCTATGTTCTGGATGCGCGACAGGAAACTGACGCGTTCTTCGGGGCGGGCCGGGGCCCTGATCTGAATCACCCGGGCGTCGATGGCGCGTGCGGTGTCAACGCCCAAGCTGCGGTTGATGGCGTCAACCGCCTGCTGCACGGCGGCAAAGTCACCGGAATTAAGTTCAAGTATCAGGCTGCCATCATCGCCCAGGGGCGACGCAATAGCCCGTTCAACAATGGCGCCGGCCGGGATGCGTCCGGAAGCGATCTGATTGATTTTGCTCTGACTGCCCCCGCCTGAGGCCCCGGCACCGCCAATCACCATATTGCCCTGGGCGATGGCGTAGATCTGGCCGTCAGAGCCCTTCAGCGGTGTCATCAGCAGGGTGCCGCCGCGCAGGCTCTTGGCGTTGCCCATCGAGGAAACCGTGATGTCAATGGTTTGCCCCGGTCGCGCAAACGGCGGCAGGCTTGCGGTGACCATCACGGCTGCGACATTTTTCAGTTGCATGCTGGCGCCGGTCGGCATGGTCACGCCGAGTTGAACCAGCATGTTGTTGAGGCTCTGCGTGGTAAACGGCGTCTGCATGGTCTGGTCGCCGCTGCCATCGAGTCCGACCATCAGGCCGTAACCTATCAGCGGGTTGTCGCGCACACCCTGCACACTGGCGATGTCCTTCAGGCGCTCGGCCTGTGATGGCAGGGAAATGAAAGTAACAAGCAACATTCCTAGTGTCAAGGCGAGCCAGCGTGCGCTTGAAGCCAAACCGCGGCAGGCAATCGGTGGGGTGGTTGGCGTTTTCATGATTACATCGGCATCACGTTGAGGAAGAAGCGTTGCAACCAGCCCATTTGCTGAGCTTCATCGATGTAGCCCTTGGCGCTGTACTCAATGCGGGCATCTGCAACCTGGGTCGAGGCGACGGTGTTGTTGCTGCTGACGGCGCGCGGATTGACGACACCGGAAAAGCGGATGTATTCGGTGCCCTGATTGATCAGCATCTGCTTCTCCCCGCTGACCTGCAGATTTCCGTTTGGCAGCACTTCGACAATCGTGACGGTGATGATGCCGTTGAAAGTGTTGGTGGCATTGGCGCCACCTTTGGAGCTCAGGTTGTTCTTGCCACTGCCGCTGCTGTCGAGGGTTCCGGACATCAGACCGCCGAAGACTTTCGGTACCAGTGCAAGCTCGGCGCTGGCGCTTCCGGTGCGGCTGACATTGGCTGCCGAATTCTTGCTGGCATTCACGTTTTCACTGACCAGAATGGTCAGCGTGTCACCGACCGAGCATGGCCGCCGGTCCTCAAAAAGCGCCTGTGCGCCAGCGCCGGTTCGATAGATGGCGCCATGCGCAGGTACTGACGATGTCGCCTGCAACTGAGCAGTCGGACGCACCGACATGGGTTGCTGGACCAGCGGTTCGCGCGGATTTTGTGCGCAGCCAGCCAACAGGACGACGGCCGCCAACACGCGCCCCGTGCGTTCGCAGACTGCCGAGCGCATGTTCATCACAGGTTCGCCAGTTTGGACAGCATCTGATCGGAAGTGGTGATCACTTTGCTGTTGATTTCGTAGGCTCGCTGCACCTGAATCATGTTGACGAGTTCCTCGACCACATTGACGTTGGAGGACTCGGTAAAGCCTTGACTCAGGGTACCGGAGCCATTTTGGCCGGGCGCCGTTTGATTGGGAGCGCCGGACGCGTCGGTTTCGGTGAACAGGTTCTCGCCATTGCTTTGCAATCCGGCTGCATTCAGGAAGGTTGCCAGTTGCAGTTGGCCCACTTGCACGCTCGCCGTGCTGCCGGATTGAATGACCGAAACCGTGCCGTCACTGGCAATGGTCATGCTGGTGGTTCCTTGCGGCAGCGTGATGGCAGGTTGCACCGGATAGCCGCTGGCGGTGACCAACTGACCGGCCTGATCGGTTTGAAAAGAGCCGTCACGCGTGTACGCCGTGGTGCCATTGGGCACCAATACCTGAAAAAAGCCAGCGCCATTGATGCAGACATCCTTCGGGTTGTCCGTCTTGGTGGGGTTGCCCTGCGAGTGAATGCGCTCCGTGGCAACGACACGCACGCCGGTGCCCAGTTGCAGGCCCGATGGCATGCGGGTCTGGTCAGAGGTCTGGCCTCCGCTCTGGCGCAGATTCTGGTACATCAGGTCCTCAAACACCGCACGACTACGCTTGAAGCCGGTGGTGCCCACATTGGCCAGGTTGTTCGAAGTGGCGTCGAGCTGCGTCTGCTGAGCGTCCATGCCGGTCTTGGCGATCCAGAGAGAGCGAATCATTAAAAATACTCCTGCTTAGCTGCTTGAGAGCAGTTTGTTGGCCTGCTGATCGTTGCTTTCGGCGGTCTGCAATGTCTTCATCTGCATCTCGAAGCGCCGGGCGTTGGAAATCATCGCCACCATGGCCTCTACCGGATTGACGTTGCTGCCCTCGAGCACGCCGGTGCGCAACCTGACGTTCGGGTCAGCCGGCGCGGCGGCGGCGCCCGGGCGCATACGGAACAGGCCGTCCTCGCCACGCACCAGATCGGCAGCAGGAGGGTTGACCAGTTTCAGGCGTCCGACCTCGGCACCGCCGGTTGCGGAATCGCCAGCGGCAAGCGCACTGACCAGGCCATCGTTGGTGATCGTCAGAGCAGACCCGGGCGGTACCACCAGCGTGCCGGCATCGCCAACCAGGGGCCGCGCGTCCATGGTCTGCAACTGGCCGTCAGCGCCGACCTGCAAGTTGCCAACCCGGGTAAAGGCTTCGCTGCCATCAGGCATTTTTACAGTCAGCCAGCCGTCGCCGCGGACCGCTACATCCATCGCGCGCCCGGTGGGCACGAGCGGACCGGAGCGCAGATCGGCTGCCGGTGTGCTGGCCATCACCATTGTGCGGGTGGGCAACTCGTTGCCGAGCACAGGCGCGGCCAGATACTGGTTGATCTGGGCCCGAAAGCCGTTGGTCGAGACGTTGGCCATGTTGTTGGCGACCGAGGCCTGCTGTTCCATGGCCTGCTTGGCGCCAACCATGCCGATATAGATCATGCGGTCCATGGCTGATGCTCCATTCTTCGGCGAATGTGGCTCGCGCTAAGCGTTTGCACGTTCAAGGTCAACGCATGTTGATCAGTGCCTGCACCACCTGATCCTGTGTCTTCACGGTCTGCGTATTGGCTTGGTAGGTGCGTTGGGCAATGATCAGGTTGATCAGCTCGGCTGTCAGATCGACGTTGGAGCCTTCGACGGCGCCGCCGAGCAGGGCTCCCAGCGTGGTGCCCGGGCCGGCGGTGCCGGTCAGGGGCGCACCGGATTTTGGTGTCTCGGACCAGACGTTTTCGCCCATGTTCTGCAGCCCGTTCGGACTTCCGAACGATGACAGCACAATCTGACCCAGCAGTTTCGTCTGCTGGTTCGAATACTTGCCGGAGACCGTGCCATCGGGCGAGATGGCAAGCGTGGTCAGCTGGCCAGAGGCATAGCCGTCCGGCGACATTTTTCTGACTTCGTTGGTGGCACCGAACTGCGTCGTACCGGTCAGTGTCATTTCGAAGGCCATGGGCGCCGCGCCGCTGGGAAATCGCAGGCCGGCGAAGGCCAGTTTGTCCAGGGTCGGTGTCAGGGCCGATTGGGCTCTTGCCGTTGTTGCCATCGCTGATGCCAGTGCCAAGCCGGTTGGCGATGACTTGGCTGTGGCCGCCGTTGTTCTGGCCACCTCGCCCAGTGTGGTCGCCGCCGCTGCTGCGGTTGCCGTAGCCGAGGCCAATGCAGCCGCCACCGCCTTGGCCGCCAAAGCGGTATCGGTCGGTGCCGCTGCTGCTGCTTTCGCTGCGACAGTTGCTGCCAGCGCCGCCGCTGTCGCTGCTTTTCCCTCTGGCGACGCGTTCAATGCCGCCTTCGCGTCGGCTGCAGCCATTCCCTCAGTTGAGGCATTGAAGGCCTTCAGCGCGCTGGCTTCGTCGGCGATTGCCTTGTCCAGCGCATCAGACGCTGCCGTGGTGGACGCCGTTGCCGATCCAGTCAATGCTGTTTGCGCTGTTGCCGTTGCGGTCCGCGCTGTGGCCAACGCCACACCGGTTGGCGCCGCCATGGCCGTCGTTAGCGCGCTTGCCGCGGCTATGCCCTCTGGGGTTGCCGCTGCCGCTGCCCTGGCTGTGTTCGCCAGGCCGGTCTTGGTCGTTGCGTCCGCCGCCAATACGGTATCGGTCGGTGCTGCTGCTGCTGCTGCGACTGCCGCTGCTGCCGCTGCCTCTGCCGTGATGGCTGCAGCTCCCAGTGTCGTTGCATTCAACGCGGCCTTCGCCGTTACGTACGCAGCTCCCGTTGTCGATGCATTGAATGCCGTCAGGGCGGTAGCCTCGGCAGCTTTAGCCGTGGTCAGCGCTGCTGTCGCCGCTGTCATTGCCGATTGTGCCGCTGCTGTTGTGGTCCGCGCTGCGGCCAACGCCACGCCTGCTGACGTTGCCATGGCCGGCGTCAGCGCCGCAGCCGCCGCTATGCCCTCTGCGGTTGCCGCTGCCGCTGCCCTGTCTGTGGTCGCCGTGGTCGCTGCTGTCGTCGCCGCAGTGGCATCGGCAGCAAGTCCAGACGCAGCGGCTGTTGCAGCTGCCGTTACTGCCGCTGCCTCTGAGGCGATGGCTTTAGCTCCCGCTGTGGTTGCATCCAAGGTAGCTTTCGCCGTTGTGTACGCGGTTCCTTCTGTCGTTGCATTGAATGCCGACAGAGCGGTCGCCTCGTTGGCTTTAGCCTTGGTCAGTGCGCTGGCCGGCGTAGTTGACGCTGAAGTAGCTCTCGTCGTGATCATTTTTCCGGAGCTGTCAAAGCCGATCGACCCGATCGGTGTCCCACCCGACCCGGGTACGGCATCCAAAGGGGCGAAGGCCGGTGTTGGCGCAAAGGCGCCGCCGGTGGCCAGGGGTTTACCGTCTGCGGTTGCATAGATCTCCCATTTGTTGGGCGCGGTCTTGACGAAGTAGGCCGACAATTCATGCGAGTTGCCGAAGGAGTCGAAGATGGTGACTGAATTCGAGTAGTTGTAGCTGGTGGAGTCCTGCGCGTCGAAAGGGGCCACCACCGGGTAGGCGCTGCGCGCATCGACATTGAATTGCGCAGCGATGCCAGTGGTCGCACGTGGCTCCATGGCTGAGGTTGGCACCTGCAGGGCGACCGGGCTGGCACCTGCCAGCGCACCGGTTTCGCCCACGGTGAAGCCGGTCAGGCGCAGGCCGGCGGCATTCGTGATGTAGCCGTTCTTGTCAACATCGAACTGGCCGTTGCGTGTGTACCTGATTTCGCCACCGGTGCTGGTCATGCGGAAAAATCCGTTGCCGTCAACAATCGCCACGTCGAGCGGGCGCGCGCTGCGTTGCACGGCGCCAGCCGTGAAGTCCGTGAAAACGCCGGAAACCTTGGTGCCCAGACCGGCCATGGAGCCGGCGTAGACGTTGGAGAACTGCACGCTGCCCGACTTGAAACCCACAGTCCCGGAGTTCGCAATGTTGTTGCCGATCACATCGAGATTGGCTGCCGCAACGTTCAAGCCACTAACACCTTGTGAGAAACTCATGATATTTCCTTGTTAAATAAATCAACGTTTGAAAAGAATTGCTTGTTACAACGACAAAGGGCGTGAGGTCACTGAATCAACCTGACGTCGCTGAATCCGACTTTGCGACTGTCGGCGAGTTGCAGCGCCACGCCAGTCGGTCCCATCGCCACACTGCTGACGCTGGCGTAAGTCAGGGTGGCTGGCGTCGCGCCGGCGCCGGTAGCGGCACTGATCTTGTAGTTGCCATCGGGCAGTGCGGCACCATTGGTTCCCATGCCATCCCAGGACAGCGTTTTGACGCCTGCCGGCAGGGCACCCAGATCGAAACTGCGAACCACCTGACCCGCTGAGTTGCTGATGTTGAGCTTGACTGATTCGGCAGGTGCCGCCATTTCGATGGCAAAGGACGCTGAAGCGCCCTGCTTGACGGTTAGGTCCTGCCCCGGCACCAGCACCGAGCGTCCGATCAGGCCGGCCGATTGCAGCACCTGGCTTGATCCGCTTTGAGCGAGCAGGGATTCGAGAGCGGTATTTAGTTTTTCGATCCCGCTGACCGTGCTCATCTGTGCCAGTTGTGAGGTCAGTTGTGCATTGTCCAGAGGATTGAGCGGGTCCTGATTGTTCAGTTGCGTCACCAGCAGTTTAAGAAAGCGCTGCTCGCTATCGGCGTTCGAGCCAGTGACAGCCGAGGCCGCCGAGGCGGCGCCCGTCACGCTGGCGGAGTTGGTAACATTTGCGACCATTCAATGACTCCTGTGGATGGGGTGTTGGAAAATGCTGCCTTATTGACCAAGGGTGAGAGTTTTCAACATCAGTGTCTTTGCTGTGTTGAGAACTTCGACATTGGCCTGGTAGGAGCGCGAGGCGGAAATCATGTTGACCATCTCTTCGACCACGTTGACGTTGGACTGCGCCACGTAACCATCGGCATTGGCCAATGGATTTTTTGGGTCGTGCAGCATGCGCAGGGGCGACGGGTCCTCGACCACGCGTGCGACCTTGACGCCGCCGATGGCCTGTTCACCTGATTGGGCCATCTCGAACACGACCTGGCGGGCGCGGTAAGGCTGACCATCGGGGCCGGCAACGCTGTCGGCGTTGGCGAGGTTGCTGGCGGTGACGTTCATGCGCTGCGATTGCGCCGTCAAAGCCGAACCGGCGATGCCAAAAATGCCAAGTGATTGATTTGAGACGGGCATGTTCTAACTCCGCCGACTTATTGCTGAAGGGCTGATTGCAGCCCTTTGATTTTTGAACCCAGCACAGCCAGGTTGACTTCGTAGCGCATGGCGTTGTCGGCAAAGTTGACTCGTTCGACATCCATCTCCACCGTATTGCCATCCATGCTCGACTGGACGGGTGTGCGGTACAGCAAGTTGGCCTCCAGTGCGCCAGCGCCAGCACCAGCCATGTGGCCGGACGATGTGCCTGTCATTGCGAGCGAGTCGGCTCGGGTACCGCGCTCCATGGCTTTTGTCAGTGTGCTGCTGAAATCAATGTCGCGCGCCTTGTAGTTGGGTGTGTCTGCGTGTGCGATGTTGGCCGCCAGAACCTCTTGCCGACGTGCCCGCAAGTTCAGTGCCTCCTGATGGAAGCGAAGGGATGAGTCGAGCTTGTCAATCATTTCTTTACCGTCGTTTGGAGTTACTTGCCTGTTGGTCCATAGCTTTGTGAATGAAAATAATTCTAGGCAGACGCAGCGCAATCAATCGCCTGATCAGATGGAGTTTCGAGGGTCAATTCAGGCTTTGGTGTGCTTGCCGCGATCTCTAGAATCTGCTCATGTCACCAAGCCATGCGCCATTTACGCTGATGTGGAAAACCGCCATGGAATCGGCTTGGCTGACCGCTCTGGCAGCGTTGTTCATGATGTCGGCGTTCACTGCATCGGCGACCGGCGCGATTTCGCCATCAACCGCCTTGAGTGGTGGCGCGCGTGCCGTAATTGAGCAGTTCTTGTTGAGTCAAACTGCCGCAATGCCGGGCAAGGTGGGCATCAGGATGGATGCCTCCACGCTGGACGCCTTGCCGCCGTGCAGCGCACTCGAGGCATTCCTGCCCAGTGGTGCACGTCTGTGGGGGCAGTTGTCGGTGGGTGTCCGCTGCAACTCCGATCAGCCATGGACCCGCTACGTATCGGTCCATATCGCGGTGGTGGGTGCGTACTACGTGGCGGCGCGCCTGATTTCAGCAGGACAGGAACTTGCTCTGTCTGATGCCCAGGTGCGTGAAGGGGACCTGACCAGTCTTGCGGGCAGTGTGGTTACCGATCCGGCTCAGCTCAAGGGCGTTCTCGCTGCGAACCGGATCGCCGCTGGCATGCCATTTCGGCGTGAGTGGCTGCGCCCAGTGGCCACCGTGCAGCGTGGACAGACCGTGAAGCTGGTCACGGCAGGTCGGGGCTTTGTCGTCAGCACTGAGGGTAAAGCGATGGCGGATGCGGCCACCGGTGCGTTGATTCAGGTCAAGAGAATGGACGGACAACGGCTCAGTGGTATCGTCCGTGCAGATGGTGTAGTGCAACTGTCTCCCTGACTTATTTGTGAGTGAATCCTAAAGTTTCGACCAGAATCGCCGTTATACCGTTGAGATATCTTTGAGGAAACCATCATGAAAATCGATCCAAGCGCTACTTTCTCGAAAAATGTGGCTGATCCACCGTCCCTGGCAGCTGCCAGGGAAGGCATCAATGCCAATCGGATTGGCGTGGCAATGGCTGCTCTGGCGAGTCAGGCGCAGTCAACTGCGGAAATGCCTTCTCTGCCCTCTATTAACGGCGACTTTGACGCGGCACAAGTTGCCAGGATTCGAGCAGACATCAGTGCCGGTCGTTACCGTGCCAATAGCAGCAAAATTGCCGACGGTCTGTTGACGAGCGTGCGTGAGCTGATTGGCAGCAAGATAGCATGAGTTCGCAGCTTCTTGATTGCCTGCACCGGGAACATGCCCTGATTGAGGGGTTTATTGGTGTGATTGACCAGGAAGCCAAGGCAATGATCGATGGCGACTTCGGCAAATTGCCGGAGTTGGCTGAGCAAAAGTCAGCGCTGGCTGGTCAGGTCAAGTTGGCTGGACGGGAGCGTGAGCAGCTACAACTCGCCGCGGGCTATGCCGGCGGTCGCAGCGGCGGTGATGCCGCCAGTGCTGCTGGCGATCCAGCATTGCAGCAGGCTTGGCACAATTTGCTCGAAACCGCAGCGCGTGCGCAGGAGCGCAATCATCGCAATGGTGTGATGATTCATACGCATTTGGACTTCACACGCCAGACCATTGGTTTTCTTCGCTCCAGCGGCCAAGCACTGTATGGGCCCGATGGCATCCACAAAGCAGGCGACGGCGGCAAGCACAGCCTGGCTGTAGGTTAAGGCGCTTTAGACACGCCCCCGGCGCGCCAACTCAAGCTGGGTGATCATGCGTTGAAAATCCTGCTCTTTTGATTTCGGAAAGCGCTCAAAACGACAACCGATTCGGTAGGCTGGGTTGTCCGGACCACGCATATTGAGGATGTTGGTGATCCGCATATCGGTCTCGATCTTGCCCCTCTTGCCAAAATTCAGAGCGACCTTGCTTAGCAAGGTGCCAATCGGCAGGCCTGCCAGACTCGGATCCTTGGATCGCAAGCCGACTCCATCAAGTGACAGATCAAATATGTCCCACGCAATCTGACGCAGGTCGGGCAAAGTCGCGGCGCAGAAATAGGACTCGGCCAATGGCGCGCCAGCCCTGAAAAACTCGCGCCGCTGTACCCTGTACAAACTCGTTGGCAGCGGCGCGCGCAGCGCCAACGCGCCTTCAAATTCACAATGTTCGGGCTGGCAACTGACAAACTGGATAGCGATACCGTCCTGGCTTGCGGAGAAATAGTTTTCCGGCGCCTCCAGCAGGGATTGATTGCGGGCCTGCTCGGCACTGCAATCGTAGAAGAAATATCCGGCCGCTTGGTCCACCCCGAGGATACGGGTGATCATGTGTTGCGGATGGCTGTCGCATTCGACCGTCAGAAAGTCCTTGCGGTTCATCAACTGCCGCAACACATCGGCGATCACTTTGGGTTGGGTGATGCGAAAATCTGCCAGCGCGGCCAGGGCGTCGCCTACGGGACGGTGTCCAGCGGTATCCAAAGCAGCTTGTTGAGTTGACCGACTTTCATCCATGACTTGAAATTTTCATTCTTGGACAAAGGATACCAGATTGCCGCGTTCAAATTCTTGAAAATAGCTTGGCTTCTTCAAATGCCCCTGCCAGGTCTCCGATGTCCAGAATGACCTGGTCCAAGCTGCCGCCCATGCGCTTGGCAATCGGGGGTGGCAGCTCTTCAATGCAGGCGTTTCCAGCAAAACCAAAGTTGAGCTTTTTGCTGATCTGATTGGCAGTGAATACGCAGGCGACCATCGGTGTGTCCTTGATATCGGTCCCGTGCTGAAAGCGAATCGTATCGATCAGATCGACCGGAAAACGCCACCTTTCGACCAGCATGGCGCAAACTTCTGCGTGGTCGGTACCGATCTCTTCGCGCAACGCGCTGTGCAGGGACACGCCATTCGTTTGGCTCGACTTCAGCGCTGCTTGAAATGGCTCAGGAAGAAACTGCGCCAGCACCATTTTCCCAAAATCGTGCAGCAGACCTGCGACAAAGCAATCCATCGGGTCGACATCGCCTAGGGACAGCGCCAGTTGCCTGGCGATGCCAGCGGTACTCAGAGAGTGCAACAGACATTGCCTGGCATCAAACCCCGGGACCTGGCTGGCCGGCAAAATTCCTATGGCCGCTATGCTCAGCGACAGATTCTTGATGGTATTGATGCCAAGATAAACGACCGCGTGGCTGATGGAGTTGATTTGTTTGGGTCGACCGAAGTAGGCCGAATTGACGACGCGCAAGACCTTGATGGTTACAACCGGGTCCTTCTCGATGACACGCACCAGATCCTTCGATGAAGACTCGATGTGCCGCGTCAGCTCCAGGATTTTCTGAATACTTTTTGGAAAGGCTGGCATGCTGTCAACCGCCACGGCCAATTGTGCGGAGAGTTCCGGTTTCATTGGATGAGTGCTTGTTCCACCCAATCGTGGGTGCTTTGCCATGCGTTTACCCATTGAGGTAATTCCTGCGCTGGCATGGGCGCTGCAATGCCGTTGCCCTGTGCCATCTCGCAGCCCAGTTGCAGCAGCAAGGCGCCGTGGGCCCGGGTTTGCACCCCCTCGGCGATGACTTGGCGGCCGAAGGCTGCGGCCAAACCAATCACCCCCTGCAGAATGATCTGGTCATTCTTGTCATCAAGCATGTCGCGAACAAAACGCTGGTCAATCTTGAGCGTCGTCACAGGCAACCGTTTCAGATAAGTCAGGGAAGAGTAACCGGTTCCAAAATCGTCCAGTGCAAAGCTGACTCCAAGTTGAGAGCAGTCCTCGATAACGCGGGACACCTGGGCGACGTCATCGAGCGTGCTGGTTTCAATTATTTCAAGTTCCAGACAGGATGCGTCCAACTTCGGATGTGCGCTCAATATCTGGCGCAAACGATCCATAAAATCGAGCTCACGCAACTGGCGTGCACCGATGTTGACACTAACAGCCAGGTCGAGCCCGGCGGCACGCCAGCGCTCGACCTGGCTGAGTGCAGAGTCAATCACCCACTCGCCAAGAGTGATTGCCAGTTGATGATCTTCAATCACGGGCAGGAAATTGTCGGGTGTCAACAAGCCCCGCGCTGGATGGTGCCAGCGGATCAGTGCTTCGGCGCCAATGACCTGACCGCTGCGCAGATTGATCTTCGGCTGGTAATGCAGCACGAATTCACTTTCGCACAGAGCCTGACGAATGCGTCCCAGACTTTCAAAGCGCACGCGCATATTGCTGTTTTGCATTGAATCGAAGACGTGGTACCGATTCTTCCCGGACAGCTTGGCCTGGTACATGGCGTGGTCTGCCTGCCGCAACAATTGATCAGCATCCATTTCTTGCTCTTGCGGGTAGAAACTGACTCCCAGGCTGGCGGACACCTGCAGCGTCGTATGGCCGACCTGCACTGGTTGGGCTGCAGCAGCCAGCAATCGGGTGAGCATCGGTACGCTGGCCTGCGCGTCGGCCAGATCGATCAGCACGGCAACGAACTCGTCGCCCCCCAGGCGAGCCAGTGTGTCTCCTTCGCGCAGTGCCTGCTTCATGCTGCTGGCCAGGCCAATCAGTAGTTGGTCCCCCGCCTCATGTCCATGTTGATCGTTGATGTCCTTGAAGCCGTCCAGGTCGAGATAGGCGAGCGCAACACGCTGGCCGCGCCGCTGGCATTGCGACATCGCCTGCTGCAGCCGATCAGCCAGCAAGACACGGTTGGGCAGGTGCGTCAGCGCATCAAAATGGGCAATCTGTTCGAGCTGCGTTTGCCGCTCTTTGCGGGCCGTGATGTCGCGCATGACGGCCAATATGCACGGCACACCATCAATTGTCATCACGTGAGAGGAAATCAGTGCTACCTTGACCTCGCCCTTCCTGGCGACGAAAGCAGCCTCCATGTTTTCACAGGAGCCATCTCGCTGTAGTGTCTGCATCAGCCTTCTCTGATCCTTCTGCAGATGCCAGATATTGATTTCCTGCGAGGTCTTGCCAATGACCTCGGATCGGCTCCAGCCGAGCCATCGCAAGAAGCCGTCATTGACATCCAGGTACAGGCCATCGGCCAGACGATTGATGATGACGCCGTCGGGACTCCTCAGGAAAGCGGTGCGATAGCGTTCTTCGCTTTGGCGCAGTGCGGCTTCGATTTGCTTGCTTTCGGTGATGTCCTGAATCGTGCCGTGCATTTGACAGGGCTGACCTTGAGAATCAAGTTCAAGCTTGCCAAATCCGTGGACCCAACGCACCGTTGCGTCGTCGTACCGGGTGATCCGATATTCCTTGTCGAAGATCTTGTATTGCGCCACCACCTCGTATCGGAAGTAGTTGTCCATCATCGCCCGGTCATCCCGATGGATCAAATCTTCCCAACCCTGAAATGATCGCTCATAGCTTGCATCGATCCCAAGCAGCCGATCAAACATGGAGGAACTTTCCCAATTCCCGGTGCGCAGGTTCAGACAATAGCTACCCAAGCCGGCAATGCGCTGGGCCTCCCTGAGGGATTGCTCGCTCTTGCGCAGACTGTCTTCAGTGCGCTTGCGCAAGGCGTCACTGGCGAAGTTGGCGACGGCTAAATTGATGTTCTTTGCCACATCCACGAGCAGGCGCCGCAGGTCTTCATCAAAAGCATTCACTTCTGCGCTGTAGAGCGCAAAGACGCCGACACAGCGGTCGTTTCGACACAAAGGCAGGGTCGCCGAACTGGCGAAACCGCTGAGGGCGGCACGCTCATGCCACAGCGCTGTGTCAGGATCGTGCATGAAGTCCCGGCACCAGACTGGCTGATTCCAATTGATGGCTGCGCCCACCGGGCCTCGCCCCACGGGATGGTTGGCATCAACTGAAGCCCATAGGTCTGCCACCTTTCCAAGGTCATCGCCAAAGGAAGCAACTGGCGCAACCAAGCCAGACGAATTGACAAGCCCGATCCAGGCCATCTTCATGCCACCAAGTTGAACCGCGTCACTGCAAATTCGCAGGAACAAATCCGATTCGGTGGTGCATAGCGTGATCAACTCATAGCAGCGGCTCAAGACTGCGTATGGCTGGGTGATAGGTTGCTGAGTTTGTTCGGCTTTCATGAGTGCCAAAACCTGATCCGGCAGTTTGTACAGGCCGGTGACGCAAGAGTCAATATCGGGCAAACAGAAGTGAATTCCCACTTCTGTTTGGCCACTGAAAAGTGGTGATCTGAAATCAGCTGCCAGCGTCAGCAAGACTCGCCAGCGGAGTCAAAAACCGTCACCGTCCTGCGGCGGATTGACCTGTTCCAGATTCAAGCGATAGCCAATACCTCGAACCCCGACAATAGGGTTTTCAACGCCGCTTACCATCGTCAGCTTGCGACGCAAATGGGACAGGTGGACTTCCAGACCCCGGTTCAGGAGGTCCCACTCCCGACCGTAAACGCGGCGGAACATTTCTTCGCGCGAAAGCATCTGGTTATCCGCTTGCACCAGCGTGGAGAGGATCAGAGCCTCCATTTCTGTCAGCTTGACCAATTGTCCATTGAGCTTGACCAAACGTTGATCTCGTACCTCGAAAGTGACTTCACCCAACTTGATATTGAGCAGGGGCTGTGCCGGAACGTGCTCCGCGCTGTGACGCAGGGCGCTCCTGACTCGCGCCAGCAGCACCTCGGACTGGAACGGCTTTGTTACGTAGTCATCGCCACCGATATTGAGCCCTTTGATGATCATTTCGTCCGATGACTGGCCGGAAAGAAAAATGATCGGAATGTTGGAGGTGATGCGTATCCGCTTGGCGATCGCAATGCCGTCTTCATCGGGAAGTCCGATATCAAGCAAAATTGCATCGACCGCATCCTCATCCACCAGGCGGCACAGTTGCGCGCCGCTACCCGGCGTGAGGACCTGAAATTCCTTCTCCAGCAAGAAGCGCAGCAGTCTCAACAGCGCGGCATCATCGTCCAATATGGCGATTCGGAGTTGATTCTCTTTCATGAACGGTCAGGTGGCATGGGGGCGAGCTGGAAAAAAGGCGTTGGGTGTGCGCTAATTCTACGGCACATGGCATAGCGGGATCCGTTCATGAAAGCTCTGAAGGCCTTGCACCGCACTGCCCGGCAACGACCCATTCTTAACCCCGGCATTCAGACAAAACGTCGAATCAACTGCCGACGGTGTCCGAACTCGCTCGGGTCATTGCGACCATTTTCTGGTAGGCTCCAATGGCGCAGCGCGCATACTGCTGCTGTGTCGGAGAGAGGGTCTTCTCTGACTCCGCGTGCGTCGCCGCTGATCTGTCTGCATACTGCTGAGTCATGTTGAGCAATCCACTTAGCGTGGCCGGGTCTTGCAGGTCCAGATTCAGTGATCGGGCCAAGCTCCGGACTCTTGGGTCGCCCAGCGCTTTGTCGAGCACACCGGTCCTGTCATGCAGCATTGAAGCAAAATAATCGGTTCCCATCACGCCCCCTTCAAGCTTGGTTCGCTTCCTGTACTTCGCGCGCCTGAACCACCCTGACAGAAAAGTTGTTACTTGAGCTGGACCCCCTGCAGCATCTGGAGCATTATTGCGATGATCAGTGCCTGAATCAGTTCACCCATGCCTGCTTCGGGTTGCAGCCCATTCTTGGCCAAGGTGTCGCGCGCAGCGCTGGAGATGTTGACTGCGGTGCTCGAGGCAAGCTCCGAGATTGGCGTTGTCCTTGATGGCGTTGTCAGTGGCAGCGCACTGACTTGTGCGGCGGCGTCCAAACCAGCCATTGATCCCATACCCACTGCGCCCATGCCGGCTATTGTTCCCATGCTCATGATGTACTCCTTACTCAGTGATCGCAACACTTGATCGCCTCTGCTTTGGATCTGATCGAATGTTGGAGTAAAGATACTGCGAAATGGGCGCCGTGTCTGTTGAGATTATTTAAGCACGTGATCTTCTGCGCGAAGCGTTTCATCCATCTTGCAGACGGAAGAACATACTCTGGTTGACTGTGTTCAGGAATAGCTGCGCGCGTCCTCAATCACCTTGCCATCATTGGGCAGGCTGCCGGGCAGCAGGAATTCGACAACGCCCCGGAGCTTGGTGACGTCGCGGATCGCCTCGCCAATCTTGGCGGCCAGCGCGTCCGGACCACCGCAGGCAGTTTCGACCTTCAGTGTCATGGCGTCATTGGCCATCTCGCCCGTTACTACCAGGCGGGCGCGTGCCACTTCGGGGAAGCGCTTGACGATGTCGGCAACCTGCCCCGGGTGTACAAACATGCCGCGGATCTTGGTGGTCTGATCAGCACGCCCCATCCAGCCCTTGATGCGCGTGTTGGTGCGCCCGCTCGGACACGGACCAGCCAGCACAGCGGATAAATCACCGGTTCCAAAACGGATCAGAGGGTAGTCCGGGTTCAGCGTAGTCACTACCACTTCACCCACTTCACCCGGTGCGACCGGGTCGCCGGTGCCAGGGCGCACGATCTCAAGGATGACATCCTCGTCGAGAACGAGACCTTCGCGGGCGCGGGTCTCGTAGGCAATCGAACCCAGGTCAGCGGTGGCATAGCATTGATAACCGGCAATACCGCGCTGCGCAAACCAGTCACGCAATGAGGGGGGAAACGCCTCACCGCCAAACATCGCCTTTTTCAGGCTCGGCAGGCTCACGCTCATTTCCGCAGCCTTGTCCAAAATGATTTTCAGGAAACTTGGCGTGCCGATGTAGCCGGCCGGGCGCAGTTGCACGATCGCCTGAACCTGCTGCTCGGTCTGGCCGGTGCCGCCGGCAAAGACGGTGCAACCCAGTGCATGGGCACCAGACTCCATCATCGATCCAGCCGGTACAAAGTGGTAGCTAAAGCAGTTGTGAATCAGTTCGCCGGGACGAAAGCCAGCTGCAAAGATGGCGCGCGCCATACGCCAGTAGTCCTTGGCCGCACCTTCGGGTTCATAAATCGGGCCGGGGCTGGCAAAAATTCGCGGCATGCGCTTGCCATAGCTGACTGTGCTGAAATCACCGAACACGTCACCACCTTCAACGGCCCGGCTGGCCTGCTGACGTTCCAGCAATTCATGCTTGCGAATCAAGGGCAACAAGGCCAGTACCTGGCGACTCGTGACCTGGGCCGGGTCAACATCTTTCAATATCTGTGCAAGAGCTACCGATGATTTTTTTGCGTGCGCCACCTGAAGTGGCAAGGCCGCCAACAGGGCAGCTTCGCGCTCCGCGCTGTCACGCGTTTCCAGCGCATCGTAATGTTCAGACATATTGTTTTTCCTATAAGGCACGGGCCACTTCTGCGCCAGTGCATGGGATGAACCTGTTCAAGCCAGCCAGCGCTTGCGCCGTTTGTAACTCTTCACATCCTTGAAACTCTTGCGCTCGCCGCCGCCCACACCCAGGTAGAACTCCTTGACGTCTTCGTTGTTGGCGAGGTCACTGGCCACGCCATCC
>SESE01000246.1_pt1 | contig 23939 bp, 42 predicted proteins | sample 3171371 | NCBI WGS metagenome assembly SESE01 (sample SAMN06051881, study PRJNA518727) | freshwater metagenome | biome: subpolar coniferous forest; feature: holomictic lake; material: water; isolation source: holomictic Lake 442, 13 m depth | place: Canada: near Kenora, Ontario | collected... | reverse complement strand
CGTGCGACGGGTATGTCTCTCAGCATCTGGAGGTGACGTTCCCGATTCCCACGAACATCAATTACAACATGGTCCCTTTTGTCCCGCCCCCACCGCCGCATGTGGACCCGTCGAACATCCCGCTACGTGATTTAGCGAAGATTCGCGGTTCCATGTGGCCGGTGCGGGGGCCGTGGGCGTTTGGTCCTAGACCGAATCAGGCTGACAACATCACCGCGCTGGAGTTTATCTACTCCTACGGCGATCCGATGCAGCCGTTCGCGTTGAATGACACGCAGAAGGCGATGATTGCAACCTACAAGTCGTGGGGCTATACCCATTGCTGCTTCGGTCCCGCGAATGCGGCGTCGTATCACGGTCAGTATCCCGATACGGACTTCTCCTCGTCGCCGGAGATGTTCGACAAGTGGCTCGATTGGGTCCAGATGTTCTGGGACAACGGGCTTCAGCCGGTGCTGTTTATCCACGAGGACAACGCCACGCTGGATGAAACGATTGCCAAATACACGCCGCTGATCAAAGGTAACCCGAAGGCGCAGCGCGTCATGCGGATTGTCGTGCCGACTGGATGGGAGCCAACGAGATACGGCTGGTCCAGTGTGACCTGGATGAAATACCTCCAGTGGGCGCAGGACATTCTGCCCAACTCGCTGCGGCTAATTCATACCGTGGCTGATGTCGATGCCCCTGTTGGGACCGATGATCTGTGGGACGACAACGGCAAGGGCAATGGGCAGGGATGGGCGAGAGTCGTGCCGTATCTACATGGCTGGCTGATTCAGAACGGCGCGTATACGTCGTCTGTCTCGCAGGCTGACCCTGAATTGATCCGTGGGTTCTCTGGGCAGTTCGATCAGGGGCAGTTGGGCGCGGATACCCACGGGATCGCGTGGCACTTCATCAACGGCATCGCGGATTGGCCGAAGGGCAGCGCGTGGTCACCCACGGAGATGATCTACCTCTACAACGCGGAATGCACGAGCTACGAAGCCTACTGGCACAACCTGCCTTATGACGCCTCGGTGTCGTGGGGTGACTTGGCGATGGCAAACTCAGCGGACGGGTATTTGGATAGCGGATCAGTTCCGGTCTATGGGAGGAAAGTATGAGCGCATTCGGTAAGCAGTTGTTGGCGGGCGTGGTGAGCGGCGTCGTGTCGGCAGCGGTCGTGGACATTCACGCCTTTCAGGTCAGCAAGACGCCACTGCTGGACCTGAAGAAGTTCTCTTGGAAGACGGCCGTGACGCGCTGGGCGATGGGTGGCGTGGCAGGCGGCATGGCGAGTCTGGGTCTAGGTCCGCAGTGATACCGACCGGGTTAGTGATTCCCCCCGCTACGGGGTCCACAGGCAGCGCGTTCTCGATCCGCAGCGCCATCGCTAAGGCCATAGCCGAAGTCGTCCCAGATGGACACACAGGGGCGGCAGCGGTCATTGTGGCGGCTGACGGGTCGGTCCATGCGGTGATTGCGTCGAAGTTCGCAGACGGTCGGTGGTCGGTGGCCGGTAGTCTGGACCATGACGGGCATCATTTGAGCGGTCAGGTGATGCTGGCGGGTTCCTGGTAGATGCACAAGCACGGTCGGGTGGATGAACCAGACGGCGATCCGCGATGCGGTTCGTAAAGCTGGGGCGTCGTGGCTGACCTGGTATCTGTGGCGACGGAATCAGACGTGAGGGGCGTTCAGGCGGCGGGTTAGCCGGGTCCAATCGCACGTTTCCAGTGGGCATGGGTTTCTCGGACGGAGCTATCGCAGTTCCGCGCCATAATCTTATGTCTCCGCTGATACGGCCAGCGTTCAATCGCATCCTCTAGTCCCCGAGTGGCGACGGACAACGGAATACCGGCGTCGTCCCATCTGCGGAAGTAGTCGTAATCCTCAGCGGTTACTAAGACCTTCCCCGAAAGGGATAGGAAACGGTCAGCGATAGTTTCAAGAAAAGGTAATTGGTCGGTCATGCTTGGTATCCAATAATGCGCCCGATTTTCAATTTCAGCGTAGCCTACGAACGTTATCAGCGAGTGGAGGGGCGAGAATGCCCATCACCGCAGCCGTAATCGACGTTTTTAGATATTTCAAGGCTGATCCTTTAGGATAGCGTCGAGTTCGTCGGCACGGCGTTCACTGTCGGATGCCTCTCGCTCGTAGGCCACCTTGAGCACTAATGAATATTGGTCCTTCGCTAGTTCCAGCATCTCAGCGGATTCTTCTCTCCACTGCCCCGGCAGCGCGGCGACCTGCGCGAGTTGGGCGGTGAGGATGCGCTTGTCGTCCAGCAAGTCTTGCACCTCTTCGGCCAGCGTGGCGGCATAGCGGAGCATGTCGGCTACCTCATCGTGTCGCGTGCCGTCGTCGTCGTGGATGGCGGCGACTTCGCGGAGTGTGTCGGCGTCGTAGGTCATTTGACGGGCCATGAGGCGATCTCCTCACCATCTATACACCGATAACTGTAGCCACAATCCTCATCACGCTCCTCATGCCACCGCCGCGCCATCTCCCGCGCCCGGTCGCGTTCCTGCGTCACCTCCGCGAGTTGGGCGGTGAGTTTGGCATTCTGCACCTTCAATGCTGCAATAGCGTTGCCCGCGACAATCGCCAAATGCGGCGTCGTAATGTCGTCGGGCGAACGGTCCAAGTCCGCGTAGAGGTTGAACCGCGTTTGCGCGTCACTCTCTTTCAGCCTCGCGTTGTCGGCAGCGAGACGGTCACGCTCCGCGATGGCAATGGTCATATTGTCGTAAGCTGCCTGTTCGCGGATGGTCAGCGCGTCCCGCTCCACGATCAGCGTGGCGGCGAAGCGGAGCATGTCGGCTACCTCATCGTGTCGCGTGCCGTTGTCGTCGTGGCTGGCGGCGACTTCGCGGAGTGTGTCGGCGTCGTAGGTCACTTGACGGGCCATGAGGCGATCTCCTCTGCATCCACACACTTCTCGCCCACCTCGTCATCACAGCCACAGATGCCGCTTTCCCGGTGCCACTCACGCGCCAGTTGCCGCGCCCGGTCGAGTTCCTCCGTCACCTGCGCGATTTGCTGTTGCAGCGCATCGACCGCCGCATTACGTCCAGCTAGTAGGATATGCAGCCGGTCCCGGTCGGTTGCCAGCGCCGTCAGCACGGTTGGGCCGACGCCGTTCTTGAGGTCGAGCGCATCGGCCAAGTCGTTACGCAGCATTGCAATTTCCTGTTGCAGCGCCTCGCAGTCGTCGGCGAGTTGCACAGCGTATTCCCGTGTGTAGCACGGGCAAAATGCCATCATCTCGTCTACAGTGAACTTCCTCATCGCATCCCCCTCACTCTCCGGGAAGTTTTCCACGTCCAAAACTCCCACATCGTCGGGTGCATTTTCCGATCCCCAGCTTCGTATCGCTGCCAGGAACGCTCCGTCACGCCCAACAACTCAGCGGCTTGCTTTTGCGTGATCCCTAGTGATTTTCGATCCCGCGCAATCTTGTTCAACTTCATGTCGCCCAATTTACGCGTCCTTCGGTCGTGCGTCAAGAGAATAATGCAAGGCCAGAACGGGATGGAGTTTGCCGTCATGTTCCATAATCGCGGCCCTCTCGCCTACGGCTACGCGCTGTTCTTCAGGCAAGCCTTGTTCGATCTTCTGGCAGTCTTTACATGGCCCATTGGGGCAGACGATACGATGCGTGGGGCAGATCATTTGTTTCTCCCAAAACGAATGAGTTTACGTGCTGGAGCTTTACTCACGGCATAGCGTTCATGTGCGGGAGCCGTGACGATACGTTCCGCGAGTTCATCATCGCTACGACGAATGATAGGTTCCCAGTGTCCGCATTCGCAGCGAAAGCCCTTGATGCCGTCTACGGTTTCGCGGATCACATTCCGTTCAAAGAGATGCCAGTGGCTCATAGCAACCACCACCACAACGCGCCTGCCACAAGCAACACGGCTACCAGTAGATCATGTTTACCGAATGCCTGACGGTCGAGCCGATGCACCACTCCCCACGATGACTGCTTCATCGCACTACCTCCCATGTCACAATTCTTCGCGCTTGTCCGTTTTCGCGGAGTGTCTTAGACGCTGCACCAGAATCTTTGATTTTCCCATCGATCGCGGCCTTGCGGAATACAGACCCAATGATGTTCGGGTGACGCTCGATGTCCAGCCGGATGTCGCTATCCTTTTGTAGACCGTCAATAACCGTCCAGAGGTCATCTGACGTAATCGTGGAGTAGAACTGGCAAAGCGTGTCTAACGTCGCATGGAGCCAATCCTTCGTCGCGTCGTTTGTTGCGTCCACGACGGTAGCCATACCAATATCCCGGCGTGTCTCGCCAGAAAACAAGGGCTTACAGGCCAACGTAGGGTCAAAGACGGGCATCTTACTCATCAGCCACCTCGATCTTGGCTTTCTGCCTCGCCTTTGTCATAGGGCTTCGGTAGTCAGGCTGGAAGGCGGTCGGGGGCGCATAATTCAGCGTTCGGATTCTCGCAGCGTGTTCTCGCGCTTGCTGTTGGAACTTCTGGCGGTCCAACCCTAACCACCAGGACGTCTTAGATTGATCGGCTAATACCCTTGCTACCGGCATACGTCGCTCCTATAGATGCCAATGTGTGATTCTGTTTCTACGACTACCCATGCGTTGTCGATCTTGGTTTCAAACCGACAGGGACCATTCGTGCCTCGGCGTTCGTCTACCGGCACCACTCTGCGATCCCCGCTGTGTAAACTGTGCGGCCCTTGATGTGCGAGGTAGCAGAGCAAAATCATGTTGCTGGCTCCCGACCGTTCCCCGTGATCCCCGCCCATGCCCTTCGCTTTCACATGAGCGGCTTCTAAGCGAATCGACTGTCTATGGCAGGGGCAATGGGGCCAGCGGCAACCTAAGTCTCTCGCTCTCACGAGAGCTTTCTGTTGGCGTTCGTGCTTCTCAGTCATGCGTCGTTTCGCCGCTTTCACAGCCTTATGCTTCTTCGATGGTTTTGGACACGGCGAGAACGACATCTTCTACCTCGTTGGGTTCAGGGATGTAGACGGAGTGTTCCGTCATGGCCCATCGCATGATCCAGTCCATGTATTCGGCCATTTGCTCGGTGTCCATTTGGCTAGTTCTGAGCATGTTGTCGTAAGCGTCTGAGCCGATTTCCGGTGTGCCGTTGAACTGCCACAAGCAGTATTCATGTAGCTGGTAGCGTTCGTGGAAGTCATAGCCGAGATACGCCGAGATCACCGGAATAGCCACCTTCCAATACCACCCCCGCTGCCCCTGATGCGCTTTGAATCTTCGCTTGCCTACAGTGACGCAGACAGTCTCCCCAGCGAGAGTCTTAATGTAGTCGAGGAATTGGGTCCGCGACTGCATATGGAGCTTCCCGCTACTATCTACCGTCCCGTAAAACAAGGGCGCATCAGGGGCGAGAGCCACGGCTAGAAATCATCCTCCGTGAATGCGGGAGCCTCTTCCTGTGGAGCATCCTTCGGCTTGGACTTGAGGATTGTCCAGTCTGGAGCCTTCGGGCTTTTCTTGTTCTTGTTCTGGAACACGACGACGTTCTCGCCGTTCACGATCCCCGCAAAGAACGGCCCACGCGCCGACTCGCGGTTCCATAAAACTCCAATCTCTCCGTCCTGCTTCTTAAACTCTGCCATGTCTACACCTCTCCACTTCTGCGTCAACTTCCTGTAAGAACTGTTCCACTTTTTCCGCGTGATCCTGGATTAGCACTGGATTAGCGTATTCCCTCACGACAAACAACTGCATCCCTCCGGGCATCCGATCATCCCACGCGATAAAATCTACCCACTCTGCCCCCGTCAACCAGAGCGCATGGAGGCATTGCAAGCGATGATCCGCAGGGAGTTTGTTCTCTGTGATCCAGCGATACATCGTTACGCTATTGGGGCATTTCACTTCCAGCACTCCGTTGAACCCATCTACATACCCATCGAGGCTGGCTCCCGTGAGTAAGGTATCGTGCCGCACTAACCCGCACGTTTCCGCGAATCCTCCCGTCTGTGCTTCCCATGCCGCAAGTGCCAAGCGTTCGCAGTCAATACCGCGTTGCATGGCCGCACTGACGTAACCCTCTGAGGGGCTGTAGGACGTGAGCCGTTCCACAGCGAGCTCCACAATCAGGTCAGCCCTCGGCGCGGCCCACGCGCCATTTTTGAGGGTTTTGAAGGCATCGTTGCACCGCGAAGCCGTCAGTAGTCCCCAACGGGCCTGAAACCACTCAGGTGACCGTTGAGGCATGGAGTGAACGATCACAGCACAACCTTTCCCGCTTCCAGCTTGATGGTTTCCCACGTCGCAGGTTCGACCTTGCCCATGTGTTCGCGGAAGAGCTTATTGCTGGTAGACCACTTCGCTTTGAGGGTAGGCGTTCCAGCGAGACTCGCTTCCCACAGCCCGTCCTTGAATGCTTCGTAGCCTTCCGGGGCCACTGGAACAATCTCCGTATGGGTCTGCGCGTCCGCATCGTCCGAGTTCGCTTCCGTAGGGATACAGAACGCTTGGAAAGCGGCGTATTTGTAAGCCGCTGACATGGCCTTGTTCGTCGCCTTATCGCCGGAGTCCATCGCTTCTCCGTAGGTGCGAATGGTGTGCTTGGACCCATCAGAGGCAGCAATCAAGTCAAACTCTGCCGTCACCGTGACGTAGAACAGACTCGTGCCTTTCGCCGTAACACGATCCACGCACGCTCTATCGACCATCCTCGGCAGCATGACCAAGCCATGCTTTGACATGACGCTATTGAGCGCGTTGTAGATGTCATCAATGCCGCGAAACGAGAAGCCCTGTGCGACGTTCTTTTTGTCCTTGCTGATGCCCTGCTTGCCGAGTTCTGCCGCGACTTCTGCAATCGCCTTGTAGACTTCCATTACTTCTCCCCCTTGCCCATCAAATCGTTCGTCATCGCGGACAGCCGCAGTTCCAGGTGGTTAATCGCATGATCCAACACCTTCCACACCGCATGACTCCCGTTCGCCATGACGTGCTTGTCTTTCGCTTGCTTCAAGACGCTAATCGCGGCGTCGATGCTTTCCATGTCCTCAATGCTGAATGTGGTCGTCATCACTTCCCCCTGTGAATGTCGAGTTGTCGATCTTCGTGTGCCTGTCCAGAGGCTTCATGGCGTTCCTGTTCCTGCTCCATGCAAGCGTGGCACATGAAATTTCCGTCCTTGTCGTACCCGTCGTGTTTTGCGGAAATCAGAACGTCATGCTGGCCGAAATTGCAGTAGCCAATCTGAGAGTCGTCATAGATGGGAAACTCCTCCTGACATGACTTACAGACTATGGCTTGGTTTCCGTCCATGTCCAGCACCGTGCCTCCCCAGCGGTCATCCTCATCAACCCACGGGCCACACTCAGGGCAAATCGCCGTCGTAGTCGGACGTGCCGCTCCTCCCCCGTCATCGCAGGAGTCCCAGTTCATGTCGAGGACGCCAACCTTCTCGCCGTTGATTAGCACAAAGCCTTCACTCATTTGCCACCTCGCAAACTGCGCTCATGCGCCTCAGCCAAATCCTGTAGGGCAATCCGGGCCGCGTTGTCCGCGTCCCAACAGACGGAACACTGCGTCCCTTTGATCGCCGCAATCTCATCCCCACAGGTGACGCAGGGACGTTCACAGCACTCCGCGCAGTTCTCTTGGCGAAGCTGGTTATCGCGGAGGTCATACACATGCGCGTTGCCGCAGTAGTTACAAATACCCGTGCGTTCGTTGCGCCAGTCAATCGAAGTCATCGACATTTGCGTCCTCAGTTCCCTCGGCCCCAATGCCGATAAGCAGAGATTACATACGTCCAACGGTCGTGTCAACTACTATCTGAAAATACTTTCGGTGCCCCCATTCCAACATCCAAAGATGCGTCCCAGGAACAGAGACACCGAATGCCGCCGATCCTACGACCAAAGGACTGAAGTGTCTTGTCAAGCCGCTTGCATTCCAGTGTGGCGTAGAGTAGATTCTACGAATGAGTCTTGCCCTGTCCTAAGCAGGGCCGACTTACGTTGAGGTCGGGGAGTGGTGCCCTACGCCCATTCCCCGGCTTCACGGCTTCGTAGGGGGGCCGCACAAATGATTAATTCTGCACCTGCCTTTCAGCTATTCGCTCGTGACATATACACCGGAACGTCTGACCTGTCCGCAGAGGAGTTTGGCGTGTATATGCGCGGTCTTGTGTGGTCATGGGACAACGGACCTTTGCCGCTGGACATGGAGCGCCGCGCCAGAGTCCTACTTATCCCCCAGATCGACCTAGAGCGCATCTGGCCTGCCATCGAAGTGAACTGGATAGAGGAGTCGAACGGCTTTGTAAACGTGCGCCTAGAGGCGCAGAGGCAGTCCCAGAGGGCGCACCGCGAGGCTCAGTCGGTGCGCGGTAAGGCGAGTGCTGCGGCAAGGGCTAAGTCAACCGTAGTTGCACCGGAAGCCAACCGGAATCCAACCACCGTTGAATCCGGGTTGCAACCGGACGCCAACCGGAATCCAACTCTTCATTCTTCATTCTTCACTCTTCACTCTTCAGATCAAAAACAAAACCCTCAGGTTTTTGCAGACTGGTTTGAAGAATGCAAAGCACTGCACGACCAAAAGTGTAACGGCAGCTTCATTCATGCCCAGACTATGAAAATGGACAAACTGCGGAGTAAAGCGCAATGAGAAAATGGCTGGTTCATGCGAGTGGAACTGAGTGGGTATTCGTCAACGGGGCATCATTGCTTGCATCGGGCAGAATACTGGTTGATACGTCTCATATGTTGCCGAGCGATGAGGCGAGGTTTCTGAATAAGCATCCAGAGGCGATACGTATTGTCGAAACTGACAATGAAATAGCCTTTGAATTTTCTGGTGATAAAAAGTGAGAGTCTTAGCGATACATCCACTCACCAAGAAACCCCAGCTCAAGCCGCTTGCATTCCAGTGTGGCGTAGAGTAGATTCTGCAAAGGCTGTCTCGTCCTAAGCGAGGCGACCGCTGTTTGGGTCTGCTTGCCATGTCCTTAGCATGGCAGGCAGGCCCACGGCCTCTAAGGAGGGCCGAAGATATGTCAAAAGCAAGCCCCGCATTCCAATTCTACGCACAGGATTTCTTTGTCGGCACCATGCAGATGAGTGCAGCCGCTCGTGGGTGCTTCATCTCCATGCTGGCCTTTTCGTGGGTCAATGGTCCCATCGCAGACACGCCGAAAGCGATCAAGCTGGCGATGTGCTGGGATCAATCTGACGGTCCCTTTGAAACGCTCTGGCAGGAAATCGCGCCGAAGTGGATGCTCTCAGATGGAGTTTGGTCGAATCGACGCCTTGAATCTGTGCGGTCTATCCAGCGTGACTACCGCGAAAAACAGGCGTCATTTGGCAAACTCGGAGGGCGTCCAAGCGGAAAGGGTAGCCATAAGGGTACCCTAAAGGGTAGCCAAACCTCTTCTTCTTCTGTCTTTGATCTTCGTTCTTCTTCTTTCTCTGTAGTTCAAGAACAACCCCCTGTGGAATACGATTGGTTTCAAGAATGCAAAACCCTGCACGGCAACACCTGTAACGGCAGGGTCGGCCATGCTCAAGCGATGGGTTTGGCGAAACTCAGGAGCAAGGCGCAATGAGAGTCTTAGCGATACATCCACTCACCAAGAAACCCCAGCTTGGCACGGCGAAAAGCACCATCGACCGAATTACGAGAGTGTTATTCGATGGGGAACAGTCTCCGCGAGTCGTCACGACATTTCGCTGGCTGAAGGCTGAAAAGAATGGCGAAACCACCTAAGACACGGGCCGGGAATCTGTGGACCGAAGCGAGATACTGGGGATTCATTCGCTCAGGACTGCGCGGAATCAGTAAACGCTGGCCCCCCAGGTCGCAAGCTCTCAAAGACTCCCGACGCGCCTACATTGGCGAGAACCCGCGCCAGAAGTATGAATATCAATGCGCAGGGTGTCTCCATTGGTTTCCGGCGAAGCTCGTCCAAGTCGATCATGTCATTCCCTGCGGAGAGCTACGTGCCTACTCAGACCTGCCACAGTTCGTTGAGCGTCTGTTTTGCGAGTCAGACAACCTCAGAGTGCTTTGTCATGCTTGCCACGCCCTGAGACGCCTAGAACGGCTTGCGGAATAAGCGTGACATATCACGCCTTTTGTGAGACTATCGGTTTGTGCGGACGTATACGTATCGCGGCTGGGACGACGCCACGCTCTATGATGCCCTTGTGCAACTCATGGTGATGGCGCTTGTGTCTCATACCCATCGAGACTTTGAGACCTGCCGGAATGCCGCACAAGCGTTATCCAACGTATTGGGTAAGGACGCCACGGAAGCGGCCCAAGCGGAAACCAGCCAGCGTTTAGAACGGAACGTTCAGGTCGTCCACTGAACGGAACGGAATGATTGAACCAAACCAGCCGGGGCAGATAACTTCCTAACCCGCTGAGACTTGCTAAGACTTTCAGAGCTAAGACTTTTTGAGGATGCCATGCCCCACGCTAAGACTTGTCCCACCTGCCACCAGCGTATCGACTACGAGGTAGAAAAATCCGTCTGCCAGAACGTTAAGTGTCTTAAGCCGATTACGCTCGGCGGGAAACGTGGCATGCACCTCCGGTCTGATGCCAGGTATTGCAGCGTGAACTGTAAATCTGCCGCATGGCGGCAAAGACACAAAACGGACCCCGCGCTCATGTCGAGACTCGCGGAGTCCGTTGGGATCAAACTAGGCTAGTATCACAGATAGAGTTTCTAGTAATTGATCCCCTAGCTGCTCTAAGTCGTCCCTAGATAACGCTTTACGACCTTCGCCTTGCAAGCGTATCTCTAGGACTACTTCGTCAAGTAGCTCGTCGTCGAACTATGAGTGTTCGCATAAATCCTCCTGTTAAGAAAACAACCCCAAGATAGCAGTGACGACAATCCAGGTAATAAACCCAAGCAGTAGGGCGTTAAGGATGCGTTTCATTTAGCGGTCCTCCGCGTCCGCTTGTGTTGCTTCGCATAATCCCCATCCGAGTGAAAAGGACTTGCGACTGACAGCCCATCTCCATGTCTTTGGTGATGTCTGCCATACGTCGGCGGTAAACTCGCCATCGTTATATCGGTATTCATAGCGTCCTAACGATACCCACTGCGGCAATGTTAGTTCCATTAGCGTTTTCCCCCATTCAACGGAGCGACCAAAGACATGAACTCGGCATCATCAATACGCCGTGCCTTATCCCCGGCAAGGTCCGCGAGATATTGCGAGACATGCTTTGACGTTGTGGCGCTCCACTTGCGCGAAGACGCCAAGTAGCCACGTCCGGGGAAGAACCCAGCCACAGGCGTGGAGTAGGAAACCAAGATTTCGCGGCCGTCGTCGAATGAAACGAGCGTTCTGTTCGCGCCGACTGACTGGATTGATTGAGACATGACTACTGACCCTCCGAAAACGTAAATGCGGGACCACCGCCAAGCGTCGCAGGACGCAGCATCGACCGCTCTTGCGCCGACACTTTGTTATGTGCTTCAAAGACGACGAGATTCGACGACGCCCTGACGATGGGATTACCGTCGATCAATCGCTGCGCATCGTCACTTGTCAACAGATAGGCGTGACGAGACGAAACGAACGTCAGTAGAAACGGACGCGAGGCGGCGGTAATCGTGCGCCGGTCATATTTCGTCGTGGCCGTCATCGTGTGGGGTCCGACGTGCTGGTGTCTCATAGGGCACGCTCGATGATGCGGTACACGATCTCTCGTGACCGCGAAAGTGCCACAGCGCGCATGCCATGCGGGATCAGCGACGTGCGACCGACGAGCTGGCGGCCAGTGCGATCGTAGACGTGACCGATCAGCGCGTGATTGATGCCGACGGGACAGATGCCGATACGGTGATCGCGGTAAGTGATTCGCTTCGTCATTGGTTTATCCTCCGTGAGTGCGAGGCATCATTGCCCCGTTTCACTCAACATCTACACTTTATCTAATCGGCTACGGCTTGTCAAGCATTAATCGTATCGCACGGGACCAGCGAGTGTAATAGACCAAATGCCCTATCTACCTTATATACGCCTCGCTCTCATCGCTTACGCTTTACGTAAATCTCTGACGTATCTCGTCAGCATTTACGCTTTACGTAAACACTGTGGAAATGTGGATAACCTGTGCATAACTCAGATCATGCGTGAGGCAGAAGATAGGCTCTCGGGCATGGACGCAATAGGCCTTTGCTCTCTCTCTCTCTCCCCTTGGCTACACGGCTGGTGACGCCTGGAGGCACGCTGGGGCATTTGCCCTATAGAGAGGATGCGACGATAGGGGGGGGTGTGCACCTGATTAGAAACTTTGGGGCGTGGATGTGACACGTCACCCACCCAGCCCGACTATGCGTGAGACTACGGTAACACGGATATTCCCAGATACACGTGAGCCTACACGGTCACTGGATGTCGTTCATTCTCAGCCGCACTTTGCCCTTGCTTTTCAATTTTGCTCTGCTATTATATTGACAGCAGACATCGCGGGGCAGGCGACGACACAACTAAAGAGTTCTGTCAACAAAGATCAAGAACAACAAACCAGAACTCCGGTTGTGCTGTCAGGAGAGTGACATGGCGAAGGCAGGTCGGAAGGTGGGGCACAAGCGCCCTGCGACGTTGGAGAAGGAAGCCTCGCGTGAGGCGTTGCGTCAGATTGTCTTGCGTCATATGGATGTCTTGCTGAAGGCGCAGATTGCCAATGCTCGTGGGATTGGGCATGTGTATACGCGAGACAAGAATGGCCGCTTCTCCAAGATTGAGGATGAGAAGGTGGTGGATACGCTCTTGGCCTCTGGGGATGAAGGCAAGGACTATTGGATCTTCACCAAAGACCCCAGTATTCAAGCCTTCACGGACCTGATGAATCGAGCCTTAGACAAGCCGAAGGAACAGGAAGCGGAAGTGAAGTTGAGCGGTGGGCTGACGGTGAAGTGGGAAGACTGACGCAGGACTATGATTGGGTGTATAATCCCAGTCATGCAAAGACCTAACGATGTCTGTGGTCACCTAGACAAGCGGCATTATGCAATGGGTTTGTGCCGCCAGTGCTATCGAGTGCAGCCGTGGTTTCTTGAAAAGCGCAAGGTCTACTACCAGCAAAACAAGCATTTGTATCGCGCTCAATCTGAACGTGTAAGGGTAGAAAAGCGTCGGCAATCAAAGGCGTATGGCATCTCAAAGGCTGAGTGGGATGCGCTATACGAGGCCCAGAATAGTGTGTGTGCGATATGCTCCAAGCCTCCGGGAAAGCGTTCGCTATCCGTAGATCATTGTCATGCAACGGGCAAGATTCGCGGTCTGCTATGCAATTCCTGCAATGGCGCATTAGGGCATCTGGGGGATAGTATAGAACTTATGACGAAAGCCATTGAGTATCTTAAATGTCACCAGTCATAACTCTGCCCTATAAACCTCGCCAACTACAGAAGCTCATCCATGCGAGAAACAAGCGTTTCAGTGCCATCGTTTGTCATAGACGATTTGGGAAGACAGTCCTTGCAATCAATGAACTCATTAAGGGCGCACTAACTTGCACTAATCCACGTCCAAGGTTTGCGTATATCGGGCCTACTTACCGAATGAGTAAGGCGATTGCCTGGGATTTCGCCAAGTTCTACTCCCGCAACATCCCCGGCGTGACATTCAATGAGTCAGAGTTACGCATCGACTTCCCTAACGGAGGGCAGGTCAGATTGTATGGCGGTGATAGCCCTGACTCTCTCCGTGGGATCTACCTCGATGGCGTGGTGGTGGACGAGTACGGGATGCACGACGGGGAGCTATTCTCTGCCGTCTTACGACCGGCTCTTTCTGACCGCGAAGGCTGGTGCTTGTTTTTAGGTACCCCAAACGGCAAGAACCAGTTCTACGAAATCCTAGAGTATGCCAAGAGTCAGGAGGAGTGGTTCTATGCCAGCTACAAAGCCTCGGAAACCGGCATCATCCCGCAAGCCGAACTCGACGCCGCGAGAGCCGTCATGTCGGAAGATGAATACGCGCAAGAGTACGAATGCTCCTTCGAAGCCTCCGTTAGAGGAAGTATCTACGGAGCCGAGTTGGAAGCCGCTCGTCTCGGTGGGAGAATCGGTCGAGTCCCCTATGATCCTGTGGTCGATGTGGATACCGACTGGGATTTGGGCATGGGTGACGCGACGGCTATCTGGTTTTCGCAAAGTCTCAAGAGTGGCGAAATCAGAGTCATCGATTACTACGAAGCCTCGGGCGAAGGACTTCCCCACTACGTCAACATCCTCAAATCCAGAGGGTATGTCTACGGAACACACTGGGCACCACATGACATCCAGGTCAGGGAGCTTGCGTCTGGTCGATCTCGGCTCGAAACCGCAAAGTCTCTCGGCATCAAGTTTCGGATTACGCCGCGCATCAACATCGAAGATGGCATCCACGCCGCACGAATGATCTTCCCTCGGTGCTGGTTTGATGAGGTGAAGTGCAAGAAAGGCTTAGAAGCCCTCCAGCACTACCGCAGAACCTACAACTCTCGGATGCAGGAGTTTACGTCTACTCCTATCCATGACTGGAGTAGCCACGCCGCAGATGCATGGAGATACTTTTCCACACGACAGAAACCTCCACGCGAGATGGAACGTCCACAGTCCACGCCGCAATGGGCGATGGGTGACGGAGGATGGATGGGCGTATGACCAAATACTTGTTGCGTCATGCTCTTGACGGGGGTATATTCACCACATGATTCCCGGCGACTCAAAGGAGTATCGGGGTTATTCCGTCCGATGCGTAGCTCCCAATCCTCCGATTGGTCGAGCGTATACCCTTTTGGTCATTGAGAAGGATAGTGTCTCGCGGACGTTTAAGAATGAGGATCAGGCAGCTCCGCACTACCTTGATAAGTGCATTGGCATGATGGAGAAGATGAATGCCTAAGCCCATGCCTGTCGTCAAAACGCGAGAGATTGGCCTACCTCAACTACGTGAGTTTGTGAAGGCTCCCGTCAAAGGACCGTCACCTAAAGCACGACAGATCAAAGCGCGAAAGGTGAGCCATGTCTGACGTAGACGAGTTTGCTGGACAGCGACTCCCTGACCTGCCGAACGCTGGGTACGTCACGAAGCGTGAGAAAGAACTCACCGACGAGATTATGCATTTCCTTCGTGCGGCAGAACGCGACCGTCTCTGGATGGTGTCGATGGTCTGTGAAGGCCGGTTAAAGTTCCGATCAGTTGTGACGAAGGCGATGCGTCACCTTAAGGTGAGTAGCGAACTCGTAGACGCCATGTGGGGCTATCTCTGCCTCATGGTCGGTGATAAGCCGGAAGAACAGCGCACCGCACTCTTAAAGTTGTCTCAACAGACCCCAGCGGAAAAAGCCGGGTTGTGGGTGCCGAGTGGCCGACTCTACTAAAGCCGAAAAGAAGGCCATGATTGCCGAAGCCCTGAAGCGGTTTCGGTATGCCTCTGAGTCCTCTGCTGCACAGCGCAAGGCTATTCTTGAAGCCAAGAACTTCCGTGCCGGAAATCAGTGGCCCGATGAAGTCAAAGTGCAGCGTCAGGGTGGAGCCGCGATTCAAGGCGTGGCCGCGCAACCTCAGCGTCCATGTCTGACGATTGATCGTGTTTCAGGACCGACTCGACAAGTTTCTAATTCTGTCAAGCAAGCCGACTTTGCGATGGAAGTCATCCCGAATGGCGATGGGGCTGATGTGGAAACAGCCGACTTCCTGAAGAGCTGGATGCGGAGAATCCAGAATGAATCCAGGGCCGATGATCCGGTGGGTTGGGCCGCCGATGGAGCCGCCGAAGGTGGGCTTGGATGGTTCCGTATCTTGTCGGTGTATACGGATGACAAGGGCTTTGACCAAGACCTTAAACTTGAGCGTATCGCCAATAGCCTGACGGTGTATCCAGACCCCGCAGCGGTCAAACCCACACGGTCGGATATGCGGTATTTGTTCCTGACGCAGGACATGCCGCGTGATGAGTTCAAGCGTATTTGGCCGAAAGCTTACGAACCGACGACGGATGAGTTTCGCGGAGATGGGGATGGGGAGAGTTGGTGTTCTGAGGAGTCCATCCGAGTTGCGGAATACTGGTACGTCGATTACGACGAAGTGAATGTGCTGGAATTGGTTGATGGGACAACGATTATTGACCCAAAGCCCATGCCGGAAGCCGACCAGATCAAACGCAAGCGGTGCGTCTACAAGCCCAAAGTCAAGTGGTCGAAGATTACGTGCTGTGAAGAACTGGAATCGACTGACTGGGTGGGTTCAAAGATTCCGTTTGTGCCGATCTTGGGCGAGGAGTTCAACGTTGATGGTAAGACGGTTCTTCGTGGGGTGATTGGACCCGCGATGGACGCCCAGCGCATGTTGAACTACAGTTACTCCGGTGCGATTGAAGCCGTGGCTTTGGCTCCCAAGAGTCCATTCATCGTGGCCGAAGGTCAGGTTGAGAACTACAAGACCATCTGGCAGAACGCTAACACCTTCAATTACTCGTCGTTGCCCTATACCCCCGTGTCGCTTGACGGTCATGCCGTCCCACCCCCGCAGAGGAATACTGCGGAAGCTCCAATTGGGGCAATGGTGCAGATGATGGCGACCTCGGAAGAGGCGATTAAGGCGACGACGGGTATCTATGACCCGTCAATGGGTGCGTCGAATCCATCGGATCGTTCCGGTAAGGCCATTTCTGCGCTTCAAGACCGTGCGGAGTTTGGGATTAGCAACTATCTCGACAATACGCGCAACGCGCTGATCTATGCGGCGTCGTTGATGCTAGAGATGGCCCCCTACATCCTTGACAGGCCGGGGCGTATCGTGCCGATTCACGGGATTGATGACCAGCCGCAAATGGCGATGATCGGTCAGGCATTCCAGAAAGCTCCCGGTGGTCAGGCTGAGCCAGTGATGGCTCCGAACCCGCAGAATCCGCAGTCTCCTCCACAGCCGATCTTCGACAAAGCACTGGCAAAGCTCAAAGGCGCGAGTTTCTACGACATCTCCGCAGGCACCTATGGTGTAACGGTGAATGTTGGTCGTGCATCTACGACTCGAAAACGTGAAGGCTCAGCCGCATTGGGCGAATTGATCCGGTATCTACCGCCGGAGATTTCTGCCGCTGTTACGCCGTCGTATATCGAGTCCCTTGAGTTTCCAGGCGCGAAGGATATTGCGGCAATGGCGAAGAAAGCCTTGCCTCCGCAGTTCCAAGATAGCGGAGATGGGATGGCAAACTTGCCTCCCGCGATTCAGCAGAAGTTGGCTGAGATTCCGCAGATGCAGCAGGCCATCCAGCAGGCCCAGCAGATCATCCAGACCAAGCAGGTTGAGCAGGATGCCATGCTGAAGAAGGCCCAGATGGACAATGACACCAAGACGCACATTGTCGCGTTGCAGGAGCAGACAAAGCTCGTCATTGAGCAGGCGAAGTTGAACCAGAAGGAAGCGCAGGCGATGTTGGAAGCCGAGTCTACGCGAATCAAAGCCTATCTGGATGAAAAGGTTGGCGTGTTTGAGCATTTGCAGGGGCAGGCGCATGAAGTGGCATTGGCGTCTCATGAACACGCACAGCGGTTAGTGGAACAGGCGGCGCGTCACGACCATGAACGCGCTATGGCAGAGATACAGCAGCCAGTTGTGGATGAGGAGTCTACAAATGTCGAATGATGCACTGGTAACAGCCCCACCGGACACGATTGAACTTCCGAATGGCGTGATTCTGACGGGTCATGGTGGCGATGTAGAAGCAATGGAAGAACAGGCCATTGCTCGTCACGAAGAACTGCACGGGAAACCGACTCAGGTTGAAGAACCTGCGGTAGAAACGCCTAAAGTGGCTGAACCTGCGACTGAAGATGCTGAACCGCATCTATCTCGGAGTCAGAAGCGCATTAAGCAGTTGAATGAGAAAGCGAATGCCGCAGAACAGGCGCGGTTGGCCGCAGAAGCGAGAGTGCGCGAGCTTGAAGCGCGGGTGAATACGGTCCCTGCTGTGGAAGCTCCGAAACCCGTAGAAACGGCAAAACCGGCAGGACCGGCAAAGCCTCAGTTGGCCCAGTTTGACGACTACTCTGACTATATCGAGGCGTTGACCGACTGGAAGGTAGAACAGCGGAAAGAATCGCTGGTGAGTGAACTCGATGCCCGTTCGTATGCACGGAGCGAAGCGGAACGGGCCTCTCGGTCGTACACAGAACACATCTCGTCAATTTTTGACAAGGGACGTTCTGCGTATAGTGACTTCGATCAGGTGTTGGCAGGCACCGCACCGATTCTGAGCCAAATGCACCTACAAGCATTGGCGCAGGCTCCAAATGCCGAACACGTTTTGTATGCACTGGCGAATGATTCAGATGGGTATGACCGGTTTGCGAAGATTACCGACCCGGTGACACTTGGTTTGACCATCGCACAGTACATTCCACGGGAGAGTGTCGCTCCAGCGGCCTCGACACGTCCTGTGGCTACATCCAAAGCACCCGCCCCACCCCAGCCGCTTGGGACGAGTGCGAAAACGTCTGCTGCAACGATTGAGGAGCTTGCCGATGCTGGCAACTTTGAGGCGTATCAAGCGATGCGCCGAAAGCAACTCGGTCGATGAGTAGGACACAGGAGGATTAGCGATGGCTAATACCTTTCTAGCGAATAACGTCGTCACGATGGAAGCGTTGGATGTCCTTGAGAACACGGATTCCGCGTCACGCATTATCAACAAGGAATACTCGGATCAGTTCCGCTTTGGCGGGGCGGTCCTCGGTCAGACACTCTCGATTCGCAAGCCCGCTCGGTTCATTGGTCGTCTGGGTCAGGCCGTGAACATCGAAGGCATTTCGGAAACCTACGTGCCGCTCACGTTGGCGTTCCAGCGCGGTGTGGATACGCAGGTCACGTCGCAGGACTTGATGTTGCGGATTGACGAATACCGTGAGCGCATCCTCAAGCCGGAAATCGCCCGACTCGCCAACTTGGTCGATCAGGACGTGTGCGGTTTGGCGCAGGGTCTGAACCAGTTCGTTGGCACTCCGGGAACGAACCCGTCGGCGCTTTCGACGTTCTTGTCGGCGAAGGTGAAGCTGGACAACTCAGCGGCTCCGATGGATGGGGAACGCAACATGATCCTCAACCCCGGCACGGAAGCCTCGATTGTGGATAGCCTGAAGGGGCTGTTCCAGTCTGCGGAAGAGATCAAGCAGCAGTACCTCAGCGGCTCGATGGGCAAATCCATTGGCTTCAACTGGACGATGGATCAGAACGTGTATGTGCAGCAGATCGGCACGTTCACGGGCACCCCGACCGTCAATGGCGCGAACCAGAGCGGTTCTTCGATCATCACGGCTGGCTGGACTTCGGGCGATACGCTGAATGCGGGCGACATCGTTTCGTTCGTGTCGGCTTCGACTCCGGTGAACTCGCTGAATCCGCAGAGCTACCAGTCCACGGGGCAGGCATTTCAGGCGGTTGTGACGGCGAATTGCGTGGCTGATGGTGGCGGCGCGATGACGATTCCGTTCGCTCCGGCGATGGTGGGTCCGAACTCGTCCACTCCGCAGTTCCAGAACGTGACGAATCTTCCGGCGACCTCCACGGCGATTTACGTGTATGGCGTTCCGGCAGCGTCGTTCTCCACGATTTCGGGCAAGCAGTCGCCCCAGAATCTCGCGGTTCACAAGAACTTCGGCACTCTGGCGATGGTGGATATGCCGCTCCCTGGTGGGACGGACAAGGCGTATCGTGCCGCGTCGAAAAAGACGGGCAATTCGATTCGCGTCATTCGTGACTACGTGGCAACGACCGACCAGTGGATCCAAAGGCTCGACCTGCTGTATGGTGTCGCTGTACTACGTCAGGAACTTGGTTGCCGCATTGGTGCGTAACTAGGCATGTCTATCGAGGCTTTTGTGTCGCTTCCATCTGTCACGCACTGTGTTTCGAGTGATGCCGAGCAATCGGGACCATTCAGATATAGTGCGCGTGCAGTTATCCCAAGTGATCCAAGTAGCCGATGTTCTGTTTCTGTTTTGCGTGAAGAAGTTCGCCCATCGGCAATTAGCAGGATAGTATCCCTTGCTATTATCGATGCGGTCTATCGAGTATCTTGCTGGGCTTGGTCCCATGTCTCGGTAGAACACGGCGAAGTCATGCCACTCAGCACAGACAGTAATACCCTTAGCACCATATCTGGCAAACAGGTCGCAGGATGGTTTTTCGCATCTGCGGATCATGCTTGTCCAGATACGGTATTCTCGGCTTTTGTACATCCCATGTTTGGTATGGATACGCTTGTGGGTTTCCTTGCTCAAGCATCCGCACGATTTAACCGTTCCGCGCTTCAAATGGCTTCCAGTTGTAGTGGTAATATTTCCACACTGGCACAGACATTCCCAGTATTTGACAGCGGTGGTAGATCGGCTCGACAGTTTAGTTACTGTAAGTCGGCTAAAGGTTTGATTGGTAAGTTGCTTGATTGGTCTGCCCATATGGTTCAATTATACACAAGTAATGGGTGTCGCAACGGCTTTTACTGTTTCTCTTGAAATGATTGGAGGCTATAGTGGCCCTCGTGAATACTTCGATTTCTGGTGCAGTTGCTCTTGGTGATAGCAAGGTTTCTCTCACCAGTGCAACGGGTGTGTCGGTTGGCATGTTGATGCAGGTTGATGGTGAGTGGATGCTCATCACCGACGTGACGAACAGCCCAACCGTGTCGGTGGTGCGTGGTTATGGCAATGGGCTGACGACTTCAACGGCCAGAGCGCATAACATTCTTGCTCCCGTGACGTATGGCCTCACGTCTGAGTTTACCCAGACGACGAACGGTTCTACACCCAATGCAGGCTTCGTGTCATACAGCGTGGATGGCGCGATTGCCCTGCCTGGTGTGGATACGGTGGTCTACATCAACAAGGCCGGCGTGTGCGCGTTGACGCTGGCGAACCCGGCAGCGGATAGCCGCGTGGCGATTAAGTTTGTGTCACTCACGGCCTACGCGCATACGATTACGTATACGGCAGGCTTCTACGACAACACCACTTCTTCGGATGTGGCGACGTTCCCGGCGACGGCGGGTGGAACCATCGAGATCATCGCAATCAATGGCAAGTGGCGTCCGCTGGCGACAGTGGCGACTGCTGGCGTGACCCTCGGCTAGTGTGTCTCAGGGGTGGGTTTCGGCCCACCCCTGAACATCAAAGGAGAGACACATGGCAACAACTCAGTCTGGTGGAGCATTTCTTCCCGGTGAAGGCGCGTCAATCTCAGGGGATTGGACGTTTACGGGTGCACTGACGACTTCAGGCACGACAACGCTGGCAAGCCCGACGATTACGAGTCCGACGATTAGCGGAGCCACGTTGACGACACCGAACATCGGTGCGGCGACGGGCACTTCGTTGGCCGTGACGGGTCTGGTTACGTCGTCTGGTGACAAATTGGGCTACGCGACGGGCGCAGGCGGCACAGTTGGTCAGTTGACCAATAAGGCCACTGGCGTCACGCTGTCTAAGCTGTGCGGCGCGATTACGACGGACGCAGCCAACCTTGCGGCGGCAACGATTGTGTCGTTTGTGCTGACGAACACGAAGATCGCGGTGACTGACGTGCTAGTGCTGAATCACATCAGCGGTGGCACGGTGGGAGCGTATACACTCAACGCGCAGTGTGCGGCGGGTTCTGCGACGATCAACATTCGCAACAACACGGCGGGTGGTTTGGCTGAAGCGTTGGTCATCCAGTTCGCGGTCATTAAAGCCGTCAACGCCTAGTAACGCTTTACCCACGGTGGGATTGTCCTGCCGTGGGGCATTTTCTGAGGAGCTTATGTCACAGATTACGATGGATCAGTTGTCGCCTGAACTCATTGCCGAAATCATGGCGATGGCGAAAAGTCAGGCCGAGACAAGCAAAGAACTCGGTTCCAGTTCGCCTATTCGTCAGCAGTTGACTGATCTGCGTGAACCGTCGAGCCAGAAAGAGCGAATTGCTCGTCCCCAGTTTCACTTCTCAGCCGATCCTGATGAAGCTGGGAAGAAACCCTACAAGTACCAGGAATATCCCAAACTGATGTGGGATTCTTACGGCAATGAGGTGACTGTCAAAAACTTGGCGTCTGAGGATGCGCTGGGTGAGGATTGGTCAGATGTGCCGCCGTCGTTTGTGGATGATCCGGTCGCGTCGATGCAGGACGAGATGGCCCAGTTGAGCGCAGAAGAACGCCAGATGGTCATTGACGCACAAAAACAGGCGCGTTTGGCACGGATTAACGCTAAACTAGCACTAATGAGCGATGCGGACGCTCTGAAGGCGTTTAGTGCGGTTGAGGATGGCGCAACCCCAGAGGTTGCCGTGAGAAAGCGCGGTCGTCCCCGCAAAGTGGTCTAAATGTCAGTGACGGCACGAGACATCATCAGGGACGCGCTCACAGAAATTGGCGTCTACCAACCAGGCGAAAGCCCTAACGCAGATGACTATGCGTTGGGGCTTCTGCGTTTTCAGAACCAGATTGATGCGTGGAACGCAGAAAACCTCACATTGGCGACCAATGACCGCTCGACCCATACTATCGCATCTGGAACCTCGCAGGTCACGGTTGGTCCGACGGGTGATTTGGTCGCTGCCAGACCCACGTTCATTACTGGGGTGAATTACATTGTTCCCGGTAGTTCCCCGCAGGTGGAAGTGCCGCTAGGACCAATGGATGACGACTCGTATGCGTCGTTATCTGTCAAGCAGTTGAGTTCATCGCTGCCCACCCAGTATTACTTCAACCCCACAAGCCCGAATGCGACGTTCATCCTGTGGCCGGTGGTTAATCAGTCAGTGACGCTGGCGTTCTACATTCCCACAGCCAATAGTGCCCCGGTGAGTTTGAATACGGTCATGTATGGGCCGCCTGGATACCAAGAGGCGTTCATGTATCAGTTGGCCTTGCGGCTGTGTACCCCGTTTTCTCGCCAGATGCCATCTACGCTGCTTGGAATGGCGACTGAGGCGTATGCCCGTATGAAGCGGGTGAATGTCGAGCCGGGATTGCTTGGCGTGGATCAGGCTCTTGCGCCGTCCTATGGCGGTGCGTTCAATGTCATTACCGGAAACTTCTCAGGGTCCGGTCGTTAAGGAGTTCTATGTCTAACAATCAGGTTGCTCCGTTCTCTCCGATGACCCTTATGAATGCTGTGACGACGGGCACGGGAGGTATTTTGCTCGTGGCTGGCGACAGTGAGCGTCTAACCATTTCCGTGTTGGGGTCAGGCACGATTAGCGGTGGGACATTGATCCTTGAGGAGTCCTATTACAATCCTGAAGGTCCAGTGAGTGCGGGGACGTGGAGCCAGTTGGTGTCCGTAACGGCTTCGACGCTTTCGGGTGGTGTCGAGCAGATTTACCACTTTCCTGCCTCGATTTGGGCCGTGAGGGCACGTATCTCCTCCAACATCACAGGCGGCGGGACGATTACGGTTACGGCGTGGGGTAACTAGTCATGGCGAACTCAGTCTTTGTGAGTTTTGGTAACCAAGTCATTATTGGGCCGACGACGTTTACGTCCCCTGTGTATCTAGCTGACGGCACCGCCGCTGCGCCGAGTTTGGCGTTTGCGAGTGCGCCCACTAAGGGCTGGTTCATGAACGGCTCTGGCACTTGGGGGCTGGCGAACGGAAGTGGCTCGGCAACAATCAACCTAGATCCGGCCAGTGGCGACATCAATGCCAGCGTGTCGATTCGCGCAAAGTCGAATACGGCATACTTCTCGTTGGGTGGGTCCAGCGATGTGATTCTGAAATGGATCGCCGCCGGCCAGCTCGGCATCCAGAAGGACTCCACGCATGGAGTGACGCTGGATATGGGGACGGATGGAACGCTGAAAGTCTATAACCGTGCTGGCACTACACAGTTTATGGAAGCCGGTATCCTTGGGGGCAATGGCTACATTCAAGGCAACGGTGGCAACCCCCTGTTGTATTTGGCTGACACTTATATTCAGC
>SESE01000243.1_pt1 | contig 24324 bp, 18 predicted proteins | sample 3171371 | NCBI WGS metagenome assembly SESE01 (sample SAMN06051881, study PRJNA518727) | freshwater metagenome | biome: subpolar coniferous forest; feature: holomictic lake; material: water; isolation source: holomictic Lake 442, 13 m depth | place: Canada: near Kenora, Ontario | collected... | reverse complement strand
AGACAACTCGGAGCTCATCGCCTTGAATTTGAGTCTTAATTGATTTAGGACCTTCATCGCGAACAAATTTTGCAATCTTTTTGGCATTCTCAGTGGAGATGCCCTCCTTCAATGGCGCGGCAATCTTATAAATCTTTCCACTCAGTTGTGGTGCACCGGCATCAAGGTGCTTGAGCGATACTCCGCGCTTAATCATCTTGTCTTTAACGACATCCAGGGCGGCTTTAGCGCGCTCCTCAGTATCGGCCTCGATAAGTATCTTTTCACCCTCTAGTTCAATCTTTGAGCCTGTATTTTTAAAATCAAAGCGCGTATCAATCTCACGAATCGCCTGATTAATGGCGTTATCGAGCTCCATGCGGTCGATTTTGGAGGTAACGTCAAAACTGCTATCTGCTGCCACGATTGGCTCCTTTACGCTCTCAGAAAAGTTGAGTCTAACTCTATTTAGTTAAAGTTTTCCCAACGGCCTTCGTCTGCCACAAATTTAAGATTTGTGTGGTCACTGAAACCATGGTTGCGCGCGAGGCCTCATCAACTGTGGAGTAGGCGCATGTTTGTATGAGATCACAGCTCCACGTAGTTACACCAGCATTGAAAACGGCGGCCCCTGAGGGTGTTGTAAACCAAACAGCTTGCGCGATTGATACTGGCCGGGGCGGAAGCCCAACTGTGGGTGCATCGCGATAATGCATGGTTCCTGAAAATAGAACATGGATATTGGGAGGCGAGGCCACAGTTGAGACGGTGCGCTCAACCTCGCTATCGGGAGAGATCCCAGTGATTGTGGCGCTGGATGGGATATTCAGCCACTTGGGAATCGAGACGGCTTTTAGATTTCCATAAACGTGAACTCCGTCAGCAAGTGTTCCCGTTAATAATGTTTGTGGAACATTCAAGCGTTTATCTGCAAATTTAATTGAAACCTGTCGCAAATCAGTGACTGGATCCTCAGTCGCAGTGCGGTAAATAATAATTCGACGGTTAGGTCCAATTTTAGATTCGGTCATTCGCATCTGCCAAATGCCTGTATTTCCACCCAAAATTGCGATATTCGTCCCGGTATTTCTGGCCGATATTAAAGCCTCAAATATTCGCCGCGTAAAGTATTCCGGATGGCCGCCTAAAATAACTCCGCTATAGCTCTTCGTAATTGATGGCCAAGAATCTAGATCAATATCTGAGAATTGGTCATAATTTAAGCCTTGTTTTTCAAGGAACTGCACCAGTGAAACTCCATCGCGGTGAATGCTAAATCCACCACTTCCAACTATTGGGCGGTCCAGTGAAACAACTCTGCTTCGATCATTGCGCATCTCAGTCTTAGTCGCACCTGAACCTAAATAGGCCGATCTTCCACCAAAAGTGTTATATACATTCCACGTAATAAATGAGTGCATAACCATCAATTTTGAACTTCCTAGTGGACTATGGAGAACAAAGGGCGCAGAATTTTCAATCGTTCCGTCGAATGAGCGGGTGATAAATAGATAGAAGCCTGGAACCCAGCTTGAATCTATTTTGACTTTAAGTGTAGTTGGCCAATTTGTCTCAATCATTCGTGTTGCATCTCTTGGGTACTTAATTCTTTGCTCTTTTAGTTTAATCGGGCCGGAGCTCCACAGTTGCCGCGCGCCAGAGCCTTTGTACCAACCAATGCGCAGCGCTTCGATAGTTCGCGTTCCAGTGCGAAACGTATCCGTGCTAACGCCATATAAAGAGGCATGAATAGAGATTGTGTCGCCGCAGTTGCCCGAGGTCTTATTTAACCAAAGGGCACTGCCTTGAGCACCTTCAAGATTTAAAGCTTTCCAATCCTTGACTGTCATTTTTATTCCACGTTGATTATTTTCTTGAGCTACCCAAGTTGCAGAAAGTGGAGGGCATGACTTATTTGGATATTTCGAAATATCAGTAGGTGCAACCGTATTGAGAGATTCAGCGAAACTTTGCATCGGACGCTTCACAATATCCGTGTGAGTTTTTACTGGAGGTAATTTTTTATGATCCTGATAATATTCATAAGCGCTCGTACCGAAAAAGCCGCCCAAGATAGTTACCAAAATAACTATCAGTGATAGCAAAGGTTTCTTAGCAATTCGGGGAGCCATGTACCTAGTTTAATTGGTCAAAAAGCACTCTAAGCCAATTGGCGTCCCAGTGCTGACTTCCTGTACCCTTGGCCGGTCGCACACCAAACCTTGGCGGGTTGCCCGAGCGGCCAATGGGAGGGGACTGTAAATCCCCCGGCTCTGCCTTCGAAGGTTCAAATCCTTCACCCGCCACCAGTAAGTTGTTCTGATGAAAGTATTGAAATTGATTATGTAGCGTTGTGACTAGCCTTTTGTAGATCCGAGTGTTAATCCTGAGATAAATTGCTTTCGCAAAACAAAGAAAAGTATGACAGTTGGAGAAGCAGCAATAATTGCACCAGCTGCTAATAGATTGAAATCAGTGACAAATTGTCCTTGTAAACGACGCAACGCCGATGTAATCGGACGTTTAGAGTCGTCAGACATTAAGACCAGAGCCCAGAAGAACTCGTTGTAAATCCAGGTACTCATCAGCACGCTGAGAGCGGCAAGCGCTGGACGAAGTAGAGGAAGAATGACATTCCAGTAATGACGGAATACGTTGGCTCCATCGATCGTCGCAGACTCAGAAATCTCCTTGGGAATCGTCTTCATATAAGACGAGAGCACAAAGGTAGCAAAACCGACTTGGAAGCCAACGTGAACCAAAATTAAACCTGCGTAGTTGTTATACAGGAGATTGCGGTTACCGAGCAGATCGCCAATCCAAAGAAACATCCAGAAAACTGGAATGTATGTAAGGACAATTGGCAACATATTTCCGGCTGTAAAGAGGAGTAATAACCACAAATTAAATTTAAACTTATAGCGAGTAACAACAAAGGCAATTAAAGAGCCGAAGAACAGAGTCAGGATCACTGCAGGAATAGTGACTACTAAAGAGTTAATGAGATACGTACCGATATGCATTTCTTTGATTGCATTGACGTAATTGTTTAAGTTGATGTGACGAGGCCATGAGAAAATTCCATTGGAGATGATGTCGTTATAAGGGCGAAGGGATGTCCACACAGTCCAGAGGATTGGAAAAATCCACACTAAGGCAAAGATTCCTATGAATGCTGAGATGAAGCCGTCTTTGCGCTTTTGTTTATTGAGATACTTTGCATCATGAACTATGCCTGTGCTCATTTGAGATCCTCTTTAAAGACAACGCGAAGATAGGTAATGATTGGAATGATGCAAAGAAGGAGCAGAATCACTGCATATGCAGCGCCCTTCATGGAAATTCCTTGTCCTGCGAAGTTTTGAAAAACTAAGAGGTTCAGAAGTGGGAAGACGGTTGGGCTTCCGTAAATAATGTAAACGAGGTCAAAAGCTCGTAGTGACTCAATCAAAGTAATTACCAAGATGATGATATTTACCGGTTGCATCGTAGGTAGAATAATCTTTCGGAAAATCTGCCATTCGGTTGCGCCATCGATTGCAGCTGCCTCTTTTAGCGCTGGATCAACTGACTTTAGACCAGATAAATAGAGCAACATGATGTACCCAATATGTCGCCACGAAGCTACACCAAGGATGACCCAGGTATTTATGTGCGGATTACCCCAAATTGAAAGCGCGTGTCCGATATCTCGCCCCATCAAGCCTTGGACAAATCCGCCTGGTTGGAACATAAAGTTCCAAATGATTCCAATAACGGCGAGTGAGAGAACTACGGGCAGGTAATAGATAGATTCGTAAATTGCATGGCCTTTAATGCCGCGGTCAATTTGATAGGCCAAGAGCACTCCTAGAGGAGTCGCGACAAGAATGAAGAAAGCTAGCCAAGTTCCATTGTTCTTGAGGGCTTGGAAAAAAATCGGGTTATTGAAAAAGATGTTTTTATAATTCTGAATTCCGGCCCACCTAATATCCGAGATATTGATGCCGTTCCAGTATGTAAAAGAAAGAACAACTGTGACGAGGGCTGGAATCCATAAGAGAATAATTTGAAGAAGAGTTGGAATTCCGATAAACGCTGAGAGTGTAAATCGATCTGTAGCAGAAAGAGAGCGGCGACTACGATTTTTTCTAATCGTAGTCGCCGTCTTCATGAACATATCCTACTTTCTTGTTAACAAATAAACAATATGGTTTTAATTAATTACATCTTTGGAAGTGCCTCCCATTGTGCTTGCGTATTTTCGAGAATCTTATTGATGTCAGATGGATTCTTCATGAAGTCCTGAAGAGCTGGTCCAAGAATTGGTCCAGCAAAATCTCCACGGCTGTCGCGATCTGCGAAGAACATAATGTTCTTTGCTGCACCGAGAACTGCCAACTTCTGCTTTCCGAATGTGTCGTATCCTGACGTATCAAAGTCTTTTGATACGTAGATACTTGTGTCTCCACCCTTAATCGCTGCTCTGATACCTTCCTTAGATCCCCAGAACTCTGCGAGAAGCTTTCCGCCTTCGACATTCTTGCCGTGTTTAGCAACTGAAACACCATCAAGTGGTGCATCAATTGTGTCGATACCGTGAGCTGGGTTGATTTCTGGGAATGGAACGACCCATAAATCGTCGTAATCTGCTTGCGACTTAGCTTTGAAGTCATTAGCAAACCATGAGCCCATCATCATTGCTCCGCACTGCTTTTGGAGCAAGAGATCGCGGCAGCCATCCCAGTCGATATCCATGAAGTTTGGATTCATGAATGGAACAAGCTGAGCGAAGTACTTAAATACTTCCTTTGTCTTTGGATCTGTCCACTTTGCTCGACCGTTAAGAAGATCGATGTGGTACTTGTAGCCATTGACACGAGCGTTGAGGATGTCGAATGTTCCCATCGCTTCCCAACCCTGCTTATCTCCCATCGCGTATGCAACGAGACCTTTCTTCTGAGTAAGCGTCAACATCTTGATGAAGTCATCCCATGTTGCGATGTTCTCTGGATTCATTCCAATTTCTTTAACCATTGATTTGCGGTAGTGCAAGCCCCATGGGTAGTAGGTAGTTGGGATGATGTACTGCTTCTTATCCTTAGGATTAGTTGCGGCCTGTACAGCTGATGCTGGAAGCGACTTTCCAAGAGCTTTAATCTGAGCTGAAACATCGGCTAGGAGTCCTGCATCTGCACGAGCGTTGGTTCGCCAACCAGCCATCCAACCGAATGCATCGTCCGGTGATCCCTGCATAATCTGAACAAAGTTATTTTGGAAATCATCAGAATTTACTTGCTGAGCCATAACTTTATTGCCGTACTTCTTTGTGAAAGCATCGTTTACAGATTTCGCAATCTTGTCTCCAGAAGCGCCGCCGCCACGAGTTGTCCAACGAATATTTCCTTTAACCTTTGTTGGGGCCTTCGTTGCTGCATTTGCTACAAGCGAGCTACCACCAGCTAGTCCTACGCCACCGATGGCTGCGCCTAGGAGTACTGAACGACGAGAAACTGCATTCTCTTCTTCTGACATTTTCGTCCTTTTCTCTAAAGTTGGAATTTCAACAAGCCGCGATTCAAGAGAGCTCAAGAATCTTTGACTGCCACAATCTAAGGGTGTGCATGAGATATTTCTAGGGGTTTCATGTAACGAATTGCTAACATTGACGTGATAAGAGTGTTAGCCCAGCAAAAAATAGGTGAGCCGCCAGTAAAAAACGTGAATGCTAATATTTAAATAATGAAGCGGCCATTGTTTAGGGTTTTGAATCTCAATCCCACTCTGCTCATGTTTTTAGCGGGATTGCTCTATTCTTCGTGGCCACTCGGGTATTGGCTCAATCCGGAAGCAAATCGAGGTCTGGCAAGCGATCTCGAAGCTTCGCATCAGCCATATAGCTGGGTCTTCATCTCAATGGATATTGCCTGCGGAATTTTGGTGGGGTTAGCATCTGGGAAACTTCTTACAATAGTAAGGAGTAGTTCCAACCGGAAAAACCTCTTTGGCCTCTGGGTCGCAGTTTTAGGTGCAGGCGTCTTTGGATTATTTACGGCCATAGATGCCCTCTTACCGTTAAATTGCATTGAAGGTACACCTCACTGTGTAGCGTCTTTGGATAATTCATACTTCGTGATTCACGGAATATTTAGCATTGGATCAGTAACGGGTCTAACTATCAGCATTGTTGCTATTTGGTTACTACTTCTATTGCGAGAAGATGCCGTAATGTCTTTGGTGCATCTCACTCCGGCAATGTTTCTCGTTGTTTGGCTTGGGTTTGGCGCCTTAACTCTTTACTTAGTCTTACACAACCGCTCCAGCGCTTTATCTCAACACATTTTCATTGGATTTTGCTGTCTGTGGTTGATCGCCTTGCCTTATTTCGTTCGACTTGTTATTCGTCTTCAAAATCAAGGCAAGAGTATTGTTGAAAACCGATTAGCGTGATCTAAAACGCCATTCGTAAGGGATATTTAAGTTGAGCGGGTTAGAGTTACGGGGTGGCTAAAGCAATCGTTATTGGCGCTGGAGTAATTGGCTGCTCAATCGCCTTTGAGTTAGCCCAAGCCGGATATGACGTTATTAGCGTTGATAAAGCGCAAGGTCCAGGGCAGGGATCAACGAGCGCATCTAGTGCGGTGGTTCGATTTAATTACTCCACCTTTGATTCAGTCGCTCTTGCGTGGGAGTCATTTCATTGCTGGAAAAACTGGGCTGAGCACTTAGGCAATAAACAAGAGCGCTATTCAAAGATGATAGATGTTGGTGTGGTCATGTTGGATGCACCAGTAATTTCTGGGCAGAGAACTTCACAATTATTTGAAGCAGTTGGCGTGCCGTATGAAGTATGGGATTGGCAAAACCTGTCAGAGAATGTGAATGGAATCGATGTAGGAAAGTACTGGCCACCAAAGGCGTTGGCCGATGATGCTTTTTGGGAAGATGCTAAGGAGTCACTTGGTGCAATTTACACGCCGAATGGTGGCTATATCGATGATCCACTACTTGCCGCCCAAAATTTAGCACAAGCGGGAATTAATGCAGGCGTTGAGTTTCGATTCAACTCTAAAGTAACGGCCATTCTTCGCAAAGGAAATAGAGTTATTGGCATAGAAGTAAATAATTCTGAAGAGATTTTTGCTGACATCGTGATCAATGTTGGCGGTCCTTGGTCCAATCAGATCAATAAACTTGCCGGAGTTGGCGGAGATTTTGCAATCTCCGTCCGACCAATGCGTCAAGAAGTACACCAAATAAATACTCCGCTGAACTTACTTCCCGGACCGATTGTTGGTGATCTTGATTTAGGCACATACATGAGATCGACGCCAGCGGGTTCAACGCTTATTGGTGGTACCGAGCCCGAGTGCGATGAACTCGAATGGGTCGATGATGTTGATGCAATTAATCCCAATAGAACTAAGGCGCGCTTTGATGCACAAGTAACGCGCGCAGCTCGTAGATTTCCGGCCCTAAAGATTCCCGATTCCCCCTCTGGAATTGCTGGCGTGTATGACGTCGCCTCAGACTGGACTCCGATTTATGATCGAACCGACCTTGATGGGTTCTTTGTAGCGATAGGCACTAGCGGCAATCAATTTAAGAACGCCCCTGTGGTCGGAAAGATCATGACGCAGCTGATTAATGAAGTCGGTGATGGGCGTGAGCACGATGTCGAGCCTGTGCGAGTGCGCTGTGGACATACGGGAAATGAAATCAATTTAGGTAGCTTCTCGCGTAAGCGCTCAATTAACCCCGAGAGCACCAGAACGGTGATGGGCTGAAATTGGACGCTAAATAGGAAGCGTGCAGTGGATACCCACCGCGCATGTTGGCTAAGAATTCCTGCAGGATTTTCTAGCCTCGCTAACTAAGAATCCAGTTCGCTGGGGAGAAACGGGGTTTTATCGAATGAAAATCGGAATCGTTGGTGCTGGCTTTGCTGGCCTTTCATCAGCCAAAGTCTTAACGGAGTTTGGACACGACGTACACATTTTTGAAAAAGATAGCGAGGTTGGTGGCGTTTGGGCAACTTCACGCCGTTATCCAGGACTTGGAACACAAAATGTTCGCAGCACATATGCCTTAAGCGATTACCCATATCCAAAGGGAACGCCTGAATGGCCAAGTGGCGAACAAGTCCAGAAATACATGGAAGGTTATGCCAAGAAATTCAATATCTTAAGCAAGATTTCATTTAATACCGAAGTTACTATCGCTAAGCAAAATAGCGATGGAACATGGTCAGTAGAAACTCTGGCAGGCGGAAAGAAAGAGACACATACCTTCGATTTCTTTATTGTAGCTAATGGTATTTTCTCTGATCCATTCATTCCAGAGTGGAAAGGCGCAGATGCTTTCAAAGCTGCCGGCGGTAAAATACTTCATACCGTTGATTTCCATAATGTAGAAGATGTCCGTGGCAAGAATGCAGTCTTTGTAGGTTATGGAAAGTCTTCGTGTGATGCGGCTAATGCAACCGTTGGAATCGCTAAGAAGACAACGGTTATTGCGCGTCACTTGATTTGGAAGGTTCCAAAGCGCCTTAACAACGTACTCAACTACAAGATGCTCCTACTTACACGCATGGGCGAGGCGCTATTTCCTTACATCGAACTAAAGGGCGCAGAAGCCTTCCTGCATGGCAAAGGAAAGAAAGTCAGTGCTGGAATGCTTGGAAGCGTTCAAGGAGTTATTGAAAAGCAGTTCAAATTAGAAAAATTGGGTCTGCATCCAAAGACAGGCTTGGACACAATTGTTCGAAGCACAGTCTCACTTGCAACCGACGGTTTCTTCAAAAACATCAAAGAGGGAAAGCTTTCAGTCATGCGCGATACAGAAATCGTGAGCATGTCGGCTGGGAAAGTAACTCTCTCAAATGGTCAGAGCTTAGATGCAGATTACGTAATCTGCGGAACAGGCTTCCACCAGCGGGTGCCATTCCTCGAGGACTCAGTCATGAAAGCAATTACCGATGAGCGTGGAAACTTCCGCCTTTATCGTCAACTCATCCCATTAGATGTGAAAAATATTGCATTTAATGGCTACAACTCATCCTTCTTCTCTCAGTTAAATGCTGAAATGGGCGCTGTCTGGATCGCGGCTTACATCGCAAAGGCGATTAACCTGCCAACTAAGGCCGAAATGCTTGCCCATATCGACAAGCGTTTAGCGTGGATGGAAAAGCGCACTGAGAATAAGCATGCACGCGGAACTAATATTATTCCGTTCTCAGTGCACAATATTGATGAACTCCTCTTGGATCTAGATTTACAGATCCCTGCGCCAGTTCGTTTTAATCAATGGCTGCTACCGATTAATCCAAAGAGTTATGCCAAGATCGGTTCAAAGCTTCGCAAGCGAATGGCTAAATCAGGCAAGTAAAGAAAAGTAAAAAAGCCCTGGCCTTATGGCCAGGGCTTTTCTTTTACCTTTTTTAACCTTCGAGAAGTGGAATTGCTGGCGATGATTGCTCTGGACCCATTGCAGAGTAACCGCCATCAGCGGCCCAGTCGGCGCCAGTAACTACAGATGCCTTATCACTTGCAAGAAATGAGATTACATTTGCAACTTCTTCTGGATCTCCAACGCGAGCAGTCAAATGGAATGGTGCGGCAACACGATCAGTCTTTTTGCGATCGCCCTTTGAGAGCATGTCCATGATTGCAGACCATGTCCAACCAGGTGAAACTGAGTTCACTCTAATTTTATCGCCGGCATAATCCATGGCCATATTGCGAGTGAGTTGAACTAGCGCAGCTTTGCTGACTGGATAGATCCAGCGTCCAGTTTGGGCAACGCTAGAAGAGATGCTTGTTAAATTGATAATGGATCCGCCACCTTGTTTCTTCATGTGCGGTCTTACTGCTGCGCCTAACATCGCGGCACTTGAAATATTGACGTTTAACGTATTAGTCCATTGCGCGCGCGTACTATCTGCGCCGGCGTCATCATATGAACATGCAAGATTAACGAGAATATCTATTCGCCCCCACGCACTCATTGCAGCCTCGATCATCGTTGAAATTGCGGCGTCATCTGTAATGTCGCCATGAAAGAAAATCGCATCTGGTCCACATGCTTTAGCTGCAGCAGCGCCGCTTTCGGAGTTGATTTCAACAATCATGACTTTGGCGCCGTCGGCGATTAGCGTTTTAGCAACTGCAGTTCCAAATAACGTTCCACCACCAGTAACTATTGCCGTCTTACCCTTTAATAACTCAGAACTCATATCTCTCCCTAAAATCCATTAAGAGAGCCACTCTATGCCGAAAAATCCGAGAAATTTGTCCCACCCACGCACAGGCTATCCGCAGAACGCAAACAATAGGTTCAAATCTATTGACACCGCCTAGGAGTAAAAGGAACATTCTCACATGGTTGCGACGGCAGAACTTCTTAAAGAGCACAATCTCTTTAGGACCACCCATCTAGATGAGGCACGAAGTGAAGTGGCCCGCGTTTTTTGTCCGCATGCATTAACAACAACTAATACCCATGACAAACTCAATACAGTTCACAACCGAATAACTTTGGGTGATGTCACTTTGAACTACCTCGACTATGGCGCAGAGGTGAGAATTACTCCAGGTGAATTGAATTCTTTTTATCTCATTCAAATTCCGCTAGAGGGTAGTGCAGACATTACGTGTGGCAAGGAAATGATTCATTCAGATGTAAACACAGCATCGATTCCAAACCCACTTGAAAAACTGGACATGGTTTGGCACGCGGGTAACCCCCAGTTAATGGTTTATATAAACCGGACCACACTCGAAGAGCGCTTGGCGGATTTAATCGGTCGTGAAATACATGTTCCCGTCCGTTTCGATTTGGGAATGGATCTGACAACCCAAAGAGCAAAAAGTTGGCGCAGCTTAATCGACACCCTTGTCACTGATGTCGATCGTGGTGGGCTAACCATGCACGCCGGAATTCGCGATCAATTTCAAGATCTCATTATTACTGGGCTTTTATTATCCCAACGACATAATTACAGCGAATCCATTGGAACAAATATTGAACCCGCAGCTCCCCGTTCAGTTCGTCTGGCAATGGCGGCATGCGAAGCAAATCCACAGGAACCACTAACCGTTACCGATATGGCCCGGTATGCAGGCGTGAGTATTCGCTCATTACAAGATGGCTTTAAGAACTATGTTGGGATGAGTCCAACAGATTATTTGCGCAATGTTCGTCTTAATAGGGTTAGGGAAGAGTTGCTGGGTGGGCGTGGCTTAGATACCTCAATCGCTGATATCGCCTTTTCTTGGGGATTTACGCACCTTGGTCGCTTTGCAAAGATTTATAACGAGCGATTTGGCGAACTTCCATCACAAACTAATCGGAAGTAATTATTTCTTAGCGGTATTGAAAACGTAATTTAATGCCGGTCCAGCTAACTTATCGTGTATCTTAAAAAAACTTTCAGTTGCTTCATATCCAGCCCAGTTCTTAGGTAAAAACTCTCCAGGTAAACCTGGGTCAAAGTAAGGTGCATGTCGCCAGTTCGTTAAAATCGTCGTATAGTCTCGAAAAGCCCGACCTGAATCGATGACATTGGTTTTACCGGCCCAGTGTTTAATAACAGGTTTAGCTGTGTTACTAAAAGAACGGTAAACCTCTTGAATGCCATCAAGATCCCACCAACTCTGAACTGCCGAAGCAGTTGGAGTGAAAGCGATGTGCTCCGCTGAAAAAATGTTCATGTATTTCTCTACTTTAAGTGTCTTAGCCAGTGCAATACCATCCGAACTCAACTGCCTCGGAGCAATCCAAAGCCCACCACTAACTTGCGCAAACCCAATACGCGTTAAGCGTGAGCGAAGTTGATAGCGAACTGCTCGCATTTTTTCCGGAATAGAAAATGCAACTAAAATCCAACCTTCATTGGTGGGAGAGTCACGGCGTTGAAGAACTCGAGCATCACCTTGATCGAAAGATTTTCGCATCTCTGGGCTGATGGCATAACCAATAACACCATTTTGCTTCTTAGAGATTAATATTCCTCGGCGCTTAAAACGTGCAAGGGCGCTGCGAGCAGCATCTTCTGCGACATCTAATTCGGTACAGAGTTGAACAATTGTATTTGCTGAAAACCAACCGCCATGGGAACGACTGTATGCGGCGTAAATGGTAATGATGAGGGACTGAGGTCGAGCCGACCTGTCTACTAAATCTCTGGCCTCGCCGCTAAAGATGCTATCCACCCGCAAATGCTAGTGTGCAGGAGTGTAAAAGCAAGGCTTTCGGAGAGATTAATTCCACAGACGCGATATTTATTTGGGGGTTCCAATGGCACAGGTCTTTGTTGAAAAAGTTCGGCTATTGGAGTGGATGGAAACTGACGCTGCTGGACACCAGCACTACACATCGGCTTTTCGCTGGGTGGAAGAGTGTGAATCGGCTTTATATCGCAAACTAAATCTTCCAGCCTCATTGTTCGGCCTAATTCCACGAGTGAAAGTACAGATGGAATATAAGCGACGTATTTACTTCGGCGAAGAAATAATTACACGGCTTGAAGTTCTCAGAGTTGGTAACTCATCACTTGAATTTGGTTTTACCGCACACGTTGGCGGTGAACTCGCTGCAGTTGGTAACTATGTAATTGTGCATGCACCGGAGATAGATGAAGGTTCAAAGCCTTGGCCAGATGCTTGGCGAAGTGCTTTCCTAGGAGAGTAGTTTCGCAACCATCAATCCACTACCACCACCGACGCCTCCACCAGGCCACGTTCCAGAGCCGCACAAATAAAGATTCTTAATTGGCGTGCGGTGTCGGATCCAACCTGGCATTGGACGAAGGAAGAAGAATTGCGCAGGGTGATGACTACCGCCGAGCGAATCGCCTTTAATTAGATTTGGGTTATAGCGTTCAAGATCAGTAGGTGATAGAACTTTTCTCGACAAAATCTGTGATTTTATTCCAGGTGCGTACGTTTCAAGATTATCAATGATGCGATCGGCATAAACTTCAGCAATTTCATCCCATGATTTACCTTGAATAATTCCAGCGCTATCGCCAGTAATTTCAAGCGGTAGAACTCGCACTTGGATCCAAAGAATATGTTTTCCTTCTGGTGCTCGAGAAGGATCGCTGACCGTTGGTTGCCCAATAACGAGTGTTGGATTAGCTGGAAGCTTTCCGCCGGCGGCATGTGTATATGTCAGTGCCATCTCATCTACATAAGGTGCGATATGAACATAGTTGAACTCGCGAGCTGACTCATTTACCCAATTAGGTAATGAATCCATCGCCAGATGGATCATCATCGTTGCAAGTCCAGGTCTGAATTCTTTGAGTTTTTCAATCTCAGGTGTGGTTTGTGAATCGATCTGCTTTGGCAAAAGCGCAGGCATCAACGCTGGATTAATATTTGCAACTACAGAACGGGCCTTTATTATCTCTCCAGTAGAAGTGCGTACACCTACCGCCTTCCCACCCTCAACAAGAATTTCTACAACACCGGTATCACTTCGCAGCTCTCCGCCATTACTTCTAATAACCCCACACAGAGCATCGACTAAAACCTTAGCCCCACCTTTACCTAGGACCATTCCAAACTCTTGACCGCCAATGGATTCTAAAAAAGAGAATAGAGCGCCACCGGAAATATCTGGGCCGTAATCCAAATGCATTCCCCAAGTTGCAGCAAGGGCCTTCATCTCTGGACTGCTGAAATGCTCATCGGTAAATGCACGACTTGATTGCAGCAACATTCTGATTAGTTCCAGAAGTTGCGAAGTGCCAAGTACCCGCCAAGCCTTGATTAAAATCTTAACTGCCGCAATCGAAGGTAATTCAGTGCCAAGCAGGGGAAAAAGATGCGGGGCTAATAGACCAAGTTTTGCAGTAAGTGCTTGCCATGCCTCCACATCTTCGGGTGCTACCTTTTTAATATTACTGATGGTTTGATCACGATCCATCACAACGCCAATCATTTTTCCATCCGGAAAAACAGAGCAGTATGGTTTGCCAGATGGAACAAATTCAAGACCATTGGCGATTAATTGATCTTTCAGAGCTGCCATAACGCCGCCGCCAGCAAAGAGGCTAAGGTTCGTGGCGAAAAGATCGTGGTGAAAACCTGGCACGGTAATCTCCTCGGTGCGGATAGCACCACCAAAGGCACTGGCCTGTTCTAGCACTAACGTCTTTTTGCCTTTGGCACTTAAAAGCGCCGCTGCGCTAAGTCCATTTATTCCTGAGCCAACTATGAGCACATCGAGCATTGGGGAATCATGCCACGGCGCTAACTAATAGCCAATAGACGTAACCGATTGATTGGCATTAGATTAACCAAGTTACTTTTAGAGCAGAGTGTTTTGGGAGGATTATTAATGGAGCGCAATGATGCGGTCATCGTCGGAAGTGGAATTAACTCACTTGTTGCTGGAGCACTACTCAGCCGAGCAGGTTGGAAAGTTTTAATCTGCGAAAGAAATAGCACAGCAGGCGGAGCAATTGCGACATCGACAACAGCGACGCTTCCCGGTTTTACTCATGAGCTCTTATCGAGTTGGCATCCCCTCTTTGTTGGTGGCCCTGCATATGCCGAACTAAAAGGAGATTTAGAGGCCCGCGGCTTGGTCTATGCCAATACGACGATGCCAACTGGAGTTGTTTGCAATGATGGAACTGCGGTGCTTTCAACGGATATGGCGGCAACGTCGGCCGAATTCGAGCGCTTAGGCGATGGCGCGGCCTGGAATGAAATGCTTGGCGAGTTCACTAAGAAAATAGATTTAGCTTTTGGACTTTTAGGTGCCGATCTATGGCGGGCGAATGCACTGAAATTATTTAGGACTGCTCGCAAACGCTTTGGAACGCGTGGTTTGGTTGCAACTGGCGCTGAACTCTTAGAACCTGCTGCGCCTTGGCTGGATAGAACTTTTTCATCTCCAGTCAGCAAATCACTTCTTGCGCCTTGGGCGTTACATAATGGTCTTGGTCCTGATGATGCCAGCAGTGGTTTCATTACAAAAGTTATTTCAGCTGCTGTTGCTTTCGGTGGAATGCCAGTACCAATTGGTGGTGGAATTAAATTAGTCGAAGCGCTTGAGGCAATTATTACTGACAATGGTGGACACATACTTACCGGCGCAGATGTCAAAAAAATAAACGTTGTGAACGGGAAAGCCACGGGAGTGAAATTAGGGGATGGACGAGAGTTCTCGGCTAAGAAAGCTGTTCTTGCATCAACAACACCTCAAGCCCTGTACCAAGTTCTACTAAGCGATGAAGCGCTCACTGAAAGTACTAAAAAGTCAGCCGAGAGTTTTCGTTATGGCCGTGCGGCAATTCAAATTCACTTAGCGCTATCTGAACCACCGATTTGGAAGAACGATGCCCGCTTGGCAGATGTGGCGGTAGTGCATGTATTAGATGGATTGAACTCACTCTCCGAATCAGTTAACGCTTCAAATCGGGGTTACTTGCCCAAGCGCCCAACAATTGTTGTTGGACAACCAACAACGATGGATAAATCACGTGCTCCAGCGGGCCAGTCAATCTTATGGATTCAACTGCAAGAGAATCCACGGAAAATTCTTGGGGACTTAGCTGGCGAGATTGATCCGGGGGATGGAAGTTGGAATCAAGTTCGATTGGATGCCTATGCTGATCGAGTACTCGCACAACTTGGCGAACAGATTTCAAATCTAGAATCTGCAACGCTGGCCAAAGTGGTTTTAGGACCACTACAAATTGAGGCTATGAATGCCAACCTAGTTGGGGGAGACCCGTATTCAGGTGACTGCAGAATTGATCAATACGCAGTGTGGCGGCCATTATCTGGAGCAACGGGACACCGCACGCCAGTTAAAGGTTTGTGGCACATAGGGGCATCGACCCACCCTGGTCCAGGCCTTGGCGGTGGCTCTGGCTATTTAGTCGCCAAGCGATTGCTCAGTAAAAAACTGCGCTAAAAAAATGGGATTAAAAAAGGGCGGTCGGGTTAATCCGACCGCCCTTCTTTTTTAACTACTTAGAAACTAATGCCAATACGCGAGCTGGACTTCCGGATCCGCCAACAATCTTAAGCGGAGCGGCGATAACGATTGCACCTTGTGGTGGCAACTTATCAAGATTGCGAAGTTGAGTTAGTCCGTATTTATTATTTCCCATCAACATGTTGTGACAAGGAAATGGAATACTCATTCCAAATGCTAAGCCAGCATCAATACCGACAGTCTCAACACCTAAGCCGAGAATGTCGCGCTTGGTTCCAAGATATTCAGCAGTCTCTGGTGGAAGACCTGGAGTATGCGGACCATTCTCATCTGCATTTGCAAACGCAGCGGGATTATCACCAAACTTTGACCAACCCGTGCGATAGAGAACCCAAGCACCTTTTGGAATCGCGCCATGCTCTTTTTCCCATGCTTCAATATGTGAAACCTCAAGAAGGAAATCTGGATTTGCTGCAGCTTCCTTTACGAAATCTAGAACTACTGCCGGTCCGATCAGGCGACTTGGTGGAATCTGTGAAACATCGTCGAGATCTTTTCCAGTGATCCAGTGGTTTGGTGCATCTAAGTGAGTACCAGTGTGCTCGCCAGTATGAAAGTTATTCCAGTACCAAGCCGGACCCTTTTCGTCGTAGCGAGAGATTTCCTCTAACTGAAATTTTGCAGTCTGACCAAACTCAGGTGGAAGAGTAAGAATCGGTGTCTCCGAATGCAATGGAGATGTTAAATCGATTACCTGGACTGCGCCAGATGCGAGCTCTTGTGCAAGAGCCGATAAGTTGGCCATTCATTTCTCCTTATTAGTGGTCGTTAAAGCCTCTTGGACTGAACGTCTGGGCGAGGTTAGCGCGCTTTTGCCTTGCCGACCAGTCCCCTTGCGATATGACGGCCGTCAAAATGGTGTGGACACTACGCGTAGCAACTGGCACAATAACCAAACTTGCTGGCCCACACGGGTCTATTGCCCTTATGGATGGAGAGCCATGGCTGAGCGCTCGTTTGCCGCCGAAGTTACAAAACTTCGAATCGGCGAAGGTGAAGAGTTTCTTGGTGAAGGCATTCTGGCTGTAACAAAGGCGCTCCTTCAATCAGGCGTGGCATATGTAGGCGGTTATCAAGGTGCGCCTATCTCTCACCTTATGGATGTGCTCGGCGATGCTAAAGAGATTTTAGATGAGCTTGGAATTCACTTTGAAAATAGCGCATCCGAGGCAACGGCTGCGGCATCCCTTGCCGCCTCAGTTCACTACCCGCTGCGCGGTGCGATAACTTTTAAATCGACGGTTGGAACAAATGTTGCATCCGATGCTTTAGCTAATCTCTCATCAGGTGGCGTTACCGGTGGGGCGCTCATTATTGTCGGCGAGGATTACGGCGAAGGATCATCGATTATGCAAGAGCGCTCGCACGCCTTTGCAATGAAATCACAGATTTGGCTTTTAGATCCACGTCCAAATTTAACTGCAATTGTTGATGCCGTTGAAGATGGTTTCCAACTTTCAGAGGCGTCTAACTCGCCGGTTATGTTGCAACTTCGACTTCGCTCCTGCCACTTACATGGACGCTTTATCGCAAAAGATAATGTTCGATCGCCATATACATTAAAAGAGGCGATGGAAAATCCACGTCGAGATACAAGCCGCATTGTTTTGCCTCCTGCTAGCTTCCTGCATGAGCAGGAAAAAATGACCAAGCGCTGGCCAGCAGCCGTGAAGTTCATCAAAGAGAATAAACTCAACGAAGTCTTTTTCGATGGAACTCAGGATTTTGGAATTGTCATGCAAGGCGGTCTCTATAACACCGTGATTCGCGCGTTACAACTACTCGGTCTATCGGATGTTTACGGAAATAGTAAAATTCCACTCTACATTCTCAACGTTACGTACCCAATAATCGATGATGAAGTTATCGAGTTTGCAAAGAGCAAGAAAGCGATTCTGCTCGTTGAAGAAGGTCAGCCCGATTACATTGAGCAAAATATCCATGCAGTGCTTCGTCGTGGGGACATTGCAACAAAGCTACACGGCAAGGATCTCTTACTACCTGCCGGTGAATACACCCCTGCCGCCGTTGTTAAAGGTATTTTGGAGTTTGTAACTAAATATGGCCCACACTTAATTGATAATGAAAATCTGCCTGCACTAGTTCGCCCAGATGGTCAAAAACCGAACTCAATATCTGCAGTGATTCCCGCAGAAGTAGTCCATGGCAGGCCTCCATCATTTTGCACAGGTTGTCCGGAGCGGCCGATTTTTACTGCCCTTAAATTGGCAGAGCGCGAAACTGGAAGCCACCACATCAGTGCAGATATCGGCTGTCATCTCTTTTCAATCTTGCCGCCATTTAATATCGGTGCAACAACGATGGGTTATGGCCTAGGGGCAGCGGGCGCATCAGCGTTAAGTGATCCGGATAGCGACAAGCGAACAATTAGTTTTATGGGCGATGGTGGGTTCTGGCACAACGGACTTACAAGTGGTGTTGGCAATGCCGTCTTTAATCAAAGCGACGGCGTAATGATCGTGGTTGATAACGCCTACAGCGCGGCAACTGGTGGCCAAGATTTATTGTCATCAACGGCTGAGAACACAATACGTTCTACGAAGCACCCAATCGAAAATGCAGTAAGAGGAATCGGCGTTAAGTGGGTTAAGACGGTACAAAATACTTATCGCGTGAGTGAAATGCGTGACTTAATGAAAGAAGCGCTCACAGGTAAAACTCGTGGGCCTAAAGTCATCATTGCCCAAAGTGAATGCACATTAAATAAGCAGCGCCGAGTGCGGCCAGAAATCGCGGCACGCGTTAAAGCTGGAAAGCGTGTTGTGAAAGAGCGCTTTGGGATTGACCCAGACACGTGCACGGGTGATCACTCATGCATCCGTCTCAATGGCTGTCCATCATTAACAATTGCACCTAATCCAGATTCCATGCGCAAAGATCCAGTTGCAACAATTCTTCACTCATGTGTGGGTTGCGGACTCTGCGGCGAGGCTGCTCAAGCGGCGGTTTTGTGTCCATCGTTCTACCGTTCAGAGATCATCAGCAATCCAAATGCGTGGGATAAGACCAAACTAGGAGTTCGCAATGTTCTCATTGGTTTCTTGCAAAATGGAATCGAACGCCGCTTAGAGGGCATTAATGTCTAGTAAAAAAGAGTTTACAAATACGTCCAGACCAATAACCATGGCGATTTTAGCCATGGGTGGCGAAGGTGGCGGAGTGCTAGCCGACTGGGCCGTCGATATGGCCGAACACTGCGGTTATTTTGCGCAAACAACGTCGGTTCCTGGTGTTGCACAACGCACAGGCACAACGGTTTATTACCTCGAATTCTTTCCACAAATTGCAGGGGAGATGAAAGAGCCGGTCTTGAGCACAATGGCCGCACCTGGAGAAGTAGATATTGTTGTAGCTTCAGAGTTAATGGAGTCTGGCCGTGCAGTACAACGAGGCTTTGTTTCCAAAGAGATAACAACACTCATTACATCAACGCATCGCGTCTATTCAATGACCGAGAAGATTGCACTTGGTGATGGCCGAGTTGATTCCGATGTTTTATTGGAATCATCGCGCAACGCCGCAAAGCTATTCATCTCCGGAGATTTTGCTAAAGTTGCCGAGACAACAAAAAGTCTAATATCGGCCGCACTTTATGGCGCACTAGCTGCAAGCGGAGCACTCCCATTTGAAAAGAGCGATTTTATCGCCTCCATCGAGCGGGGAGGTGTTGGCGTTGCTAACTCAATCAAAGCCTTTGAAAGCAGCTTTGAGATTGCATCCGACGTTCTTTCACCGAAAGCGAAAGTTGCAAGCGTTGATATCTCAATAGGTTTGAAGCCAAGAGATGTCTCAACTGGACCATTGAAGCTATCACCGCAAGAAGAGTTAGCAATAATAAATAATCCCAAGAGCGCAGTTGGATTCAAGTTGCAAGATCTTGCCGGGCGCATAAAGGCAGAGTTCCCAGAGCCCGCCATAATTATGTTAGTCAATGGCATTAAGCGCTGCGCTGATTATCAAGATGTCGCCTATGCCGGTGAGTATCTCAACCGTCTTTTAAGTGTCAGGGATGCCGAGGCACAACACGGCGATGGAACATCTCGAGTGCTTTTAGAGGCTGCCCGATATACAGCTCTGTGGATGACTTACGAAGACACAATTCGCGTCGCTGATTTGAAGATTCGTCGGACTCGCTTCAACCGTGTTGGCGATGAGGCGCAAGTTCAAAGCGATCAAATTATGCAGATCCGTGAATTCTTGCACCCTCGCTCTGAAGAGTTTGCAGATACGTTACCGACTGCCGCAGGACGTTGGTTGCTGCGCACCAAGCCCGTTACTGGAGCGATTGAGAAATTAACTAAAAATGGAATAATTCTGCAAACCACATCGATCCGCGGTTACATCATGCTTTATTTCATCGCCCGTTTAAAACCTATTCGCCGCCGCTCGCTTCGTTTTAATTTGGAGCGCGAACGTATGGATCAATGGATTGCCATGATTAACCGAGAGATCGTTAGCAATTACGATTTAGCGTATGAAATTGCCGAGTGTGCCAACTTAATTAAGGGTTACGGTGACACCCACGCAAATGGTTGGCGCAATTTCACGCTAGTGATGGAGCAAGCGGTCTCATTGCGCAATGAATCTGGCGTTGCCGCGCGTATCAGCGAACTTCGCAAAGCGGCGTTAGCCGATGAAGATGGCACCAAACTTCGCGCTATCTTGGCTTAACAGTTAATTTGCCGGTCTAACCTTCGAAGGCCAACGTAATTTGCTCGTAAGAGAGTGAGTTCTTGGCAGTTGCAAGCATTTGCTTTTCGCGTTCGATATTTCGCTCGATTTGAACTTTGGCTGATACATACTGCTTAGGCCACGTAACATTCTTGTATCCAATTTTTGCCGCTTCTAAAAGCGTCCAGGCTGGATTAACTAAGTGCATACGAGCCACTGCGCACAGATCGGCGCGACCGGCGGCAATGATCGTGTTCACATTGTCGGCTTCGAAAATTGCACCAACGGCTATCGTGGCAATCCCAGCTTCATTACGAATTTGATCGGCAAAAGGTGTCTGGAACATGCGACCGAAGACCGGCTTTTCCTTCTTTGTGACTTGACCCGACGAACAGTCAATCATGTCTGCGCCAGCTGCTTTAAATGCTTTCGCAATCTCAACGGCATCTAGTGGAGTGATACCACCTTCAGTCCAGTCATGGGCTGAAATACGAACGCTAATTGGTTTTCCCTGAGGCCAGACGTCACGGACGGCCTTAAAGACTTCCAACGGATACTTCATTCGATTCTCAAGGGAGCCGCCATATTCATCGCTTCTTGAATTTGTAATCGGTGAAATAAAGGATGAGAGCAAATAACCATGTGCGGCGTGAAGCTCTAACCAATCAAAGCCTGCTTCATTTGCAGCTTTTGTCGAATTAACAAAATCTTGCTTAACGCGATCCATATCGGCGCGCGTCATCTCATGAGAGGTTTGCGAAATTCCCTCTAAATATTGTTCAGGGGAGGCAGAGATTAGTGACCATGAATCGCTTTCTACTGGCTTATCGATTCCCTCCCAAGCAAGTTTGGTTGCACCCTTTGCTCCAGCATGACCAATCTGAACTGCGATTTTTGCATCGCTATTTGAATGTACGAAATCAACGATGCGCTTCCAGCCCGCAGTGTGCTCGGGTTTATAAAGACCTGGACAGCCTGGAGTAATACGTGCATCGGCACTGACACATGTCATCTCAGTAAAGACCATCGCAGCCCCACCCATAGCCCGTGCACCTAAGTGAACTAAGTGATAGTCGGCAGCTAAACCATCGACGGCTGAATACTGAGCCATAGGAGATACAACTACACGGTTTTTCAAAACGACATCACGAACTTTAAATGGAGTAAACATTGGGGGAATGTTTTCAACATTAGTTGGCAGTTCAACACCAGCATCGGCAAAGGCTTTGGCGGCAAACCATTTGTCGTAGTTAGCAATGTAATCGGCATCGCGAACCCGCAAGTTATCGTGGGAAATTCTCTGGCTACGTGTTAAAAGTGAGAAATTAAACTGCTCCGGAGGCATATTTGTATAACGCCCAGTCTCCTCAAACCACTCCATCGCATTGCGGGCGGCATTTTGAATCTTAAGCACCTCAATGGCGCGGGTCTCTTGATACGAGGCCAAAATCTCATGCATATCACCGCTCTGGCTCTTAGCAAATGAGTTAGCTAGCTCGATTGCATCTTCCATTGCCAATTTTGTACCTGAGCCAATTGAAAAATGCGCAGTATGTGCGGCGTCACCCATCAAAACAACTGGAACTTCCTTGCCATCAATGGCGTTCCACTGGACCCAATTTTCACAGATGACTCGAGGGAACTTGATCCAGTTAGCAGATCCACGTAAATGTGCCGCGTTACTCATGAGTTCGGCGCCATCTAAATGCTTAGCGAATAACTTCTCACAAAAAGTAATCGACTCTTCCTGGGACATTTGATCGATGCCTGCTCGCAACCAAACATCTTCTGGAGTTTCAACGATAAATGTTGATGTGTCTCCATCAAATTGATAAATATGTGCCTGGAACCAACCAAACTCAGTATTTTCAAAGATAAAAGTGAAATCTTTAAATAATTTTTTAGTACCAAGCCATACAAAGCGGCATTTGCGCGTATCGATATCGGGTTTGAAAGTGCTCTCATAGCGCGTACGTATTGCGCTATTCAAACCATCGGCGGCAATAACTAAATCAGCCCCATATTCGCGCGCCGCTTCTTGGTCGTCCTTAATATCGGTTTCAAAGACTAATTTCACGCCTAGGCCCTCGGCCCGCTCTTGCAGAATATTCAGAAGTCGCTTCCGACCAATTCCACAGAAGCCATGGCCGCCTGAAATAATGCTGGTGTTATTAATTCGAACATCTATGTCATCCCAGTGATTAAAAGACTGCAGAATCGTACGAGCGGTAGGTTCATCTGCACGCACGAAATTACTTAAGGTCTGATCTGAGAATACGACGCCCCAGCCGAATGTGTCATATGGGCGGTTGCGTTCAAGAATAGTGATCTCATTGGTTGGGTCGAGCTTCTTCATTAAAATTCCGAAGTAAAGACCGGCTGCGCCGCCACCGATGGAAAGAATCTTCATGAACTACCCCTCTAGGTATCAGCATTTGGTATGCCGATTTTTTGACCGTCGTCACGGATGCAACACGAACCTTGGGGTACGCTAGCGCAAAGTGGGCTAAGTGGCGATACTGAAACAGGAGAAAATCTGATGACGAATAATCGCTTTGCTGGAAAGGTTCTCCTTATTACAGGCGGGGCAGGCGGATTAGGCGCAGCCACTGCCCATGCCGCTGGACATCAGGGTGGCTCCATCGCGATTTTAGATACAAACAGCGAGGCCATCAACGAACTCATAACAAATCTGCGTTCACTCGGAATTACTGCAGATGGCCGCGCCGTGGATGTCAGAGATGGCAAGGCCGTTACTAAGGCCGTTAGTGAACTCGCAGATTCTTTAAACGGAATCGATATTTTGATCGCAGCGGCCGGAGGATCTCTCGGCACTCCGCGCGATATGGATGATATTTCTGATGATGATCTCGATTTAGTTATCGACGTCAACGTGAAGGGAACTTATTATTGCGCTCGCGCCGTCATACCTTTTATGAAGAAAAAAGGCGGCGGCTCAATCGTAACTTTTTCATCAATCGGTGGACGAAGTGCTAGCCCTGTAACCGGTGTTCCATATGCAACGGCGAAAGCGGCAATTCTTGGTCTTACTCGCCGATTAGCAAAAGAAGTCGGACTGGATAATATTCGAATTAATGCAATAGCCCCGGGATTATTTCTCACCGATCGCTTAACTGGAATGTTTGAAAAACTTTCCGCAGCCGAGCGCCAAGAAGTACTCAGCGGTATACCCCTAGGTCGGATGCCAGAACTTCGAGAGTGCGTAGACCCAGTTCTATTTTTAGCTAGCAACGAATCCTCCTACATCACAGGCGCCGTCCTTGATGTTAATGGTGGACGCTTCATGCCTAGCTAGCCCATTATCACGTTTTGTAATGAGGGCTACCTTTCGCAAAAAACCTTGCCAAACTCTTAAAAAAAGATATGTCATATCGTTGACGAACGCCATAAAGGCACGTGATAATTGCCCATCGCGGCGGCCCCACTTTTTATGGGAATTTTGAATGGGAGAAATTAATGTCATTTGTAACTAGGAATCTTCCTGGTCTCGAGGGAATGGATCACGTTGGCATTACCGTTCCAGATTTAGATTCTGCAGTTGCATTTTATTGCACGCTGTTAGGCGCACAAGAGATTTTTCGCTTAGGTCCTTTTGATGCGCGCGATTTTGATTTAGTTGACGGGAAAGACTGGGCA
>SESE01000240.1_pt1 | contig 24463 bp, 21 predicted proteins | sample 3171371 | NCBI WGS metagenome assembly SESE01 (sample SAMN06051881, study PRJNA518727) | freshwater metagenome | biome: subpolar coniferous forest; feature: holomictic lake; material: water; isolation source: holomictic Lake 442, 13 m depth | place: Canada: near Kenora, Ontario | collected... | reverse complement strand
ACACTTTATGAGGATAATGAGCTACGTGCAAAGATAGGCTTGGTTCTTCGGGAGGAGCTTGGATCATTTCATCCTCGCCTTCGCCTAATCACCCTTATTACTGGTCTCATCCCTCATTATGTGGGGGCGCGGCTGCGCCGACGCATCCTGAAGGTTGCTGGTATCAAGATTGGACTCGGCACCACGCTTATGGGCACGCCATACATGTATGGCTTCGGCGATATTCTTCGCCGTTTGCATATAGGTAGCCATGTGGTTATCAATATCGGTTGTATTTTTGATCTGAATGCGCCTATTCATATTGGCGATCACGTAGCCTTGGGGCACGAGGTCTTACTTATGACATCCTCTCATCACATTGGCTGCGCTACACATCGGGCCGGCTCGATTTACACTGCGCCAGTGATGATCGAGGATGGCGCATGGATCGGGTCAAGGAGTGTTGTTTTGCCAGGGGTGACCATAGGTGCGGGAAGCGTTATCGGGGCTGGCGCTATTGTGACGAAGGATGTGCCGCCCCATACGCTCGTTGGGGGGGTACCGGCGCGGGTGATCCGTGTGATTGACTGATTGCGCGATTTGTTTTGCGGGTATGTGGCGGCACATCTGCCACATACCCATCACGCTGGAGGGAGAGCGGGTTAGGCGTCCTGGCTTATGGCTTGAGTCGGATCAAGGTGATCGAGTATGCTGAGAACGTGTAGTCGAGGATGTTGGCGATACTACCAAGATCCTTTGCTGGTGCGTTGGAGAAATTGGTAGCGGGATTCTTGACCCCATTAAAGGTCATCTCCGTTGCATCCAGATTCTTCGCAGCAACACTATCGGCGGAGGCGTGGAGGGTGCCGACCGCCCCCGCGATCTGGAGCCGGGCATCAAGAGGTTTGTCTGACTTGTTAATCGCGAGGATGCTTAAGCTGCCATCCTCGGCTCGGCCAGCGTAAAGGCTCAATGTCGTCTCACTGAGTGTGGGCGCATCGACGGGCAGGAGTGCATTGCCGAAGCGGCTCCAGAGGACCATCGCGTAGTACTGCGGTGTGCGTTCCCAACTATCGGCATTCAATAGGCCGTAGTCAGTCCCATTGTTGGCCTTCCCGTTCGCGAGATCCCACTGGTTCGCCATTGCCACCCCATTGATCGCCATCTGTCCGATCATATCGGCGAGGAAGAGTGCGTTGGCGGCGTGGGTCATGATCTGGCCATTATCGAGATCCTGAAAGGCCACGAGGTTGTACTCGGTAACGGCGATTGGCACGCGGCGGCCATGCGCGAGCGTATCGAAGGCCGCGTTGGTGGTCTCCATCACGTCTTTCCAGATTCGGATGGGGTTGGCTAGGATTGCTTCTGCGCTCTCAGGCTGCTTATCGTATGCGTAGTAGTGAATACTGTAAAAGTCAAGATCCTCTCCGCCCTTCTCGATGACCTTATTCCCCCAGCCTGACCAGTCGCCGGGATGAGATACGCCAACGGCACCGACCAAAATCGTCGGGTCAACGGCGCGCATTGCGGCGCGAAACTCCAGATAGCCCTCATGGCGCTCGGCACCTGCACCCTTGCCAAGCATATATTCGGTGCCATCGCACGTCCAGACATCCTCCCATCCCCAGGATGCACACGCACTGCCGCCGCTATCCTGTTTGCCTCCGTACACCTCGTTGCCGACCTCCCAAAGCTTAATCGGCAGTGGGGCGGGGTTGCCGTTTTTTGCGCGCAGCTGCGCCCAATCACCGACCGTCTTCCAGTTTTTACCGCGAACATCGACGCCAATCAGAGTGGTGTCATCAACAGATCCGTTGAAGAACGAGACTAAGGCTGCGGCTTCCTTCGATGTCCCGTTAATAGAGACCGTCCACATTGCCTGCTGGCCTGTAGCGCGCACGAAGTTGAGAAAGTCCGTTGGCCTAGCAGCCCATGTCCAGTAGCAGCCTTTGCTGTCGCCGGTCTCACAGGCCATCCAGTTGTAGCTATTGCTCCAACTGCCGCCGGGGATGCGCAATACTGATGCCCCGAGGGCGGTTGTGGTGGCTCGAACATCATCACGGGCGAGGTTGCTCGGGCCGATCCATGCCGGAAGGTTCGTGCCAAAAAGACGTTTATCGATCGGGATGACTGCGCCTGCAGTGTCTATTGTGATTACCGGGCGGCCATCGGCTGGCGGAGGAATGGCGCTTGGCGAAGTCGTAACGTCCGGTGGCGGTGTTGTGTTATCGGAGTTAGGTGTTTGTAACGAGGGCTGAGGACGTGTCCCTGCTGAGGACGTAGGGCTTGTGGATATTGAACAACTGCCCAGCGCTACGAGACTTATGAGAAGGATAAGTCGAACATGTCGTCTTTGCATGGGAAATCCTCTTGGATATACCTAACGTCCGCCATACTGTTTCTTATAGTACTCCAGGTATTCCCCCGATTTGATTGGCCGCCACCAATCCTCGTTTTCGACATACCAGCGCACCGTTCGCTCCAGCGCCGCATCAAAGCTATGTTGGGATCGCCAACCCAGCGCACGCAGCTTGCGACAATCCAACGCATAGCGCCGATCGTGGCCGGCCCGATCCGTGACGTGCTGGAGCAGGCTGTGGGGCTTGCCAAGGATGTCAAGAATCTTGCGGGCCATCTCGATGTTTGACGTTTCAACCTCCGTACCCACGTTATAGATCTCACCCAGCTGGCCTTGGTGCAGCACCAGATCGATCCCCTCGCAGTGGTCGAGGACGTACTGGTAATCACGTACCTGGCGGCCATCGCCGTAAATCGGCAAAGGCATATTGTCGATCGCGTTGGTGGCGAAGAGCGGGACAGCCTTCTCGGGGTAGTGGAACGGGCCGATGTTATTGGAGCCACGAGTCGTGGTTATGGGTAAGCCATAGGTGATGAAATAGGCGTAGACGAGGTGTTCCGCGCCGGCTTTACTGGCCGAGTAGGGGCTGCGTGGCTCCAGGGGGTCGCCCTCCTGCGAACGCTGTGGCTCGGGAATTGCTCCGTAGACTTCATCTGTCGAGATCTGGTGGAAGCGCTCCAGTTTGCGCTCGCGAGCCACCTCCAGCAACGCCCAGGTACCGTTGACGTTGGTGCGTACCACCGCGTCAGGCTCAAGAATTGAGCGATCCACGTGGGTCTCGGCGGCGAAGTTCACAATGGTGTCGATCGCATACTCGTCTACTGCGGCGCGTACGGCGTCAATATCACAAATATCGCCGCGTACAAAGGCGAGTTGCGGATTGCCCTTTGCGCGCTCCAGATTCTCGAGTCGCCCCGCATAGGTGAGCTTGTCGTAGACGACGATCCGGTAGGTGGGGTACTTCCCCAGCATATAGTGGACGAAGTTCGAGCCGATGAATCCGGCACCGCCGGTGACAAGCAGGTTCTGCATTTCTATTCTCACCAGTAAAACTGTTTGTTCTCACGATAGAAGGCGATGGTGCGGGCCAGCCCCTCACGAAGACCAACCTGCGGGTGCCAGCCAAGCCGCCCCTGAATAAACCGATAATCGGCATAGTAGTCACCGATGTCGATTGGCTTGCGGTCGGCCGGGAAGGGAATAACCTCGTAACTTCCGATGCCGGCGATATCGACCACGAGCGCGGCCAGATTCTTGAGATTGATCGTCTCAGCGCTGCCGAGGTTGAAGATCTGGCCGTGGGCGCTGGGCGTCGAGGCGGCAAGCAAGAGCGCCTCGACACAATCATCCACGTAGGTGAAGTCGCGGATCTGCATGCCGTCGCCCCAGATTTGGATGGGCACGCCGTCAAGCAGATTCTTGATCCAGATGCCCAGGAAGGTCTGTCGGGCATCCTTCACGCGCATGCGCGGGCCGTAGGTATTCGTCAGACGCAGGGCACAGGCGCGCACCCCATAGACATTGTTGTAGAGGATGTGATACCACTCGCCCGCCATTTTGTTGATGCCATTGACATCGGTGGGGTGCAGCAGGTGGCGCTCATCCACGGGGAGGTAGTCGGGCTTGCCATAGATCTGGCGGGTGCTGGCATAGACCACCTTGATATCGGGGTTACGCTTGTGACATGCCTCTAGGATCGAGAGTTGGGCGCGACAGTTGATCTCCAGGTCGGTGTAGGGGTCGCGCATCGAGTCCATGTGGCTGGTTTGCCCGGCCAGATTGAACAGGTAGTCCTTGCCCTGAACAAGGTAGTTCATTGAGTATTCGTCGCGCACGTCGGCGATATTCACCCGTACGCAATCCTCAATCCCGCTGATATTGTGCAGGTTGCCGCCATACTCAGGGATCAGCGAGTCCACCAGTGTCACCTCGGAGCCGAGGTCGATCAGACGCCGGGCCAAGTTTGCGCCAATAAAGCCGAGGCCGCCGGTGATCAGGACGTGGGCACCGGCGAAGTATTCGGCGACCGTGGGCATCTGGCTCATTGGGTAATCCCTTGGGTGACGGCGGCGGCCACTCGCACGATCTCCGCCGGACTCAACTCGGGGAACATCGGGAGCGAAAGGATGCGATGAGCCAGCGCCTCAGTGTGGGGCAGACTGCCCGCGCAGTAGCCGAGGTGGGCATAGGCCGGCTGGAGGTGTGCCGGCTCGGGGTAGTGGACATCGCAGCCTACGCCGATGGCCTGGAGGTGGGAGCGCAACGCATTGCGCCGGTCGGCCTCGATCACATACAGGTGATAGACATGGCCTGGCATGTCGGCGGGGAGGCGCAGGGACAACCCGGCGAGGTGCTGGGCGTACCAATCGGCCCGCTCGCGACGGGCGGCGTTGCCTGCATCTAGGTGACGCAGCTTCACGCGCAGTAGGGCGGCCTGAAGTTCATCGAGGCGCGAGTTACGACCACCGATATCGGCGGTGTGATATTTGCTGCCCCAGCCATACATACGCAGGCGGCGCAGCCGCTCGGCCAGCGCAGGATCGTCCGTCGTTAGGGCACCACCATCGCCAAGGGCTCCAAGGTTTTTGGAGGGATAGAAGCTGAAACATGCCAGCGCGCCCCAGGCTCCGGCCTTACACGGGAAGCCTGCGGGGTCGTGCGCCCATGCGCCATGGGCTTGGGCGGCATCTTCAATAACGGGCACACCATGGCGTTGGGCAATCGCCATAATTGCCACCATATCGGCGAGGCGACCAAAGAGATGTACGGGCATGATCGCCTGCGTGCGGGGAGAGATCGCCGCCGCAAGGGCCTGCGGATCCATCGTGTGGGTGGTCGGATCAACATCGACGAACACCGGACGCGCGCCGGCCTGAAGGATCGCCGCCACCTGGTAGATACAGGCGTTGGCAACCGTGATCACCTCGGCACCTGGCCCGACTGCGAGGGCAGCCAAGGCAAGATAGAGAGCCTCGGCCCCGCTGGCCACGCCGACGCAGTGAGCAACCCCGCAGTAGGTCGCGAACTCGGCTTCGAATGCGGCCACCTCACGGCCAAGGATATACCATCCGCTGTCGATCACACGCGCAATAGCCGTATCGATCTCGGCACGCATCGCGGCATTCTGACGGCGTAGATCGCCAAAGGGGACCGCAGGAGAGTCCATTGGGTTCCTCGTAGAAAGCACTTTCTACGAGGATTGTACCATGTGACCGTCTTGAGATAGCTGAGATCCGTGCAGATGCACCGTTACCTCTTGGTACGGGTAGAGGGGTGGCTTCAGCGCATCCACGTTTTTTTGTTGCGTTGGGCGACGAAGCAGCCCAAGCGTAACAAAAGGCAACTCGGGATGGGCCGTCCCAGGGGCGTGACACCAGCCATGCTAGTACGACTGTGGTGAAAGCGTAGTGTACAATACCAACACGGATCTGAGCGGACAAACCGCCCAGAGATAGGAGATTTTTTGTATGCGCGTTCTCATTACGGGCGGAGCCGGGTTCCTGGGGTCGCACCTCAGCGACCGCTTCCTGGCCGAGGGCCACACGGTGATCGCGATGGACAACCTGATCACCGGCACCACCGACAATATCGCCCACATGGCTGGACACGAGCGCTTCACCTTCATCAAGCACGATGTCACGAACTATATTTATGTTGACGGCCCTCTGGATGCCATCCTCCACTTCGCCTCGCCCGCCTCACCGATTGACTACCTGGAATTACCCATCCAGACTCTGAAGGTGGGTGCCCTCGGCACGCATAAGGCGCTTGGCCTAGCCAAAGAGAAGAACGCTCGCTTCCTGCTCGCCTCAACGTCTGAGGTTTACGGCGACCCGCAGGTTCACCCGCAGCCCGAGAGCTACTACGGTTACGTGAACCCGGTCGGCCCACGGGGCGTCTATGATGAGGCCAAGCGCTTCGCCGAGGCGATAACGACGGCCTATCACACCTACCACAACGTCGATACACGCATCGTGCGTATTTTTAATACCTATGGCCCACGCATGCGTCTGCGCGACGGTCGCGTGGTGCCGAACTTTATCGCCCAGGCGTTGCGCGGTGAGCCGCTCACCCTCTACGGCGACGGCATGCAGACCCGCTCGTTCCAGTACGTGAGCGACCTGGTTGATGGAATCTACCGGCTGCTCCACTCGAACGAGGTTGATCCGATCAACATTGGCAACCCCGGCGAGTTCACCATTAAAGAGTTTGCCGAGCTTGTGAATCAGCTAGTGGATAACAAGGCGGGCACAATCACCAAAGATCTACGCACAAAGGACGACCCGCAGGTGCGTCAGCCCGACATTACGCGGGCGACCAACCTCTTGGGTTGGGGGCCAAAGGTAAGCTTGCGTGAGGGTTTGGAGCGCACCATCCCTTGGTTCCGTGAGAAGCTGCAACGAATCGGTGAGATCTAATTACGTACGAGGGACATGGGCGAAGGAATTCTCTCGTGCCCCTCGTCTGCTTCAGCGCACAGAGAGAGTCTATCCATGAAGATAACCTACGACTTTCTGATTATCGGGGGCGGAATCGTCGGGCTTTCAACGGCGATGGCAATCAAAAAACAATACCCCCAGGCGCTGGTCGCTGTCTGTGAGAAAGAGGCGCAGTGGGCTGCGCACCAGACCGGCAATAACAGCGGTGTGATCCACGCCGGAGTCTACTATAAGCCAGGAAGTCTGAAGGCCCAATTCGCTCAGAAGGGGCAGCGCTCAATGGTGGAGTTCTGTCGCGAGCAGGACATCGCCTACGAGGTATGCGGCAAGCTTATCGTTGCCACTGCGCCGGGCGAGCGCGAGCGGCTAGAGAACTTATATCAGCGCGCCTTGGCAAACGGGCTAGAGGCGCAACGGGTTGGCCCCGAGCAGATTCGCGAGCGTGAGCCGCATGTGCGTGCCGTCGCTGGGATCTACATCCCCAGCACCGGGATCGTCAACTATACCCAGGTGACCGAAGCATATGCGCGGATCGTCCGTGATCTAGGCGGCGAGCTCTATCTGAACACCAAGGTGCTATCGATCAAAGAGCGCAAGGACGTGGTGACGGTTAAAACCAGTCGGGGGAAAATGCAGGCGCGCTTTCTGATCAACTGCGCGGGCCTGCACAGTGATCGGGTGGCCAGCATGGCCGGTGCCCGCACCAACATGAAGATCATCCCGTTCCGTGGCGAGTACTACGAACTGGTGCCCACACGCCGCCATCTGGTGAAGGGGCTGATCTACCCGGTGCCCAATCCCAATTTCCCCTTCCTCGGCGTCCACTTCACTCGGATGATCGATCACACCGTCCACGCTGGCCCGAATGCGGTGTTGGCGCTCAAGCGTGAGGGCTACAAGAAGACCGACATCGACCTACGCGACCTCGGGGAGGTACTCAGCTACCCCGCCTTCTGGAAGCTCGCTGGCAAATATATGGACGAGGGACTCAAGGAGATGCTGCGTTCAGCGAGCAAGACTCTGTTCGTCCGCAGCATGCAGCAGATTATCCCCGAGATTAGCGCCAAAGATGTGGTGCCGACGCACGCCGGCGTGCGGGCGCAGGCGCTTATGCGAGACGGCACCCTTATGGATGATTTTGTCATCATCAGCAGCGGGCGTGCGATCCATATCTGTAATGCCCCGTCACCGGCGGCGACCGCATCTATTGAGATTGGCAAGGCGATTGTTGCACGGCTCCCTGTGCCGGAGCGGCGGGTGCGGGTCGGCACATAGATGTCGGATGCGGTGTTGCGCGCCCGACCGATGATCCTTTTCATGAGGTAGTTAACATGTTCTTCACTCCCACCGAACTCGTAGGCGCATTCGTGATTGATGTCCAGCGGTTTGAGGATAACCGTGGCTTTTTTGCTTGTACATGGTCCGCAGATGAGTTTGAACGTCGCGGCCTCGGCGTACCGCTTGCGCAGATGAATCTCTCGTACAACCGTGTCAGAGGGACCCTGCGCGGCATGCACTTTCGGTATTCGCCCTACGCCGAGACCAAGCTTGTCCGCTGTGTTCGCGGATCTATCGTCGATGTGATCATTGATCTTCGCCCCGATTCGCCCTCCTACAAGCGCTGGGACAGCGTTGAGTTGACGGCAGAGAATCGCCGCGCCGTCTACGTCCCCAAGGGGTTTGCCCACGGATTTCAGACGTTGGTTGATGATGTCGAGGTGATGTACCAGGTTTCCCATGGCTACATGCCAGGTGCCGAGGGCGGTGTGCGCTATGACGACCCGGCATTTGGGATTAACTGGCCACTGCCACCCACCGAGATTAGCCCGAAAGATACACAATGGCCTGATTTTGTCGGCTAGTGGCTACATGAGATGACACGCCCGCCCCAACCCCTCCCAGCGGACATCCCGCAACTGTGTCGTAATGAATAGTTATTACGACTATTCGTTTATACGCTATTCATATAAATCCTCATCGGTGTGTCATCACCACTGCCTATAATTATGGTAGGATCAAGTGACGGAGCCCAAACCTAAAGGCTTGGGTTCTGCGCTGGGGCTACCAATGCGTCGGTATCCGCACAGCAGGTCATATTCACATGCATCCTCCCAAGTAAGCTCGACAGCGGTTCCATCTTCATATTCCTCCCGCCCGTAAATGGACGGATTTCCTGAGGCTAATTCTATGAAGCGTGCTACAGCCCTAAGCATATGTCTGGCGGTGTTACTGCTGGCGTCCTGCGCTAAAAATAAGCCGGACATCGTTAGTACACCCGTTCCGGTGGCCGCGACCGACACCTTGAGCGGGGCCAGCGATCCTACCGCTACGGCTACTCCGCTCCCAGGGATAACCTACACCGTCCAGCGGGCCACGCTCGATGATCTTCTCACCTTCAAGGCGAAAATTGCTCCCGCCCAGTACCAACTATCGTTTAGCCTAGATGGCGTGATGAAGGTCATCTTTGTCAAGCCAGGCCAGGTGATCGCCGAGGGCGACCTCGTAGCCCAGCTCGACCTTGGCGATCTCGAACGCCAGCTTAACGAAGCCCAACTAGCAATTCAGCAATCGCAGCAGGTTATTGATCGCGCAACCCAGGCTGGTGTACTCGAGGTGCAGAAGGCACAGCTGGATCTTGAGGCGGCGCAGCAGGATCTTGCAAAGACAAAGGCTCCGCCCACCGCAGTGCTGGTTGTCCAAGCGCAGGTGAATGTCCGTGAGGCCCAGTCCAACCTCGACACCGTGCGTAACAATGCGTCGCAGGCGAAGAATCAGGCGAAAGCCAATATGGACAGGGCCGTACTTGACCTCCAGAGCTTTCAGAAGCAGTACGGCGAGGCCGTCACCCAGCTCAAGAAGGCCAAAGGTCTGGCGGCAAAAGATCTTGAGACCAAGATAAAGACGCTCCAAGATCAGATGCGCGCCGCTCAGAATGCGCTAGACACCGCAATTATCACCTATGACACCGCGCGCAACAACGAGGGGGCGGCGGTGAGTTCCGCTGAGTCAAAGCTCGATCTGGCCCGAGCACAGCTTAATGATCTGCTCAAGGGGCCAGATAAGTTCGTCATCGCAGATAAAGAGCGGGTTGTGCGTGTCGCCGAACTTGTGGTGGCGCAAGTTCGCCAGCGCACGACGGTTGACCCCACCATGATCAAGACCGTCGAGTCTGGCAAGCTCCAGATCAAGCAGCTTGAGGATCAGATTACGGCCCGCCAGCTCTACTCGCCGATTAATGGCGAGGTGGCGACTATCAACGTGAACCCCGGCGATCCGATCCAGATCGGAAACCCCGTCCTCACCCTGATTGATCGTACTCGTCTGAATCTCACCGCAAGCCAGGCCGATATACTTGCGAGCGGGCGCAGCACCCTGCCGCAGTTGGCCCTCGGCCAGGTGGTCGAGATCACATTCTCGCGCTATCAGGACAAAACATTCAGCGGCACGATTAGCAAGGTGCCGGTTATTCCAACTGGTGGCACCACCCCGACCGATACTACCTATAACATGGTCTTCGATGCTCAGGGTTTGAGCTTTGACCCCGGCGATCAGGCTGAGATCAAGATTAAGCTTGGCCGCAAGGTGGACGCCCTCTACCTGCCGCCCCAGGCCGTTCGCACCGTTCGCGATCGGAGCAGTGTCACTCAGCGCACTGGCGATCAGGATAAGCGGGTGGATGTGGTGATCGGGATCACCACGCCAGACAAGATTGAGATCATCAGCGGACTCAAGGAGGGCGATGTGGTGGTTGCGGCTTCACAGCCATAGCCCAACAAGCGCCAGCCCATACCATGAGTTGCTCGTCGAAGAATCCCCCTTCTCTGACGAGCTTTTTACTTGGAATAAATTTCACACGAAGGACACCCACCAAAATCGGCATTGAGCTGCCTTCTAGCGGCGACCCTCGTGTGCTATACTGCCAGTGTTCCACGAAAAAGCTTGTCGTAGAATGCTCGCGTGCTGGAGGATCAATGGCCGGATACCACCTGAGCGACGATGCCCCCGAGTCGCTGCACGCCTTTGCCGCTACCCTCTCCCGGCGCGACGAGGCCACCATCGCGGCCTACATCTCCACGCTGCGCGATCTGGTCGCCTGGTTGGTCACCTACCCCGACGGTAGCCCATTTCGCCCAGACGTCCTCACCGTCACCGCGCTCCAGGCGTATTTTGACCACCTGACCGCCGCCGGGCGAGCTCCGCGCACTCGCGCCCGGGCGCTGACGGCGATCAGCCGTTTCTGTAAGTGGGCGATCGATACCGGCCAGATGTCTCGTAACCCGGCCCACCAGATCGAGCGTCCAACCGTCCCATCCATCAGTCCGATAGAACTCTCTCCTGATCAGCGCATCATCTTGAAGACGCTCGTCGAGCGCCAGGAGTCTCGTCGCCTCTCGGCAATCTTCGCCCTCGGCTACTGGGCCGGTATGCGAATCAGCGAAGTCGCTACGCTTCAGGTGGCCCAATGCGATCTGAATCAGCGCAGCGGTGCGATCACGATTGTGGGTGCCAAGGGCGGCAAGACTCGCACGATCGACCTGCACAACGAGGCCCGCAAGGCGCTGTATGCCTATCTCAACCAACCAACGTCCGACACTGACGCCCGTGAGCCGGATAGCTGTTTTGTCTTTACGAGCCAGCGAGCGGGATCACTACGTCGGCGCAACCAGCCAGATCATCTTTCAACTCGTGGTATCGAGCATCAGTGGGCGCAGATCAAAGCCCAGGCATCCCATACCTCTTGGCCGATCATCAAAGCGATCACATTTCACGCCCTGCGCCACGACTTCGCCCATCGCGCCCGCGCCGTCGGCTGGACATTAGAGGCCATTGCCGTCTATCTCGGTCACCAGACCAAAGATGGTGCGCCCGCGATCATGACAACCGTGCGCTATACAGCCCCCACCCGTTTCCAGTTGCGTGAACAGCTAAAGACCCTGCCGGGCTAACGAGTTTGCACGATCTTTCGGTTCCAAATGGCATTTCAACGCAAAGAAAACAAGAACGCGCACAACCCTTTTGGAGCTATGAAGCGGAGTCGCGGCTTCAGCCAGCAAAAGCCGCAAGGTCTTCTTCATAACCGGAATAGGACGGATACAGATAAGTTTTTCGCCCTCATGTAGGGCAACTGTTCACGGATGCTGCTAGCGTTCAACGTAGAAGAATTCATTCCGCTTCCTCAGATGTGATCAGAGGTGTGTCATGAACTCGACCAACCTAGACCAGCAACTCGACCCCAAAACACTCCGTATGCTGGAGAAGTTCGCGGGCCGCCGTTTCCAGCGCACGCGGGCAAACCAACGGCTGCGCCTTGTGATGTCGTGGTGGGTGATCCGCAACAAGATTGTCAGCAACATCAAGCGCGCCTTTGATGTAAGCGTGGCGTGCGTGGCAATCTTCTTCAGCTCGCCCATCATGCTGCTCACGATGCTGGCGATCAGACTCGACTCACCTGGGCCAGTACTCTTCCGCCAGATCCGCGTCGGCAAATACGGCGAACACTTCCCCTGCTACAAGTTTCGCTCGATGTACGTTGACGCTGAGCAGCGCAAGGCCGAGTTGATGGCGAAGAACGAGGCCGATGGCCCCATCTTCAAAATAAAGTACGACCCACGGATCACGCGGGTGGGCCGGATCATTCGCAAGTTGAGCATCGACGAACTGCCGCAGCTCTTTAATGTGATTAAGGGCGAGATGAGCCTGGTTGGCCCACGCCCCGCGCTGCCGAGTGAAGTGGCCAAGTACAATTACGAGCAGATCGGTCGACTCCACGCGATCCCTGGGATCACCGGACTCCAGCAGGTCTCAGGCCGCAGCACTGTCGACTTTAAACGCTGGGTTGAGCTTGACCTTCAGTACATCTCCGAGCAAAGCATCTGGAAAGACATCGAGATTCTGGTTAAGACTATTCCAGCTGTGCTGTTCAGCAAAGGCGCGTATTGATGCATGCTGCATGCGAACCGCTGGATCTGGAATGTGCCATTGCCTACCTCCGGCAGTTCTCCATTCAGCATTTGGCACGCACCATTCAGCCTTAGGCATGTTTCAAACGTACGTGACCGTTCAACGACGAGACGATGACGTGATGAGGCGATACGCGCGCGTCAGCGCCTCGTCACCTCATCGTCGCAGTGCCAACGGGTCAAGCGGATCTGAACCATGTCTTACGTTTATAGAGGGATCCTGATGCGCAAGCTGCTCGTTGTTCTGGGAGTGCCGGTCGACAATCTGACCATGGATGAGGCTCTGGCCCGTTGCGATGAGTTCATCACCGTAGGTCGGGCCACTGGGCGCACCCACCAGATCACGACCGTGAACGCCGACTTTGTGGTCAACTCGCTGCACGACCCGGAACTCCAGCGTATCCTGCAAGAGTCTGATATGTCGACCGCTGATGGGATGCCGCTTGTGTGGGGTGCCCGCCTGCTAGGCGGGCGTCTCTCCGGGCGAGTCACCGGAGCCGATATGGTGCCAGCCCTAGCCCATCGCGCCGCACAGCGCGGGTACTCGATCTTCTTCCTGGGTGCCCGCGAGGGGATCGCCGCAAAGGCGGCCACGATCCTCCAGGAACGTAATCCTGGCCTGAAGGTTGCCGGGGTACTTTCGCCTCCACCGCGCCCGATCCTGGAAATAGACCGATCCGTGGTCGAGGAAGTCAAGGCGGCGCAGCCAGACATCTTGCTCGTCGCGTTCGGCAATCCCAAGCAGGAGAAGTGGATCCGCATGTACGCCCACGAGCTACAGGTTCCGATTTGCATCGGTGTGGGCGGCACCTTCGATATGATCGTCGGCGTCACCAAACGCGCCCCGCCGTGGGTGCAGAAGATCGGCATGGAGTGGGCCTATCGGCTCTTGCAGGAGCCGCGCCGCCTCGCGAAGCGTTACCTACACGACTTTGGCTACTTTGGCTACTTCTTCGCCCATCAGTGGTGGGCAATGCGTCAGGGCACAGCCGTCTCGATGGCCCCGCTTACAAGCACGAAGATCAGCGCGCCCGCTGCGCCGCCGCCGCCGCCACCCGCTGCCCCATCTCCCCTGAGCGAGCCAACGATACGGCTAGCTGAACCCGAGCCACCTGCGGCCCTCGCAGAGCTTGAGTCTCCGACGACCCACGATAGCACGCAGGTATTCCCCATACGAGGGCGACTGGACATTAATAACCAGGAAGTGTTCGCCATCCAGGCGAGCTACATGCTCGATCAGTCGCCGTACCTCATCATCAACATGGCCGAGACGACATTCCTCGACAGCTCGGCACTAGGGGCGCTCGTGGCCCTGGCTAACCGCGCCCGCGCGGCCGGCGGGGCGCTCTGGCTCGTCGCCATACCACCACAAATCAAAAATCTGCTCAGACTAGTCCGCCTCGACAGCTTTTTTGAGGTCTACCCCAACGCTGAGGAAGCCGAGATTCGGCGCCGCCAGTCGCCGAATCCGACAGCCCCGCGCAGTGCACACAACGGGTGGAGCGTCGTCCAGATGCCACGAATCTTTGATGGCACCAATATCGAGGCGATCTCTAATCGCTGCCTCGCTGGCCTAGAATTAAACCCGCATATGGTGATCGACTTCAGCGAGACATCGTTCATGTCAAGCGCGGGCATGGCGACACTCCTTAAGCTGGATCGGACGGCCCGCACAAGAAATGGTGCCCTGCGAATTGCAGGGTGCTCCCACGATGTACTCCGCACCCTGAAACTCATCCGGCTCGATGGGATTCTAACGATGATGGCCGATGTAGCTACGGCAACGAGAGACCCGATCGCGCCTAGCGCTGATCGCTCAGATTTTCAGGCGATGCCGTCCGGACAGCAATAAGAGCGCAGCCCATCCCTGTGTCTCAGCACGTTGAGCTTTATGCAAGCGATTATTCTCGCCACCGGTGAGGAGTGCAGGCTCCCACCGATCACGGATACCATGCCTGGCCCCATGATCCCGGTGGTTGACCGACCCGCAATGGCGATGACGGTTGAGATCCTGGCTCGCGCAGGACTCAAGCGCATCCTAGTGAGCCTCTTCAATCATGGTGGCGCAATCGCCGCCTACTTCGGCAGCGGAAAGCGCTGGGGCGTCGATCTTGAATTCGTTACCCAGCGCGAGAGTTGGGGATCGGCCGGGTCGCTGAAGTGGGCCGCACGGATGCTGGGCGAAACCTTTATGGTGCTGCCCGGCGATGCGCTGATTGATCTTGATATTGAAAAAACCCTGGCCTTCCACCAGTCCCACGGTGGGCCGGCGACGGCCATTCTCCATACACCTGTGCTGGGCAGCCACGCACCCACACTCTACCTCAACGCTGAAAGCCAGCTTGCCGCTAAGGGCCAAGCCCTTAGCGCTACCGGGGCCTTTATTTTCGAAACCAGCGTACTCGACCGTATCCCAAGCCGGAGTCACTTTGACATCCTCAGCCAGCTTATCCCCGCCATAGCCGCCGCCGGGGCACCGGTACACGGCTATGAGATGGTCGGGTACTGGAGTCCACTTGATAGCCTAGCCTGCTTCCAAGAAGCCCAACAGGTGACGCTCTATAGTGCCTTTAAGGAGAAGGCTTCTGCTGAAAAGGCTTCCGAGGGGCCGACCGCAACCGTACGCTACCCCTCGTTGAGCAGCCGCCAGATTGTGCCGGGCGTCTGGGTGGGGCTAAACTATTCGATCCATCCCACCGTCAAGATCGCCGCACCGGTCTATATCGGAGAGAATAGCTACATCGGTCGCGAGGTTGAGCTAGGTGCTGGCACCGTCATCGGTTCCAACGTGGTGATCGATGATGAGGCAACCATCAGCCAAAGCACAATCCTTAGTGAGACGTATGTGGGCCAGTTGCTCCATGTGGAAGGCCGCATCGTTTGCCCTACCAGCATCAGCGACCCGGTATCGGGCGAGACAACCGCCGTCATAGACCCCTTCCTCCTAAGCCGGGTGGGCGCGAAGTCTGAGGGGCCAAGCCGACTCTCCCGTGTACTTAGCAGCAGCGTGGCCCTGATCCTCCTGCTCATCTGTAGCCCGCTCATACTCCTGCTCTGGCTCACCGCCATGATTGGCAGCGGTGGTGTGCCACTGATCCGCAGCCCACGGCTCGGCCAACGGATCATTCGGGACGATGGCACGCCAGGACTCTACAGCTTTAATCTGTTGAGCTTCCAAATCCGCCGACCGGACGGCAGCTATATCTTTGGCGGACACGGGATGGAACACTGGGAGCTGAACCGAATCCCTGAGCTATTCAATGTGCTGCGTGGCGACCTGACCCTCGTAGGAGTCAAGCCACTGCGACCGGAGGATGTGGCCTATCTGAGCGAGGAGTGGCATCAGAAGCGCCACGACGTACCCGCCGGACTTACTGGCCTGTGGTATCAGCAGGCCGGACCAAAGAGCGACCTCGATACCGTGATCATTGCCGATATCTACTATGCAGCGACGCATACGTGGCGCGGCGACCTGCTAATCTTTCTGCGTACGCCCTTGATCTGGTTCCGTCGGAATGCCTGGCGTACCTGATCGCAGGAAGCGCGGCTCCATACCGCTAATATGGGAAGTAGTAGACCCTAAAACCCCTGTGAAGGAGGATCTCCTCATGGAGATGAAAACTCGCGTTGCCGGTGATGTAAATATCCTAGAGATCGCCGGACGCTTCGATACCAATACCGTCCCACCTGTTTCCGTCTGGCTAGAACAAGTTACCGCTGCCCCTGGGGCACGTGTACTCGTGAACCTCGCCGAGACCACCTTCGTCGATTCGACAGCTCTGGCGACCTTAGTGCAAGCGCTGAAGCGCTGCCAGCAAGTTCAGGGCGACCTGTGCGTCTGTAGTCTGCGTCGCCCGGTATACATGATCTTTGAACTGACACGCCTAGACAAAGCCTTCAATATCTTTGTCGATGAAGAACATGCCATTCAGTCTTTCAACAACTAAAGGTCAAGGAAAGGATTCGCGGTTGGGGCATCGCCCGTAAGCCAGAATTCGCTCAAACGCTATGCTTGTCGCACTCCTCAGCTCGCAATATACACGCTTCACCGCCTTAGCAGAGGCATGGCTGGCCCAGGGGGCTAACGCCTTCGGGATCTTTCAGGATGGGCGACCGCTACTCTACTGGCCGGCGGGGCAGCGCCTCGCCAAACCCAGCATTACCGCGATGATCATCCACAATGATGAGGAAATCGCCGATATACGTGTGGCTGGGATGAGCGGGATAAGCGCCGAGATGCGGCTTAGAGCAGACGCAACGCTGATCAGTTACATGCTTCAGCTGGAGAATGAACTCCAGAGCCTAACCGTCGATCTGGTGGCGAGTCAAGATCAGCAACTCGCGCTGTATCGACTCACCCAGTCCATGCGCAACCACGTGACGATCAACGAGACTCTTCAAGCGCTGGTGATTGAGGCCATGCGCATGACGAAGTCACACGCCGGATTTGCGGCCTTCGTATCAAGCGACGCGCAGGAACCGCTGTTCGTCCAGTCGCCCGAGGGGTTCCTGTCCGAAGATGTGGCCTGGCACATTTACTGGCACACACACACGGCGGAGCAGGAGGTGATTCTGCCCGACCCAGAACGCGGTCTGCACTACCCGCCAAGCGTAGAGAACATGTTGGCGATGCCGATATGGGTGCGCGGCAGCATCATGGCGGTGATGGCGGTGACCAATCGACCGGGGGGCTTCGGGACGCCGAACATAAAGCTGATACGGGCAATCGCCGATCAAGCTAGTACCCAGATCGAGCGTATACTCCTCTACCAAGAGATGTTCGACCAAACGAAGCTGCGCACAGAGATGGACCTTGCTCGGCGCGTGCAGCTTGACCTAATGCCACACCAGCTGCCGGTCGTACCTGGGCTGGATCTCTACGCCAGCTCGCGACCGGCCCTCCAGGTGGGGGGAGACTTCTTTGACTTCATCGTCGGCGGTAATCGACCGTTCATCTTCTCATTAGGGGATGTGACCGGCAAAGGGCTATCGGCGGCCCTGCTGATGACGATGACACGATCAGCCATTCACAGCAAGGCCCAGTTTATGCCCGACCCGACCCCAGAGACCGTGATGCGCCAGTCCAACGAAGATCTCTACCATGACTTTACGCGGGTGGGGGTCTTCGCCACCGTATTTGTCGGCCAGTACGAGCCCAGCAGCCAGAAGTTGCTCTACGCGAACGCAGGGCACGCGCCGGTGATCTACCGGCCATTCGATGGTCGGCCAGAGTTGCTGCGCGCTGATAGCACGGCGATCGGCATCCTTCCCGTAAGCCCCTGCCGCAACCAGACGCTCAATATGCGCCCCGGAGATCTGCTCGTTGTCGCCACGGATGGCTTTAGTGACGCCCGCAACGCGCACGACGAGACCTTCGATATTGAGCGGCTCATTAAACTGATTGATCAGATCGCACCGCAGACCGCATGTGAGATCGCCAATGCTATGTTTGAGACGGTTGATCGCTTTGGAGGGGGGCGCAACCAGGATGACGATCAGACCCTCGTGGTGATCAAAGGAGCAGCGTCGTGAGCCTGCAGCACCCAGAGGTTATCCGGCTTGATCTGCCGGCCCGCTATACCTACCTGCATATTCTGAGCGATTGTATCGCCGATATGCTGCGCCAGATCGACGGAGTCGAGGATCACGAGATGCTGACCTACAATATGCAACTGGCCGCCCACGAGGCCTGCACAAATATTGTTGGCCACGCCTACGACGGTTCGAGTACGGGAGACGAGCGCATTATCATTTCGCTGGCCCTGCGCCCTCACCCGCGCCGCCTGGAGATCGAACTGCGCGATACGGGAAGGTCGTTTAATCCAGAGGTGGTGCCCTTGCCAAATCTTGAGCAGGCACAAATCCACGGATATGGCCTTTTTCTTATGCGTAATTTGATGGATACGGTCACCTACACCTCTCAACCGGGGGACAACTACTGGTGTCTGGTGAAAAATCTTTGAAGATGGCCGTCATGGCAACGAGACGTATCATCGCGGACAACGTACCCAACCAGCGGCTGATAAACGTTGTCCTCAACCCAAGCCACTCCCCTCACAATGGCACATCAGCGTACCATAACCTCATGATAACGCGCTGATCACAGTAACACTGCAAACGAGTACAAGTCCACACACTATGTACCACATCCCGGCTCCTCTAAGATGGAGGAGATCGAGGAAGATCGAGAGTAGTCGCTCTCGATCTTTCTTTTTTTGAACCTGAAGCGGAGTCTTCATGACCGTCTACAACATCGGCTTCATTATGGAGCAGGCACTCGGTCACGTCACACACACGAAGAACCTACAGGCAAACGTAGCTAACGATCCCGAGGTACGTGCCCACTGGGGTCTGATAGCCTTCGAGGCTACCGGGATCGCCGCCCAAATCCCGATCTATAAGAGCAACTGGACGGTTCGGGCGGGTCTGCGGGCGCGCAGTACGGTGGCCCGCATCGCACGGCAGACCACGCTCGACGCCCTGTTCTTTCACACCCAGGTGCCCGCGATCCTCGCCACAAACTGGCTACACAAAATCCCCGGCATGGTCTCCCTCGACGCGACGCCCATGCAATACGATCAGCTCGGCGCGTTCTACCAGCACGCGCAGGGATCTGCCTGGATGGAGAACCTGAAGTGGCGCCTGAACCGCGATTGCTACCGCGCCGCACGCCACCTGGTGGCCTGGGGCGAATGGACGAAACGCGGACTGATCGACGACTATGAGGTGCCCGCCGATAAGATCACGGTAATACCGCCCGGCGTCAATGTGAAAGACTGGCGCAGACCCACGCCGCGCAGCCCCCATGATGGCCCGGTGAAAATTCTCTTTGTGGGGGCGAACCTGGAGCGGAAAGGCGGACTGCTCTTGCTGGACGCATTCCGCGCCCTGCGTCCCCTGGGGGTCGAGTTGCACCTGGTGACAAAGGATAACGTCGCCAGCGAACCCGGACTCTTCATCTACAACACCATGCAGCCAAATAGCCAACCCCTGAAGGATCTGTATCATAGCTGTGATATCTTCGCCCTGCCAACATTCGGCGACTGCCTGCCGATGGTACTCTCGGAGGCGGGGGCCGCCGGTATGGCGGTGGTCTCAACACAAGTGGCGGCCATCCCCGAGATCGTGCGCAACGGTGAGACTGGCCTGACCGTGCCAACCGGCAACACGTCAGCCCTCACCGATGCTCTGCGCCGACTGGTGCAGGACTCCGCCCTGCGCATGGGCCTGGCTGAGCGGGCGATCTCCCACGTAACCCGCGAGTATGACGCCCAGAAGAACGCCGGTCGGCTGCTTGACCTGCTCAAGGGAGAGGCCGACATGGCCCGGATGAAGGCAAAGGTAGCCACATGAGCAACCACGTACTGCTGACCGTCTCTGGCAACATCCCCGCCGATCTGAATACGAAGGTTGCCGAAGGTGTACGTCCACAGGCCGACTATGTGGCGCTGGCCAACGGCTTCGGTGCCGACCTGCTCGATTATCCGGCGGCGCGAACCGTGGCTGGCCCCATAGGCAAACTCCTAGAGCGGGTGGGTGGCCCCGACCTGATGCTGGCATGGGCATGCTTCACGCAGCGCCAGCACTACAACGTAATTGTCACCGATGGTGAGCAGATTGGCCTGCCCCTGGCGGCCCTGATGAAGTTCTTTGGCCCTGGCCGTCGCCCGCGCCACCTGATGATTGTCCACATCATCTCGGTGAAAAAAAAGATGATCTTCCTTGATCGCCTGGGCGTGCAGAGCCACATCGACCGCTTCCTCGTGTACGCCACCGCCCAAAAGCAGTTCATCGAGCAGCGCTGGAAGATTCCGAGCCACCGCGTGCGCTTCACCCCTTTCATGGTGGACAGCGCCTTCTTCTCGCCTGATCAGGTGCAGGCTCACACTGAAGAGCCGAAAATCTGTGCCGTGGGCCTAGAGCGACGCGACTACCCGACACTCCTGAAGGCGGTTGAGGGTCTGCCCATCAAGATAGTGATTGCCGCCGCCAGCCCCTGGTCGAAGCGCAGCGACAGCACCCAAGGCCAATCCATCCCTCCAAACGTAGAGGTGCGCAAGCTCACACAGCACGAGCTGCGACAGATCTACGCCGATAGCCGCTTCCTGGTGATGCCCCTGGAAGATGTGGAGTTCCAGGCTGGCATCACCGCGATCTTAGAGGCGATGGCGATGGAGCGGGCGGTCGTCTGCTCACAGACACGCGGACAGACCGACACGATCATCGAAGGCGAGACAGGACTATATGTGCCGCCAGGCGACCCGGCGGCCCTGCGGGCGGCCATGGAACACCTGCTGAACCACCCCGAGGTGGCCGAGCGCATGGGCAAGGCCGGCCGTCGCAGCGTGCAGCAACACATGAGCCTTGCGCGCTACACCGAGCGGCTGAGCGGGTTTGTCCGCGAGGCGCTGGCTGAATGCTGAATGCACCAACCTTCAGCATTAAAGGATATCTGTGGCTACCCTTCTCGCAATCCTAACCGGCCTGCTGATCACCGGAGAGCTACTCCTCGCGCTGATTGTCGGCTACCTGCTCCTTTTGACCGTGGCCGCCCTGGCGGCGAAGCGACGCACGCCGCCACGTCAAGGTGAGCCAACGATCCGCTTTATCATCATGGTGCCGGCCCACAACGAGGAACGCCTCCTGCCCCAACTTCTTGAGAGCCTAAGCCAAGTCGACTACCCGCGCGAACTCTACACGGTACATGTGGTGGCCGACAACAGCAGCGACCGCACCGCCGAGTTGGGCCGCGCCGGTGGGGCGATCATCCACGAGCGGTTCAACACCGAACTGCGGGGCAAGGGCTACGCGCTGGAGTGGCTGCTCCAGCAGATCTGGGACAGAGGCGATGCCCACGATGCGGTGGTCATCCTCGACGCGGACTCGGTGGTCTCGCCAAACTTCCTGAGGGTGATGGACTCACGCTTGGCCCAGGGTGAACGTGTGATCCAGGCATACTATGCGGTGCGCGAGCCGGAGAGCGCCCGCAGCGCCGGCATCCGCGCCGTGGCCCTGACAGTGCTGCACTACCTGCGCCCACAGGGGCGCATGGTGTTGGGCGGATCGACCGGACTCAAGGGCAACGGCATGGTCTTCGCCGCCGACATCCTGCGCAAGCATCGCTGGACGGCGTCGCTCACCGAGGATATCGAATATCACATGGAGTTGATCCGCACCGGCGAGCGGGCAATGTTCGCCCCAGACGCGGTAGTCTGGGCAGAAATGCCAGATAGCCTACGGGCATCACAAACACAGAATGAGCGCTGGGAGCGCGGGCGCATGGAGATGATTCGCACCTATGTGCCTGGCCTGATCGGCGAGGGGCTACGCCGGGGCAAATTCCTGCTCCTGGATGCGGCCATCGAGCAACTGATCCCGCCCTTCTCGGTGGTGGCCGGACTGAGCATACTCACCCTGATCGGCGCATTGGCGCTCTGGAACCCGCTGGCCATCGCCCTAGCGGCGGCAATCATCACCGGCCAGGCGATCTACATCTTCACCGGGTTGGCCCTCGCCCACGCACCACGCACGGTCTACCAAGCACTACTCTTTGCTCCGGCATTCGTAGCATGGAAAATCTGGCTGTATGTGCGGCTGCTGTTGGGGATCAAGCCGAAAGGCTGGGTTCGCACCACACGCAATAAGTAGCCTATAACTCGGACTGATCCTGGACGGGCCGGGGGATCTGCAGTAGAACCTCCTGAAGTCGGCGCACCGTCGACTCCAGATGGATGCGCAGCAGCACGGCGTCCGGCTCACTCAGTTCACTCAAGCGCACCCGCGTGCGGGTTACATGTTTATCAACCCGATCGAGCTGATCATGGATCGCCGTAACCCACTGCGGAGTCGAGCGTGGTGGCGTGATGCTCGCAATGCGCTTCGCCCGCGCCACCACCCGCGCGATGGTTGGCCCATCGAGCAGCGGTCGCGTCTCCTCAGTCGCATCCTTCGCCGGGGCCATCAGTCGGCCAAGCTGGGAAAGGACGGCATCCACGTGGGGATCCTGAAGCTCACCGGCCCGCACGGCGGCGTGGAGCGGGCGCAGCTGCGTCTCGCGTAGTCGAAGGCGTGCAATCTGAACCTGCTGCTCGGTGGTGAACGTCGCCAACCGGAGCAACTCCTGCCGTCGACCACGGCCAAGCTGGAATCGTGCTTCGACCACCTCCCACAACACATCGCCCAGCGCCTGCTTCATCTGCTGCAGCGCCCACACGCGCTCCATATCGCTAAAATTCGCCCGATCTACATTCTCGGCATACTGAACCCGCACACGATCTGACGAACTCGGCGGGTCAACAACCACAGCATCAATCTCGGTCATACCGATGAGTCGCGCCGCCGTCCAGCGCCGGTGTCCGACAAGGATAAGGTAGCGCGCAGCGGGCGCGGCCTCGCTCACCCCTGGGTAGACGACGATGGGCTGGATCTGACGCTCCTGGATCGATGCTCCGAGATCGAGGAGGGCAGCCACGAGATCGGCGTAGTCAGGATTGGGGCGACCCTGGATGAGCAACTCCTCGGGCAACGGGAGGAGCCGGGCATGTCTGGCCTCTGCACGCACCTCAGGTGCAATCGTGGTGAGTGGCAAGCGCTGGACGGTGCGCCCGGCCACCACCTGATCGAGTACCGTGATTCCAAAGTGCGCGCTCATCCCCAAGGTCGGGGCGACTGGCACCGACTCCGGGGCCGAGGCCAGTTCTTCGCTGTGGGCGATGACCGGCGCAGGCGTAGCCGCCGGGAGGTTCATCATGGCCGCCGCGCGCGCGCGAAGCTCTCGCAATTTCTCATTTGGCTTCGATGGCATCAGCCCTCCCATCCAGAGCTACAAGCTCCTCAATAAGCTGGAGAAACAGCGTGCGTACCTCAGTGGCATCTGGACCGGTGTAGCGAAACACGCTCTGCTGCATGGCGGCCGAGTCGCGAAGGGCCGCACGGATGGGGAACACCGAACGCACCATCTGGCGGGCATAGTGGTCGCGTAGCAACTGATCAAAGACGCGATCCGCCGTGCTGCGGGGCGCATACTTGTTGCGGATGATGCTCACCTGAAGATCAGGGTTGACCCCATTGGCCTGGATCTGCTGCACCGAGGTGATCAGCGCATTAAGCGCGCGCACCACCAGATCTTCAGACTGGACGGGGGCCAGGCAGCGGGTAGCTGCGGCAAGCGCCATGGCGAGCACCGGGCCACGGGCAGGAGGAAGGTCGAGGACGACAATATCGTAGGTATCCGCCACCTGGGCGAGATCGGCGAATGCCTGTTTGAGCAGGAAGAGCCCGCCGAGTGGTGCGGAGCTTAACTGAGCGGGCAGTGAGGCCATCATGCCATGGGCAGCCAGCAGATGCATGCCCTCCGCCGTCTCCCGTACGCGGCTACGCAGCGACTGCGCAGAGACTCGGTTTTTCATCGCGTCGTTCAACACCCCCAGCACGCTCGCATCGGGCTGGAGCGTATCGGAATCTACGCCGAGCCAGTGGGTCGCGCTGGCCTGCGCATCAAGGTCAATGAGAAGGACACGCAGGCCAAGCTGCTGAAACGCCGCAGCGATATTTACCGCAAGCGCCGTTTTCCCACAGCCGCCCTTCTCTAGACTGAGGGCGTACACATGCATAGCGGCACTCCTTTAAATATTTCTTGAAGTGTCTCTATGATACGTGAACGAGCAGCCCATGTCAACGTATTAGGCATCAGGACGCCAAAATACGCGGGGCACGATGATCTTGCC
>SESE01000238.1_pt1 | contig 24591 bp, 22 predicted proteins | sample 3171371 | NCBI WGS metagenome assembly SESE01 (sample SAMN06051881, study PRJNA518727) | freshwater metagenome | biome: subpolar coniferous forest; feature: holomictic lake; material: water; isolation source: holomictic Lake 442, 13 m depth | place: Canada: near Kenora, Ontario | collected... | reverse complement strand
GCCTCCAGATCCTCGGCATTTTCAAGACCGATGGAGAGACGCACCAGGTTGTCGGTGCATTTTCGCCGATCACGTTCTGCCTGTGAGAGTGCCCAAAGCGTCATTTTTGCCGGTGAAGAGATGAGCGATTCGACACCGCCCAGGCTGTCGGCCAGCACGAAGAGCTTGATGGTGGCGAGCAGTTTTTTTACCGCCGGAAGCCCCTCTTTCAGGGAAAATGTTACCATCCCGCCAAAACCGCTCATCTGCTCTTTTGCCAGTTCATGCTGCGGGTGCGAGGCGAGTCCGGGATAAAAGACCCGTTCCACTGCCGGGTGTTGTTCAAGTATTTTAGCCAGGTGCAGAGCGGTTGCTTCGTGCTCCTTCATGCGGATCTTCAGCGTTTTGAGGCCGCGCAGAATGAGCCAGCAATCCCATGGACCGGGCACCGCTCCGGCAGCCCCCTGATAGTTTTTGATGGCGGTGTGAATCGCCGGGGCTGACGTCACCACGGCGCCGCCGATAACATCGCTGTGGCCACCGAGGTATTTGGTGGTGCTGTGGACAACAATATCGGCACCAAGTTCAAGCGGACGCTGGAAATAGGGGCTGGCAAAGGTGTTGTCCACCGCCAGTAGAATGCCGCGCTCTTTGGCCAGCGAGGCCAGCGCCCGTATATCGCAAAGCTGAAGCAGCGGATTGCTTGGTGTCTCTATCCAGATCAGCTTTGTTGCTGGTGTGATACAGGCTTTGTAACTCTCAATGGATTCGCTGTCGGTATAGTTGGTGGTCACACCCCAAGGGCGCAGAAGCTGCTCGAAAATCCGATAGCTTCCACCGTAAATATCGTTGCCTGCCACAATGTGGTCTCCGGGTCTCAGCACCTGCAAAGCGGCCATTGTTGCGGCGACCCCAGAGGCAAAGGCGAGACCATACTTGCCGTTTTCAAGCAGCGCAAGGGCCGATTCGAGCGCTTTTCGCGTCGGGTTGCCGATTCGTGAATAAAAGAACTCGCTCCGTTCGTCGAGGCTGTCGCGTCCGAAGGTTGAGGTCTGATAGACAGGAACAGTTACTGATCCAGTATGGGGGTCAGGCACTTGTCCGTCATGTATGGCAAGGGTTTCAAAGTGCATAAAATCTATTTACAACTTTCCTGGAAAAATGAACTCAGAGATAATCGTTATTTTATTCGTTTCCTCCAAAATACAATGGCTTTTTAATGTGTCCATTTTTTTGTTGTCAGTTCAGTTTCTGGCTGGTTGAGGTGCGGAATAACATTCCTCACATCCATGAGGATTATGGGTCGCAATCTGGAGTGTCGCTTTTTTATGGTATACAATATGCCGTTTAAACGGGATTTACAAAGTTCTCTTTATTGACGATTTTGGTCACATCAAATGGAAAAAAGTTCTTGTCATTCAGAGACCGCCATGAAATCAAGCTTCACATCATTTATCGCCTGTTGTTGTTGTTTGCACAAGCATTCTGACATCAAAGTTTTCGCGCCAGTGTAGTACTTGATTACATAACCAAGTTCATAAGGAAGCCGATTCTGATTGTCAAAGAGTCGGCTTTTTGTTTGTCTGAATATTGAAACTGAAAACCTTAAAACAATCCATGAATTACACTATGTATTATTTGAGTATGACAGGCGTACCATGGAAAAAGGATAGAATAATCAACCAAAGATGGATATGACAGTTGCAGCAAACGTTAAGCGCACAGTAAAGCTTTCAGTCAAGGATCTGGTGATTGGCTACCTCGACAAGCAGAGCGGCCATACCATGGTGGCGGTAGACAAGGTGAGCCTTGACATCCGGGAAGGTGAATTTGTGACTATTGTCGGGCTCTCCGGTTGTGGCAAATCAACTTTTCTCAACGCAATTGCTGGTTTGGTGAAACATCAGCATGGTCAAATCAGGGTTAATGACCGTCTTGTCAACGGACCGGGCACGGATCGTGCAGTTGTGTTTCAGAAAGCCTCACTGCTCCCCTGGCGAAAGGTGGGTCGTAATATTACCTACGGATTGGAGTTGAGTGGGATGAAACTCAGCAAGGCAAGAGAGAAGGCTAGCTACTACGTTAATTTGATTCGGCTTAATGGATTTGAAAACCATTATCCACATCAGTTGTCTGGCGGAATGCAGCAGCGGGTGAACCTTGCTCGTGCACTGGCCTGCGATCCCGAAGTGCTGCTGTTGGATGAACCCTTTGCGGCGCTGGATGCCATTACCCGTGAGCTGATGCAGAATGAGCTTTTGGAGTTATGCGAAAAGGTTGGCAAGACGGTGGTGATGGTTACTCATCAGATTGACGAAGCAGTGCTTCTTTCTGATCGTGTTATCATCTTTTCGGCACGTCCTGCTTATGTGCTGGATGATATTCCTATTCCAATTCCGCGTCCTCGCAAGAGCCATATCAAGGATTCGGAAGAGTTCAGGGGACTGATGAGCAAAATATGGACAGTAATTGAAGGTAACGCTAATATTGGGGGTGGTATATGAGACATGTGACGGTATTTCCAAAATCCAACGTAGCGCAAAGAGAGAAGGTTCTCAACTTCCTGTTGGGTTCAAGTGTCATTGTCCTTTTTCTTGTGGGGTGGGAGCTTCTTTTTCAATTCAAAGTAGTCAATCCACTTTTTATCAGTGCCCCTTCCCGGGTAGTACTTGCTGAGATTACAATGATCAAGGATGGCTCGCTTCTCAAGAATTTAATTGTAAGCGCTAAAGAATTTCTTCTTGGTTATGGTGCGGCAATTATTATCGGCTTTCCATTCGGGATCATGTTGGGTTGGTTCAAACTCTTCAGAAGCGCTTTTGGCCCATTTATCGCAGCCATGCAGGCAACACCCCGTATTGCATTGATGCCTCTGTTCATAATCTGGTTTGGGCTTGGTATTACCTCCAAGATAGTTGTAGTGCTGATGAGTGCCATTTTTCCTCTGATTGTTAATCTTCGGGTTGCCATGACTACGATTGATTCCGACCTTATTCATGTTGCCCGAGCCTATGGGGCTTCTCGTTGGCAAATATTCAGGAGCATAGCTTTCCCGACATCATTACCCTTTCTGATGACCGGATTGCGTTTGGCCGCAGGACGTGGACTTTTGGGGGTGATTGTGGCCGAGGTTTTTGGTGGAGCTGAAGGTATCGGATACATGATTCAGTATGCCGGTTCCACGTTCCAGACAGACAAGGTCTTCGCCGGAGTGCTGGTTGTAGCGGTAACCGGAATAACGCTTGATTTTTCACTGGATAGGCTTGGTCGTTATTTCGACAGGTGGCGTGGCGAAGTACCTGTTCATTGACATTGATAAAATAATATTAAAGAGAGGAAAAAATGATACAGATATCGAGACTTACAATTCATGTAGCACTCTTGCTTGCTTTGTTTGTGTCAGGATGCACCAATAAAAGCGATCAACAGCCAGCACGGAAGGGAGAAAAACCAAAGAGCGTTATCAGGTTTGCGACTACTGCGGGTAATCTTCCCCTGAACTTCGGTATAAAAAAGGGCTATTTCGCTGAACAGGGAATTGACCTCAAAATTGTAACGATATCTGGCGGCCCCGCCAGTGTAACCGCCGCAGCATCGGGGGAAGCAGATTTTGGTGGTATGGGCTCACCAATTCTTGTGGGCATTTCTGCTGGAGTACCGATAACGATTGTTGCTTCACCACCACATTCAGGAGAAAATTTTGTACTGGTATCGAAACCTCACTACAAAAATTTTGCAGAATTAAAGGGGAAAGCGGTTAGTCCTGGCAATGTTGGCGGTGGCTCAAGCGACGCTTTTATGATGATTGCCAAAGCCAAAGGGTTTAAAAGTTCAGATTTTCAGTTAATGAACGCTGGCCCAAGTGCAAATTCGCTGGCTGCATTGCAGACAGGCAGAGTCGAGGCAATCATTGCTTCCGAAGTTGTCGGGGTAAAGGCAGAACTTGAGGGGTTCGGGAAGATACTTGAACATGCTGTCGACTATTTCGGCCATTATCAGCACTCTTTCGTTTTTGCGACAAACAGCTTTATCAAGGAAAAACCTGAAGCTGTAAGAGCATTTCTCGTGGCCTATCGAAAGACACTGGAATATATAAAAGCTCATCCTGAAGAGGCTATTCAATTTGCGGTTACGGATCTGCAGCAGGAGGAGCGCTCATATAGAAAAGTGTATGAAAATGAGATTCCCACTTGGGATACTACCGGTAAGATTGATTTTGTTGGAACAGACAATGCGATTAAAATTCTGAAAGAACTTGGTGATATCAACCCTCAGGTTCAGATAACAGCCAAAGAGATTGTTGATGAGCGTTTTCTCACAAAGTAAGGCGTTAAGCATAAAAAAAATATGTCAGGATTACGGATTGTCGCTTCATATATAAAGTTGAACTGGGTTGCCTATACAACTGGCATCAGTATGGTTGCTGCGGGCAGTATTTTTGCGGCACAGATTCCGCGGATACTGGGTCGTGTTACTGACAGCTTGAGAAGTGGTACGCTGGGCACTGCCGAGATAACCGGTTTTGTGCAGTTGATTGTCACGATTGGTCTGGTGCGGGTCTCCGCTGCCTGGTGCGGGCGCATCCTTGTCCACCGGAAGGGGCGTCAACTCACCTACCGGCTTCGCAAAGAGTTGTTTGAAAAGTGGGGGACGCTCTCTCCCTCCTATTATCACCGTCACAGTGTGGGAGATATGATCTCCCATGCCTTGAGCGATGTGGAGGTGGTACGTGAACTGGTTTCCCAGGGGATAAATCAGGGCGCAAGCGGGTTTGCCATGCTTATTGGTGCCACATGGCTTATGGCAGTACATGTGGATTGGCGATTGACGCTTGCCGGGCTGGGACCGCTCCTTTTTATTCCTCTACTTGTCAAGTGGCTTGGTCCCCGGATCAGACTTCAATCCCAGCGTTCTCAGGAGGCGCTTGGAGCAATGGCTCAGACGACAGAGGAGGTTATCGGAGGTATTCGGGCGGTAAAGGCGTTTGGTACTGAGCATGTGGTTATAAGTCGATTTGAGAAAAGGGTTGATGCAATCGTTGAAGAGAAGATGCGTCTGGTTCGCCTCTCTGCACTTTTTAGCTCTTTGGTTCCGTTGATGGTTAATCTTGGATTTATTTTTGTCCTCGGTTACGGTGGTTTCCTTGTGACTACAAAGGTAATCTCCTTGGGTGATTTTGTCGCCTTTACCCTTTATGTCGCTATGTTGCGACAGCCCCTTGAGCAGATGGGTAATGTTCTCAATGTTGTGCAGCGCTCGGTTGCCTCTTTGAACAGGATTGATGCATTGCTTCATATTGTTCCCGATGTGCTTGATCGTAAAGGGCCGTTGTTTGACCGTCCGCTTCAGGGATCTCTTGAGGTGAAGGGGCTTACTTTCACCTATCCGGGCACTGAGAGGAAGGTGCTGAACGATATCTCGTTCTCTGTGAAGCCGGGTCAAACCCTTGGCATCATTGGTGCAATTGGAAGTGGCAAGTCCACTCTGGCAGACCTGCTTCTAAGGTTGTACGATCCTCCTGAGGGTACCGTTTTTATTGATGGAGAGGATATTCTGCGTTATCCGCTTGCCCGCCTCAGAGAGGGGATTGCCTATGTTCCGCAGGATGGGTTTCTCTTTTCCAGCACAGTGTTGGAGAACATCGGTTTTTCTGACGAATATCCTGATCGGGAGCTGGCTGAACGTTGCGCAGGAATAACGGCTGTGCATAAAAATATCATCGGATTTCCCGAAAAGTATGATACCGAAATTGGAGAGCGGGGTGTTCGCCTCTCTGGTGGACAGAAACAGCGCATAGCAATTGCGCGAATGATCTACAAGAATGCTCCTTTCCAGATTATGGATGACTCGTTGAGTGCTGTTGACACCACTACTGAGCGCCTGATTTTGCACAATCTGCGTGAATTGACGGGGTCGCATTCGGGTTCAGACGAGGGCCCGCTCAAGGTGACGATCATCATCTCTCACCGTTTGAGCGCTGTTCAGCATGCTGATGAAATAGTCGTGCTTGAAGAGGGGCGAGTTGTTGAACGAGGTAATCACGCATCTCTGATCTCTCTGAACGGAATTTATGCTGAGCAGTGGCTTATGCAGGCTGGTCAATCTGATCAAAGCGAGTCAGATGATGGACGAAGAGATACCTCTCAGCCCGATCTGGATTTGGAGATGGAGGTTTTGGAAGCTGGTCGAGTGGAGGAGCTATCATGAAAGTAAAGTCTTCGGCACGGAGAGCATTTGCCACTCTTTTCCCTTATGTAAAATCGCATCGAGTGAGGCTTCTCCTCGTCTTTACTCTGGTGGTGGCCGTTGTTGTCATCGATTTGATCCAGCCCTGGCTGGTAAAAGAGGTTATCGATCGCTATGTCACAGTTTCCCGACCGGATTCAGGAGCGATTGCGCGCATGGCAGCGGCCTATATGGGGCTGGTGTTGCTGGCTTTCGGTCTCACTTACTATCAGGATATTCTGCTGCAGCGGGTGGGGTTGTCGATTGTGCGTTCAATCCGGATTGATCTGTTTAAACACATTCAGTGTCTGGCACTGCGATACTTCGACCAGAACAGCGCCGGTCGTATCATGACCAATGTGGTGAGTGATACCGAAGCGCTCAATAACTTTTTTACACAGTTTCTGGCCAATACGCTTAGAGGTGTTTTTACTCTGTTTTTGATCATGTTTTTCATGCTCCGTATGGATGTCAAGATAGCTCTCAACTGTTTTTTGCTGGTTCCGCTGGTTGTTATACTGGCAGTCTTTTTTCAGAGAAAAATCAGGGATGTCAACACCGAGGTCAGGCACCGGTTGGGTGTGCTGATTGGATTTCTGGCCGAGAATCTCAGTGGTATGCCGATTGTTCAGATTTTTCACCAGGAGGCGAAGCAGCAAAAGCGTTTTGATGAGCGCAACAGGGCACTGCTTCAATCAACCATTCTGGAAAATCAGTTGTTCCTGCTCTTTTTTAATATCACTGAACTTCTGGGAGATCTTGCTATTGCAGCTCTTGTCTGGTTTGGTGGTAAAGGGGTGATTAATGGAGCCATCTCTTTTGGCGTTTTGTATGCCTTTGTTGGCTACATCCGGCGCTTCTTCCAGCCAATCAACACGATTTCGCAGCAGATGAATACACTTCAATCCTCTCTTGTTGCTTCGGAGCGTATCAGTCGAACTCTGCAGGAAGTTCCTGATATCAAAGAGCTTGTCGGTGCTCAGGCACCTGATGTTGCTGGCATGATCAAAATGGACGGTGTCTCTCTGGCCTATCGTGCCGGTCATGCTGTGCTGCAAAACATTAACCTTACCATTCAACCCGGCGAGCGTATCGGGTTTGTTGGAGCTACCGGAGCTGGAAAGAGTTCAATTATGAATCTGGTGACACGATTTTACGATGTCACTGCAGGAGCGGTTATTATTGATGGCAAGGATGTTCGTGAGTGGCCACTGGATGTACTACGGCGCACCATTGGAATTGTTCAGCAGGATGTCACCCTCTTTTCCGGCACCATTATTGATAACATACGTTTTTTTCAATCCGATATCCCGGTTGAACGGGTGAGAGAGGCTTGTCGGGTAGTTGGGGCCGAGCCCTTTATTTTGCGCCAGTCTCAGGGGTATGAGACCATTCTGTCAGAGCGTGGCAGTACCCTTTCTGCAGGAGAACGGCAACTGCTCTCTTTCGCGCGTGTCCTGATTTTTAATCCGAAGATTCTGATCCTTGATGAGGCGACGGCCTGCCTCGATTCCCGGACTGAAGAGGTTCTCCAGCAAGCTATCCATCGGGTATCGGCTGGTCGCACTTTGCTGGTCATTGCCCATCGGCTGTCGACTGTACAGCAGATGGATACGATATGTGTGCTTGAACAGGGGAGAATTGTGGAGAGTGGCACACATGGAGAGCTGCTCATTCGGCAGGGCTATTACTGGCGGCTGCACCAGGCAGGGATACTGGAGGAAGAGGCGGTTTGATGTGATTTTTCGGAGTAACAACGTAATGTAAGGAGATGGTTATGGACATAATCGTAGCGGAGAAGGTGTATAAGAGATTCAGGCTCAAGCAGGGCCTGGAGGTGAACAATAATAGTGTTATGTCAAGTGAAATAAAAGTAGTTTTTGACGGCTTGGATTCTTTATCCAGAATGCGCAGTTCAATTTTATGGTTCCAGAAATGTATGCCGGTATTCTCGCGCTCGCGATTGTGCGTCTGGTGGTGAATTACCTTTTGGTCTGGTTTGAGAAGAAAACTACCTACTGGCAGGGCGAAATTGGAAGTTCAATTCTTGGGTGATCTTGAGATATCTTTTTGAAAAATTAATAAAACAGTACCAGGATATGGAATGTGCATGTGAGCATAAGGAGTTTATGGAGGTCGAGTGGTCAGTTCCGACCATCGAAACGAAAGAGTGTGCTGAAAAAGTTGGCATGGCAATTGAAGAAATTGCAGATGTTCGTGGCGTAAAGGTCAACTTGCTGTTAAAAACTGTAACGGTTTGCTTTGATGATGATCGTATCGGTCTGCAACAACTGAAAGAGGCTATGAATAATGCGGGTTTTCCTGCGGTACTTGCGTAATTATTGCAAGAATAAGTTTTAGGCTCTTCAATGAACGGTGTAAATAGCGGAGGATCACCGCGTCAATGCTATTATTGAAATGATCGGATAAAAATTGAATAATCAGAAATCCTTTTTATTGACAGGTAACTCAATTGCGGTATATAATATGCCGCATAGACGGGATTTCATAAATGCGGTTTATTCATTTTATTTATGAAATAAATCGTATAAGAAACTTCAAGATATATACGATTATTGCTGGTAGAAGATATAACTAATTTCTCTTATAAACTGATCGCTATGCCAAATAATCAATATCATTGTTGTTGCATTTTGTTAGTATGCTGAGAGAGGAGATGTAGTGCCACTATAATATTTTGATTACGTAAAATATTTTATAGCGTTGCCGATTCTGGTTGTCAGAGAATGGGCTTTCTGTTTTTAAGTCGCAATTGAAATTGTTTGTAATGCAAAAAAATTGATAATAAAATCAATTCATAATAATCTCAAATCTGGAGTATAAGATGTCGGTAAAAAGGAATTTTTTTGCAGGTGTTGATGTGGGCTCGCTGGCAGCAAAGTCGGTGATTCTTGAGGATGGAGAGATCTTTGCAACCGGACTTGTTCCGAGCGGAGTTGATTCTGTGGAGAGTGGATTAACTGCATTGAACCTGGCTCTGGAAACGGGAGGACTGAAACAGGAGGATCTTACTTATATCGTTGGGACTGGTTATGGTCGTGTCTCTGCACCTTATGCCAATAAAGCAGTTACAGAGATTACCTGTCACGCCAAGGGTGCTAATTACCTGCATCCTTCTGTTCGGACCATCATTGATATGGGTGGTCAGGATTGCAAGGCTATCCGTATAGATCAAGATGGAGCAGTCGTCGATTTTGCCATGAACGACAAATGCGCAGCAGGTACTGGTCGTTTTCTTGAGGTAATGGCTGGCGTTTTTAAGGTAAAACTTGAGGATCTTGGAGCTTTGGCACTTTCGGCGACTGAGCTTGTCCCCATGAGCAGCACCTGCACGGTATTTGCCGAGTCGGAAACCATCTCTCTCGTAGCAAGGGGCGAAAAGCCTGAAAATATCCTGAATGGCATACATCATGCTATTGCCAATCGTATTTCAGGACTTTTTGCGAGAGTAGGCATTGCAAGTGATGTCTTTTTTTCCGGTGGGGTAGCCAAGAACAGTGGCATGAAAAATGCCATTGAACAGGCGCTGAAAGTCTCCATTGTTAAACCAGAAATTGATCCTCAGCTTATCGGCGCTCTCGGTGCAGCGGTACTTGCTCGTACCTTCTCCAAAAAAGAGGGGCTATGGGCCTGAGTGTATCAAGGGAAAGCACAACCAAGTTTTTTGAAATTGCGAAAAAATAACATGGAGAACAATCAGCATGGCAAAGACGGATCTATACGAGTATCCAGCAGAGTTGCGTGAAGAGTTTGAGGCAACTGAAGATATTCATTTTCGTGACGGCTCTCGGGCGACGGCAGCGGACGTATGGCATTTTATGACCGAAGTTGCGCCGAAGAGATACCCTTTTGCATATACGCAGAAGAAGTATGCAGGGAGTCGGTTGTCAAGAGATATTCATCTGCCGAGCGCTATAAAGAACCACTACCTGCTCCTCACGATGAATGATCGTATCAACAAAAGCCGGGAGAATGGAGCTCCCGTAATTTTTGTTCAGGGTGGCCAAAGCGTTGATCCTTACTATGCAGCGGGCGGAATTGCCCTTCGTCCTGCAAGTGTAGGACTGTGGGCCAGGGGACGGCATGAGGGACTTGGATTGAATGAAGAGACGGTACGCAGCCACAATCAGAAAGAGAAGGCTTATCACGCGATAAGTTTTGAGGCATGCCAGACGGCTGGTTACGAAAATATCCAGGAGGGTGGTTTACCTGTTGATATGGTAGCTCCATTTACCTGCTTGCGCTGCTCCGATATCTCTTATGGAGTTGAAGCGCATCGGCATGGACCAAATAAAGCGGTAAAGCTGATGAACATTGATTATCCCATGCGTCATCAGGCAAGCAAGCCATGGGCAGTTGAATACTTTGCAAAGAATCTGCGCCGACTGACCAGTGAGATTGGCAAAAAGGCGGGTCGTGAAGTAACTGATGATGATCTGTCAAGAGAGATAAAATTGCACAACGAAGGTCGTCGTCTTGCAATTGATACCGCTGAACTCTGGTGGTCAGCAGAGTTGCCTCCAACCAATGGCGTGGATCGTCGTGCTCTCTATCAGATGGGAGGCATGGAGATTCATGGAGATCCAAGCGCCAGCTTAACCGTGCTCCGGGAATCGAACGCCTATATCCGTGAGCGGGTAAAGAACGGCATCAAGGCGGAAGGCGTGGTTGATAAACCGATTCGCCTTTTTGTCTGCGGTTCGTGCGTTTTTCCAAACGACTTTCGTATCGAGGAGGCTGGCGCAATCATTGTTGGGCAGGATAATCACTGGAGCGACATCAGCACTCTGGTGGAAGAGGAGGGGAATCCCTACCAGAACCTTGCTCATGCCATACTCTCCTATCCTTATGAACAATCTATTGAGAAGCGGGCTGAGTGGACGATTGAACAACTCAGAAAATCGCGGGCGGATGGAGTCTTGTTTTTATACCAGTGGGGATGCAATACGCAGTCTGCCATTGCCCGAATGTTATGCGACACCATCAAGAGGGATTCGGGAATACCGACCATGATCATAGAGCAGCATGAGGGTGGCAGTGAACAGAGTGAGCAGTTGCTCAATCGTATCAATGCCTTCATCGAAATGCTGTAAGAATCCAAATTTAATAGAGTAACCATAGAAAAGGGAAATCGAATTATGTCTGTCAAAACACTGGAAGTAATTAGAAAACGTCTTAATGAGCGGCCCGATGAATTGAGAAAAGCTCGTGCACATGGTCAAAAAGTAGTTGGTTGGACGGGATATAATATTCCTGAAGAGATTATTCACGCATTAGGGTTTATCCCGATCAGGATTGCCATAGGCGGTGATGACCGGCTTGTTGAGGTTGGCGGACGATATGCCTCCAGTAAAAACTGTGTGTTCGTCAGAGAAATCGTCGGAGCCTTTGCTGAAAATGAAGACCCCTTTATCCAGCAGACCGATGTGCTTGCCTTTGATGCTACCTGTTTGCAGAACTTCCGAGCCGCAGAGGTGATTGAGTACTACTTTAAACGGGATGTGGTTGTGCTGGGTGTACCTCGTAACTTTTATTGGGAGGAGGGGCAGGAGTACTTCGTCAATGAGGCAAACGAGTTTACCCGATTGCTGGAAGAGCGTGCCGGAGCAAAGCTCGATATAACCAGACTGGCTGAATCGGTGGCATTGTACAATGACATTCGCAAGACCCTCAAAAGCATCTATTCTTATCAGGCAGCCAAAGATAATGTGATCTCATGGGAAGAGGTATTTTACCTGATACAGGCAGGTGATCTGCTCGACAAAAAAGAGTACCTCACCCTGCTGCAAGAGACGCTGGCAGAGTTACAGGAGCTTCAGCCAGAACCGGTGATTGAATCCGATGGTGTTGAAGCAAGGATCTTTATTTCCGGCAGTCTGATTCCTCGAGGCGACCGAAAACTGATCAGCATCATTAATTCAGTAGGTGGCCGCATTGTTGGTGATGATCTCTGGACAGGGATTCTGCCCCATCTTGACCTTGATATCAAAGAGATCTCAGTGGCAGGAGTTGCGCTTGGTTATCTGAACCGGACGCCTCATGCAGCGCTTCCATACCTTGATCTGGAGAGTGACAGACGACTGAAGAAGCTGCATGAGCTATTGGCTGAATCCCAAGCCCAGGGGGTTATCTATCATACACTGCGTTACTGTGATCCGTTTACCTTCAAAGCCAAAGAGACCAAGGATATCCTGAACCAGTCGGGTATTCCTGTGCTGGAGATCCATACAGAATACGCTGGTTCCGATTACGAGGCAATGAGAACAAGGGTTGAGGCGTTTGTGGAGATGATCAAGATTAAAGCGGAATCAGCAGCAGAAGTTGCCGCATAACAAAAAACATGGAGACGATTCAGCATGTCGAAGAGCGATCTGTACGAGTACCCAAAGGAGTTGCGGGAAGAGTTTGAGGCGACGGAAACGATTCAGTTTCGTGATGGCTCTCAGGCCACGGGAGCGGATATCTGGCATTATATGACCGAAGTTGCACCGAAAAAATACCCTTACGCCTATACACAGAGAAAATATGTAGATGGACGAATGTCACGCGATATCCATCTTCCAAGTGCAATCAAGCACAACTACCTCTTGTTGACGATGAATGATCGTATCAACAAGAGTCGCGAGAACGGTTCTCCGGTGATCTTTGTGCAGGGTGGCCAAAGTGTGGATCCTTATTATGCTGCGGGGGGTATTGCGTTGCGTCCTGCCAGTGTCGGTATGTGGGCCAGAGGTCGCCATGAGGGACTTGGATTGAATGAAGAGGTGGTTCGTCGGCACAAGCAGAAAGAAAAGGCTTACCATGCGATAAGTTTTGAAGCCTGCCAGACTGCCGGTTATGAAACAATCCAGGAGGATGGATTGCCGGTTGATATGGTTGCTCCGTTCAGTTGCCTGCGTTGCTCCGATATCTCATACGGGGTGGAAGCGCATCGGCATGGACCAAACAAAGCGGTCAAGCTGATGAATGTCGATTATCCTTTGCGTCATCAGGCTGAAAAGCCATGGGCAGTGGAATATTTTGCTCAGAATATACGGCGGCTGACTAGTGAAATTGGAAAAATGGCTGGCCGTGAAGTGACTGACGATGATCTGTCAAGAGAGATAATATTGCACAATGAAGGTCGCCGTCTTGCGATTGATACCGCTGAACTTTGGTGGTCGGCAGATCTGCCGCCAACCAACGGCCTGGATCGTCGTCATATTCTTCAGATGGGTGGGATGGAGGTTCATGGGGATCCGAGTGCCAGCTTGACAGTGCTCAGGGAGTCGAACGCCTACATCAGGGAGCGGGTAAAGAAGGGTATCAAGGCGGCAGGGGTGGTTGATAAACCGGTTCGTCTCTTCATTTGCGGGTCGTGTGTTCGGCCAAATGATTTTCGTATTGAGGAGGCAGGAGCGATCATTGTCGGTCACGATAATCATTGGAGCGATATCAGTACACTGGTGAAGGAAGAAGGAGATCCTTACCAAAACCTTGCTCATGCCATTCTCTCGTATCCCTATGAACAGTCTATCGAGGGTCGGGCTGCATGGACCATTGAGCAGCTCAAAAAGTCGCGTGCGGACGGCGTCATGTTTTTATATCAGTGGGGTTGCAATACGCAGTCAGCCATTGCACGGATGCTCTGCGATACTATAAAAAGGGAGACGGGAATACCGACTATGGTTATTGAGCAGCATGAAGGTGGCAGTGAACAGAGTGAACAGATGCTAAACCGCATCAATGCATTTGTTGAAATGCTCGGATAGATTGTGTGACCCGTTTTATTGTATTAACTCATATATGGTATACAATATGCCGCTTAAACGGGATTTACAATGTCCATGTTATTGACTTTCTTAATCCGTTCAAATTTTATTTGATAGAGTTCTTTTTTGATGCAAAAAACGATTTTGCTAAAAGCAAGTTTAAAACGGTGTTCGTTATGAAATACAGTATTTTGGTGACAATATTTTATTATTGTTGTTCCATTAATGAGCAGCTTGATAGAAAAGATTCTTCCCATTGTTGTACTTGATGCTTTGCTAAAAAGTACAATAAGAAAGCCGATTCTTGTTATCAAAGATTCGGCTTTTTTGTTATTAAGCATGATTTCAAATCATAAAATGAAAAAATAGTATGAGTAAGATAAAGTTAACAATGCTTGTTCTCGGAAGTCTGTTGATCAATAACGCGACTCTTCAGGCTGCCGATGAGGAAGACAATTCTCAGGTTAGTGTCGACCAGAATCTTTTTGATTCAAAAGATTCAAATACAAATAAAAATACAGCACCTCTTACCCAAGCTGATTTAGAGGGAGTACGAACCGAAATCAGTGTTTTTAGGGAGCAGTGGCAACGAAAGCTGGATAAGGGCACCGTGTTGTCCACCCGCAACGCAATTCTCAGCGGCAGCTTTACGGTGAACTACGGATTCTATAACGGCAATATAACGAGTGCCGGGGTGAACGATGGTTTCAAAGTTGGTTTAAGCTCCGTTGGTTTCAAAGGCAACCTGCACAAGGATTACGATAAGGGAAAAAACCTTGATTATGCACTCACTATTGGATCAGATAAAACCAGTTTTACTCTGCTTCCAAGTGATATTTGGCTGAGCTATCAGATACTGCCGTCGCTTGAACCAGAAAAACCGTATCTGAAAGTTACGGTGGGACAGCAAAAAAAGCCGTTTGGACTTGAAGCAACAACCAGTGATGACAAGAAACCGACCGTTACGGGTGCCCTGTTTGCATCATCCATGAAACTCAACGAACGTGACCTCGGCCTTCTTATCACCGGTGATCTCTTCCCTGTCAATGACTACGGTTTCAAATATCGAGTTCCACTGATTGAATACAACGTTGGGGTGCTGAACGGAAATGGCCCGGTTGGAACTAATAACCTTGCAAACGCTGATAACTCTCAGGATCTGTTAGGCAGAATCGTGATAAATGCACCGGTTGAATACAGTCACGTATTGCGCGGTCTCTCTGTTGGTTCTTCCTATTACCGTGGCAAGAAAACTACGAACATCATCAATAATGCAGTTACGGTGGCATCACAAGGAGACCGGAATCGCTTTGGCGCCGACATTGCCTATGTAAATACTCCTGTCGGTTTCACCTATGAATATGCTCAGGCGAAAGACCCTGTTGCCAAAACAGTCAACAACATATCAGTGTTAGGTTCTACGAACAGCGATTCCCACACATTTACTCTGTTTTACAACTTCGGTGAACAGTTTGTTAAGGGATACGTGCAGCAGGATCGTTATGATGACTGGTGGCCAACCAGTTATCAGCCGTTTTTTCGCTTTGATCGCCTGACTCCGGATACTTCGCAAAGGTCTACCCGCACTGATGTTTATACCGTTGGTTTGAACTGGTTTTTTGCCGAAACCACCAAGCTGCAGATCAACTACAATAAAACTTTTTCGTATGTAACGGGCACCAAGTCCCTGCCTGACAATGCTTTTGTAGCGCAGTTCCAGTTTGGATTTTAATCTGAAAACAGATACCAAAACACAACTACATCACAAGAACAGTTTCAACTTCAAAACACAACCAGAGGAAACAGACATGAGAAAAATAGCTTCAGTATTCCTGCTCATAGGGATCATGACAACACTTATATCCGGTACGGCTCTATCGTCAGACAATCCAAAGGTTATTCGCATCGGCTGCACCGGTTCGAATCGGCCGATTCCCGGAAATACCTTTGGTATTCTTCATCAGTTGCGTCTTCTTGAAGAGGAGTTCAATAAAGATGGTATTCAGGTGGAGTGGAATGTTTTTAAAGGACAGGGTCCTGCTTCCAACGAAGCGCTCGCCAACGGCGCAGTTGATTTTGTAACCTTCGGCGATCTTCCTTCCATCATAGGCCGTGCCCAGGGCAAAATCAAGTTGCTTGCGATTCACGAAACGCGCCGTGCAGCATATACAATTGTGCAGCCCGAATCGAAAGCGAAGACAATTGCTGATCTTAAAGGTAAAAAATGGGGGGTATCCTATGGTACTTCAAGTCACCTCTACTTCAGCAGGCTGGTTGATAAATATGGTTTGAAAGAAAACCAGTTTAACACAATCAGCTTCTCCGGTGGAGATGGTAAGGCCGCTTTTCTTGCCAAGCAGATTGATGCCCTCAATGTTGGCAGCGATGTTACTGATTATGTGGCCCTTGGTCAAGGAAAAGTCATCTTTGGCACCGACAAGGCACCAGAACTTAAGGGTACCGCGGGTCTGGTTGTAACGGAAGCTTTTGCCAGGAAATATCCTGAAATAACTTATCGATTTGTTAAAACATACGTCAGGGCGGCCAAACTTGGTTCAGAGCCTAAAAACCGTGACAAGACTCTTGCTCTCTGGTCAGCAACCGGAACGCCACTCTCCACCTACAAGAAAGAGTATGAAAACGTTCCACTCGCTTTGATCATTAATCCGGTACCTGATGAATACACGATCTCCCACCTGAAGGATGGTATCAAGTTCTCCAAGGAAAAAGGGATTATCAGGAAGGCGTTTGCATTTGAAGATTGGTATGACGGCAGCTACCTGAACAGGGCACTGAAGGAATTGAAACTGGAAAAATACTGGCCAGCCTCTGATATCAACGGGAAACCAACTCCGCGATAGTACGGCAATTTTTTTTGGGTGCCTGTCAGCGGAAGGTATGTCAGGCACCAATGTCGAAATGGAATTAAGGATATGAGAAAAACTGCCATAAATAAAGTGATAACGCTGATCCTTGGCCTTGTGCCCCCGCTTCTGATTCTTATCGGTATGGAAGTTGTCGCACGCTTCGAATTGACGACAAGTCAACTATTCGTGGAGCCAAAAGTGATTTTTGAAACACTGGTGGATATGATCAAGGGAGATGAGTTGTTCATCAATCTCGGTATAAGTACCCTTCGTGTTTTCATCGGATTCGTTCTTGGTGGTGCTGCAGGTCTGCTCTTCGGTACAGTCATGGGCATTTCCCGGACATTTGAGTCTTATGTCGGGCCAATCTTCAACGCGTTGCGCCAGGTTCCGGTTTTGGCATGGATACCCTTGTTTATTCTCTGGGTCGGTATTGGCGAAGGCTTTAACATCAGCTTCATCGCCGTCACCGCATTCTTTCCCATGGCTCTTACTACCTGTGAGGGTGTAAAGGGGGTCTCTAAATCAGACCTGGAAGTTGGAGCGGTATTAGAATTCAGTCGCTTTAAACAGCTCAGTACGATTATCATTCCAGCGACACTTCCTGCCATCTTTACCGGTTTGCGGCTGGTACTCAGTATTACCTGGATGGCTGTAGTTGGTGCAGAGCTTGTGGTTTCCAGCGAAGGGATAGGCTGCATGATGTATCGGGCTCGTCAGCAACTGCAGGTGGACACGGTGCTGGTCTGCATTCTTGCCGTAGGTTTAACGGGATATACCATGAATATCTTGCTGGAGCAAATAGAGCACTATTTTCTTCGCTGGCGCAAAGTGGCGGGGTAAACAATGAGTGAACAGGGGGTTTGGACAATGGATGTAAACAAAGAGGTATTGAAACTTCGCGGTCTGGCTGTCCCGCTTGCACTGCTTGCCGTGTGGTGGATCGTTACTAAAAATGAGTGGATTTCAGCAGTGTTCCTGCCACCACCGGAAACAGTGGCGGCAACGTGTGTCAAACTGTTTTTAAAGGGTAAGATTTTTTTCGATTTGAATGAAAGTATTACCAAGGTTGCCATAGGTTTCCTGGCAGGAATCACAGCCGGTTTTGTGCTGGGTACGGCAATGGGATTGTCCAGTACGATTGAAAAGCTCTTCGGGCCGCTGTTCAATGCTGTCAGGCAGGTGCCGATTTTGGGCTGGATTCCGATTCTGATTCTGATTTTCGGTTTGACTGAACTGACTAAAATAATTTTCATCGCGCTGGGTGCCTTTTACCCCATGACGCTCAACACATTTGACGGATGTCGCCAATTGAAAAAAGAGTATCTGGAAGTTGCCCGGGTTTTTGAATTCAACAGACTCAGACTTTTGTGGAGATTTATTCTCCCATCCGCTCTCCCGTCCATACTTGCAGGCATTCGGGTTAGCATGAGTGAGGCGTGGATGCTGGTAATTGGTGCAGAGATATTTTTCAAAGCCCGCGGTGGCATTGGTGATATGATGTGGGAGGCGAAAACCAGGGTACAGATGGATATTGTGTTAATAACCATACTCATTATAGGCGTGATCGGTTTCATACTTAATCATGCCATGAAAATACTTGAGAAGCGCCTGTTGCGCTGGCGGAGCAGTAACTAAAACAAAGGGATGTTATGAACCAACGCGGAACTCTTGATATCGTAAATCTGAACAAGACATTCAATGTGAACGGTGATACGACACCGATCCTTGAAAATATCAACTTGAAAGTCAAGCAGGGAGAATTTGTTTCAATCATCGGACCGAGCGGTTGCGGCAAGACAACGTTGCTGCGTCTTGTCATAGGGTTGGAAAATTCCTACAAGGGAGAAATTCTCCTTGACGGTAAACGCATTAAAGGGCCGGGGTTGGATCGTGGTGTCGTCTTTCAGGATCACCGACTGTTGCCCTGGCTGACCGTAGAGCGCAACGTAGGGCTCGGTCTTGAAGGCAAGCGCAACGGTAAAGGCATGAACAGGCAGATAGTACAGGAGCATCTTAAACTCGTTGGCCTGCAAGGCTTTGAAAAGGTGTATCCGGCACAACTGTCAGGTGGTATGGCACAGCGCGCTGCAATTGCTCGTGCTCTCGTCAATCAGCCTGAACTTCTGCTTCTTGATGAACCGCTGGGCGCTCTGGATGCGTTAACCCGAATGTATATGCAACTGGAACTGGAGAAAATCTGGCAAAGGGAAGCCGACGTTACCATGATTATGATCACTCACGATGTTGAGGAGGCTGTATACCTCAGTGACAAAGTTGTGATCATGTCGAGCCGTCCCGGTACTATCAAAAAAATCATCCCGGTGGATCTGCCGAGACCGCGTGATCGGGCGAGTTACGACTTTATGAAGCTGAAAGAAGAAATCCTTGAAGAGTTCCAGCTCCATGCCGAGAATGTTTTCAGTTACGCAATTTGAGTCCTGAAACAGGGTCAGATAAAACCATCTGACATCTATACCAATGAAGTTAACCCATTGTATAAAAAATAATGAAGCATACTATCACCTGCCAGCAAACGCAACGTCAAGAAGAGTCATGTTGGCAATTTGGCATATCCGTCAGGGAGAGTCGCTGATATGCATACTCTTTTCAGACTCAGTTCTTTTGTAAAACCCTATCGAAAACAGGCGATCATCTCGCTGTTATTGCTGACTACGGTTGTGGGAATGGACTTGAGTATTCCACGTCTGATCCAGAAGATTATCGATCAAGGCATCCATCAACACAATCAACAGGTAGTTATCAATACCGGCCTGCTCATGCTTGGTATCACCTTGTTGAGCGTCTTTTTTGCAGTCAGTTCACACATTTTATCGGTTAGAGTTGGTGAGAGTGTTGCCCGCGATATCCGTGAAGCGTTGTTTCTGAAAATCCAGTCCTTTTCATTCGGAAACATTGACAGGTTGAACACCGGTCAGCTTATGGTGCGCCTGTCGAGCGATACGTCGGCGGTGCAGCGTGTAGCACAGGTTACGTTGCGCATCGGTACCCGCTCTACCTTGTTGATGATAGGTAGTCTCATCCTGATGATTAAAACAAGCAGCACTCTTGCATTGACTATTCTGCCGTTACTGGTTATCACCTCTGTCATCATCGTCTTTTTTGTGCTCAAAATGGAGCCACTTTGGTGCTCAGTACAGCGACAGCTCGATCGCTTGAGTACCGTACTGCAGGAAAATATTGCAGGTATACGGTTGATCAAGGCATTTGTCAGGGGTAATTTTGAGTTTTCCCGTTTTAACAAGGCAAATCAGGCCTTTGCGCTCGAATCGATAAGAGTTATGAAATTCATGGCGAGTATGCCGCCCCTCTTGACACTCTGTATTAATGCTGGTATGGTTCTGGTGATATGGGTGGGAGGGGTTGATGCTATACGTGGTGAGTTGACGATTGGGCAGGTTGTGGCGTTCACCAATTACCTGCTGACAACCATGGCTCCACTGATTTTTATGGCCAATTTGGCGAATGCCTGGGCAGGAGGTATTGCCTCATCCAAACGGATTACCGATGTGCTCAATATTCTTCCTGATATCCATGATCATGCTGGCGCAAAAGGAATGCAGGAAGGTACGGCGGGGAGGATCGTTTTCGAAAATGTTTCCTTCCGCTATAATCGAGAGTCGGACGCTCTGCTCCTTGAAGCAATAAGTTTTGTTGCTGAGCCGGGCAAAACTCTTGCTGTTCTCGGCGCTACAGGTGCAGGAAAATCAACCATGGTCAACCTCATTCCACGGTTTTACGATGTCTCTTCAGGCAGGATCATGATTGACGGAATTGATATCCGTGAGGTAACACAGGACTCTCTTCTTAAAAGACTTTCTATTGTTCCCCAGGAGACGATTCTTTTTTCGGGTACCATTCGTGACAATATTCGCTACGGAGTGCCGGGTGCCACTCATGAAGAGGTGATTCAGGCAGCAAAAACAGCCCAGGCTCATGATTTTATTCCTGGTTTGCCGCAAGGATATGATACCCGTGTTGAAGAGCGAGGCGTTAACCTGTCGGGAGGGCAGAAACAGCGCATTGCGCTTGCAAGGGCGCTGCTTGCATCACCTGGAATTCTGATTCTTGATGATAGTACGAGCGCCGTTGATATTGACACGGAGATAAGAATACAGCAGGAATTGGCGCGAATTCATGCCAACTGCACGCTGATTGTTGTTGCCCAGAGAGTCAGTTCGGTACTGAATGCCGACAAGATCATCGTGCTTGATAAAGGCCACATTGTCGGGCAGGGTAGCCATGCGTCACTTATGCAGAGCTGTGCCGTTTACCGGGAAATCTACGATTCACAGTTGGGTGGTGATCGGGCAAGGGATGAAGCCAATATGGTATTGGAGAGGGAGGAGTTCGCATGAGCAGTTACCAGAACAATGGGCGAGACACCCGCAAGCATATCGGTATTGGTAATGCTGCTGTGCAACCCGGCAGAATTGAAAAACCGAAAAATTCGACAGCGGCTGTTCAGCGGCTGCTTCACTATCTCTCTCCTTTCCGTACCAAATTATGGGTAGTTGCTGTTTTGGTTATCCTTTACTCTCTGCTTGGTCTTGCTGGTCCTTACCTGATCGGTCTTGCCATAGATCGCTTTATTGTGCAAAAAGATGTTGCTGGTCTTGAGAGCATTGCCCTGTTGATGGTTGTGACCTATCTCTTGTATAACCTGTTTCAACTGATTGCTGGCTGGATTATGGCCAAGGTCTCCCAAACGGCCTTGCGACAATTGAGTGGCGACCTCTTTACGCATATACAGACGTTGCCAGTCAGTTATTTCGATCATCATTCGTCAGGTGGTCTGATGAGCAGGCTGACGAATGATATTGATGCCATTAATCAGGCGGTGTCGCAAAACGTTACCTCACTGGTGGCGAGCGTTCTTTCTCTGATTGGTATCATGGCAGCCATGTTTTTGCTTGATCGATGGCTTGCGTTGACGGCACTGCTTGTTATTCCAATCATGCTTTGGTTTACGCAGTTTGTTGCCCGCAACACCCGCAAGGGTTTCAGGAAGCTGCAAAAACAGCTTGGCGAGATGTACGGCATCATGGAAGAGTCTATCAGTGGGCTGAAAGTGATCAAGGCATTTCGGCGAAACGCAGAGGTGATTGAGCGGTTTCAGAGTCAGAATGAGAAGGTGTTTCAGGCTGCGGTCTATGCCAATAGCTACGCCATGATGCTCATGCCGTTGACCAACGTCCTTGGGAACCTCTTTGTGATCGTCATTGCATCAGTTGGTGGGTGGATTGCCCTGAAAGGGTTGGCCACTGTCGGTGTTATTGCCACCTTTATCATTTATGGACAGAATTTTATACAGCCCCTTCGTCAGCTTGCGAATATGTATAACACCATTCAATCAGCCCTTGCGGGGAGCGAACGGATATTTGAAATTCTTGATATTCCGTCGGAGATTGATGATTCGCATGCATCTGTACCGTCGACCATTACGGGCACAATCAGTTTCGACCATGTGACCTTTGCCTATGAGAATGGTGCACCGGTAGTACGGGATATGACCTTTGTCGCGGAGCCGGGGAAAACAGTTGCGCTGGTTGGTCCAACCGGAGCTGGAAAAACCACCATTATCAATCTGCTGACCCGGTTTTATGAGATCAGCGGTGGAGCAATCACCATTGATGGCAGAGATATTCGGGAGTTTGGCAAGGCGGCCTTGCGCAGCAGGCTTGGCCTGGTGCTTCAGGATACCTTTCTCTTTTCCGGAACCGTCATGGAAAACATCCGATTTGGTCGGCTTGATGCCACTGATGAGGAGTGCATTCATGCTGCAGAGCTTGCTGAAGCCGACGAATTTATTCATCAGTTGCCGCAGGGATATCATACCGTTCTCTCCGAAAGAGCGGGCAATCTGAGCCAGGGGCAGCGTCAGTTGCTGGCTATTACCCGCGTTATTCTTGCCAATCCGGATATCCTGATTCTGGACGAAGCAACCAGCAGTGTCGATACTCGAACTGAACTGCGCATCCAGAAAGCCCTGTTGACCTTGATGAAGGGGCGAACCAGCTTTGTTATTGCCCATCGGCTCAGCACCATTCGCGATGCCGATCAGGTGCTGGTGATCGATAAGGGAACCATTGTTGAAAAGGGGACGCACCACGAACTCCTTGCAGAGCAGGGGATTTATTGCAATCTTTACACCAGTCAGTTCAAGGGGCTGGCAATTTAGGCGGTGCAGTTACTGTATTCACAACCGTTCATAACCCCGAAAACCATGTGGTGGACTTATGCATTACTCTCAGCGTTATTTGCCTCAGGCACCGCAATACTTGCCAAAGTTGGTGTAAAGGGAATTAATTCCGATCTGGCTACGGCAATACGAACAATTTTTATTCTGCTGATTGCCTGGGGAATTGTCTTTGCCCGCAAAGAGTCCAGTGGCCTTGCACTGATTTCCAGCAACAACTGGCTTTTTCTTGGCTTGTCGGGTATAGCTACCGGCCTGTCATGGATTTTTTACTTCAAGGCGCTGCAACTGGGCAATGTGTCACAGGTCGCTCCGGTCGATAAGTTGAGCGTTGCGCTGACCATTTTTCTCTCGGTAGTGCTTCTCCACGAAGTTGTTTCGGTGAAAGTTCTGCTTGGAGCCCTGCTCATTGTTGGCGGCTCTCTCATCATTATTCTTTGATTTTTCCCGCCGTTTCAGATCCAGAGCAGAACCCCGTTCGTACATGGTTATCGCTCAATGGAACCAGTGAAAATGGTGACTGCTTGCTAACTCAAGGGTTTCAAAGTGGATGGGTTATGTTCTCTCGTTGGATCAGATGCCGCTTCCGTCTTCCTGAATCTCTTCAGCCTCTTTTCTGATCCGGCCAGCCTCTTTGTGAACCAGATCAAACGCTTCAAAAAGCTTTTTTCTGTAGTGGTCGAAATGCTTGTCGGTACGGTCTCTCGGATAGGGCAGGTCAATGGTGATGTTGTTTTCAAATCTCCCCGGATTTGGCGCCATCAACACAATCCTTTCGCCGAGATACACCGCTTCCTCAAGATCATGGGTAACGAAGATAATCGTTATTTTTCTTTTTTTTCGTAATTCGAGAAGTTCCTCCTGCAGGTGAAGCCTCGTGAAAGCATCAAGGGCGGCAAAAGGCTCATCCATGAAGAGGACGCTTGGTTCAACCGCCAGGGCGCGGGCCAGAGCGACGCGCTGTTTCATTCCACCCGAGAGTTCGTGGGGGTGGCGTTGAGCCCAGGCGCTGAGTCCAACCCCGGAAAGGGCGGCGAGGGCTCGTTTTTTTGCTTCAGTCTTGCTGACACCCCGGCATTTCAAACCGAAAAGAATATTATCAAGTGCTGTCTTCCAGGGAAAGAGTCCATAGTCCTGGAAGATCATGATTCTGTCAGGGTCTGGTTTCAGGACAGGTTTTCCGTCAATCAGTACTGAGCCTTCGGTTGGTTGTTCGAACCCGGCCATGAGGTTGATGACGGTTGATTTTCCGCAGCCGCTTGGCCCTACAAGGCAGACAAACTCCCCTTCATAAATATCAAGATTGCCTGCTGCAAGGGCAACATGAGCACCCTCGGAAGAGGTGTGAAAAGATTTTCCTGCATTCAGCAGTCTGATTTTTGGTGTTCGACCGTTGACCATTTGTTCTTACCGTTGACCGTTTATTCCCCACTGTTTGTTGATGACCTGTTCGCCTATAGTGATAAGCTTGTTGAGCAACAGTCCCAGTATTCCGACCAGTAACATGCCAGCCATGATCTGATCTGTC
>SESE01000237.1_pt1 | contig 24656 bp, 26 predicted proteins | sample 3171371 | NCBI WGS metagenome assembly SESE01 (sample SAMN06051881, study PRJNA518727) | freshwater metagenome | biome: subpolar coniferous forest; feature: holomictic lake; material: water; isolation source: holomictic Lake 442, 13 m depth | place: Canada: near Kenora, Ontario | collected... | reverse complement strand
CTCCATCTTCAAAGTCACTGATTCCCATTTTTCTTGCTCTGATAAACGAAGCTTTGTCAGCCGCAGCAATATCAAAATGGGTAAGCATCCAGTCCGTCATTTCATCGGCTTTCTGTTTTCCAGAATATTTTGATGTGATATACTGAATCGTAGTAATGGCATGAGATGGCAACAATCCCGTTATTTCCTTATTGAGGACTTTGCTGATTACCGATGCCGATGCGTGATAGTAAGGGTGACGTTCCTGAAAAACATCAAGCATAACATTCAGATCAAGCATGACTTTCATGTATGCTTTTCCATTGAATGCTGATAAAATATTTCATCCGTATCAATATCTTTCGGAATGATCCCTGTAATTTTCTGAATATCAGGATGAAGATCGTATGTCTGCGATACCTGCAAACCTCTTGCATAACGATCTATCAGTTCTGAAATTGTAATGCTGTGTCTTTCGGCATACTGTCTGAGAAAAATGATTTCATCTGTCGGCAATTGAATCGTCAAGATATCCGTATTCATCTGTCTCTTTTATGTATAACGTCCAAATCTGCTATCCTTTTATCAAATCCTTCCTTTTCCTGAATCGACCATCGCCCAAATAAATCAGAAAATTCTTTTCTTCTCTTTTGAGAATCAACGACCCCGCAGCAGAGCTACGGGGTATGAATTCATGTTTAAGATTTTCTTCCCGAAGCAAAGCTTCGAGGAATATGTCCTAATGCGATTTATTAATTGATACCATCTCGTTATCTTCCCACATTACAAACACTTCATTTGTTTCGGTTTGCCTTTTAATTTCCTGGCAAGGAACAAGTTTGGCGCAGGGTTTTCCCCGGTAGGTAATCACAACTTCCTCTCCCCTGTTTACAGAGTCTATGAGCTCTTTTGAGTTGAATCTCAGCTCTTTTGTAGTTGCTCTCATAGTCTTCCCTCCGTATAGAAAGTTTACATTCTGAAGTTTTCTGGTGCTGCCGTCTGTGCTTTCGACAGAGTTGAACGATTCAATCAGCATACCCGCCCGAACCAACAGCGGGGTTTCAAGCACCCATATTACTTTCGCGAAACAGATCATATACCTGATGTTCCGTTCCGAAAAGCCCCTGTCTCAGGTAATTCGTTGGGTATATCCTTTGAAAGGCTTGGAATTACTGCGCCCCCCCCCCAACTAATTGGCCAACAAGCTGTTGGCTCATTGCATCTGTTTGAGAGTTCTACCTTTCCCTTCCTTCACGGATACAATCTACAATCTCTTTCGTCGAAATTTGAGCTTTAATGGTTGGTACGTCTAATGGAGAAGCCGCAATATTTTCAGGAGCGCTAAGGGAATGGCGCGTTACGTACTCACGAAGCACACCATCCATTCGCGATTGCCAACCTTCACCGGTTGACTTGAAGTAGGCGACTACCTCGGGGCTATAACGCACCGACACAAGCAGCTTCTTGTTTTCAGACCTCGGACGACCACGCATGGCGCGGATTGGCACCATCGCCTTCAGTTGCTTTGGCGTGAGTGGCTGCGCGTCAGGATCACTTTTAGCTGCCGCAGTAATGACCTTGTCCTCTTCCGCAGTGGGCATGAGGATAGTTGAACGCTTAGAGATTTTCGACATAGTGTTTCACCTCTCGACGATTGGCGCGGCGCAGGCTGATGACCCTTCGCACTTCGCCTCGGTCTACAAATGCCACGCAGTACAGGATTTCGGTTTGCGGAGCGAGCGCAATCATTCGCGACTCGCCGTACTCAAACCGTTCATCAACCCACACCAGCGCGGCTTCCCAGTCGAGGTCGCCTGCCATAGCCAGAGACACACCGTGCTTCGCCTGGTTTGCCGCGTCCTTGGCGGGATCGAACTCGACTCTCACAACTTTAATGTAGCTACAATTAATGAGATTGTCAAACTAACCGCGCGGCGATCTCGTTTTCAATCGACTGAAAAGATTCGCCTGCATTATTAAGCGCTTTGACCTGCTGCCTTTTGTTATTAATCGTCCGCTCAATCTCTTTCAGCTCTCCGCCCAAACTCTTGATCTGCCCCTTGACTTCAGCAAGCTCGGCCTTGGGGTAGACTTCGTAATCCTCTTCACTCCACGCGCCCTCGTCAAGTTCAGTGAAATTTCATTCATGATATTGGTCACCTTTTTCTTGAACTTCCCGACAAGAGCATCCTTGGCAGGTGAAATAATCAGAAACAGTACTACCTTCAACCCCTTCCACTCAGCGACCTTCGCTCAGCCATCATGCAAGCTAAACCGACTTCACTCCTGCACCTGCACCGCCATCCCCTCTTTCAGCTCATTGGAGGGATGCACCACAACCCTTTGCCTCTCACTGACTCCGCTAAGCACCTCGGCCTGCCAAGTGCCGCGCATCCCGAGAGTAACGCTTCTGTCAACCGCCTTGCCATCTTCGATCACAAAGAGATGCCATCCATTCTTGCCTCTGAAAAGGCTGCTGACCGGCACCTGAAGGACATTATTGGCTTCACGGAGCACAATGCTTGCCTGAGCACGGAAGTTATCGCCGAGCAGCGGTTCATTGGTGTCAAGAACCGCTACAATGTTGACCCGTTTCTCCTCAATACCAAGCGCTGAAACCTTGTTGAAAGCCGCTGGAACAATGGTTTTCACCACACCCAGCAACTGCTTGTCGCCACCCCAGTTGGTGACGAGCACCCGGTTTCCCTGCTTTACCGCAATGGCATCAGAAGAGAGCACATCAATCACCAGTTCAATTGCGGAGGGGTCGCCAATATCAACCAGTGGAGCACCGGCAGGAATGAGCCGTTCGCTTTTTTCATGGATTTTCAGCACCCGCCCATCAATCGGAGAGTGCACTGTGACGGCTTTACCTTCCACCTGCCGATCTACCGCTGCATGAAGCGCAGCAAGGTTGAAACGGGCTGCCTCTACACCTGATCGCGCCTGGTCAGCCTCTTTTTTCGCGATTTGGGCTTCAGTTTCCGCTAGTTCATAACTCTCTTTCGGAACAGCTCCTTCACGATAGAGATTCTGATAGCGGGCAAGACGGCGGTCAGTCTGATCAAGAGAGAGCTGCACTCGACGCTGACGGGCAACAGCTTCGTCAAGTGCTGCACGGGCTGAACCGACTCGTGATGAGGCTTCACTATAGGAACGGGTATCAAGTTCAGCCGGTAACATCGAGGCAACAACACTCCCCTTCCTGACAACATCACCCTCCTCAAGCGCTATTCTCACCAGCTTTCCGGTCACCGGAGCGGCAAGAACAAAGCGATCATTCACACGGGTAACTCCCTCGCCATCAAGCGTTACCTGAAGTGAGCCGCGCTTCACCCCACCGGAATCCACTGGCAGCGGAGAGGGACGCATGACGAAAAAGAGGATCACCGCCGCCATTGCAACTGAGAGGCCGACCAGGCGCTGTGTTTTTGAGAAAAGCATAATCTATTCCCTTGTTTTCAAAACTTCAACCAGATCAAGCGTTACCAGCCGCCGTCTGACCAGCATACCGGAAAGCACTGAAACAATAATGATAACCATAAAAGCAAAAAGAAAGTTATAGGCGCTGAAGACAAGCGGCAGCCGGTAGAGTTCAGAGCTGAGCCCTTCGGCCAGCAACCAGGAGAGCCCAATCCCGATCAGAAAGCCAACCGGAATGGCCAGAATGGTGAGCAGCGCCTGTTCGCCGAGCAGAATAACCGAGACCTCAGCTTCCGTCATGCCAAGAACCCTGAGGCTTGAGAGTTCACGCGCCCGTTCCGAGAGCGAGATACGCGCCCCGTTGTAGACCACAGCGAAGGCCAGCACACAGGCAAAGGTGGTGAGAATGAGCGTCGACGTGGTCATGCTTTGGGCAATCAGCTCATCGAAACTCTCCTTCATCGCCTTCAGCATCATGATACCGGCAACACCCGGCATCTTTTTGAAGGTCGTGTAGAGATTACTGGCCTTTGCCTGATCAATACGCAGGTATGCGGCATTCAGCGCCCCGCCATCACCTGCAAGCCGGTTGAGCGCTCCAAGATTCATGTAGGCCGAAAGCCCCAGAATCTCATCAATGGTGCCACTGACAACCACTTCCCGATGAAGCTGTTTGCCCTGAAGAAAATCAACCTGCATCCTGTCGCCCACCCTGACACCCAGAATATCTGCGAGCGTTTTGGTGAGCACCACACCATCCGGGGGAAGAGTCAAACGACGGTTGTTCTTGTCAACCAGCCGCTGCAACCCCTCTGATGACTGGAGCCCCCTGATCGACTGACGACGGACCCGGTGGCCAAAACCCATCTTTACCGACTCTTCCCGATAATATTCATGCTCCAGCACCCCGTCAAGTGAAGCAATTGCATAAGCTACCGACGGGGGCATTGGATTGTTAAACAGCACCGTCACATCCTCGCGATGCTTCCCATTAAACTCAACCTGCACCATTCGCTCGGTTGAGTCGTAGGTAAATCGCCCGGCAACAAGAATAGCCACTGCCAGCGAAATCATCAACACCGAAAGGGCCGCCTTCCAGCGACGACGCTCCAGATTGCGCACAATAATCCTCAACGAGACCGGTATTTTTTTCCGCAACGACTCGCGATCAAAAAAGCCGGGCTTATAGATTGCCGGTGATTCAGGCCGCATCGCCTCCGCCGGAGGGAGCTGCACCGCCTTGCGGACAGCGCCAAGCGCACCGAAGACCGCCGCCCCGAAACTCAACAGCACCGACAAGGCTACATCCTCAAAGCGGAAATAGTAGACCAGCTCCGCAAAATTGTAAAAATCGCCGTAGATATTCATCAGCCCCCTGCCGAGCCAGGCGCCAAGCAGCGTACCCGCTACCGCCCCGACTGCAGTAGGAATCAGGGCAAAACCGAGGTAGTGCAGCCCGACATCCTCGTTTGAGTATCCCATCGCCTTGAGCACCGCAATCTGGTCGCGCTGGGTAGCTACAATTCGGCGAAGCACCACATTGAGCAGAAAGACGGCAACCGCAAGAAAAACAACAGGAAGAAAGGTAATCTGGATGCCAACCTGCTTGATTTCATCGACAATAAAGCGGTCAGAGAGCTGCTCACTCCGCCCGTACGCCCCAAGTGAACCATAGCGCCTGAAGAGGTTGTCGAGCTGCATGATCACATCCTTTTCCGATGCACCATGCGCCAGCGTCAGCGACATGTTATTGAACGCACCGCTCATGTTCATGGCCGACTCGAGAGCCCTGCGGCTCATCCAGAAAACCCCGAACCGGCGCTTGTCGGGAAAAAAGGAGCCCGGCTGCACCTCATAGATGTACTCTGGAGAGAGACCCATCCCGACAATCAGCAGCTCCTTCTTTCGTCCGTTGATCACCGCACTGATATGGTCGCCCGGTGCCAGATGGTTGGCCTCAAGAAACGGTTTGCTGACAATCACCTCCTCCGGCTTGCCCGGTTCGATGTAGCGCCCCTTCTTCAGAAAAATATCGTTCAGCACAGGCGTCCGGTACTCGGGTATCGACACCAGCCTTGCCGTAGCAGGCTCATCAAGGCCCGGCACATCAAGCGTCACATCGGCAATAATGCGGGTGCTGACCGAGGCCACCCCCGGAATTCGGCTCACCATCTCACGGTAAAACTCCGGCGCACGCTTGACCTCAACAAAGACATCCGCAAACCGGAACCGGCTGTAATAGCGCTGCCGCGATGCCTCCAGCGAGTACTTCACACTGCTCATGGAGACAAAAACCGAGATACCGCAGGCGACTACCGCAGCCACTGCAAGCATCTGCCCCTTGAGGTGAAGCAGTTCGCGCCACAACTTTCTCTGCAAAGGCTTCATCGCACTCCCCTACCAGACAAGTTCAGAAGGCGAGAGACGCTCAAGATTCTTTCTATCCTCTACAATTTCACCGCTGCGCAGACGCACAACCCGGTCAGCCATACCGGCAATCGAAGCATTGTGAGTAATCACCAGCGTTGTTGTACCCAGTTCACGATTCACCTTCTCAAGCACATCAAGCACCAGTTTACCGGTCTGAAAATCAAGCGCTCCGGTAGGTTCATCACAGAGCAGCAGCTCAGGGCGCTTGGCAATAGCGCGGGCAATAGCCACCCGCTGCTGCTCACCGCCCGAAAGCTGCGCCGGGAAATGGTTGAGACGATGGCCAAGACCCACCAGCAGTAGCGCCTCCTTCGCCGACATCGGATTTTCAGCAATCTCCGTCACAAGCTGCACATTTTCAAGCGCGGTCAGGCTCGATATCAGGTTGTAAAACTGAAAAACAAACCCGATTGAGCGCCTCCGGTAGGCCGTCAACTCAGCCTCAGTCGCCGCTGTAATCTCTCGCCCGTGAAAAAAGAGCTTGCCAGACGAGGGGAGATCCAGCCCGCCGATAATATTGATCAGCGTTGACTTCCCGCTTCCTGAAGCCCCAAGCAGCACCACAAGCTCACCCGCATAAAACTTCACCGACACACTCTTCAGCGCATCAACCTGCACCTCGCCCATGACGTACGATTTTGACAGCTCGCTGATATTGAGGACTGGAGCATTGGGCGCCGCATCAAGGGATGATTGGTGAATATCGGAAGTTGCTGTTGATGAGGAGGACATTTCAGAATGACATATTTTGAATTGGAGATACCTTGATAAAAATGAACATCATTCCCCCCCCTATCCATTTCGAATTTCACTATACCCGGGTAAACGACCTGTTTTCCTGCAAGATTGCGATCAACACGGGAGGCATGAAACCCTCAAGCGCATAACAATTCTTTCGCCTCGTGATAGCAAAGGCCTCTACCTGATAAAACTGGTATAAACTTTACCAACCGCTTCTGGTCCTGGCAGCGACGCTTTCGACTGCTCCCGCATCTTGAGCAGCCACGCCATGTTTCGTCCGAGCACCTCCATAATCTGAACCCCTTCGGCATCCTGTAACGCTTCGCCGGGAGCCCGTCCATGGGTTATGTTCCAGTAATTGGAGGTCGCAAGAATCATCTCCGAATAGGTCAGATAGTGGTTCAGGCTGTCGAATGTGGAAGAGCCTCCCGTGCGGCGAACCGCCACAACCGCTGCCGCCACCTTTTGACGGAAAAACCCGCCATTGGCTCCTGCTACCATAAAGGCCCGATCGAGAAACGATTTCATGGTGCCCGCAATACCTGCAAAATAGACCGGTGATGAGAGAATGAGACCATCTGCCTCTTTCATCAACTGAATCGACTCATTCAGAGCATCGCTGTTGATACTGCATTTCTCATCCCTGTTTTTGGCACATGCTCCGCAAGCCATACAACCTCTGATCGCCTGATTACCTATGTGCAAAATTTCAAAGGTGATACCAGCCTCCTGCAATTGAGTGCCGACTCCAGCCAGCGCATGAAAAGTGTTCCCCTCTCTCTTGGGACTTCCATTAATTGCTATAACTTTCATGAGTTCAATATCCTGTTATTAATGAGACACTTGGACGAAAATATAGTATTTCAGATCATGGCAACATTGTACGACAAGAGAGCAAGTTCTGCAACACTATAAACCGGAAAATAACAATGAGAGGCTGTTACTGAAGATGTTTTCAGACAGAGAGGTCGGGGAAGATCACTCTGTGAGATCAACCTCTCACCTCTTCTCTGCCCGCTGTTGTTCTACCAGATATTTTGACAGTTCGGGCCAGAATCGAAGCATTTGCCTGCGATCCAATTGCTCAATTTGTTTACCATACCGCTCTTCAACAAATTTCTTCACGAGTGGTGAGGCTTTTGCCGCCTGCAGGTCGCGGTTACGGATGATTTCAGCAAGAGCAGCAAATTTTGTGGCGGCAGAAGCTCTGTCAAGCTGGGAGCCAGCAGAGGATGATTTGTTTTTCTCACCACTCACGCCATTGACCTGACCCCTGTCGAGCTGCACAGAAGGCGAACTTTGAACAACTGGCATAGTGATAACCTTTTGCTTCTCAGCACTTGATGGTCCATACCAGCCAAGAATAATCGGCAAAATGGCTGCAAGAATGGTAACTCCACCACCTATAAGCGCTATTTTGATTTCAGTTTTCATTTTCATGCCCCCTTTTTATAAGAAAGATAAAGCCCCCTGCCGAAGATAATGAGGTGATACTGCAAAAACAATTATCAAACGCTGTGATTCGAACAACTCACTTGACCGGAATCATTACGACAGTAGTACTGTGCCCCACGCTCCCCGCTGCCACGGTTTCAACAGGGGGGGGCGACAATTCATCTCCATACTTGAACACCAATATCCATGCAAATACAATGACATTTTTTACGGGTAATCCTGACGAGTAGGCCGAACAACAATGTCGCTGATATGGACATGAGGCGGCTGACTGACGATGTAGTGAATAGCGTTTGCCACATCCTCACCAATCAGCAACGGCCCGAAGCGGTCATGAAAGGTATTGACCAGCTCATCGCTGTAGCCTGCCACCGCCTGAAATCCGCTGAGAACAAGGCCCGGTTCAACCAGTGACACACGAACCCCTTTTGTCGCCACTTCCCTGCGCAACCCCTCTGCCAAAGAGTGTACCGCAAATTTTGTAGCGCCATAAACCGCGCTAAATGGTGATATATGGCGGCCCACCACCGACCCGACAATCACAATATCTGCCGCAGAGCGAGGAAAAGCACTCTGCTGCACCTCCACCATCTTCCGGGCAGCCTTCTGCAACAGAGCAAGCGCACCGGTTACATTGATTTTGATAACATCCTCAAACTGCGACAAATCGGCCTCCTTCACCGAGCCGCCCAGTCCCCTGCCAGCATTGGCAACAACAATATCCGCCTGCCTCCCAAAACGCTCTTCTGCCATGGCAAAAAGCCTCTCAAGCACCATCTCCTCTGACGCATCACCCTCAACACCAGCAAATGCCTCCCCCATCTCCAGCTCAAGTGCTGCAAGCCTGGCCCCCTTGCGACCATTACCAACTACACCAAATCCGGCAGCAGCAAACCTTTTCGCCGTCGCCTCACCAATACCGGAGGTCGCGCCGGTAACAATTGCTATGCGTGCATATCTGTCACTCATGGGAACTCATTCTCTGTCAGTTATTCAAATAAAAAGCTGATGGCAGGCAAAGATAGTAAATTTCCAGCAAGCTACTCACCCCGGCGTCGCCTGCTGATACGGCCGGGCCCTCAGCAACTTCAGCATCCCAAACTTTCTTGCCCTCATCTTCCAGCTAATGGTTCCACCTAACTTGTACATCCAGACTGGCATCAAGGGTTTGGCCAATAACTCTCGGGCTTCATCAGAAACAGGTTGACCATCAGCCAGCTCCTCTGCGGCTCTCTCCAGCGCCTGCCGGAGTGGTCTGCCCTGTCCACCCAGTTGCTGGAGTGGCTGAGCGCGAACCATCCCTTCTCCAGCTCCAAGAGAGAGGCCACCCATCCACTCAAATCCCGCAGATTGGGCAAACTCCGCACAGAATGCAATGGCATTGTCATTCTGAGATGCCTCGGGAAAACCGCAATTGACAATGGCAGCAAAACGGGTAAGCATTTTTTTGCCTTTACGATGCGCTACAAGAGTTTCAAACACCGAAATAACCGGTGCCGGAAGAGTGTCAACATAGAGCGGAAAAGCAAGAACAACCAGATCCGCACGATCTACAGCATCCCGAAGCGCATCCATGCGCCCGGCGGTATTGATTGCGTGGTAAAGATAAATCGTCTCAGTTTCAACTCCATGCTGCTGCAACTGCTCAAAGAGATATGAGCCAAGTGACGAAGAGCTGCTTTTCTCTTTTCGCGGACTACCAACCAGCAGAAGCGCCCGACAAACAGGGGTGGCAGATGTCGAAGAACAGGTGATGCGTGGCAGAGTTGCCTCAGCATCTGACTCGTAACGCTCAATCTTGTCGAGGTAACCATTGAGCTGCACTTTCATCACACCTTCCGATTGATTCCGGTAGAGGATACCGCAGACATGCGTCTTTGCATAGAAGTTGATGGAGTTTCGCCAGACCAGATTCCGGAAAATGGATTCGGTCTGTTTATCCGGCTCATTCAGCCAGCCAATCATGAGAACATTGGGATAGTTGTCATATCGTTTCTGATGATGAATTTCTCCGTCAATGGTGGTAAAAAAAGGCAAGGTGTTCTGTATCTGATGATCAACCATCTTCTTGAGCGTCGGAGAGTAACCTCCGAAGGTGATCGGGGTGAGAAAAATAACAAGGTCGCTTTCAAGGTACTTTTTCGATATCTCCTGATGGTCATCAGCCACGTGGCACTTGCCAGGGCTTTTCAGCCAGCAGAAAAAGTCGCCCATGCAGTTGCCGATCTTTTTATCGCGCAGCACCACCACTTCGGAGCTCCTGCCACGGGCAACAATGGCTGATTGCAGGGTTGCAGCCGAATAACTGCCAACATTGTCGCCTGCCTGCGATCCGTCAAGAATCAATGTCTTCATCGTTACTCCTTAATAAATTGTTGAGCAATAGATTGTAATTCAAAGTGATAAAGTCCGTCGCCACTCACCCCGAATGGGGGAAGGCGGCCACCAATTTCCAGCGACACCAGCCCATGCACGCGGCTCCAGACAATCAGGGCAACACCATGCGACAGGGAGTGATACGTGCTGGTGCAGGTGTTCATGGCTGAAAACTGAGCATCATACTCAGGTGGTATTGACGGGAAGTTCTCGCTCTTCAGCCTGCCGGCAACACGAAAATCTTCAATCACACTGACCAGCGCGCTGATGGAGCGTGTGGCTGATGGAATGATCTCCTTTTGTTGCTGCTCGTAGCCGGGAATGGGCGTACCAAAGATGAGCTGGTAGCGCTGGGGATGACTCAACGCCCAAGTGCGATAGGCGAGACCAATTGCCCGAAAACGTTCAAGGAGCTGCTCTGGGGAAAAACTGTCGCGCGCCTTGAGCTGCACATCTCCAAAAGAGGTAAAGGCATCAATGGTGAGCGCCGTCACCAGAGCATCACGATCAGGGAAGTAGTTGTAGATGGCTGGAGCAGTAATGCTTAATGCGCGGGCAATAGCCCTTAACGAAAGGGCTGGCGCGCCAAACTCCGCAATCAGCCGCCATGCCGTCTCCTTGATCGCCTCCTGAAGATGGGGAATCTGCTCTTTTTTGACTGGTCTTGCCATGGCGAGAATCTGTTTAATTTTATAATGTAAATATACAATGTAAAATTAAGAGACGCAAGAGTCCGAAAAATGATTTAAAGGATTATTGTCAGGAGAGGAGTCGAGCCTTTATCCAACGCTATTGACCGGAGAACTGAATTCTCCTCACCAGGCTTTTCCATGTTCGTTTGCGACTCACTCCTGGATCACAACAATACCGACATACCATATTTACGGTATTTTTGTGATCCGTGCTTGGAAAGATAGCAAATATTGAGTTTTATGAACAATCGTTTATCAATAATTGACCAAGAACAATGGCCTCGAAAATGGATATATCAACCCTCTGTATCACCATACAGTGCTGTCGAGTGCAAAAATGCGCTGACAGAAGGATCCCCTGCTCCCGCAGGTAGTACCATAGAACTTTGTTGCTATGGCCGGCTCCTGAAACAGCAGTGAGCCGGTTTTTTTTTGCTGTTTTTTGCAATAGTAGACTAACTCCAAACCCATGAAAGGAAAAAAATTATGAATTTTGCACTGACTAAAAAAATCACGCTTTTTGCCGCACTGGCATTAGCATCAGGATTGCCGGGTTCACTTGCCCAGGCGGCGGGGGCATCCACCCTGCTCAATGTCTCCTATGATCCCACACGGGAGCTCTACCAGAGCGAAAATGCCGCTTTTGTCAAGTACTGGCAGCAGAAAAGCGGTCAGAGGGTGAAAATCGACCAGTCACATGGCGGATCGGGCAAACAGGCGCGAGCGGTCATTGACGGTCTGGAGGCCGATGTGGTGACACTCGCCCTTGCTTATGACATTGATGCCATCTCCGACAGCAAACTGCTACCCGCCAACTGGCAGAGCAGGTTGGCCAACAACAGCACCCCCTATACCTCGACCATTGTCTTTGTGGTTCGCAAAGGGAACCCGAAACAGATCAAATCGTGGGACGATCTTGCCAAAACAGGTGTTTCAGTCATCACCCCGAATCCAAAAACATCGGGTGGCGCTCGCTGGAACTATCTGGCAGCCTGGGGATACAAACAGAAGCAGACCGGTTCAGCAGAGAAGGCGAAGAGCTTTGTCAAGTCCATCTACAAGAATGTTCCCGTGCTTGATACCGGCGCCCGTGGCTCGACGTTGACCTTCGCCCAGCGCGGCCTGGGAGATGTGCTGCTGGCATGGGAGAATGAGGCTCATCTGATTCTCAAGGAGTTTGGAAGGGACAAGTTTGAAATTGTTGCTCCGGCAGTCAGCATTCTTGCTGAGCCACCGGTGGCTATTATTGATAAAAACGTTGACAAGCACGGCACCCGCAAACTTGCAGAGGCATATCTGAACTTCCTCTACACCCCGCAGGCCCAGGAGATCATTGCCCAGAACTCCTACCGCCCGCGCAATGCGGCTGCGCTGAAAAAATATGCCGCCAACTTCCCGAAGATACAGCTCTTTACCCTGAACGAGGTTTTTGGAAGCTGGCGTGCTGCCCAGAAAACCCACTTTAATGATGGTGGCGTTTTTGACCAGATCTACGTTCCTTGATGCATCTGACCTCTTTATCACTGTGCGTGCAGGGTACTCCTTTTTCACACCCTGCACGTTTTTTTATTATTGAAACACACCATGGGACTATTTCAGACAAAAAGACGCAACATTCTTCCCGGTTTTGGTTTGTCGATGGGATACACCGTCTTCTACCTCTCGGCAATTGTGATTGTGCCACTGAGCATGATATTTTTCAACACCTTCCCCATGGGATGGGATCCCTTTGTACATGCCGTAACAGCTCCCCGTGTCCTTGCCTCCTACAGACTGAGTTTTTCAACCGCACTCTATGCCGCCCTTTTCGATGCCGTGGCGGGGCTGCTGACCGCCTGGGTGCTGGTACGTTACCGTTTTCCCGGCAAGCAGTTTCTTGATGCCCTGGTTGACCTCCCTTTTGCTTTACCGACCGCCGTTGCCGGTATCTGCTTCGCCACCCTCTACTCTCCAATGGGATGGCTTGGTGAAACCTTGACCAAATGGAATATAACCATCATCAACTCGGCAACCGGCATTGTGATCGCCCTTGTCTTTATCGGCTTTCCCTTTGTGGTTCGTACCATTCAGCCGGTACTTGAAGAGGTTGAGCAGGAGATTGAAGAGGCGGCGCACTGCCTTGGTGCCACCCGCTGGCAGACCTTTCGGAAAATCCTGCTGCCGCATCTCTTCCCCGCACTGCTGACCGGTTCAACCCTCGCTTTTGCCCGCGGGATTGGAGAGTATGGCTCGGTTATCTTTATCGCGGGAAACCTGCCCATGAAGACCGAAATTGCCCCCTTGATGATTATGTCGAAACTGGATCAGTTCGACTATGCCGGAGCCTCGGCAGTGGCGCTGGTGCTTCTGCTTATCTCCTTTTCCATGCTCCTGGCGCTGAACGCCGTTCAGGAGTGGCAACAGAAAGAATACCGTTAATCGATTATGCTGAAACAACCAACGTTAGAAACTGCGCCCCTGGTCAGAAAAAGAGTTTCAGACCCTCTGCCAGTTCAGATTTTTCTGATTGGGCTGATGCTGCTCTTTTTTATTGGATTTATCTTTCTGCCACTTGGTCTGGTTTTTGAACAGGCGTTCCATAAAGGGTGGAGTGTCTACCTCGAATCCATCACCGAATCTTATGCAATTGATGCGGTAAAGCTGACGCTGACCACCGTGGCCATTGTGGTGCCGCTCAACGCCTTTTTTGGCGTGACTGCCGCATGGGCCATCACCAAATTCAATTTTATAGGGAAAGCGGCGCTGAAAACGCTGCTGGATCTGCCTTTTGCCGTCTCTCCGGTTATTGCCGGTCTTATTTTTGTGCTGCTTGTCGGCAGCCGCACCCCTTTCGGGAGCTGGCTGGGAGAGCATGGGATCAAAATTATCTTTTCAACGCCGGGCATCGTCATTGCCACGCTCTTTGTCACCTTTCCCTTTGTGGTGCGTGAACTGATTCCGCTGATGGAGGCACAGGGACGGGATGAGGAGGAGGCCGCGCTCACCCTTGGCGCCAGAGGGTGGCAGATCGTTGGAAAAATCACCCTGCCCAATATCAGTTGGGGACTTCTTTACGGGATGATCCTCTGCGGTGCTCGCTCTATAGGTGAATTCGGGGCCGTTTCGGTGGTCTCCGGCCATATCCGTGGCCAGACCAATACCGTTCCCCTGCATGTGGAGATTCTCTACAGCGAGTACAATTTTGCAGCCTCCTTTGCCGTGGCGTCAATTCTGGTTTTCCTCGCCCTGCTGACGGTGGGGCTCAAGGTGAGCATGGAAAAAAAGTTTCAGAAAAACAGCTCTCATCATTAGGATTCCTCTCATGGGTATAGAACTTAAGAACATTACCAAAAAATTCGGCGGCTACACGGCCATCGACGATATCAGCCTCAACGTCGCTTCGGGTGAGCTGGTTGCCCTGCTTGGCCCTTCAGGATGCGGAAAAACCACCCTGCTGCGCATTATTGCCGGCCTTGAACTGCCGGATGGTGGAAAAATCATTCTTGAAAACAAGGACACCACCAACCTTCCCCCCAGAGAAAAAAATGTCGGCTTTGTCTTTCAGCATTACGCCCTCTTCCGTCGCATGACCGTGTTTGAAAATGTCGCCTTCGGTCTGAAGGTGCTGCCTCGCAAGGAGCGGCCATCCAGCACGGAGATCCGTGACCGGGTGGAGCACCTCCTGAAAATGGTGCAGATGGAGTGGGCTCTCAAGCGCTACCCCTCACAGCTTTCGGGGGGACAGCGTCAGCGCATCGCCCTTGCCAGAGCGCTGGCCGTTAATCCAAAGGTGCTGCTGCTCGACGAGCCCTTTTCAGCCCTCGATGCCAAGGTGCGCCAGGAGCTGCGCCGCTGGGTGAGAAAGCTGCACGATGATATCCACGTGACCAGCATCTTTGTCACCCATGACCAGGAGGAGGCCCTTGAGCTGGCAGACCGAATTGTGGTGATCAACAAGGGGCGAATTGAACAGCAGGGTACCCCGCAGGAGGTCTATGACCATCCGGCCAACGCCTTTGTTTATAACTTTCTCGGCAATGTCAACGTCTTCCACGGGCGAGTCCATAACGGCAAAGTAACGCTGGGGGCCCACCGGGTTGATGCCCCTGATGAGTTTAAACATTCGGAGGAAAAAGCAAGTCAGGCGTTTGTGCGCCCCCATGAGATCGGTATCAGCCGAATACGCAGCAGTGAGGCTGACCTTGAGGGCACCATCCAGGAGGTGCGCCTGATGGGTGGCCAGATTGGGCTGAACCTGGAGTGCGAAGGGTTTGAACACCCCATTGAGGCGGAGATACCGAGAGATCTCTATATCAACCTGCAGCTCTCACGGGGCGACAAGGTCTTTGTCTCCCTGAACCGGGTCAAGGTGTTTACGGGGGATTATGTGATTTGAGGCGGGCAGCTTTACTCATCTTGCAGATACCGTAACTTTATACCTATATTCTCTGCGTGATGCATGAGTGAGCTTTTTCAATTTGAGACTATACTATCATGATTACACTTGCTCTCAACTATGAGGTGTTGCCTGACCTGCTTGTGACCATCAAGCTTCCTGAAGGCGTGCCCGCAGGTCGTCATGATCTGGTGGTCGTGCTTGATGAAAAAGAATCAGAACAGAATCCAGCAGAGAGTCGTTCCGGAAAACTGATGCGTTTTGCAGGAACGGTTACTGCTTTCAACAGCTTAGATGGAGTAGCTTATCAGCGGGAGATTCGTTCGGAGTGGAACTAACCAACCATTACATCCTCGACACCAACATCGTCATATATTTACTGGGCGGTCGCCTTGCATCTCCTCTGCCAGAGGGAAGCTACAGTGTGTCAATTATCACGGAAATTGAGTTGCTCTCATTTCACCAATTATCCGACAATGAAGAGCAACAAATACTGGAGATGTTGCAGAGCATCAACAAAATTTTGTTAACCGATGACGTAAGCCGCAAAACCATTCAACTACGACGACAGAATAACAAGCTGAAATTACCCGATGCCGTTATCGCCGCAACAACGATCATTAACAACGCCATTCTGTTAACGAACGATCAAGCTTTTTCCTCTATCACTGGCTTGAAAACTCAGTGTGTGAAATTATTGAACTCTGAAACTGAAAAGAACAAGTAACGACATATCACGCCGTCCAACTGCCATCAACATCGCCGCGAAGAATACCAACCAGATCAACGGTGGTATCGGAAATTAAATCGACCGAAACAGGTTCAAGGGAAGGTATTGTATCAGACTTATCCACAAACACCCATTCTGGCGTTGGTGCGGGAAGATCTACTACATATTTGAGAATACCAATGGCATCATTCAAATCCACACCCTTGGAGTTGTCGAAATCGGCCGCGATTTCCTGATTGGGATTCAGCAGTGTTAATCCAACAATGCTTTTGAGAATGGTGATAGCATCAAGCAGGTCAACCGCCCCTTTGTCAGCCGTGCCAGCAACTTTAGCATCCGTAAGGGTGTATGTACCATCAGGCATCTCGATGTGCTGATAACGGCCATCTGCGCCTGTCGTCATGCTGTCGGGTTCAACGGGTTGCGTGCCAGTGGCAGCAGGCACTGTAGCAAGCGTGCTTGTAACGCCAGCAATGGCGGCTCCGGTTCCCCAGAAGGTCACTGATCCCGTGAGATTATGGCAGGGAGAAACAACTTCCGTTATAAAGTCATAGGTCGTAGTACCTGCGTAGCTATTCCCTGCAAGATCCTTTATTGCATTTGCGCCAACAGTGACAAAGTAATTTGTGTTATTTGCAAGGTGAGCTGTCGGATTAATTGTCAGCATATTGCCCGCGATGCTGAGGTGTGAGCTTGCCGCCACGTTGTAGCTTTCTACTACTGTGCCGGTAGGAGAGCCACTGTGGATTTCAATCAAGCCGGTACCTTTCTGGATTGCTTCGCTGAAAGTCAAAACAATATTGCTGCCTGCAGACACACCGGTGGCAGCATCAGCAGGGGTGAAAGTGGTGACTTCAGGAGGCGTAATATCAACAACCGTTGATGAGAGCTGTGCAACACGCACCGAATTGATGTCAAAATAGTAGGAAGTATTGGCATCTGCGGTTATCACCGGATTCAGTGCCGCACTGAAAGCTTGTGGCCATCCTGCCGCCGGTGCCCAGATGTTCAAGTGTAGCGCCATCGGATGCTGTGGAATATAATCGGTCTCCACACGGACCAACTCACCATCAACCAGCCATCGTATTGCATTTTTGAACCATTCGATACGATAGAGGTGGTCTTCGGTTAACGCACCAGAAGTTGGAATAAATTGAGGGTGACCAGCGCTATCTATGGGTTCATTCTCATAGACGTTTGTATGAATTTCATCAAGGTTATTCGCCACCGCTTCAAAATCAATCTCGTCATGGAGGTTCCCTGAGTTCATAATGTAGCTGAACATCCCCCCGACAATACCATCTACCGGATTTACGAAATGCGCCTTGATCTCAAATACAATTCCACCCGCATCGTTTGAAAAAATCTGTGTCGTAATTGCTTCAGAGCCATAAAACGATGGGTTTTTACCATTGGTTGGGTTGAACGTATCAAGTTGGAGATGTAATTCGCCATTTAACACATCAGGAAGCCATTGGCGCTGTTGGGTACGCCCGTAAAATGACGGGTTTAAAGCACCAGTAGAATCATCAACCCAGTGGTTGTAATCCCAGTTAGCAGGATTCAGTGAACTGTTGAAATCATCAGTGAAAAGAGTTTCCACTTCCACAATCGGTCCCTCTATGACACTTTTTCCATAGCCAATATTATTGAATGTCGGCGCTTGATTATCTGTGTCCATAATTTCAAAACATCTTACCAGATTCTATTTGAATCGCTATAGGATATATTTCTCAAAGCTCTGCTTCGTGAAGTAGTTCTTAATCACGAATTCATACTCCGTAGCTCTGCTACGGGGTAGGTGAACATTATATGCACATCGTCAATGCTTCGAAACTTTGTTCTGGATGATATTTTATCATTTTACCCCTTGTTCCGTTATTGGATACGGTATGGTAGCAAAATACCGCATATCCACAACACCAGCCAGCGGAGGGGAAATGCTATTGAAAGGCGCTGGAGGAGAAGGTAAATCAGAACGCCCGAACCTGAATTTGATACGAATTTTCCAAAAATTTGCTGCGTTGAAATCAGATTATTTGATGGGTTGAGCAGCAAGTCCCTGCATTTGGTCAGGTTGCCCGGCTACCATGAGCAGAATGTGGGTATCAAGCAGCAGATTTTTGACGCACTTCCAGTAAATAATGAGGCGATCTCGCTATGCCACGTTACTCTTGCAGCGAAGAATTGCATTTATTTCGGTTTTCTTGATCAGCATACTTTCTTCAATATCATAATCATCCTGCAAGCCTAACCAGAACTTAGCGGAATTCCCGAAATATTGTGAAAAACGCAAGGCGGTATCTGCAGTGATACGTCTGTGACCTTTCACTATTTCGGATATTCTTGTCTGCGGTATCCCGATATCTTTTGCGAGTCTGTATGCCGATATGCCAAATGGCAGTAAAAACTCTTCCATCAATACCTCACCGGGCTGAATATTTCTTAGTCTCTCCATGTTAGTGATAGTCTATAATTTCTACCTCTGATGCATTTCCTGCAAACCACTTAAAGACGATCCGCCATTGATCGTTAATCCGAATACTGTAAAGATCTTTATTTTTGCCAGAAAGCTTCTCCAGACGATTTGCAGGCGGGACTCTTAAATCAATAATCGTTGATGAGTTGTTAATCATTCTCAACTTCCTTCTGGCAGTTTGCTGAATGTCTGGTGGCAACCCTTTTACCAGCTCCCCTCGCCATACCTTTTCAGTCTCTTTGGTACCAAATGAAACAATCATACTCCCGTGCAAAGTTACTAACGCTAAAGATAAGCATCAGAGTCAACAAAGCAAACAATACTGTTCGTTCTTCCCGGCGAGAGGTGAAAGAGGGGATTATATCTGATAATCTACAATAATCTCCCGAGACTTCAGCAGATCAGCCACCTGCGTCACCGCCTCAGCGACAGCCCCACCGTGAAAAACCTGCAAATCAGGCTGGTACCTCGAAAAACCATTCTCACCCATATTGACAACGAGAATATCATTGGGCTCATTGAGTGCCTTCAGTGTCTCAATATCGTAGTCATCGGCATCATCAATGGTGGTGATAAAGATAAGTCCCGCATCGGTGAGAATGCGGGCAAGCTCGCCAATCCTTCTCAGTCGCTCGCCAGCGCTGTCTGCTCTCGCGCCAAGATCCGCATCAAGACCTCGGTCGATATTGGCGACACCAAGGTAATAGGCATGCATACCGTTTTGAAAAAGCCCCTGCTCCAGCGCTTTTGCCACAGACCTTTTGCCAGTGCTCGGGGCACCAGTAAAAACGATAAATTTTGATTGGTGACGATTGACCTCTACCCGCTGTTCGGCACGGACGAGACCAGCTTCCCAATTGCTTTCACGATCGCGAATGTGCTGCTGCAACAGGGACTCGCTTGCAGACAGATTTTCAACCACAGCGCCACCACCGGCAATTTCATAATTATCAACAATCACAAAGCGCCCCGTTGCCTCGCTGACAACAGTGGTATCGAACGCAATCGGGCGGGTGGTTTCAAGAATACATTCACTGACATCACGGCAGTCAATCTGCTGTTTGTTCCTGCTGGAGGTCAAATCGGAGGCATCAAGCGTATTGCAGATCTCCGCCAGCCTGACCGTTGCCCGAGCAGAGCCAAGCTTGAGCTTGTACTCCTTCTGGCGAATCATCGGCGCTCTGCCAAGCCAGAAGATGTTCACCCTGAAGCGGCTGCCCACCTCCGGCTGGGGATCGGAGGGCTTCACCATCAGTTCGCCAGGACGTATATAAATCTGCGTCGTCAGAGTAAAGCCTGACGGCTCGCCAGCAGTTGCCCGCTCTTTCGGCGCAGTGTTAAACGACTCGACCGACTGAATCACCGATGTTTTGCCAGAGGGGAGAAAGAGCACCTCATCACCGACCTGCACCGATCCTGCGGCAACCGTGCCGGCAATAATTCTCCGGTCGTCATTGCTGCGGGTAAATTTGTAGATATCCTGAACAGGAAAACGGAATGGCTTCTCCTCAAGCTCCTTGTCGGTGACAAACTGGTCAAGCTGTTCAAGCACGGTATATCCCTTGTACCAGGGCATCCGTACGGAGTGAGATGCAATATTGTCGCCCTCACGGGCGCTGACCGGAATAAAGCTGATGGGCGTGACATTGATCTGCGAGAGAAAGGCGGTGTAATCGGCCTTCAGCTTTTCAAAGACCTCTTCGCTGAAACCAACAAGATCCATCTTGTTGGCCAGCACCGTCACCTGCTTGACCCCAAGCATCGACATCATCTGCCCATGCCGCTTTGAGTTCTCCTTGATTCCCTCGTCCGCATCAATCACCAGCAGCGCCGAATCGGCCCGTGAGGCGCCGGTAATCATGTTTTTCAGGAACTCAATATGGCCGGGAGCATCAATAATGATATAGTCGCGAGCCGCTGTCTTAAAAAAGCAGCGGGCCATATCAATGGTTATCCCCTGCGCCTGCTCATCCTTCAGCGCATCAAGCAGAAAAGCGTACTCAAACGGCTTTGAGTTCCTCCGGCAACTCTCCCTCACCGCCTCCAGCTTCCCCTGCGGTAACGATCCGGTATCAGCCAACAGCCGACCAATCACAGTACTTTTACCATGATCAACATGACCAACTATCACAATATTCATCTGCGCACGTCCACTCATATCTCAACAAAAAAAATGTTAATCCCCCACTCTCCATTATCAACCGATAACTGACTACTGATTACTCTTACATATACCCGTCACGCCTCAACGTCTCAAGCCCCCCATCTTCAGCATCCTGGGCACGCCCTGACCGCTCGGCAATATTTGAAAACTTGCCACTTTTCAGCTCCTCAATAATCTCGGGAACCGTTCGCGCATCTGAATTGACCGAATTGGTGCAGGGATAACAGCCGAGCGAACGATAGCGTATGCCCTCTCCCTGATTAAAGTAGAGCGAAACCACAGGAATCTTCTCCCGTTCAATATATTCCCAGATGTTCTGCTCAGTCCAGTCAAGCAAGGGGTGAATTCGGACATGGGTCCCGGGAGCAAAATCGGTCTTGAACTGGTTCCAGAACTCGGGGGGCTGGTCTCCCACATCCCAGACGTTGTCTTTGTCGCGGGGTGAAAAATATCTCTCTTTTGAGCGGCTCCCCTCTTCATCAGCCCGGACTCCAACGATCACACCCGTGTAGGGCTCTCTCCCCTCGTCAACGACATAGTGCCTCTTCTCGTGATCCATCCTGTAGCGAGGCCACTCGCCGGAAAGCGTATGTTTCAGCGCTTCACTTTTCAGGTATTTGCAGCAGGTAAGGCGGTCGGTATTGCCATCCGGAAAGGTAAGCTTGCTGGCAAGCGCTTCGCTGTTTTCACCATAAATCATATTGAGGTTCCACTCAAGGGCAAAGCGGTCGCGATACTCAATCATCTCCGGAATCTTGTAGTGCGTGTCAATGTGCACAAGGGGAATGGGAACATGTCCGAAAAAAGCCTTCCGGGCAAGCCAGAGCATCACGGTGCTGTCTTTGCCTATCGACCAGAGCATGCAGAGGCTTTTAAATTCACGGTAGGCTTCGCGAAGAATATAGACGCTCTGCGCCTCAAGTTTGTCAAGATGATCCATAGGAATTACTGTTATCAATAAATTTTACAATGGTTTCCGGTGAAGTCCGCACTCCTTGTGTTCAGGGGTCTCCCACCACCAGCGTCCGGCTCGGATATCCTCGCCAGGGTTGACCGCTCTGGTGCATGGCGCACAACCGATGCTGGGATATCCACGATAGTGCAGAGCATTCACGGGAACGTTGTGGCTCTTGATATACTCCCAGAGTGCCGCTTCCGTCACGTCGGCAAGAGGATTGATTTTAAAGAGTCCAAACGACTCATCCCACTCCACCGGGGCGATGGCTGTTCTGGTGACGGACTGCTCACGACGTAATCCGCAGATCCACCCCTTCAGAGTTGAAAGCTTCTTTGCAAGCGGAAGCACTTTTCTAACGCGGCAGCACTCCCGACGCAGCTCAACGCTCTCATAAAAGAGGTTAGCGCCGTGGCGCAGCAGCATCGGCTCAACGTCAGAGGCATCGGGAAAGAGCACCTCCACCGGTATGCTATAGCGCTTGCGGGTTGCATCAAGCAGATCGTAGCTCTCCTGCGGGAGCCTTCCGGTATCAAGAGTAAAAATTGGAATCGGGAGCTTCGCCTTGATCATCATATCGGTAATCACTTGATCCTCCGCCCCAAGACTTGATGCAAAAGCGGACTCTCCTGCTTTAAAAAATTCAGATGCCCACAAAAGAATCTCTTCCGGCGATTTTCCTGATAGCTCCTTACTCAATCTCTCAGCCTCTTGCCTGCTCATAATTTTTGCATTCTCGTTTCCATAAAAAATCTTGTCGCAAGGAATGGTCAATTGCCTCCAAGGATCTCCTCTTTTACCTTATCAATCCCGATACGATCAATCATATGCCCAAAACGCTCTTTTTTCTGGCCATGTTGCCTGTGACAGGTCAATGCCTTCTGTATCAGTTCGTAGAGTTCCTCTTCGCTCTCAACCAGTTTCTTCAATACAGATGCAAAACGGGGTATTTTGCCCATCGTGCCACCAATGAAGAGTGTATACCCCTGCCTGCCAACAACCCAGGCTTCGCCAGGACAGTGCTGGGTACAAACGCTACAGTTGATGCAGCTTTCGCGATCAATAGTGTAAGCGAATTCCCTTGTGCCATTACTGCCACTCTCACGGCGTTCAATTGCTTTTGCAGGACAAAACTTGACACAGAGCCCGCAATCGCAACATGATGTCGAAGTCCATTCCGGCTCTATGGCACCCCTCACGCCAATATCATTTTCGTTTGCCTTGGTACAGTTATTGGCGCAACCTGTTACGGCCATTTTAAATTTCGAAGGAGCCTCCTGGTTGAAAAACCGTGTATCAAGCTCTTTCGCTATCTTCTTGGTGTCAATCGATCCAAATTTACAGGTAGCCTCTCCCGGGCAAGCGACAATGACGCGCACTCTGGTACCTGACGCGCCCATTTGTACCCCTGCAACCTGCAACACACGCCGGGCATCCTCAAGATTGTCATGATGCACATGATGGATCTCAATGCCTTGACGGGTAGAAAGATGAACAACACCTCTGCCATATCTTTCGGCAACCAATGCAATACAGGCCATTTGCGTTGCGGTAAGATCACCGGCAACTGCTTTCAAACGAATAAAATAATAGTCGTGCTGCTTCTGACGTATCATTCCCTCCCTGTTCACAGGAGCCACAACAAGCTCTGGTTCCACCATACTCTCTATATTATTATGAGATTTTGTAGCCGTAACGGCCAATTGATGCTGACACTGAACTCAGAATTCAGTACATGGTAATATAGTAACAATTGTTAATTATGTTGATTACAAACAGTTTCTCCAAACCTTATGGCACAATATACCGCAAATATGGTATGGAGGTGACCGCAAAATAGAGCCAGACACTCCTGAAAATATGACGCGCGCACACCAACGGTATATATTTATTTCGGCATCGCCGTAATAAAACGCTCAACAGTGCCAATCTCTTCAGCACTGAGCCTGAACTCCGCAGCGCCCACAACACCCTCAACCTGTGCTGCATTCCTGCCACCGACAATAGCCCCGGTAACGGCGGGATGGCGCAACGTCCAGGCAATGGCAACTTCACCAGCAGAACGTCCGTGCGGCGCGCCGATTCGTTGAAGCAACTCGACCAGTTGAAGATTGGCAGAGAGACGAGGCTCCTGAAACTCCTTGTTGTTCCTGCGCCAGTCATTCTGTGAAAAATTTGCGGCCCGTTCCCGCGTCATTGCTCCGCTCAACATGCCGGAGAGCATTGGAGAATAGACAATAACACCGATATTCTGCTCCAGGCAAAATGGAAGGAGTGTTTGTTCAATCGCCGGACGAAGCATTGAATAGGGGGGCTGAAGAGTGGCAACTGGCGCAATCGGGATAATCCGGCGCAGTTGATCAACACTGAAATTAGAGACACCGATATGGCGCACAAGTCCCTCCTCCTTGAGGCGGGCCATCTCCTGCCAACCCTCTTCAAGGTCAACGTCAGGGTTTGGCCAGTGAATCTGATAGAGGTCTATGGCATCAACCTTGAGCCGCTTCAGGCTCCCTTCGCACTCACGCCTTATGGAATCAGCCTTGAGACTGTTGCCCATCTGGCGACGAGCATCCCACACCAGCGAACATTTGGTGAATATCCAGGGCCTCTCCTTCATGCCTGCAACGGCCTTCGCCACCAGCTCCTCCGAGTGGCCAAGCCCGTAGACCGCTGCCGTATCTACCCAGTTTATGCCAAGCTCAACGGCCCGTTCAATGGCAGCAATCGCATCACCATCATCCTGCGATCCCCAGCCAAATTGCCAGTTATCACCACCAATCGCCCAGCTTCCGAAGCCGACAGGGGTAATTTGCATACCGGTATTTCCAAGCTCTCGTTTCTTCATCATCGCTCC
>SESE01000235.1_pt1 | contig 24662 bp, 16 predicted proteins | sample 3171371 | NCBI WGS metagenome assembly SESE01 (sample SAMN06051881, study PRJNA518727) | freshwater metagenome | biome: subpolar coniferous forest; feature: holomictic lake; material: water; isolation source: holomictic Lake 442, 13 m depth | place: Canada: near Kenora, Ontario | collected... | reverse complement strand
ATTACGATCCTGTAAAACAAAAGCATCAACAGATTTTTTTACCATATCACTGGCCAGTGTAAACATCAGCTCAAACTCCAGCAACTCCAGAATGGCTGGGGTTATTGCAAGCATAGAATCAATGATATGAAGCGATATTTCACCAATACGCTCAAGTTCATCACTCATCATCATGACAGCAAGAATAGTGCGCAGGTCCTTTGCAACCGGATGCTGAAGTGCGATAAACTGAATGCATCGCTCCTCAATATCAATCTCCTCAATTTCCAGCTCATTTTCCACATCTTTAATACGCGGCACGCTATCCTCATCCTGGTATTTAACCGCATATAATGCGTCTGACAAATTCTCAACTACTCTGGAAGAAAGGTCAACAAGAACCTGCGAAAGCTCTTGTATTTGCACATGAATCGGTCGATTTTGCATAAAAATAAAGTTGTTTCGTTACATGAACAGTCATCGTTCCACATCAAGGCAAAAGAATAGCGCACGAAATGACCGTTGTCCAGAGTCCGTTTTCACCCTCGGCAGACTGGGTAATATTGTAGGAATTAATAATCTTGTGACTCATCTTGTAGATACCTTCGCGCTCGTCCCAGTCTTTGTTGGGATCAAACTCAATACCGAGGGTTGTTGCAAGCATTGTTGCAGCAAGATCTTCAGCATACTCACCCGACTGTTCGGCAGATTCTCCGTAAGGCTGATGTTCCGACAGATAACCATACTGTGTTTCATCCGCCGGGATGGCAACGCCAACCGAAGCCGCAATAAGACGATTATATTCATTGGTAGAATTGCGAGCTATGACTGCAAAGGTGATTTGCCCTGGAGTGAGATGCTTCAAACCCTCATCAACACTGATGCGAACACAGTGAGGCGGAAAAATACTGGATACTGTAACCAGGTTACATTTCTCAATTTTAGCATCCCTCAACGCAAGCTGGAACGACGATAAATATTCCCTATGCCTTCCCACCCCTTTGGTGAAAAATACTTTTGATGGAATAAATGACAATGTTGTTTCTCCATATTAATTCGTTGCGATAATTTATCAAAAATATAAATATCCCACAGATTTATTGCTGAAGTTAATTTCCATAACTATTTTCGCGATAACTTATAATTTATTTTATTTGAATGGGTATATATTGGTTAGTCATTTTTATATAGTCCGTTAAAGATCATTTGTATCCAAAAAAATCATCATTGTGAGCCCTTCGGACGGAAAAGCGCTATCAAATTTCACCTGTATTTAACATAGTTTCTCTTCTCAGAAGCTTGAGAAATAGGTAAATTTTGTTCTTTCAGCAAGATGTTATGTGTGTAACATTCATGTGATTTTCATTGCTGACGTATATGAAAGACTGGCTTGAAGCAGAAAATTTTTCTGTTACATATTTGCAAACAATGCTAAACCAAAAATAACATTCGGTGGCCTCTCGTTATATTGTTAAAAAGAATCTTTGAATCTCAACCATAAACAATATTCATATGCCCTTCGAACTTTAATTCAGTTGAAACATTATTTGAGCATAAGCAGAATATTCGCAGCTAAAGACAGCGATTATTCTGGATCAGTCAGAAGCTCAACCCGGTGCAACTAAAATCCACGTGCATCTTTTCCTCGTGTGAGCGAATTAGCATTGGTTGCTGTTGTCTTTGCCTTGACAGAAGAGCGGGTATTGGCGGGAGAGTTACAGTGTGCTACGCCGCTATGCGCCTGCATTTTTCGGTATTGTGAAATTACGTGTTGCGCCTGCAGCACAAAACGTGCTTGATGCCATTGAGGTTATCCGTACACTGAACGCTTATAACTGGAACACGGTGTATCTGGATCGTGTATGGCGTAACCGGGTAAAGAAAAAGCGGGGAAATTCAGACCACTCAGAAATTTACTGCTTCCTCAGCGTACGATTTTTTCCATTTTCTGAAGCGCCCCAACTTGGTACTGTCACTCCTTTAGCGATTCTATAAGCTTTTCATAAAAGCCTCCCTTATGACGAACAATTTCACCCGTCACGAGATAAATGACTTCATGAGCAATTCTTGACGCATGGTCAGCCATACGTTCGATATATCTTGAGATGCTCAAGGCCGCGATGAGCTGGTCAACATCCGAATCCGGGCTTTTCATTAACGTGGTCACCTTTTTAAAGACAGATCGATGCATCACATCAATCTCTTCATCAAGGGCACAAACCTGATCTGCGAGCATACGGTTTTTTGAGATAAATGCTTCAATCGACTTTTTAACCATATCGGCGGCATGCATACCCATATCATCAAAGGCAAAAGATTCGAGCATCTCTGGACTGATTTCCGGCATACGGTCAATAATATGAACCGCAAGATCACCAATACGTTCAAGGTCATCATTGATCTTGATAATGGTGACGATGGTACGAAGATCTCTTGCTACTGGCTGCTGAAGGGCAAGAAATGCCAGGCAACGCTCTTCAAGATTGACCTCTGCCACATCAATTTCATGATCGACAATCCTGATCTGGCGCGCCCCCAGCTCATCCTGATGCTTCACCGCATGCAGTGCATTAAACAAATTCTCCACAACTTTATCGGAGAGTTGGACAAGAACCTGCGAAAGTTCTTTTATAAGCTCATGAACCGGACGTGATGACATAAAAATGACAATGGTTTCGTTAGCTGAATCTTCCGGTGATATAGTCTTCCGTTATTGGGTCTTTCGGATTGGTGAACAGCTTCGCGGTCGATGCGTGTTCAACCAGAATTCCTTCATAGAAAAACATGGTGGAGTCTGATACCCGTGATGCCTGCTGCATATTGTGCGTAACAATCATAATGGTATAACTTCCGCGCAACTCCTGGATAAGATCTTCAATTTTTGCGGTAGCTTTGGGATCAAGAGCAGATGTCGGTTCGTCAAGCAGGAGCACCTCTGGCTCAACAGCAAGCGTACGGGCGACACAGAGCCGCTGCTGCTGGCCACCACTCAACCCGAGAGCATTTTTGTCGAGACGGTCGCAGACTTCATCCCATATTGCCGCTTTTCTCAGGCTGCGTTCAACAATTTCCATCAGTTTTTTCTTGTCGTTCACCCCGTGCAGACGAGGCCCGTAGGCAATATTGTCAAAAATGGATTTCGGAAAAGGGTTTGGTTTCTGAAAAACCATACCAACTTTCTTGCGTAGCAGCACTTCGTCGGTAAATTTCCCATAGATGTCTTCCCCGTCATAAAGCAGGGCGCCGGTTGTATGACAGATAGGAATAAGGTCATTCATTCGATTTATTGCACGTAAAAAAGTGCTCTTGCCACAGCCGCTCGGACCAATAATAGCGGTAACATACTTTGAGAGAATATCGGCGCTGACCTTCTTTACCGCTTCAAACTCACCATAAAAGACGGAAAACTCCTTAGCCGCGATATGAGCTGTTCCGCCTCCAGTTATTGTGCTGCGTTGAGGAGGCAGATAGATCTCCCGTGTTGCTTTCTGCACTGGCACACTCTCTGAAGTTTTTCTCACATCAGTTGTCATGAGCATTTGTTGTTAGCCTTTTAATTTTTTTGAAATACGAGCCCGCAGAACAATTGCTGACAAGTTCAGCAACAATACAATCGTGACCAAGGCAAGTACCATGCCATACTGGACATGGCGGATTTGAGTGGCCGCTTCATGTTCGCTGGCAAGGTTATAGATGTTCCATGAAAGAGCGGGTGTAGGAGAGGAAAAAACATCCGCAAGACCAATCGCAGAACCAACGCTGACTGCCGCTGTAAAGATAATTGGAGCAGTTTCGCCTGCTGCCCTGCCGAGGCTTATAACTCCTCCGGTAAGGATACCGGGAAGGGCTGCAGGAAGAATTACGGTGGCGATAGTATTCCATTTGGTGGATCCAAGGCTGAGCGATGCCTCTCTGTACGTTTTAGGCACAGCAAGAATGGCCTCTTCTGCTGCACGAATAATGGTCGGAAGAATCATAATGGCAAGCGTCAGTGCACCGGCAATAACACTTTTTGATTCAGAAACCTTCATGGTATTGATAAAAAAAGCAAGGCCGAACATACCAAAAACAATACTCGGCACACCAGCAAGAGTGCTGTTGGCACTGCGCAGCATACTGTTTAAAAAACCCGGCTTGGCATATTCAGTAAAATAAACCGCAGCAACAACACCGAGAGGAAAAGCAAAAAGCATCGCACCGATGGCAAGAAAAAAGGTACCCTGAATTTCCGGCCAGATTCCACCGAAAAAGTGCGAATCAACAGAGCTGTCGGTAATAAATCCCCAATAGAACGTAAATTCGGGCCGGAGCATGTTCTCAAGATTTTCCTTGACATACGGAAAGAGCCTGGCAAGAGAGGTGCCCTCAAAACCAATGGCGCGGCTTACAAAGTACTCCTTGCTCATCACATTGGGATCTGAATTATCCCACTTTGACTCATAGAGCAGGTCATGCAACTTTTCTTCCGCTTTCTCCCACCGGGTCTGACCGTATTTGAACCTTGTCAGCATCGGTTCAGGATCACCCGGAAGAGGGCCAAGCAGGGCCTGCAAGCCGGTCCGTACCTGGGAATATTTTAACTGATATTCTGCCTTTTTTTCTGGCGCCATTGTTTCAAGTTCCGCCTCAAAACCGGTAAGCATATCGTATACTTTAGCCCGGTATCGATTTGATGAGGCAACCTCACTGGAAAGATCCTGACTGTCGCCCCTTTTGAATTCAGCATGTAACATCTTGCGATGTTCAACAGTACCGGTAAAAAATACTGCGCCAATACCATTGTAAACTATCGGCACCACAACAATCATCAGGGCCAAAGCCATGACAACGATTGAGCCGATACCAACAGCGGTAAACGAACGATCAAGTATCTTTCTGGTTCCGATATTCATAACAAAAGGTTTGATGGAAAAATATTACTGCCCGGACAGAATTTTACGCTGGCGAACCACAATTCTCTCACTGACAAGATTGCTGATAAAGCTGATAATCAGGAGCAGCAGACCCATGGCAAAAAGGACATGAAAACGGGCAGATCCGGTCACCTGATCGGCTTCGCCCATATCGCCAGCAATGGTAGCCGTCAGTGTACGGATTGCTTCGAGATAGTTGAACCATGGCTCGGGAATATGGGAAGAGTTGCCCGAAGCCATCCAGACCACCATCGTTTCACCGAGAGCCCGCATAATACCGAGAATGACCGCAGCAAGAATGCCGCTGCTTGCTGCTGGAAGAACCGTTTTGACAATCGTCTCTGCTCTTGTGGCTCCAAGCGCATAACTGCCCTCACGAATGTCGCGCCCGACAGCCTGAAGAGCATCTTCGGAAACACTGACAATAGTCGGCAGTGCCATAAAGCTCAGTATAATAGAAACATTCAGTGCGTTGGTACCGGTCAGAATCTGGATACCATTCAGCACAGAACCAACCTTGAACAAGAGAAAAATAGAGGATAGGCCAAGAACAATCAACAACATCCAGTGCCGTTTCTCACGACGCTTCTCATCCTTGATATTCGCAGTCAAGAGATCAGAAATAACAATCACGGAAAGAAGCAGAAAGGGTGAGACGAGAATCCACCAGCCCCACATCAGCATGGGCCCTCCATGATCCTGCATAAGCGGAGCCAGAACAACGAGGGCAAAAAAACCGAATGCTACTGAAGGAATTGCGGCAAGCATTTCAATGACCGGTTTGGCATACTGCCGAATCGAAAAAGGGAGGATATCACTCAGACATATTGCTGCGGCAACCCCCATTGGGACAGCAATCATGGCGGAACCAAGTGTCACCATCAAGCTGCCGTAGATAATGGCAAGAGCACCAAACTCACCGGGCTCATCGGCAGGATACCAGTTGGAACTGGTAAAAAATTCGCTGAATCCGCGGATCTGGAAAAACGGAATAGCATCGCGCGCCACGAAATAGAAAATAAAAAGGACAATCACGGCCACAAAAAAGGCTACGGAAAAGAGCATCCCTTCTCCGGCTTTTTTTGCCACCTTCTGCAAGGTGCGTTTGCGAGCGCTTACCACAAAAGCACTCGAACGGTTACGCTCCCCCACACTCTCTTCAGCCATAGTCTTGAATGATTTCTTTGATCAATTATCAGTTACCTTCAGCATCACTGTGACTTAATTTTGATGGCGCTAATCTATAGGCTTTCAGGATAGAAACCAACACCGATTATGTTACAAGTATGAAACATTTGATAGTTACAACAGAAAAACAAAAACCGGCTCATTGTTCAACCGGTTTTGTAACTATTTGGCTGTAAGGGAAAAATCTCAGCGGTTGACAAAACCAAGCTCACTGATCATCCCTTTCCCCTCAACAGTTTTCGACAGGTCAATAAACTGCTTGACGGCACCTGCAGGCTGGCCATTGGTATAAAAATAAAGTGGCCTCGATACAGGGTAAGTCCCATCTTTCACCGTTTTCACACTGGGCAGAACACCGTTAACAGCAATCACCCTTACTGAACTATCGACAAATCCCAGCCCAAGAAAACCGATGGCAGAAAGAGTGGTGCTCACCCTGCTTTTTACTGACCCGTTACTTGACTGGGTTTCAGCATTACCGGTCATCTGCACGCCCTTGCCAATTACAAGCTCCTTGAATGACTCCTGAGTTCCGCTGTTCGATTCACGCTGAATAACAACAATGCGGGAATTGACTCCGCCAACTTCTTTCCAGTTGGTGATGGTGCCACGATAGATGCTGCTGATCTGAGCTTTTGAAAGTGAACGAACAGGGTTGCCTGGATGGACAACCATGGCAAGACCGTCAAGAGCAATAACATGCGCAACAGGATTAACTCCTTTTTTCCTGGCCGCAGCAATCTCTGCATCTTTCATGGCACGCGACATTGCCGCAATCGTGCATGAACCGTTGATCAGGCTTTTAGCGCCATTACCACTGCCCGACTCGCTCACCGTGACACGAACACCATATTTTTTCGTGAAATAGGTTGCGAAAGATTTGGCGACAGGCCCAACGGTAGTGGAACCGTCCAATACAAGAACCTTTCCCTCCGCATTTGCGGTACCTGTTACGGCACAGGAAAAAAAGAAACCCAGCAGCAGAAGTTTTTTTATCATAATTCAAGACAATATGTTTAATTCGAGGAAAGATAATCACCGGCGAGTTAACTTTGAAATTTCATCTGCGTCAGTCTTCTCTGTTTGAATCGACTTAAGGTGTTACACTCGCAGTTTTCTGTTGGTATCTATCACTTTATTTTATAAGTTGCTTTTAAAGTGGTGAGTTACAGTTTTCCACCTTCACAGTTCTCATGCGTAAAGAAATTTTTTCCAGAACACTCTAACACTCTAAATAAATAATAACCATGGCAAACGAAACAAATGATTTCTCGGCCGCGCTCAGCAACCTTTTTGATACCACTGGTAAACTTGTCCAGCAGTCGGTTGAGCTCATGACCAGCGGAGTCAAAGCTTTTGCACAGATTGTCGAGCCAGTTGCTAAAACAGCAATTGATCTTGTCGGCAGTGCATCAAACTCTCTTGGGCAGGTATTGCAGAGCGCTTCATCAGCAATTGCTCCCAAAAAGTAAGCTGCTGACGCTAAATCTCGGGAAGCGCCCTATACGTCTGGTATAGGGCGCTTTTTTTATGCCACAAAAGCATATCACATAACAACTACAAATCACTCAAAACAAGAGAATCATCCTCATGATCTGCAATGCTGTTATCTTTGATTTGGACGGAACCCTTCTTGATACCCTCCAGGATCTTGTCAATACCCTCAATACGGTGCTTGCCCAGCACGATTATCCCGTGCATACCATCGATGAGTGCCGTTTTCTTGTCGGACACGGAATGAGAGAACTGGTCAGAAAGGCTCTTCCTGAAGGAGTGGGTACCCCGGAAACTATTGACCTTCTTTTGCCGGAATTTATGGCACACTATGCTGACAACTGGAACATGAACTCACGCCCCTATCCAGGTATCGGCGCCATGCTCGACAGTATAACAGAACAAGGAATAAAAATGGCTATTCTCTCGAACAAAGCTGATCATTTCACCTGTCTCTGTGCAGAATTTCTGCTGAAAGAGTGGAAGTTTGATGTTGTCATGGGCCACCACAGCGGCATTGCCCACAAACCTGACCCTGAAGGCGCACTCCTTGTCGCCCGGATGCTGGGAGAAGAACCTTCATCAATTCTCTATATCGGAGACAGCGGCATTGACATGCTGACAGCAACAAGAGCTGGAATGTTCCCTGTCGGAGTGCTCTGGGGGTTCAGGCCAGAAAGCGAACTCGTTGAATTCGGAGCAAAAGCCCTGGTTCAAAACCCTGAAGAAATTATCGAAAACTATTTCAGCCCAAAGGGGATACGAATTGTTCACTGATACGATATTCTTCGATATCAAATGCAATAATATGATATTTCTGAGTATTATGGCGTTTAAAGCTTGTGCCCCCGGGAATAAGGACTGTTCAATTTAACCCAAGCAAAGAATGCGCTCCATCCCGAAAACAGTATATCTTAAGCTAACTACTGCCGCCTCAGTCGAGTCGTTGCACCAAAACATCCTTAATTCCCTTTCCCCAGGATGGAAGCTTAATGCTCTTGATTCATCAAACGAGCGGCGTGAGTTCTACGATACGTTCGAGTGGCAAGCTTTCGAAAAAGGGATTATCATTGTTAAAAAAAAGAAAACTCTTTTTCTTGCTGACCTCGATACCGGCCTGGAAACAGCCTCTCTCCCATTCCCCTGGAACTCTTCCTTTTTTTTCTCAGACGCTCTTACCCCTTCTAAACTGAAAGAAAAGCTTTGCTCATGCAGCACGATCAGGGCATTCATGAAGCTTTGCTCTGTTGATGCACTTGTGCGTTCATACCGGGTTCTTGACGAAAACGAAAAAACTATAGCCATTCTGACGTCAGAATCCTTACGCATTGTTGATAATCATGCTCAAGAACCCTTCACACATGTTGTTGCTATCTCTCCTTTCATGGGATATGAAAATGAGATGGCGCAGGTTGAAAAGTCCTTAATGAACAACAAACATATTGACAGTATTCCTGAATTCAGGGAGCTTTTCAAGGTAATGATGCATGCCGCCGGACATACTGTGCAGGACTACTCTTCGAAAATCAGTCTCACCCTTGATCCGAGTGCTCCAATTCATGAGAGCGCACGACGCCTGCTGCAATTCACTTTTTCTGTCATGCGTCTGAATGAAGCTGGTATCAAAAAAAATATCGATTCCGAGTTTCTGCACGACTATCGGGTTGCCATTCGCCGAACCCGTTCAATTCTCAAGCAGCTCAAGGGTGTTTTTGACGCAGGTGAAACGGCATATTATCTCAACATGTTCAGGGATCTCGGCAAACGAACCAATGAATTACGCGACAGGGATGTCTATCTGCTTCAGCAAGCAACCTATTTCAACTCTCTTCCCCCTTTCCTTCAGCCATCCTTGACGTTATTCTTCGATAACATTGCCGTATCCCAAAGAAAGCTGCACAAACAATTTTCCCGTTATCTTTCGTCTGGCACCTACAAGTCCTTTGTTGAAGAGTGGGAGGCATATCTCAACCGCTCGTCGCATCCGGAACCAGAAAAGGCTCCAAATGCTTTTCTTTCAACCATGAGTGTTGCCAGAGAGACCATTAAAAAAGCATTGAAAAAAGTAATTCACCACGGACGCCTCATCAGTCAGGAAACAACCGATGCGGAACTGCACGCATTGCGCATCGACTGCAAAAAGCTCCGCTATCTGCTTGAATTTTTCGTTTCGATTTTTCCTCATAAATTGATTTCCCCCGTTATTCGGCAATTGAAGGAATTGCAGGATAATTTGGGTGAGGTTGTTGATTTTACCGTTCAAATTCGTTTTTTGCATGAACAGCTTGCATTGATGCCCTCAGACAAGTTACTTGCCGCATCAACAGGGGGCCTTATCGCTATTCTTTTTCAAAAACAGGAAAAGGCTCGCCTCAAGTTCCACAAAACCTTCAGGTCATTTGACCATCAACAGACCAGTACACTGTTTCACGACCTCTTAATGAACGACTGACCATGAAAACAATTGCGTTATACAGTATCAAAGGAGGTGTCGGAAAAACGGCGGCGGCGGTCAACCTCTCCTATCTCTCTTCCCTGCGTTCGCCACCAACCCTGATCTGTGACCTTGATCCGCAGGGCGCAAGCTCTTACTATTTCAGAATTGCCGCATCAAAGAAGTACAACAGCGATAAATTTCTTAAAGGGAACAAAAAGATATATCGCAATATCAAAGCAACTGATTTCGCAAATCTTGACCTGCTTCCCTCCGACTTTTCGTACAGAAATCTTGATATCGAACTCGCTGAAGAGAAAAAGCCGCAGAAAAAACTCAAAAAAAACCTTGAAGAGCTGAGCGACGATTACCGTTATGTTTTTTTTGACTGCCCTCCAAACCTGACTCTGCTTTCTGAAAGTGTCTTTGCTGCCTCCGACGTAATTCTTGTCCCATTGATTCCAACAACGCTGTCGATTCGCACCTACGTTCAGTTAAAAGATTTTTTTGACGCAAATAAACTTGACAGCTCGAAAATCCGGCCATTTTTCAGTATGGTGGAAAAGCAGAAAAAGCTGCACCGCGACATCATCAATGAATTCAGCAACACTCCTGAATTGCTCAGACAAATGATTCCTTACAATTCCGAAGTTGAAAAAATGGGTATTTACCGGGCTCCACTGAATGCCGTTATGCCAAACGCTCCAGCATCAAAGGCCTACAGTAACCTTTGGGAGGAGCTTCGCGTACACCTCGATCGCTAGTCCATCCTGCGTTTATATGCCTTGACAGGCCGGGTATCTGGTTCTTTTTTTGAGGATCATTTTTTTGTATCTTTCAAGGAGGGTATTCCGTACTTTTTTGTTTGTCACTTGCTTTGTAATAAATGTCGGCTTCCTGCTATTTCATTTTAATATGAAACATTAACCGTAAACATGGAGGCTTTTTTATGAATAATCGATCAGATTTGGTCTGTGATAAAATGTGAGGCATAGCAAATCAAAAAACTGATCGGCCGGGTTGTTACTTTTTTACATTACTGTATTCCGAAACTCAATCCATTGATGCACCATCATGTCATTAGATCAAATAAAACAATGGACTCAACGCTACAACAAGGTTCTCTCTCAAAGAGTAAAGACCGTATTGATATTGCTGACAGGAATCACCCTTGCTGTACTGGTCTATTTTTCTGTTAATCTCGCTTTTCTGTATTCTTCAACCAACAATAGTATAAACACCAAGGCCATCAATGCCGCCAGGTCTGGCTCCCGTAAAATCGATAACATGGCCAAGGGTATCGAGCGAACGGTCAGAGATATCACTCTTGTTGCAGAAAAGAAAGAGGTTAATGAGAATGACCTGATTGATATTCTCTCGGATAAAAGTAATAATGCTCTGTGCCGATATTCAATCAGATTTTTATCTGACTCTGAATCATCTGCAGTATACAAGAGACTGTCGAGTCTGGGCAGCATTAATCGTTTGATGGATATGACGGTTACCGGCAAGTCCGATTCCAGCGGAGGATTGCCCTATGCCGAACTGGCTGGCATGAAAGACGGGTGGCAAAAAGCAGCCTGGAACAAGAGTGACAAGTCTGTTGTACTGAACTATCAGAAGAGGCTTTACACTACCTCAGGTTCTGGCGAAAAAAAACTGATTGGAGTTGTTTCGGCGAGAACCTCTATTGATGATTTTCAGAAGTTGCTTGACTTTCAGACGTTGGGACAGTATGGCTATCGTTTTCTTGTTAATGGTGATGGAGTCCTCCTGGATCATCCCGACAAGAATCTTGTTATCAATAATTTCAAACTGCTGGATTATGCCAGGAGTACTTATTCGGCAGAGAACAGCAAGAACCTGCTGCACGCATTTAAGACCAAAGCTGGTGTCAGCATCTCTGAAAAAAGCATTATTAACGGACAGAAAACCGTATTCCGGTTTGAACCCGTGGCATCAACAGGATGGTTTATAGGCATTGCTCTGATTGTCGATGAACTGACAGTGCCGAATAGTTTTCTGAAACAGCAGTTGATGCAATTGCTTTCAGTATTTATTTTTTTTCTGCTCTTGGCGGGGCTTTATTTCATTCTTTTGTCTTCATCATCTGAGATTTTCCATAAACGGATCAAGCAATATTCATGGTTTGTCAGTTGTATGTTCATAGCAGGTCTTGTTGGTATATTGTCGCTTTATATCACAAAAGGTGCAAATTCTCCTTATGAAGATAACTGTATCACTGCATCCTCTCAAATAGAGCAGTACAAAAAAGAACAGACCGACAAGGCGCAGAATACCCAGTCTTCGCCGCCGCAATTTATCCAGACAGGTATTACGGTAAATTCGCTTTCCGTTTCAGAGCCAAATGAAATGGCCGAGGTGTACGGGACGATGTGGCAACGGATTCCTGCGGGTATGGATGCAAAACAAGTTGGGGGTATACTGTTTCCTGATCAGATTGAAACCAAGATGTACGAAAGTTTCCGAATGGAAGAAAATGGTTTTCAGGTTATTGGATGGAATTTCTGTACTCGGCTCCAGCAGGATTTAAAGAGTTCCCTCTACCCTTTCGACAGGTACAACATCAAAATCAGGATGTGTCAACCCAAGAAGTTCGGATCCACTATTTTCGTTCCCGATATAGCATCGTACAAAATCACCTCCCCGTCAACCAACCCTATGGTATCTGATGGTTTCTCTATTTCCGGCTGGAATGTTAACAGTACCTATTTTAATTTTTCAGAACATGCAGACAATATAGATTTCGGACGCCGTACACTTATGGAGAGTCCCATCGTCAAAGACCTCACCTTGAACATCGCCATCGAGCGCGACTGGCTCAGCAGCGTTATTTCCATGATGATTCCAATATTCATCATTATGGTAATCCTGTTTTCAGGTGTCTATATGATCACTCACGAAAAAGAGTCAGAATCATTCAGCTTTGATGCCAATGAGGCGACAGCTATTGGAACCGCCTTTACGATGTTCCTGGTGGTCACAATACAAAGTGTCAGGATACAGGTGATACCCCAGGGCATTCTCTATATCGAAAAAATCTATTTCATAATTTATCTTGCAATGCTGATTAATGTGATTTTTGTAGTCGCCATTACGAAGCAGACCGGATTTCTGTTTACTTACAAGCATGGAATATTTTACAGGTATCTGTACTGGCCACTATACACAGGCATTTTTTATATTATTACCCTGGTCAGCTTTTATTGACTAGTCAGGATCTTATGATCAGCAAATTTGCCTGGCGACGAATAGCAGGAAACGCAAATCCACACACCTCAAAGCGGAAGCAATATTTTGAGGCAAATACACAGTGAAGCAACTCGACGCTGTGGCCGTACCGGGTGCCGAAAGGAGCCTTTGAAGAGGTTTGAGCTGTATAAGGGGAAACTTTCATGTACATATTAAAGTAATTCGCCACCCCGCCCAACTTGGCCATTCGTCAATTTCATCAGGGAATAGCTGTCAATGCAACCATATTTTATCAAATACGATGTACAGTTTTTATGAAGTACGTCAGTCTTCCATAAATCGTGAAGGCCGACTGCCGGTTAAAACAATAACACGAGCGACGGGGCTGCTTGCCCTTTTGTGTATAATTTCTGCATCTTCGCTTCAGGCGCAGATCAGGCCTGATGCTGGCAGTATTCTTCGTGATCAAAAGCCTGTTCAGGAGCAGCAGCGCCAACTTCCGCTCCCTGAAGAAAAAAAAAGAGTGCCGTCAAAAGCTGACGATGGCCTCAGAGTTGAGGTCAAAGGGTTCACTTTCAGTGGTTATGAGGGAGTTACAACCGAAGCACAACTCAGGGAAACTGTTGCATCAGCCATAGGCAAATCCCTTTCATTTAAAGAGTTGCAACTTCTTGCCGACAACATTACTGCGCTCTTCAAAGAGAAAGGTTTCTATCAGGCAAGTGCTTACCTCCCGTCGCAGGACATCACTTCAGGCATTATCCATATTGCGGTCGTACAGGTCAAAAGTGATGGCCGTATTGGTGTCAAGCGCGACAAGAGTGTCAGGATCGACGACAACCTTCTTATCAAGATTGGCCGCCCGGCCGTGAAAAACGCACAGCCCGTCAACGAGCATCAGCTTGAACGCTCACTTCTGCTCATGAATGACCTGCCGGGAATTACGGCGAAAGCATCTCTTGTTCCCGGAACAGAATCAGGTACAAGTGGAGTCGAGATCGCCGTCACCGAAGGACCACTCTTTTCGGGAGCAGTCTGGAGCGACAATCAAGGCAGCTATTACACCGGTTCATGGCGAGGCAATGCCACGCTCTCCATCAATGACCCGCTCCATAATGGCGATCAGATTACCCTGCTTCTGACAGAATCTTCAGGTCTTGTTCAGGGGCGCATCGGCTACAGTATCCCTCTCCCGTTCAATGGCATCAGGGCAAACCTTGCTTACACCGGCTTGCGCTACGAACTTGGCGGGGAGCTGGCCTCTCTGCAATACAAAGGACTTGGCAACAGCATCGATGCTGGCTTGAGCTACCCGTTGCTCCGCAGCCGCACCTCTAACATAACGACAAGCCTCTCCTACTGTTACAGAGCTTTAACCGACAGCAATTTCGATATCGATAACTCTGACAAGCAACTCAGCAACGCCACGTTCAGTGTCAGCGGTGATCGGTATGACCAGCTTTTCGACGGTGGCTATACCACATACAATCTTGGCATCACCACTGGTACCCTTCATGAATCCATTGCAGACATAAGCCTTACCGGCACAGAGGGTAGCTATAGCCGTTTTAACGTCGGACTTGCACGTATGCAGCGTCTCTCCGGGCATCTCAATATCAATATCTCAGGCACAGCCCAGGTGGCAACGAGCAACCTGAACTCCAGTGAAAAAATGACGCTCGGCGGCCCCGGCAGCGTGCGGGCCTATCCTGTCGGCGAGGCATCCGGTGACGAAGGCCAGCTTTTCAGCGCAGATCTGCGCTACACGCTCCCACTCTCCAGCACTCGGGACAGCTTCCAGCTAGGTGCATTTTACGATGCAGGACATATCATTCTCAACCATAAGCGTTATATCAACGACGTTTTCAATGCAACCGGTAGCAACAACTACTGGCTGCAGGGTGCTGGCATTGGGTTGAACTGCAGCTTTGCGGGGCGAGGCTCTTTGCGTGCAAGCTGGGCTTATGTGATTGGTAACAACCCCGGACAAGACGACTTCGGCAAAAACTCGGATGGCCGGAGTGACAACAATCGTGTCTGGCTGCAAGCCATGCTCTCTTTCTGAAGCACAACCTGTCATGCTGGATCATGAATAAGGTATCAGTTTTTTTATATGCAAGAATTTGAATTATGAACAGGATATACAATATCATCTGGTCCAAAACAAAGGAGAGATGGATTGTTGTTTCCGAAAAGGTAAAGGGTAATGGAAAAGTACCCTCTTCCCCCCTTCGGAGCATAGCTCTTTTGGCCGCAATGTATGCCTCCGCCGGGCAGGCTTACGCCATTGATCACGGGGCACTTCCCGCTGGCGCCCAAATAACCTCAGGCAGCGCCACCATCGCCACCAGCGGCACACGAATGACGGTGAACCAGTCCAGCCAGAAATTGATTGCCAACTGGCAGAGCTTCAACATTGGCGAAAATGCTTCAGTCCACTTCAACCAGCCGAACAGCGCCGCCGCAGCGCTGAACCGCATCAGCGACCAGAACCCGACACAAATAATGGGTTCACTCTCGGCCAACGGTCAGTTGTTTTTGCTCAATCAGGCAGGCATTATTTTTGGCAAAACCGCGACAGTCAATGTTGGTGGCCTTGTGGCCTCGTCGCTCAACATGCTCGACAGCGACTTTCTTGACGCAAAATACAAGTTCACCAATGGAGGAAGTGCAGGTACCATCCTCAATCAGGGCGCCATCAATGTCGCTGATGGAAGCGTCTTCGCCTTTATTGCGCCCAGGGTTACGAACGAAGGGAGCATTACTGCCAACAGTGGTAACGTTCTCCTTGCCGCAGGCGATCAGGTATCGCTTGACTTCAACGGTGACGGGCTCATCAGCTACACGGTCGATCGGGGAACGGTCGACGCCCTCGTGGAGAACAGGGGCATCATCAAGGCCGACGGAGGAGTGGTTGTTATGACTGCAAAGGCTGCCGATGCCCTGCGGATGGCAAGTGCCCGTAATACCGGGGTCATTGAGACCCGCACCATCCAGAACAAGGGTGGGCGCATTATGCTCATCTCCGACATGGAGAGCGGCCAGACAACCGTCAGCGGCAAGCTTGATGCTTCGGCTCCTGACGGAGGAAATGGTGGTTTTATTGAAACCTCTGGCAGAGAACTTACCGTTATCGATGGAGCAACAATCACCACTCTGGCGCCTTTCGGCAATGCAGGCACATGGCTCATCGACCCAGTCGATTTCACGGTCAGTGCAGGAGCTGGAGCATTGACCATTAACGGCATTGGAGCCACCACCCTTTCCAATAGTTTGTCAACAACAGACGTCACTATTGCCACGGATCCTTCGACTCTCGGAAATGGGGATATCTTTGTGAACAGCACCGTCAATATTTCCTCTCATACTCTGTCGCTTTTTGCTGATGGCGCGGTGACGATCAATGCTGGCATTTCGGGTAGCGGAGGGCAACTTGTGCTTCAAAGCGGCACGAACGGCGCAGTCAATAAAGCGGTTACCATCAACAGCTCTGTTTTACTTGGTGGCGGCAAACTGAAAATCACAAGTACAGGCGGAGTTCAATCTTATGCGGAAATCAATGCCTCTGGCTTGCTCGAATTAGAAGGAACAGGTGACTTTAATCTCAATTATACAGGTAATATCAATGATTTTGATGATTTCACAGCAAATGTTGTCGGTTCGATCAATCTTTATGAAAACAGTGATTTCATTCATATTCTACCGGCAGGAGTAACAGCTACCGGTGATGTAACCCTGCGAGCAGAAGGACATTTTAATATAGATGGGCCAATCTCCATAACCGGGCCGGGCAATCTTGTGCTTAAAATCTCGGGAAATAACCTTAACCCTGACAATAATTTCATCAAAACCACGTCGCCGATTTCGCTGAATAGCGGATCTGTCTCGTTCGTCACTGAAACAGGTACAGGAACTTATACTCTTGGCCATTCCATAACCGCCTCCGGTGGCGGTATTACCTTCGACCAGCCGGTCATCATCAGCGGCAGCCAGTTGATTTCCTGCAACGGTCTGCTGACCTTCAACAGTACGTTAACGCCATCCGCCCTCTCAGATACCATCCTTGAAGCCAATGACTTTTTGTTTAATGGAAGTGTGACGGGAAACAGCACCCAGCAGATAACGCTGAGGCCTTACAATTTTTTCGACAATATGACCATCGGTACAGGTCTAAACATAGATACCGCACTTTCCAATATCAGTGGATTCACCTCTCTTACGTTTGGTCGTGCCGACGGTACCGGAACAGTAACGTTAAGTGGCTCAACTCCAAAAACGCCTTACTCGTTTTCAAGTTCAATCACTCTGCAGTCGGGCGGGACAGGTGGTTCCGTGGTTATAGACAATCCGATTTCCACAACCGACGCACAAGTGACTTTCAATGCCGGTGGTCTCCTGTCAATCAATCAGAGTGTCGAAACTCAAACCGGAGCAGTTTCACTGACGGGAAATACCATAACTATTGCTGACACCAAATCGGTCATCAGCTCTTCAGGCGGTGCCATCACCATTTCGGCTAATACTCTCACACTTCCTGCTACAGCGACCCTGTCCAGTGCGGGGCAACTTGCCATCCTCCCTGAAACCACAGAGACAACCATTGGTATTGCAGGCGGGAGTGGCACATTGGCGTTGCCTGCCAGCTATTTCTCTTCCAATTTCGTTGACGGCTTTTCCGATATTACCATCGGTAACGCCACGACAAGTAACGTAACCATCGGTGGCGATATCACACTCAGAGATAATTTCTCATTGATCAGTGGTGGCACTATCACCATCAATGGAGCACTGGTGGCTACAGGAAACACCATTACCCTTAAGGGAACAGGCGCCGTCACCGAAGGCACGAGTGGCTCTCTGGTTGCTGATCAACTGGTGCTACTGGGAGGTAATGTCACTCTGGATAACACAGGCAATAAGGTTACCACGCTTGCCGCCAGTGGCGTTGACAATCTAACCTACCTCAACAGCGATGCTTTGACTATTGGCTCTGCAGGCGATATCGATGGAATCAACACAACTGGCACGGTGAACGTGGCAACACTAACCGGCAACCTGACCATCTCGCAAACTATTGCCACCACCAACGCTTCACCAAGTGCTGTTACCTTGAATGCCGGCAGCAGTACTGATGCAACAACATCCACAGGTGGAGACATTATTATCAGCGGTGGCAGTATCACTGTTGGGTCTGGCGGTTTGGCCAAGCTCTACACCGGCAGCATCAGTGGCAGTTCAGGACTGACATCGCTCATTGGGTCTGGCAGCGGGTACTTCCGCTATGCAAGCGACGAATCAACCACAAATTATTCACAAGCAATTTCTGCCGGAACCTATGCCATCTACCGCGAACAGCCCTTGTTGACTGTAACGCCTGGCAACGAAACCATTACTTATGGTGATACAACAACTGTTTTTGCATGCACCTATGGCTCTTTTGCAAACGGTGACACTTCGCCGGGAACAGTTAATGGAACTGCAACGTGGATGATCAATGGAAGCGCGCCGACGGCCTCCTATGCAGCGGGAAGTTATGATATAATCTATAGCAGCGGATTGGGAAGCAGTCTTGGCTACGGTTTTATTGATAACGTGTCAAGCATCAACGAACTGACTGTTAACAAAGCACTGTTGACGGTAACGGGAATCAGGGCGTACACCGGCACAAACGGCTTTGATTACAGCATGCTGAGTGTGACGGGCGCACAAAACAGTGAAACGATAACGCTGAGCGCTGGCACCGGCAGCAGCGGCAGCAACATAGACGTTGGCAGCTACAGCGACAGCACGCTCAGCGGCCTGTCGATCAGCGTCATCGGCGTCAACGCATCGGCATCTAGCTACCAGTTGCCGGACACTGGTACGCTGAGTATAACCAAGGCCGCCCTGAGCATCACGGCCAACAACACCAGCAAGACGTACGGTCAGGCGCTGACCTTTACAGGCAACGAGTTCAGCAGCAGCAGCCTGCAAAACGGTGAAACACTGAGCAGCGTGAGCTTGAGCAGTGGTGGAACTGCGGCAAATGCGAACGTTGGCAGCGGCAGCTACAACATCGTAGCCAGCGCGGCAGCGGGAGGCAATGGCTTCAAGCCTGGCAACTATGACATCACCTACAACCCCGGCACACTGTCGGTGAATAAAGCGCTTTTGACGGTAACAGGAACCAGAACATACTCGGGCTCAACTGGCTTTGTTTATGGCCAGATGAGTACTGTTGGCGCACAAAACGGTGAAACGATAACCCTGAGCGATGGCGCTGGCAGCAGCGGCAGTAATGTTGATGTTGGCAGTTACACCGGCACACTGAGCAGCCTGTCGATCATCGTCAGCGGTGGCAACGCATCGGCGGCAAATTACCAGTTGCCGGGCACTGGTACCCTGAGCATAACACCAAAGACTGTAACACTTTTGGCAAGCAAGACTTATGATGGCACATCAAGTCTGGCCGGATCGGTGACGATTGTGACCGGTGTCGGCAGTGAGACGCTGACTTACAGCAATGCCGTTGCCAGTGATGCCAATGTTGCCACAGCAAACAAATCCATCAGCACAATCACTCTTGCTGATGGTTCAGGCCTGGCAAGCAACTACCAGTTGCCGACGCTGAGCAGCGCGACTGCGCCACTGACCATCTCCCCGAAAACAGTAACACTTTCGGCAACAAAGACTTATGATGGCACATCAAGTCTGGCAGGATCGGTGACGATCGTGACCGGTATTGGAGGTGAAACCTTGACCTACACGAACGCTTTGGCGAGTGATACCAATGTTGCCACAGCAAACAAATCAATCAGCACAATCACGCTTGCTGATGGTTCAGGCCTGGCGAGCAACTACCAGTTGCCGACGCTGAGCAGCGCGACTGCGCCACTGACCATCTCCCCGAAAACAGTAACACTTTCGGCAACAAAGACTTATGATGGCACATCAAGTCTGGCAGGTGCGGTGACGATTGTGACTGGTGTCAGCGGTGAGACCTTGACCTACACGAATGCTTTGGCGAGTGATACCAATGTTGAGACAGCAAACAACGCCATCAGTACAATCACGCTTGCTGATGGTACAGGGCAGGCAAGCAACTACCAGTTACCATCACTGAGCTACAGTACCGCACCAGTAACTATAATCACGAATCAGACCCCTCTTAATAGTTTAGCCGACAGAGTGAGCAGCTCAGTGGTCAGCACTATCCCGCTGGCCAGCAAATCGACGACATCTGGAACTGGAGACAGTGGCTCGGCGACCAGCAGCCCGGCCATAACGACAGTGGCGACAGAGAGCAGCTCGGCCGCAACAACCGTGGCGGCAGAGAGCAGTTCAGCCGCAACAACCGTGGCGGCAGAAAGCAGTACAGCGGCAACAACCGCGGCGGCAGAGAGCAGTTCAGCGACCAGTAGCAGCTCGACAACAAATGCAGAGACAGCCGCCAGCACGGGTAGCAAAACAGGATCGAATGCCGCAGCCACGAGGGCGCTAATGGCTGTCGGATCAATGAGACCAGGTTTGCCAGGTGCCATGCCAGGATCTGCATTCAATTTTGGAGCACCCGCCCAGGTCATAGATAATACCTTTGCAACCAGCAGCCTTGCAAGCAACAGCCTTGCCGAATTAGTTTCCAGTCCTGATCAACTTTCTTTATCGAGTGGAACACCGGTGTTTGGCAGGCAGCGTTACAATGCCGCTTCAAAGAAAACAAAAAGGAGCGATGCCCCACCAGACCCAGTTGCTTTCGGTACCTATGGAACGCTTGGATATTTAACCGTATACTTATTCGCGATGTATAACAGAAATCGTTAACCGGGGCCACTTCAGAGAACGTCAGCCGTGCCGCCAATCCGGGACAGAAGTCACACTGCCACCTTCCGATACCGGTTCACCGCCAGCGTCACCATCACCACGGCATAGCCGATCAGCCAGAGCAATTGAGACCGGATCTCCATCAACCCTGACCCTTTCAGCATAACGCGACGCATGATATCGACGAAGTGGCGGACGGGGTTGAGCAGGGTCATGGTTTGTGCCCAATGGGGCATGCTTTCGATGGCGGTGAAGAGGCCGCTCATCAGGGTGAAAATGACCATGAAGAACCATGCCACAAACATCGCCTGCTGCTGGGTTTCGGTGATGGTGGAGATAAAAAGCCCCATACCGAGCACAACAAGCATATAGATCGCTGAAACAAGGTAAATCAGCAAGTAACTGCCGAGCATCGGAACGTGAAAGATGAGGCGGGCAATCAGGAGACCGATGCTCATTTCCGCCACTCCGATAATCCAGAGCGGGAGCAGCTTGCCGATGATGAACTGGTAGCGTTTGATCGGGGTGACGTTGATCTGGTCGATGGTGCCGATCTCCCGCTCCCGCACCACGTTCATGCCGGAGAGAAAGAGTCCGATGAGGGTGACGAGAATAACGAGAATGCCCGGCACCATGTAGTGAGTGTACTCAAGGTCAGGATTGTACCAGCCTGAAGAGATGATGCCTATCTCCGGAGGAGCCTGAACGGCGGCGTTAACTCCTGATTTTGGAAGCTCCTCGCGGTTGAAGGTTCCGATAATCTCACTGGCATAGGCCTGGATAACGCCTGCTGAAAAGCCGTCTTCGGCGTTGATCATCAGTTGGACTTTAGCATGGCCGATTGTGGTAAGATCGCGCTCAAAGTCGTGCGGAATAACGAGCACAAAGTCGGCGTTCCTCTTGAGCAGCTCTCCGACGCTCTCCCGATCAGAAAAGGAGTAGCCTGTCGGGCGAAAATAGTCGGCGGCGGTGAATCGCTTCACCAGCTTTTCCGAGAGGGTAGAGCGATCTCTGTCTTGCAGATGCATCGGCACCTGTTTGACATCGAAGGTGGCCGCATTCGAGAGAATCACCAGTTGAATAAAGGGCATGATGATGATAATCGGCAGCATCCCCCTGTTGCGGAATATCTGCAGGAACTCTTTCTGCACCAGAAACCATATCGTTCGCATCAGTCTGATCCCCTGTTTACCGCTCTTAAAGCCTTGTCTTGAACTTTTTGATACTTGCCGCCATCAGCACAGTCGCCATCACGGCAAGCACAAGTGTCTCCTTCCAGATATAGCCGAAACTTGTCCCTTTCAGCATGATCCCCCGCACGATGATCAAGTACCATTTTGCCGGAATGAGGTTGCTGATCATCCGCAGAGGCAGCGGCATACTCGCCACGGGAAAGATGAAGCCCGAAAGAAGGATGGTCGGCAGCAGCAGCCCGGCAAGTGAAATCATCATCGCCACCTGCTGCGAGCTGGTAATGGTGGAGATAAAGATGCCCAGCGAAAGCGCCGTGACAATAAAGAGCAGCGATTCAAGCATGAGCAGGAGTACACTTCCTCTGCAGGGAACCCCGAAGACAAACGAGGCGAGTGCCACCACCGTCACCACGTTGACGAAGGAGAGCAAAAAGTAAGGCACAACCTTGCCTATAATGATCTCCACCGGCCTGAGCGACGACACCAGCAGCACCTCCATGGTGCCGCTCTCCTTCTCCCGTGTAATGCTGATGGAGGTCATCAGTGCTGAAACCAGCATGAGAATAAGCGCCATCAGCCCCGGCACAAAGAGATTGACACTTTTCAGGTCGGGATTGAACATCATGAGCGGCACAGCCTCTACACCCACCTCAGCCCCTCCGAATGCCACGTTCCGATAATCCTGCAACACCGAAGCCGTATAACCGGTGATGATTTTCGAAATGTTGGGGTTAGATCCGTCGGTCAACACCTGGACGTTCGCCCTCCCCTCCCGTATTATGCGTGCCGCAAAACCTGGCTCAAAAACAATCGCTTCGGCAATGCTTCCCTCTGCAAAAGCATGCTCAATCTCTTTTGTGGAGTGCAGCTCCTGCGTCATGACAAAGTAGCCAGAGGAGGCAAGCTTGTCGGTAATTTCCCGGGTAACAGCATCATGCGACTGGTCGTATATCCCGAGATTGACCTCCTGAATCTCGTTGCGAATGGCGAAACCAAAGAGGAGCAACTGGATAAGCGGCATCCCGAAGAGAATTGCCGCCGTTCTCCGGTCACGGAAAATGTGATAAAACTCCTTGAGCAAAAAGCCTCTGAAACTGCGCATTCCCTTCACTTGCATAATCACAAAGAATTCAACGAATTGATCAGCATTGTCGCCAACAACATGTCGATTGCTCCTGCATTGGTTGAAAATGTTGGGCAAGGGGTGATTTCGGAGAGCTCAGCCATCGATATATCGCATCACTATCCAGCAATATACATCCGTAATGCTCCTGCAAGAGGAAACTGTAACAAACCTGAATTGTCTTCCGTATACTTCCACGGCTATTTTACCTTCCATTACAAAGCATAATGCTCTCATATTCAATCTACGCCGCCCAACTGCCGTTAACATCGCCCTTTACTATGCCAATCAGATGCACATCCTGATCCATGTCCAAAGTAACCGATATCGGATTATCCGGCCAGACAACGTGAGTTCGTGACATACTCTCACTGCCGACGCTCTCGGGCACAAACAGCCACTCTTTTTCGGGAGCCGTGCTGAGCTTGACCGCCATTTTCAGGATGTTGAGAGCATCAGCAGCTTTGACCTGACCATCTTGGTTGACATCAGCCGCAAGGTACTGGAATGGTGACACCGCGCTCCCATCAGCATTAGGGTTCATGCCTACAGCTATCTTCAACGCAGCCAGTGCGTCATTGGCTTTAATCGCGTTGCTTTCGGCAGTGCCGGAAACTTTGGTACTGGTCAGGGAGTATGTGCCATCAGACATGCCAAGGTGCTGGTAGAGACCATCTGTACCGGTGGTTATGCTGTCCGAAGCAATAGTGCTGGTGACGGCTGTAATGGGAAGACCTGTTTTCCAGAAGGTCGCCGAGCCGTGGAGGTCATGAACAGAAGAGACTGCTGCCGTCGTAAAGTCGTAGGTGTCTGTGCCTGCGTAGCTGTTGCCAGCAATATCCTTGAGTGAGCCTGCATCGAATGTGATGAAATAGTGCGTGCCGTTCGCCAGATCTGATGAGGGGTTTATGGTGAGCGTGGCACCTGAAACGGTCAAATTTACGCTTGTGGTTGTATCGTAACTTTCAACCACCGGGCCTGTCGGAGAACCGCTGTGAATGGCTATTGTGCCGCCGCCTTTTTGTATCTCTTCACTGAAGGTCAGGATGATATCTCTGCTGGCAGCAACACCGGTAGCGGAATCAGCAGGACTGAACATTAAGACCGTAGGTGGCTTTATGTCAAAATCAAGAGCAACAGGGTCTGTAAAGATAACATCTACTCCGGCTATCTGGAATTTTGATACATTCATATCAAAGGAACCTTCAGTACCTGTTAACCCGTTAAAAATCATTGTAGCAAAAGTTGACGATGATTGCTCAATGGTACCAGAAAGAGAAACCGTCACGGTAGTGCCATCCGAAGTACCGCTATACTGGTAGTTG
>SESE01000227.1_pt1 | contig 24857 bp, 30 predicted proteins | sample 3171371 | NCBI WGS metagenome assembly SESE01 (sample SAMN06051881, study PRJNA518727) | freshwater metagenome | biome: subpolar coniferous forest; feature: holomictic lake; material: water; isolation source: holomictic Lake 442, 13 m depth | place: Canada: near Kenora, Ontario | collected... | reverse complement strand
GCGGTTTCCGTCGGACAGTGCGAGAAAGGAAGCGATGGACAAGCAACTGCAAGAGATATCAGATGCGGAAGACTGCGAACTCATTGACCGCCTGACACCGAGCACGGAGGCAGAGATCGAGACGGCCATCCGCGTCGTGCAGCGGATCAACTACGGCGCGGCCTAAATTACCATTGACGCAAGTCACACCATGTGATTTACTGATCCTTGTCAATGCGGAGTGGAATCCGCAGAGGGAACAAAATGAAACTCTCGATAGCCCCGCAACTGCCTCTCACGTCCACGGCCTTCCCTCCGTGCGGCGTGCATTCCACCAGTTGCGGGGCTTCCTTTTTTCTGTAATCAGCCAACAAACCAACCCAATAGGGGGATGTCATGGAATCACTCAAAGTGGTATCGCTGGAAGTAGAGAACGTAAAGCGCGTTCGTCGCGTTGATATGCAACTCGACCCAACGGGACTGACCGTCATTGGTGGCAGCAACGCCCAGGGCAAGACCAGTCTTCTGGACGCAATCAAGTGGACGCTTGGCGGCGAACGATACCGGCCATCCGAGCCAGGCCGAGACGGACAGCAACCGGAAACCAAGATCACCTTGTCGAATGGACTGGTGGCGCAGATCCATGGCAAGAACGGTACGCTCAAGGTCACAGACCCCAGCGGAAAGCGTGGCGGGATCACGCTGATTCAGGACTTCATCGGCACCTTCGCCCTGGACCTGCCGAAGTTCTTGAACTCCACGGCAATAGAGAAATGCAAGATGCTGCTTGACTGCTACCCGGACCTTGGCAAGAAGCTCAAGGATCTGAACGCAGACTACGACAAGACGTATCAGGAGCGTCTTGTGCAGGGCCGCCAAGTGGAGCTGAAAGACAAGCACGCCAAAGACCTTCCCTATAACGAAGGTACACCAGAGAACCTTTTGACCGGAACCGAGATGGCCGAGAAGTTGTCTGGTGCCATGGCGGTTAACGCCAAGAACCGCTCTGTCCGCGACAACATTATCATGGAAAAGTCACGGCTGGAGTCTGCCATTCGTTCCGTTGTCCAGAAGACCGAGCGGGTGTCGGAGCTTGAACGCATGCTGGCTGAAGCACGCGCCCAGCGTGAGGCTGCGATGTCTGACCGGGAATCTTCCGAGCAGCGCGTCAAGGACGCCGAGGCGGCTGCCGCTTCTCTGGTGGACGAAGATGTTTCATCCGTCAAGAAGCAGATGGTTGAGATTGACCAGATCAACGCCAAGGTTCGGCAGAATCTCGAAAAGACTCACGCCGAAGAGGAAGCGTCGAATCTACGCATCGAATACAACGCCCTCTCGCTTCGCATTAAAGAGATCAGCGAGGCCAAGATCGAGTTGCTTGGCTCCGTCAAGATGCCGCTGGATGGGCTTTCGATTCTTGACGGAGAGCTGATCTACCAGGGCGCAAAATGGGACTGCATGTCTGGCGCCGAACGCCTGAAGGTCGGAACCGCAATCTGTTCAGTCATCAAACCATCATGCGGGTTTGTACTGCTGGACGAGTTGGAGAAGATGGACCTGCGTACGTTGGCCGAGTTCGGAGAATGGCTGGTCGAACACAACATGCAGGCTATCGGCACGCGCGTCAGCGATGGCGACGAGTGCAGCGTCATCATCGAAGATGGTTCAATAGTTCACGTCAACAAGAAGGAGGCAGGTTTCGACCTGTAAGCATCATGGAAACACCAACAGCAATCACCCCGGCCACCGCGTTCTCTACGCAGTCGGAGAGCATCAAGAATATCGTTACGGCCATGTGTGCCGTTCTTCCGAAAATTCCGAAGGTCGAGAAGAACCACAAGGCGCGGATCAAGTCAACCAAAGGGGCAGACAGCAGCTACGAGTACTCGTATGCCGACCTGTCGGACATTTTGGCTGCCACGACAAACCCCATGGCAGAGAATGGCCTTGTCGTTACATGGTCCAGTCAGCCGGCAGAACGTGGCTCGCTTCTGGTATGCACGTTGTGGCATTCCAGTGGAGAATGGATGCGCGCCGGGCTGCTAATGCCTCCCATGGCGAATCCGCAGGAAACAGGCAGCATGCTATCCTACCTCAAGCGGTATCTATTCGGCCTGCTGGTGCCCATTGCCGCCACCGAGGCGGACGATGACGGTCAGCGTGCGGCCCGTGGCCAGGACGACGACGAAACTGCTCAGGCTGCGATCCTGGATGCCAAGCGAAAGGAGCGTGAGGCCGCGGCGTTAGAAGGCAAGAAATCCGGACGGTGGACTAAGGTCGAGAAGATCAAGGAGGAGAAGCTGGCAGATGCCGGGCTTGCCAATGTTGTGGATGCCAAGGCGCAGCCGGAAAATCTACCGATTGAAGCATCCAGCACTTCAACGCCGCCTCCTTCTATACCGGCGCACATCACTGACCTGATGTTCATGCTCGGCGAGGCGGAAATCCCCGTCGAGAAGTTTGTTAATTGGGCCACCAATCCCAGGCCAAGCATCAACAAGGGCCGGTTGCTTCCAGAAGGAACGAAGCTGGAACAGTTCACGGCCGACTTTGTTAAGGCTGTGACCGCGCCGTCTGCATGGTCCAAGATGATTGCCCAGATCAAGTAGGGGTTTCGCTTTAACAACCACAACACAACAAGAGGAAAAGAACATGGACAAGAAACCGGATATGGGATGGGATAGCCCCATCGAGGAAGCACACATCATTCCCGAAAAGGATTCCAGAGGCGAGAAGATCGTCTATGACTTCGAGGTCGGGAACTTCAAGCGCAACCCCCTGGACGTGTTCAAGAAGAACACTCCGGAGGCGTACAGCGCCTTTTCTGTCGATATCAAGCTCAACCTCTCAGCCATGGTGGACGGGGAAAAGGTGGAAGGTACTGCCGAGGATAAGCTGATCCTCACGCTGAAGATGCAGTTCAAAATCTTCCAGTATTTCACCGCTATCGGACTGCGAGAGAAGGGAAGCGGTTCGTTCGATCCCGTGAAGATAAAGGCATGGGAGCCGAACACCAACGTCGGGGCGATTGGGAAGTGTACCATCCGTCTCGACGTGTTCAACGGGCAGACAAGGGTCAAGATTGACCGCTACCTGGAGCCGGAAGACTCTGGCATCGATGTTTAATCTCCCGCATAACGCGGGGACCGCCGGTTGGTTTCGTGTTTGAGCGACCGGCGGATTTTAAGAAATAAACCAAGAATGGGAGACGATCAGATGAAGGAACAAGACATTGCAGTAGTTGATGAATCCCTGCGTGAACTGTTTGGTGTCACCGGTCCTGAATACAAGAAGGCTTGCCACGATGAATGGGAAGTCCGCGACAGGAAACAAAGAGCAGAGGAAGCCATTCAGGAGAGGTTCCGACCGCACTGGAAAAAGATCATGTCCATTGTTCGCCGCGAGCTGAACAAGCGCGGGATACACTTCACTACTAATCATTGCGGATATCAGCGTGTCGCACACGTGGACACCAGCGCCAAAGAGCCTTCTGCGGTTGGCATCGGCCATATCGAATACAACACCATGCCGTATATCCATATTAAAATGTGGCTTGGAAATGGAATCAAACTTGAGTGGGATGGAGGAGTTGACTCCGCGTCTCGATTCTCTCGCTATTTTGATGTTCTACTGGCTACCCTAGATGGTTTTATTCAAGGAGTCCGTACGGCTGGTGGAAAAGATTGTCCTACCTGTCACATGCCGAAACTTGGGAATCAGTATAAGTCAGGGATGTGCCAGAGGTGCAAAGAGTGCAATGGTTCGCTTTGGCTGTAGGAAAACAACATGACACCAAGACCATATCAACAGGAAGCACGTCTGGCAGTACACACCGCATGGAAGACGTACCAGCGTGCTCTAGTGGTACATCCTACCGGTTGCGGAAAGACCATCCTATTCTCCCTGCTTGCATCCGATATCCTCAAAGAAGGCGGCCGCGTGCTGATCCTGGCACACCGGCACGAACTTCTACAGCAGGCACAGCAGAAGCTCATTTCTGCCACTGGGATTGACTCCGCCATTGAGAAGGCAGAGGAAACGGCATACGGGGCGCTTGAACGTGTCACGGTTGGAAGTGTTCAGACCATGATGAGCTTGTCACGGCTGGAGCGATTCCCGCGGGACTACTATTCGCACATCGTAATCGATGAGTGCCATCATTGCCTCACGGACAGCTATCAGCGCATCTTTTCTTACTTCGACAAGGCCAAGGTTCTGGGAGTTACTGCCACCCCTGACCGTGGAGACCTAAAAGACCTTGGCAGGTTCTTCGAGATCAAGGCGCATGAGTATCTGTTACCGCAGGCCATCTCCGAAGGCTACCTGTGCAAGATTCGGGCGCAGATGATTCCGCTCAAGATCGACCTGAACTCTGTGAAATTTGGCACCGGATCGGAAGACGCCGATATCGGCAACGCCCTAGAGCCGTACATCCCGCAGATCGCAGACGAGCTTTGGAAGTGCTGCCGTGACCGCAAACTGCTGATCTTTGCTCCACTCTGTAAGATTGCGCAGAAGATACAGGAGGCTATGGCCTCGGTTGGGTTCAAGTCGTTCTACGCGAGCGGGGAATACCGGGACGAGATGAAAGCGTGGAACGCGGCACCCAAAGGAGCATGCATGACGAACGCCATGTTGTTGGTCGAGGGCTATGATCATCCTCTGATTGATGCCGTGTGCGTTCTCAGGCCAACTAGGGTAAGAGCTCTTTATTCCCAGATGATCGGGAGAGGCACGCGAATCCACCCACTGAAAGAATACCTGCTGATTCCTGATTTCCTCTGGATGAGTGAAAAGCATTCCCTTTGTCACCCGGCCCACCTCCTAGCCGAGACTGACGAGGTTGCTGATATTATGGTCAAGAAGTCCGAGACCGGCGCCGGGGGCGGGGAAGAAGACATCGACATGGAAGCTGTTGAGGATGCCCAGGCCGAATTCCTGAATCAGCGGGAAGAGGCACTGGCAAAGAAGTTGGCAGAACAGCGCCGAAAAAAGGCGAAGCTGGTTGACCCTCTTCAGTTTGCCGTGTCTATCGGAGATGAAGGGCTTGCCGACTACCAGCCTACCATGCTGGATGAAATGAAGCCGGCCAGTCTGGAACAGATGAAGTTCCTCGAAGAGTTCGGCCTTGCCACGACGGAGATGTCCAGCGGAATGGCGGCGAGGGCCATCGAGGCTATCAACAAGCGCAAGGCCCAGCAGCTTGCACTGCCAAAGCAAATCCGCCTGCTGGAACGGTTCGGGTTCAAACATGTGGGCAGGATGAGGCGCGGGGAAGCGGGCACACTAATAAGCCGAATCAGCGCCAACAACTGGCGCGTGCCGGAAAACCTGGAACACCTAACGAGGTAGAAAATGACTAAGTTTCACAACTACGACCTGACTGGACAACTCCCGGTTTTATCATGGAATCCAATCGTCATGCGTTGTCCTGGCTGCGAGTTGTCCACGCGGGACGCAAAGGGCTGGATACCCTGCTGGCATCTGCGCATGTGCAACCGTATGATGCACAATCCGACGATCCCGGTGGCGCATCGGGAAGTGTACGCCGGCAATGCTGGCGCGCGGAGGCACAACCAGCACGAAGACGCTCCGTTGCGTCGCAAGAAACCGGCGATTATCGCCACGCAGTTCATGGGCGACATCTCTGCCGCTCCGATTGGGTTGCAGGAGGATGTGTTCCGGTGCATGGCGCTGGCGTCCTGGCATACGTTCCTCGTTCTAACCAAGTGGCCGGAACAGATCGTCCTGGGCGTCCCTGACAACTGCTGGATCGGCACAAGCGTCACGGATCAGGCCACGGCTGGCGAGCGCATCTCGGCATTGATGCGGACCGGGGCCAAGCATCTGTGGGTGTCGGTCGAGCCGATGCTCGGGCCGGTGGACCTTTCTCGCGTTAAGTTTTCTCGGCCTGATTGCGAAGACGAACTTGTAGACGTGCTCCGTCAACCGTCGTTGACCGATCGTGGTCGAGAGATAATCGGAAGGATTGCCCAGATTGATTTCGTCGCATGCGGCCCGGAGACTGCCGGAGGAAAATACTGTAGTTCGTTTTTATGCGACTGGCTTTTTGATGTTCAGCTTCAATGTGCCGGCGCTGGAGTGCCGTTCTACGATAAGCGCGATCCGATTCACTGCGGACTGATGGACTTCGAGCCGGTACGCGAATGGCCCGAGGAGTGGAAGAAATGAAGCACGACGACACAGCACTGCGCGCCGAGGACGATGACAGTCTGATTGCGTCTATTGTCTCCCTCGACTGGACCAGCACCATCGGCCCTGGCGAGGCATTCGTCCGGGCGGACCGGCTGCTGGAATCGTGCTGGGTTTGTGACGCACCTGGCAGGCACGATGGCAACCTGCACGTCAAATGCACCTCGCCAACATGTCCGCTTTTCGTGCATCCTACTCCACGCGCATGCTGGCAGTCTGCCGGCACGACCGCGAGAGTCTGTTTATCATGGGCAAAACGATGCTGGAAACTGCAAGGGGAAATCTATGCTTATCGCAATGGATTGGACAACGACACTGGTGGCAGGTGCTCAGGATCAGATCGAACCGGCGGAGTATGTGGAGGTTAGCGAAGTCCCCGCGCCAGCGTTTGACTCTATGCCTGGAGACCTTGGGCGCTACCTTTCTGCGGTATTCTCCGAAGGAGAGCACGTCGCTATATGCACCGATGCCGACAATGACGGCAAGGTCGGGCGCATCTCGCACAATCTGACGGCCGGCGAGATCACCAAGTCTCTTGCTGCCGGAACTCCGCTGGCCGAAATCATCGGCGATATCAGCGAGCATGGAGCATGGATCGGAATCAATCCCCTGGACGGGCAGGGCGCAAGGGATGCCAATATAAGCCAATACCGCCACGCCATCATCCAAAGCGATGACGGGGAGCTGGGGCACCAGTTGAGTATCCTGCGCGGCCTGCGGCTGCCGTGCTCGGCCGTTATCCATTCGGGAAATCGCTCCATCCATGCCATCGTAAAAATTGATGCGGTGAACCGTCAGGAGTACCGCCAGCGCGTGGACTACCTCTATCAGATCGTCGCCAAGGCCGGACTGCAGGTCGATGGAAAGCACCGCTACCCTAGCCGTCTTACCCGCATGCCCGGCGTGCTCCGCGGCATCGAGGCTCAATATCTGATTCCGTATGAGAGCAAATTTGCCACCTGGGAGGAGTGGCAAGAGCACATGGAAGACCTGCACGACGAACTCCCGGACATCGAATCTCTGGCCGATACCCGTGACAACCCTCCGGAACGGGATGCCGAGATCATCAAGGGAGTGCTGCGAAAGGGGCACAAGGGGCTAATGTCAGGCCCGAGCAAAGCCGGAAAGTCGTGGGCACTGCAGCAGCTTTGCATTTCCGTGGCCGAGGGCCGGCCGTGGATGGGTTTCTCAGTAGTAAAGGGACGATGCTTATATGTGAATTGCGAGCTGGCGCGCGCGTCAGCTATCTGGCGGTTTCATACCCTGTACTCCGAACTTGGCCTTAAAAAGACCAGTATGGATAGCATCGACATCTGGAACATCCGTGCTGCATCCACCGGCATGTCAAAACTCGCTCCGAAGTTGATCCGACGGGCCAAGGAGCGCGACGGGTACTCCATCATCATCCTAGATCCTCTCTACAAGGTCGAGGAGGGAGACGAGAACGCCGCTCATGTGATGACCAGCCTCTTTAACCTGTTCGAAGTCGTGGCTATGAAGACCGGGGCGGCTCTAGTCTACGCACACCACCACAGCAAGGGCGACCAGGGCGCCAAGAAGGCTGGAGACAGGGGCAGCGGCTCGGGAGTCATCCTGCGCGATCCTGATGCCCTGCTGGACCTGACAGAGCTAATCGTGCCCGACGCCAGGCGCCAGCAACTTGTCAACCGTGTCCAGATCGAGCACCTTAACCGGTTGGTAGTGGATACCGGCGTGGATCCTGTTGAGGGGGATGCCGCGGAGTCTGCCGAGGGCATGGCCTTCGGGCTCAAAGGCCGGATACCGGATGGCGATCTTGATGCCGCCATGACGGCCGGAGCCGAGGTGGCGCGATTGATGGAAGGATTCCGGCTGGAGGGGACGTTGCGTGAATTTCCGAAATTCTCGCCCAGGCATACCTGGTTCCGTTTCCCGATCCACATCGACGACTCAATCACCTACAACCTACTGGCAGATGCCAAGGCGTCCGGCGAGGAACCGCCATGGATGCAGGCCCAGCGGGACAAGGAGAAGAGCGCCAAGGAGCACAAAAAGGCAGCGGCAGAGTCCCTGAACGAGGCAATCACGGCCGCCGGCGGCCCAGGGGCGACGACCGATGCCGTGGCGTCCGGCCTCGGGGTGTCGGAGAAGACCATCCGGCGCCGGATTGAGAAGTCCGGCAAGTGGTCGGTGGCGGACGGCAAGATCGAGCTTCGGAACGCAAAAAAGAAAGTGGTGCTGGACCTGTGACAACCGACCTATCCAAACGCCCCGAGCTGCAGGCGTTCTTTGCCCGCGGCTACTGGCAGTGCTTATGTGGTGGATATAAGCTACGCAAGCCAGACCTTTTGGAATGCCCGACCTGCCACGCCACGCGCCCAACAGCGCCACGGCCGGCCGGTCCTGCACCAGTCATCCCCCAGGCGCAGAACCAGCCACAGGCAGCAAAGTCCACGGCTGGCGGCCCGAACAAAACCGAGCTGGAGGCCCGGCGTCTGCACTGCCCGGCAGATGCCAAGTACGAGGCCCTTACCTTCCGGATGGCCAATGGTCACCGGTACACTCCGGACTGGGTATGGTGGCAGGATGGCCGGCTGCACTGCTTGGAGGTCAAGGGGTCATATAAGCTGGGAAGCTACCAGCGCGCCCGGTTGGCGTTCGATCAGGTCAAGGAGGAGTTTCCGGATGTGGTATGGATCTGGTCCGAACGGCGAGCGGATGGAAGCTGGTTGCTGAAATGAAAACGGCCGCCCGGTTTCCCAGACGGCCGTTGGTTTGATTCTTCTCTTACGTCGCCGCATTGAGCAACGGCACGGAGCCAAATGTCAACCTTTTGCAAGTGTTGAAGCAGGCTGCGGCCGCCGGGTCTTGAAGCTCTTCCGCCGCCTCTGCCGGCGTGGTGATCCATCCCTTGAGTCTGCCGTGTTCGACGTTCAGAGCCAGGGCGAATTTGAGGTATTGGATTTGTAACAGCGGCAACACGCAGTGACATTGACACAGTGTACCTATAGATGTTACTGTGTCACTGTCATTCCAAGACGCTAAAGGTGGATGGATGAAACACACAACACTCAACGCATGTATCGCAAACATGCCACAACTATCGCACAAACCCGAAGATCCGTTCGACATCCACGGTAGCGAGGTCGTGTCCTGGCTCATCAGTCAGGATGCAGTCCTTCAATGGATTTTCGACACGGCCAAGGCGCGCGGCCTTATAGTGTTCGATCCTGCCTCGCAAAAGTGGCACGGCATCGGGGAAGCAAAATTGTTGGTTCCCAAGCCTGCGCGTATGTCAGAAATCCAGAAAATGGAATCCGTGATCGCTTCGCAACCTCCCGACACCGGCCCCCACAGAATCGCAGAGATCCTCGGGGTCAGCTTCCGAACCGTCAGGCGCCGGCTTGATCGGAGCCGTGTTTTCTGCATCAAAAACAGCCGGATACGCCTACGTGATGGACAAAAGGACACGGACACCACGGCTTGTCTTTTGTCCGAAACCACCAGCCAAGGGTTTGATCTGTGACAACAAAACCATCTATAGGTTGTCCGTTGCGAGACACCCCCATACCCCCATTAAGTAAAATGTATGTCCTTGTGCATCGTCGTCCGCATTCCCGAACATGGATAGGGGGGGCTCGTTGCCTCCCCCCTTTTCCTATCCAAGTCCGGGTTGCGAGACGACTAGGCGTGTTGTCCAATGAGGTTCGAGATGAAAAAAGAGAGTGAGAGGTTGACCGTGCAAAATCCGCTTGGCTCCGAGATACTCATGCGTGGATGGCACACCAAGCGAGAAATAGCCCGCTTGGCCAAGCGTGAGGCGATCCTAGCCACTCTTGCACAGTACCCACGACTCGGACAAGGGTTGCGGGCTGCAGGGCTCTCTTGGCCTACCCTTGTCGGTTTAATGCGACATAAAGGGTTCAAGGATGCGCTTTGGAAGATCCGCATGTCGCAGACCGCGGCTGGCGCGATCAGGCGGCGGCGGAAATCGAGGGTAGCAGTCCGCTGGGAATTGCAACGTGCCGGCCTTCCGGAATCGGAGGCGTACACGGCGAGTCACCAGGTTTGTGACCCGCCGAAAAAAAGTTGAAAATAGTTGTTGCTTATGTGTCCGACATAAGCTAGACTGCAAATTGTCGGGCGAGAAAGGCTTGCCCGGTGCGAGTGGAATCGCAAACAACGAACGAGGAACGAAGATGAACGCAGCAGTATTGACCGAGGCACAGTGGATTGGCAAGGTACTCCAGACCCGCACGCATGGTAGCTGCTACATCCCGGTAGCCAGCCGCCACGGAATGGTGATCGAGGGCATCATGTACGCGTGGCGGCCCTATGGGCGCAGCGCCGAGGGTGGCGGAAACAAGCACAAAGCATACGCGCATGACTCATCTGGTAATTCGGTTTTGAGCAAAAACCTGAAAGTTCACCAGGTAGGAAATTTTTAACCAGCCCGCGCCGGACGACCACGGCGCAAAACGAAAGGGAAATCAATGACAGCACTCTATTCGCTTGGACCTTCCCATTACTCCCGGCACCTACATCGGCGCCGCCGGATGGCCACGGCGCTGCTGACCGTGGCCGTCCTCTTCCTGCTTGTACTTGTCGGGTGGATGGCTGGAGGTGCGGTATGACCTACGACCTAGCCACGTTGACCCGGCCGGAGAAGGTCCGCAACATCGTTGACCCGCCAATGCTGCCCGATGAACTTTCGGGCCGTGACGCCGAACGCCGAGAGCGGGAGAACGCGCGGAAGCGAGCATCCGCGCAGAAGCTGGCGCGGGCTCGCCAGGTCCAGATGATCTACTAAACAGGAGCAACCCATGAGCGACAGCCCATACAAGCCACTTACCCATGCCGAGCGCGGTGCCATCGGCGGAGCGGCCAGCAACAAGGCCAAGGGATTCGGCAGCCCGTCAGTGCTGGCCAAGGCGCTGGCCACACGGGAGGCCAAGCGCGCCCAGGTCAAGGAGATCACGGACATAGTTGACAAGCCGGCCGAGGATCTCACGCCCTACAAGCCCAAGCCCTTCGCCCCGGCTCTAGCCGACCCGCACGACGACATCCAGGTCATCGAGTAGACTACCATCTCACCTCGCCCAACCACAACCAAACCACAACCCAACAGGAGCACAGACCATGGACAAGACAACTAAGACAGACCACACCGCACGCCGCGCGATGATCGCCAAGGCTAAGGCAGAGATCGCAGTGGCACAGTCGGCCATCGCGCAGCTTCGGGCGCATGGTGCCCACCCCAAGCACAGCATCGAGGGCGCCGAGCGTGATCTTGACATCGCCAGGCAGGAGGTTCACATCTGCGAGGCCAAGCTGGCCGTGGAACGACTGCGATCCGAGCTTCCCCCGGTCCAGGCGTAATCAACCCCGCTACAGGCGATCCGTTTCCGCTCACCTTCACTGGTGGGCGGCTTTTTGCTTTATGGTTGACCTTCGGCGTCCTATCTGCTACGGTTTTGCACATGGATGACGTACCCATCTACGATCCAGACCTACAGCCGATTCAGGCCGAGCCGGCGCAAGAGCCCGAGCCAGTCAAACCCAAGCGCCGACCATGGCCTCCTCCTCCTCGTCCTCCGCGGGATCCGTCTGTACCAGCCGTCAAACAAAAGCCCATACCTCCACAGCCCGAGAGGTTCATGCAAATTGCTCGCCACTGGGGCGCGTTGCCAGAGTCTGATGACGCCATGGCCGCACTGATCGAGGAGCGCAAGGGAGTCGTCCGCCTGATCGCCAGCGACCTTAACGTCCCGATGCAGCAGGTATACGACCGCATCCATGGCAACCATCGGCTCCAGGAGATACAGCAACGGCACGAGCAGTCATGCGACGCCAACTTCCAGCTACGCATCCGCGAAGGCGTACAGCGAGGAGACCTTGGCTGGTGTGCTTTGTGGGCCAGGCAGCGGGAGCTGGCGGAGAAGTCGGGCAAAGCTGTCGGTGATGGCGGACTGGCACAGCAGGCTATCGACTTCAGCAAGGAGGTCAGGGAGCTTTCCGAGCTGACAGATGCCGAGTTGCTGGCCGCAATCATGAAGCGCAATGGTCACGAGGTCGAGGATGCCTGCCCGGTATGCGGAACACGTCCGGCAACGGAGATCGTCGAGTGAGCCAGCGCACTACATCCTGGGAACGCAAGTGCGATGGCACAAAGTGGAGCAGTTCGGATGGTGCAATGGCGAGAGAGCGAGCAAAGTGCATTATGGTTCGGGTCAGCGTGCGCGACGTGGAGTCGATCAGTAGAGAGATCAGGCGCACGAGCATGACGACGGTAGACGAGCAGGGCGTGATACGCGGCGAGGTTGCCGGGGCGATTATCGAGGATAGGAGATGGAGTGAGGTATGATAACCCTCGGCAATATCACCTGCGACATGGCCATGGCCGAACTCGTTAAGCGCGAGAAGGCCAGACGTGGCATGTTGGGATGCATGGCGTATTGCTGGCAGGGCGGTATTCAAAGCCCCATGATCGTAGGGCGCCACACGATTGGGATGTGCAACACGCTGGATAGGGCAATCACAAGGTTCAAGCGTGGCATCAACACGTTCCTGATTATCCGTGTGCCTTTTCGCCATGGGAAGTCGGACTGTTCCAGCCGATTCTTTCCTGCATACGCTCTCGGCCACCTCCACTCATACGACCCTGATGTCATGCTGGTCGGATGCGATGACGAACTGGCTACCGGGTTCAGTCGTGACGCGCAGACAATCGTGCAGGATGATCGTTACCAGCGACTATTCCCCAGCGTGCGGATGCACCGTAGGTACACGAGCGCCGGGGAGTGGGGGATTGACGGGCAGCGTGGTAGGGTTCGGGCTTTGGGGTTCGGTGGTGGCGCTATGGGCCGCGGAGCCAGTGTGTTGATTGCTGATGACTGGTGTCGGAAGCGCGAGGATGCAGAGAGCCCAGGGATACGTGACAAGGTGTGGAACGCTTTCAGGAATGACTTGATGACCCGCCGCGCTCCGGTGAGCATCGTTGCCGTGGTCGGTACTCCATGGCACGTTGACGGGCTGCAGGAGAGGATCATCAAGGAGGCTCGGACGAACAAGGAGTTCCCGCAATTCGAGGTGGTGAGCTACCCGGCGCGCGTGAAGCGGGATGATGGGACGTGGGAGTATCTCTTCCCAGAGCGGTTTGGTGAGGCATGGTATCGTGAGATGTACGCCACCCTGAACCCGTACGAGGCTGCGGGCCTGCTGGATGTCAATCCAGTGCAGGCCAGCGGCAACATGGCCAGCCGTGCATGGTTCTGCAAGACCCCGGCGCCACCGCCAGGCCGCGTGGTCAAGAAGGTCAGATACTGGGACTGTGCAGCGACCGTGAACAAGAAGAGCGACTTCACGGCCAGCGGGTGCGTGTGGAAGTATGATGACGGGCAGGAATGCATAGCCGACGTGACGCTTGATCGGATCAGTTATGCCATGATCGGAGATGCCATGCTGTCCGTGGCGAAGGTTGACGGGCATGATGTCGAGCAGTGGATCGAGTTCGAGAAGGGCAGCATGGGGCTAATCGGACCTAGCGAGTTGGCAAGACCGCTGATTGGCGAGGGGTACAAGGTCATGCTGGCAAAGCGGCCTACCGGGGCGAAGCACTTCACCTGGTTCGGCATGTTGAACCGGGCGCACTCGATGAAAGGGCGCGGGAATGGCATGCTGATTGTGGACGGGCCGCAGGCGGAGCAGTTTTTGAAGGACGTTGACGCTGCCCCAAGCCCGGCGCATGATGATGATCTGGATGCAGTGAGTGGGGCGAGTGATGCCGTGAATGGTACGCGGGAGTGCGAAGCCGCGGTGGGCGGCGGGATGGGGATGGTGGTGCAATGACAGGATTGAATGGCTTTATGTTGCCCGATGGCAACATCTGCCTGACCGGCGAAACGGTCTCCGAGCGCATGGATGCTTGCGAGAAGTTCAAGCCCGGCTCATGGCCGTGGCCGGGCGAGCACATGTCTGGCGACGTACGGGCGGCCGTGGCATGGCCTGACCGTGACGTGACAGGAGGGTCCGTCCATCCCAACGGGGCTCTGTGCATCGTAGTGCTGGACCCAGAGGGAATGCTGCGCGTGGTGACTGTGCGGTCGTTTAACCGTGTACGAACATCACCCGGAGTCGATGGTCTTGGAGTCATGCTGCGCGACCTGGGTGCATGGGGCGTGCGGAAGATCGTTGTTCAGGCTGACAAGGAGGTGGAGGCCGAAATCTGGTGGCGCATGGTGAAGTGTGATCCTGCTGCGATTGGCATGACTATTCCAAGCCAACCATGCTGTGAGATTCAAAGGGCGCTTGGGGTATGGCAGGAGATGACGGGTAGGATCATCGCACCAAAGGATGTGGCGGTTAAGGTCGAGCAGGCGAACGCGCGCGGGGAGATCCTGCCAGAGTTGAAGGCGCTGGCCATGATGACGCTGAGTTACAAGATGGACCGGGGGAGACCGGTGAGAAATGACATGCGGTGGGAGGGGTGGATGTAGCCACTTGCGCTAACTCACCCTGCCATGCTATCATCCTCCCATGTGACGCATCCCCATCAGGAGCCCATCTATGAAGACACTCATTTCGGTGTTCGCCTTTTTGTTCATCTCGGTACTTCTGGCCATGGCCGGTGACTATCAGATCATCCGTTCCGATCCAGGCGTGTCTCCCGGCGGCGGGACCGGCACGAACATTGCCAAGCTATACGTTGGTCAGGACGTGTCCGGAGCCGAACTGATCGAGGTCTTTGTCTGGAACCTGGTTGCCGGCACCACGACAGTCTCCCGCGTGCTTTTCAACGGCGCACTGACGAACACGGTTGCCACACTGACAAACTCCACAAGTGCCTCCATCTCCGCGGCCAACACCATTGCAAAGATGTGGAAATATGAGGATTACTTCCTATTCATCGGTGAAGGCACCAACGCATTCCGGTACGGCGGCATCATGCGCGGCCACAAGATCGGCCAGTAACAAGGCTTTACCATGCCCGACATTGAGACCAGTCTGGAGTCGTACATCGACCGGATCACGATGGAAGCGGAACAGAACCGCGGCCAGGCGGGTAATGGCGTTGGCGCGAACACCGACGTGTCTGGTGGAACCGAGAAGAAATGGTGGAGTAATCTGCGAGCCACGATCCCCGAGAATGCCCGCCCGAGCGTGGCCGGAACGGATGAAGTCTGGCGTAGCAGCGATCACAAGGAGGCGTGGCAGTCTCATGCCAAGAGCGCCAGTACCGCCAATGCCTGCGCCACCGCCCATGACTTTGTCGATGATGTCCTGTTCCCGAATGGCAACGTTCCGTTCCGCGTCTCTCTCGTAGGACACCATGGTGAGAATGTCGAGCTTCCTTCCGAGGTCCAGGCCAAGGTAGAGAAGGACATCGAGGATCTTCTGGACAACCGGCACTCGAAGTGCGACGGCGTGAAACACCTGTTGTACGGATGGGATTCCAGCGCCAAGTACGGCCCGCGCGTATTTCACATCTACCTGACCGATGACGACAACAAGCCCGATGGCGTCCGGTCGGCGTTCGAAGCGTGCAACATCTGGGAATGCTTCTGGGACATGGACAACGAGGGCGAATTGGAGGATGGCGAGTACTTCATCCGGCGCCAGCGCAAGACCCGCAGGAAACTTATCGACTGGGCGAAGAAGGCAAACAAGAAGAGCCTGAAGGATTACGGCAAGCTGCAGGTCAACATGGACGCCTTGCTTGAAGCGTTGAGCCAGAGCGGAAGTACCAGCGGATATTCTTCGAATAACACCAGCAGTCAGAACGGAACACCCGAGAGCAACGACCTGCTGAACCAGACCAAAACCGAGGTATGGGACGAGGTTTGGGCATGGATGCCGCGCGTAGCGGTGGACAACTACGTCTCTCAGAATCCAGACGCGATTCAGTGGCGGCACCCGGATGGCGTGGATCTTATTGACCCGGATACTGGCGAGAAGGTTGGAGAGGTCAACCCGCCCGAGGTCGAAGACTCCCAAGATCAATACGTTTGGGTTCTATGCCATCGCGTGAACAAGAAGCTCGTGGCAATGCTTCCGGAGCCAGGTCCTCTGTCTTTCAAGAAGGGTTCATGGCACCGCGAGGCCGGATGCCGCGATGATCTTGGCATTGCCGACCGCAACAGCACGAACCAGGTCATTCTCGATGGGCTGGTGAAGGCACTGGACAACGAGCTGAAGAAGACCAAGGTTGTGATTGGGTACAACCAGGATGATAATCTGGACGGGAGCAGGATTGAAGAGATCCTCGGCCGGCCGATTGCCGTCATTCCGCTGCAAGGCGGGATTGGCATGAAGAGCATCAACGACGTTTTGAGCGTTACAAATATCAACACGAATGCCGCCGTCTACATGGAGGCAATGGAGTTCTACCAGAGGCTTGCCGACTTGGACAGCGGGGCGCCGAGGATTCAGCAGGGGCAGAAGGCCGAAGGCGGGAACACCGCATTCGAGTTGCGCGAACGTCTTTCTGCCAGTGGACGACACTTTGGGTCCAAGATCCGTGCGCTGGATTCTGACATCGTGTGGATCAACAAGCGCATGCTGGAGATGGAAATTGCAGCCGGCAACATCCAGATCCCCGCCAACGTGGAAATCAAAGGCGGCGGATTCCGCGCCTACTCCAAGCAGGTCGGCCTATACCAGACCATCTTTACGCTCATGCAATACGCCGAGACGAATACCGAGATCAAGGACCGGATGAACCTGACGTGGATCCTGAACGAGCTGACCGAGTGCCAGGGGATTGACCCCGAGAAGTTCTGGATCAGCGAGGACGAATACTCTCAGAAGAATCAGGAAAGACAGCAGTCCCCGGAAGTGGCGATGCAGATGCAGCAGCTTCAGGCCGCGTTGGAGAAAGTCCAGGCCGCGACAAGCAAGGACAATGCGCTGGCCGAGAAAGCGATGGCCGAGGTCAAGCAGATCATGGCGAACATCGAACATGGCGGCAGTCGGTTGCAGTTGGACCGTGCCAAGGGCGCCATGGAGATTGCCGCCAGCATGAAGCAGGCGCAGCAGCAGCCCAAAGAGAAGTCGAGAATGGAACGGCGCCGGGAAACGGCAGAGCCGAGCGAGATTGTCAGGACGCCTAAACAGCAACAGAAAGCAGTATAGGAGAAGTATCATGGCCAAGGAAAATACAGTCGCCGCATCGCCAGCACCGGGAAAGCCCGTCGTGGTTTCGCTGATCGAAAAGCAGGAACAGGCGATTTCGTCTGTTCTGATTCACCAGATGGGAAACACAACGGCGATGCATATTCTCCGCTCGAAGCTCACGAGCGCGTTGAAGTCCGTGAAGTAATATTTGTCTCCATCGCAGCACAACCAACCCAGAAAGGGATGTAGCATGCATATCGAAGAACGCACCATTACCGGAACACTGGAAGAGATCAATGTCTGGAAGCAGGCACTTCAGACTGTAACCGGTGGCGGCACGCCATCCGTTGAGTCCAAGAACGATTACCAGACGTTCCGCTGGGCCTGTGTCGAAAATCTGCAACGCATCGACTTGGCAATCGAGGCGCTACGGCTGGAAGTCAAGTCCGAGCACGAACGCATCCTTGCCAAGCATTGCGGCAGCATAGAGCGGTTCAACGAGTACCGCAAGAACGCCAAATCCGCTCTCGCGCCGTTCAACAAGTACCTGCTTCCGACCGGCGTGTACGAGATGCCGGAAGGAATCCAACGTCGATTTCAGAAGGCACAGCGCGCCATCGAGCAGGCATATCCCGACATCGATGCGGCTGGCAACGAGTTCGCCGCGCGCCAGGCCGAGATGTTCGCCGGCAAGCTGGACGTGTCCATGGTGTGCTGCGACTACACCGAAGTCCCGGACGACATCAACGCCGGGTATCTGGAATTCCTTTCCAAGATCATTTTGGGCCGGCCGCTGTTGCGGTTTGAGGTTCCTATTGCGCAGAGGAAGCAACGGTTCGACAAGGAGTATTCGGCGGAGTTGCTGGCGAAGGTGGTGAACGTAATCGACACCGTAGTCCTGTCGGCAACAAGCGCGGAAATTGCCGCCGACATCCTCACCGCTATCTTTGGCGATTCCGCCAAGGAGTCCTGATGGCCAGCCTCTCCTACAACGTCACCCGCTTCAAGCCTACCGACCACGAGTCCCAGCAGATTCGCCTGCGTGGCGACATCATGGAGCCGATTCTTGCATGGCTCAAGATCCGGTCTGCTGCATTGCAGGAGGCCGAGGATGCCAAGGGAGAATGGGGCGACGAAGCCAAGCAGTTCCACGTCCGTGCGTTTAAGGGAGCCCGGATGGACTGCGACGATATTCGCAAGGAACTTGAGGGAGTTATCAACAAAACCACCAACCCATGAGGGACGCCATGGCAGACGAAGTTACAGACCAATCAGAGACAACCCAGGCCGCAGAGGCCGCCGCAGCAACCAACACCGGGACTCTTTCGGCTGAAGAGCAGTCGCGCATTTTTGAAGCGGAGTTCGAGAAGATTACAACTCCAGATCCTGTCGTCAAGATTGACGAGGCCACCGGTAAGTTTCCGGCCGATGACGGAGAACGACCGCGCGGATCCGACGGGAAGTTTCTTCCGAAGGACGGCGAACCAGAGGCAAAGGTTGTTGTAGAGAAGCCTGCCGAGAAGCCCGTCACCGCCACTGAGCAGACGACCGCAGTGGGCAGCGCCACCGGCCCCATGTTCGACGTGGACGCCATCATCACCAGCGTTACCAACGAGATCGAGGCAATGGAGTTTGACGACGTTCCTGACGCCGAGGGCAACGCCGTAAAGACCACTGGCGCCAAGGCCCTGAAGGAATACGGCCAGATTGCCGATCCCATAATGGCTCGACAGGACAAGATGATCCGGGCTGTTGTGGAGAAGATGACGGAAATGATTCGTCCTGCGCTCGAAATCGCGCAGGCGCGCCAGGCAGAGACCGCTCAGACGGCCGTACAGTCCACGGTTGATGCGCTTGAAGCCGATGGAGTGTCCGACGCCGCCCAACTTATCGCAGACCCTCGCATGGTTGAGTTTGCCAACAAGAATCCGCACTATGCCGCGCTTCTGATTGCCGATCCCGACCGCATCGAGGACATCAAATTCGTCATGTCGAAGTTCCGCGCGGCCAATGGCATCGCGGCGCCGACTGGCGAGAAGAAGATTACTGGCGCGCCAGTCCATCGCCCTCGCCAGAACAACGCACTCCAGGCGGCTGCCTCAACGTCTCGCGGCAATGGAAGCGCGAAGGATGAAGGCGGTAGTATCTCCGGCACGCCTGAACAAATCATGCGTGCTGAATTTGCCCGTCTTGAACGACTGGAACAACAGGCCGGCGTTCCGCAAAGAATTTAACCGTGCCGCACCAGACCAACAAAGAGATCGCAGAAGAGATCGCGCAACGCCTTGAACTTCCCATCATGGCGGTGCGCGTGTTCTGCTGCCCGGTATGCGGACACCGGGCCTTTGCCGGCATGCTGGGGGCCGGGAGTGAAGTTAAGGTCCGCTGTTCGCTTTCGTCTTGCGTCCACCACAACAAGGACGCTCCATGGGTCTTAAAGATCCCAGGCGCTCCTACTGGAAGAATGCGCCTTTATCGTTGCCCTTCTCCGCTATGCAAACATCCGTGTCGCGTTCGTGCTCCGTGGATGGACGCGGAGAACGTTGTTTTCTCGAACGGAAAGCCAGTCTGCAACTGGACATGGTGTTGCGGTTATCTTGCTCCTAAAACACGCATCGTAGCATGGTGCAAAGAAAGTAGTTGCGCTAACTACCGAAGCGGGTTTATTATTCTCTCATCGAAGGGCAACTAGGGTGTTGCTTGAATAACCAAGGCAGAAGCCTAAATTCACTGGCGAATTGTCGCCGGGAAAAGGAACTTCTGCCATGGATACGAACACCTCAACTTTCACTGGCCCGCTGGAGCCGCAGCAGCTCAAGGCCGCCGCCCACATCCTGAAGTACACTCTCCCCGAGCTGTTGGTTGCCAAGTTTGGCTCCCAGCACGGCGTTCCGAGCAACACGGGCGACCAGATCAAGTTTACCTATTTCGAATTTTTCCCGGTCACGGGCGTTCCTTCCGTCGAAGGGATCACCCCGGCCAGCGTTCCGCTGGTGCGCAAGAACGTCACGCTGACGCTCCAGCAGTACATCACCTGGACGCCGATCACGGACTGGACCGTCGAACTGCACCCGGACAACATCATGGAGCCGATTCTCCAGAATCTGGCGACGTGGATGGCGCAGACCATCGAGCTGGTCACGCTGAACGCCCTTTTGGCCGGCACGAATGTGCTGTACGCCAGCGGAGTTGCCAGTCGCCTGCTGGTGAACTCCACGGTTTCCCGAGCCATGGTTGGCCGGGCCGAGGAAATCTTCCGGACCAGTTCCGCGAAGCCGATCAAGAAGATGATGAGCGGCAGCCTGAACGTCGGCACGGTCCCCGTTGCCGAAGCTTTCGTTGCCATCATCACCTCGTCCATGGCCGACGACGTGAAGCACTGCACGAACTTCAAGGAAACATCGAAGTACGCCAACCCGAACAACCTGCTGCCGAACGAAATCGGCAACGTGGACGGCGTGCGTTTCTGCACCAGCAACTTCCTGAAGTACTGGTCGGCGGCTGCGACGAGCGTGTCCAGCGGCCAGACCACGTTCCGCAGCGCTGGCGCCGACGCCGTTGCCGGTTATCCGGACGTGCATCCGATCATCTTCCTCGCCGAGAACGCCTTCGGTTGCGCCAACCTGAACCGCACGAAGAGCGGTCAGGTGGTCCTGAAGAAGCCCGGCACGGGTGACTCCGGCGATCCCGCCGGTCAGCGCGGTTCGGCCGCCATCAAGTTCTGGTTCGGGGCGACGATCCTCACGGATCTCTACCTGATCCGCGGCGAAGTGGCCTGCACCAGCCCGAGCAAACAGCCCTGGTAAGCCTGACGGGGGTCGAGAGACCCCCTAACCGAAACGATCACTCATCACAGAAGGAAATCAGATCATGAACTACACACGCAAGACTTACCTCGGTTCCGCTGGAACCATGTACCTTGGCCTCGGGGTTGTCCCGGCCCGCGTTCGCATCACCAACCTGGCTGGCGGAACGTGGCACTTCGAATGGAACAATGGCATGCTGGCCAACGCTGCATCTGCTGGCGGTATTCTCACAGTCACCACAGCAGGGCCGGTCCCGCAGACGCAAGCGCAGGGCCTTGTTCCGTATCTTGGCGGAGACATTGTGACGACCAAGAGTGCTGCGCAGATTGTCGATCCCGGCGTTCGTGCAGACATCAACTTCGCCAGCAACCTCAAGGGCAATGCCACGAAGTTCGTGATGGACACGGCATCCGCCGGAACCGGCCATTTCAACGTCGCCACCGGTACGACCGGCTACGGCGTTGGCTCACCCATCACCCTGTCCTGGCGTGATGACGCGGGAATCAGTCGCACCAAGAACGGTCGCATCAACGCCCTGACGTCCACCGGCCTCACCGTCGACTACGTTGGCATCGACCTTCCGTTTGACGGTGTGCTGCCGGCCGCCGGCGCCGACATCGTCTACATCGGTTCGCAGTACGACCTGGTGCAGGCTCCTGTTGGAACCGTCATGCCGGCTGGCGTGAAGCTCATCAACACGACCAACCTGACCTCTGCGATCATGTACCAGATCGAGTACGCCTGATCTGCAACACCTTGACCGGCCGCACTTCAAACTGGAAGTCGGCCGGCAAACCAAACCTTTACGAAGGGGTAGTGATATGAAACGGAATCTCTCTCTGGTGTTTGTGATCTCGGCTCTGGTACTCGGCGCGCAGATGCTGTTCGCCGAGCCTGTCAAGATGGAGCCGGCGTACTTCGGTGCCCCGGTGACGTGCTTCGACAAGCTCAACCTCAAGGGAAGCCAACTCACCATCGACGGCACGGCAGTGACTGCCTCGGCGGCCAACCTGAATGCCGGCGTTGCGTCCAGCACGGCAAGTCTGGTCAGCAATGCTGTTCTGAAGGTGTACGGATCGAACCTTGTGATTGTCGCTGGCGGAACTATCAGCGTTCCGGCAGCGTCGATTGGCAGCGCGGCACTTCTGTACGGCACTCCCTACACAACGCAGACTGTTGCTGGAGTGTTTACGAACGTGATTGACGCCAAGGGTTTGACGGTAAGTCACAACCCCTGATAACTGATCCACAGTTTTCCACGAAGCGGCTGCGGGTAGAAACCTCAGCCGCTTTTGTTCAAACAAAAACAACCAAAACAAACCCAAAGGGTGACAACATGAGCGACGAAAAGGCGCAGACTCCGACCCCGGCCGTAACCGAATCAGCATCAGACTCCATCTACTTCGCGCCGGACGGAAGCGGGTGGGATAGCGCGGCAGATGCGCAGGCGGAATTCCGGCAACGTCAACTGGATCCCGGAAAGTGGGCCGTCACGCGGTCTCCCAGGGGAGACGGGTACTGCATCATGACGTTCCGCAATATCGTCGAGATGAAGCGGAAGATGGACGACGCCGCGAAGAACCAGGCCGCGGCCACCAAGACACCGATGAAGTTCCACCACGTCCGCATTGGCACCAGCGCGGACGTTGACAAAAAGGACATGCTGACGCTTCCGATTGGACTGAACGGAATGTTTACCTCGCTGATGCTAAATTCGAGGTGCATCCTGTCTGAAGCGCAGATCGAGGTTTTGGAGAACGCCAGGACCGAGAACTGGGTTCCACTTCCTGACGGCGGACCCGATGGCAAGACATTCGTAAAGCGCGGGCTCAAGGACAGGGTGAATTACAGCATACTCGAACCGGCCACGCAGAAGGAATGGCAGGACTATCAGGCCAAGAACAAGACACGGTTCGACGCGTACGTCGCTGAACAGGCGAACAAAGACCGTGTGAATGATCCCGTGTAGGAGAATTCGCCATGGCATCGTCATACAGCGACCTTCTGATTCAAACCGTGGCTGATATAGGCGATGTCAACCCGAACTACGTGGAGATCGTATTTCGGCGATGCATGGCGAGCTTCATGGAAAAGAGCCAGGTGTGGCGCACTCGGGCATATTTCGATATGTCCGGCGCCACACCTTCTCCTGAAGACCGCGCAACGGCGGTTGCGGCGTACGCCGTGGCTCTGGCGGCAGCCCAAGCCGCTCCGAACAACCTTACCCTAGCTCAAGCTGCTCAGGATGCCCGTACGGCCGCCGAGGCGCCACCCTTGTTCACTCTTGCCAGACCGCTTAAAACAGCCGTCGTGGTCAGTCCTCCCTCACCGGCTGTCTATTATACGGCCATCGCCACTGGAATGCGGGTCTCGTACGAGAAAAGGAACGTCCAGCCGTACTGGAGGATTAACCCGGCATCGGCCTTCGGTGGCAACCAGACACTTGAAATGCTTTCTCCGGTGTCGAACTATACGACCGGCCAGATTGAAACGCGGTTGTTCTGGACGCCAACATTTGACTCAGACGTGAGCCTGTGTTGCCCATCCTGGGTGTTCGAGCGGTACGGCGGAATCATCTCGAACTGGACGGTTGGCGATATCTGGATGAAGCGCCGGGGCAACCGGGCCGATCAGCAGATGGGGATGAAGATGTCAAATGATGCCATGGTTGACGCCCAAAGGGTCAGAGCCAGGGCAAACGCTGAAGATCCAGTTCCGTTCGACATATAGGAGCATGCCATGAGAAAGTTGCTACTTTTTGCCGCGATGGCCATAGCAGGGGTTTCCTTTGCCAGCAACGTATGGAAGATCGACGTTGAGGCAAATTCTGACACGATCCCGAATTTTAGCCGGGAGTTCTCCAGGGGCGAATCATGGGAAATCTCTCCGTTGATTACGGATGATGGTGTTCCTCGCGTGTGGAACACGAATGTCGTGTTCAGGTTTTTCTGGCAGAAGCCGAACATGCTGACAAATTGGTGGGCAAGTACGAACGTAATTTTCCCGGTTTATCGCGCTGCTTCCATTGACTCGACTTCTCCTGTGATTACGAAGTACATAACGAATACCACATGGATAACGTATCCAACAACGAATAGTTCTGGAACGACAAATACATTATCGTACACGAACACATTCACCACATACATTGCTTCTCACACAACGTCAAATGTTGTTGATACCGGGCGAGTTTCTGCCGTTTGGTGCAACGAAATGGATGCCGGGGCAAACTCGTACAACTGGTTCATTGCCGGGTACGAAGGATCAACAATCAGTCTGCGTGTAAACGGGACGATCATCATTAGAGGTAGTCCAGGCGTCGGTGGTTCATTCATAGGAAACCCACTTACATGGCCGTGGGCGACTACCAATTTTGTGACAAACCTGTTCAACCAAGTGTCTGCCTATTCATTACGGGTTGTCACTAATGGTGCTCCGGCAGGATATTTCTTCCTTCAAACGCCAGTACCATAAGGAACACAACATGAACAAGATTTCTGTTTATCTGTGCGCGATGCTTCTCGCGGTGTCTCCCGCGCTGGCAGGATGGATTACCGTCAGCAACCTCGAAATCAGGGCAAGCAACGCAGATGTCGCAACCTGGGCTACGGCGGCAGGGTCGGCAACAGACGCCACTGCGCGGGCGTCGGCGGCGGTTGCTGCGACAAACTACGTTGCACCGCTGGCGGCGACAAGCCAGTCGGATCGGCTGTACGCTGACATCGCTGCGGCACAGGCGGCTGGTGCCAGCGGGGAGGTGGCTCGCAT
>SESE01000225.1_pt1 | contig 24974 bp, 18 predicted proteins | sample 3171371 | NCBI WGS metagenome assembly SESE01 (sample SAMN06051881, study PRJNA518727) | freshwater metagenome | biome: subpolar coniferous forest; feature: holomictic lake; material: water; isolation source: holomictic Lake 442, 13 m depth | place: Canada: near Kenora, Ontario | collected... | reverse complement strand
GGCAAAAACACCCATCACATTGGTTTCTGTCGATGATTTTTTGGTTTTAATATAGCCGTAGTCATCAAGATCGAGCTGGTCTTTGAACAACCCTGTATTGGGTGTATGGCCTATAGCCAAAAAAACACCATCGCAGGCATGTTCTGAAAATTCTCCAGTCAAGACATTTTTCAGTCTGATTCCGGTCACTTTTTCACCGTCACCAAGAATTTCGTCAACCACCTCATTGAGCATCATGCTGATTTTAGGATTTTTTCTGGTTCGAAGACTCATGATTTTCGATGAACGGAACTCTGCGCGGCGATGCACAAGAGTAACATGAGATGCGAACTTGGTCAGATAAAGAGCCTCCTCCATTGCGGTATCGCCTCCCCCAACAACAAAGACATTGCAGTCACGGAAGAAAAAACCGTCGCAGGTTGCGCAGGCAGAAACTCCTTTACCACGGTAAAGCTCTTCCGACTCTATGCCAAGCCATTTGGCATTTGCTCCAGTTGCGACAATGAGTGCATGGGTCAATAATTCTTGACCATCCTCAAGCGCCAAACAAAATGGACTTCTCGAAAGATCAACCTCGGTAACGCTCCCGCTGATAAACTCTGCATCAAACTTGCCAGCCTGATCGCGCATTTTTCCCATCAGCTCCGGACCATTAATACCTTCAGGAAAACCGGGAAAATTCTCAATATCTGTTGTAATCATGAGCTGACCACCTGGCTGAAAGCCCTCAATAACAAGAGGTTTGAGATTTGCCCTTCCAGTGTAAATAGCGGCTGTATAACCAGCAGGGCCTGTGCCCATGATAATAAGATCGTGTACGCTGCACTCCATGATTTTTTTCAGGATGGGAATTAAATAATTGAAAACCTGTTATCTCATCGTCAGCAGCGGGATAACAGGTTTCGTAGCTCTGCTCTGTCAGCCAAGATACGCATCAAGTTTCTCTGCGATCTTGTTCTTCGGCAGGGCCCCCAGCATCTGGTCAACAACCTCTCCGTTTTTGAAAATGAGCAGCGAAGGAATACTTCTGATGCCATACTTGGCAGCAGTATTCGGGTTGTCATCAACATTAACTTTCGCAATAACAGCTTTTCCATCATAGTCGCTGGCAAGCTGATCGATAACGGGGGCTAGCGCCAAACAGGGCCCACACCAGGCTGCCCAGAAATCAACCAATGCAACTTTACCTGAATCAAGAATCTCTGCCTGAAAATTCGTGTCAGTTGCCACAAAATATTTTCCACTCATTGTTGTATCTATATACCAGTTTAAATTAATGATATTCTGAAGGTCACCTTTACAATCAGTTAGTAACAAAAGTAACAAAAAATTTATAATTAACACGGACTACCCGGAAATCCGCACATTGGCGGGGCCAAGAATTTCCTCAAGCTTTTCAATGGTACTTTCTGCGGCATCAACAGGAGTACTGCGGGCAAAGATAGTAATTGTTTCAATATTTCCCCCCGACTGGGCTTTTACCTCGAATTCTACCGGTGTACCACCTTTGTATGATTCAAATATTTTTTTGACCCGGCCAAGTTTTTCCATCTGCACCTGATCATCCGCATCAACTTTAAGAATAATTTTTTTGACAAGGTTATTTCTTACCTTTTTTATCGGCACAACATCTCTTACAAGCAGTTTGAGCATTCCGCCACTCACCTCACCTTCGGCAACAAGCATCAGCACCTCTTCAGGCTTTATAAGATGGCCATACTGCTCGTAGAGACTGGAAAACACTGTAAAATCAGCCTTGCCCGTAAAGTCCTCAATACAGCCAAAAAGCATCTGCTTTCCTTTCCTGTCCTGGTAGGGCTTTACCGATACAATAACACCAATAACTTTGTACTGCTTTGCCGCAACAACCTCTTTCGCCTGAAGCTGAAGCGTTGCAAAAGCCTCCCAGTCACGACGATAGGGGGAAAGCGGATGATGACTCAGGTAAAAACCGACCAGTTTCTTTTCATGGAGGAGCTTTTCAGCTTCAGGCATCATCTCGGCATTCTCCATATCGGGATAGTGCTCTTCTTCAAGAAGGGCACCTTCTTCGGCAGAAAAAAAGCCACACTGGCCAAGCGTCACTGAACGATTCTGCATCTGCCCGAATTTGATCGCCTTTTCGATATTGGCGATCAGTCTGGCACGATGCCGGTCAAGTTCGTCAAACGCACCCGAAAGAATCAGGCACTCCAGCGCCTTGCGGTTCACGACTCTCAGATCAACCGATGCGGCCAAATCAAACAGGTTGACAAAGTCACGCTTTCTGCGGAGCCTTGAAGTCACGACCGCTTTTGCCGCACCACCAACCTGCTTGATGGCGCTTAGCCCTACCCGAATATATGACCGCCCCTGTGCATCATCTTCAACAGAAAAAAGAGCATCACTCTTGTTGATCGAAGGCGGTAGAGTCGATATGCCGAAACTTTTCGCCTCATCAGTCAAATGCTTCATCCGTTCAATATCGCCTATTTCACTATTCAGTACCGCTGTAACAAACTCAATGGTATAATGAGCTTTGAGGTAGCCCGTCCAGTAGGCAAGAACACCATAAGCCGCCGAATGGCTTTTATTGAACCCGTAACCGGCAAACTCGGCCATAAGTTCAAAAACCCTTGTGGCAAGGGTGTCATGCACCCCCTGCTTGATGCCGCCCTGAACAAAATCAGCCTTGTATTTCTCCATAATTTCAGGCTTCTTCTTTCCCATAGCCTTGCGCAGATTATCTGCCTTGGCAAGCGAGAAGCCGCCCATCACCTGGGAAATCTGCATGACCTGCTCCTGATAGACAATAACGCCATAGGTCTCTTTTAAAATCTCCTCAAGCATGGGGTGCATATAGTCAATAGCCTCCCTGCCATGCTTGCGATCAACAAAAAGATCCACGGCATTGCGCCGTTCATCAATCCTCGCATTGAGCGCCCCTGGACGGTAGAGGGCACTCATGGCAATAATATCACCAATCTGGGTTGGCTGCAAGCGCGTCATATAGCTCTGCATACCAGACGACTCAAACTGGAAAATCCCGGCCATCTTGCCTTCCTGAAAAATTTTGAAGGTCTTGCGGTCGTTCATGGGGACTTTTTCAAGCTCAATATCAAGGTCGTGCCGTCGCTTGATCATCTTGAGTGTTTCGTCAATGACTGCAAGGGTTTCAAGACCGAGATAATCAATCTTGAGCAGTCCGGAAGTTTCAATCCAGTTCTTGTCAAACTGTGTAACCACCTGCTTTTCATCGTGACCGTCAGACGCTTTTCCTCTTGCATGTTCAGGTTCATCAAGATCAAACTCGTCGGCAAATTTTCGTACCTCAGTCTCAATCTTGTTGGAGACATAGAGCGGAACCTGCTCTTCAAGCGGACCATCGGTAATAACCACAGCGCCAGCATGCATTGAAACATTCCGGGCCCGACCTTCAAGAGCACGAGCGGACTCCATAAGCTCCCGAAGTTCTGGAGCGCTTTCGGCAAATTGCTTCAGCTCTCTTGATTCATTCAATGCTTTTTCAAGAGTTATACCTGGTTTGACTGGAACAAGTTTGGCAAGTTTGTCAACCAGCGACAGCGGAACTTCAAGCACTCTTCCTGCATCACGAATTGCAGCCTTGGCACCAAACGTACCGATAGCAATCACTTTTGCAACGCTCTCCGTACCATATTTTTCGACCGTATATTCAAGAACTTTCTGCTTGCCAACAGGAGTAAAGTCAATATCAATATCCGGCATTGAAGAGCGTTCGGGGTTTAAAAACCTCTCAAACAGCAACTTGTATTTCAGAGGATCAATCCTTGTGATTCCGGTAAGATAGGCAACAATACTCCCTGCCGCCGATCCTCGGCCAGGACCAACCGAATAGCCAAGACGCCGGGATGCGGCAATAAGATCGCTGACAATGAGAAAATAGGAGCTGAATCCCATCTTTTCGATCACACCAAGCTCCAGCTCTATTCTCGCCCGCACATCCTCCGCTGTAATTCCATCGGCTTCAGCATCAGCATACTTTTCTTTTGCTCCTTCCCAGGTCAAATGACGGAGATAGGAAAACTCGTCATCAAAACCTTCGGGAAGAGGAAAATGCGGCAGTATAGGTTCTTTGTTGCTAAAACTGTAGGAACATTTTTCAGAAATCAGCAAGGTATTGCTCAGTTCCCGGTGTTCATCGCTGAAAAGAGCGCACATTTCATCAGAAGACTTCAGATAATGGTCGCTTCCGGCAAGTGCCAGCAGATGTTGATTGGAAAGTTTTTCCTTGGTTCGGTTGGCAACCATTGCCCTGTAACAGCCAGCATCCTTCCGTTCGAGATAGTGAACATTATTGGTCGCAACCAGTTCGATGGAAAATTTTTCTGCCAAAGCAATGGTCTGCTCATTAAGCTTGTCATCAAAAGGAGTGTTATGACGCTGCAGTTCAAGATAGAAGTTCTCCCCGAAAATCTCCTGGTAGTAGGCAGCAAAAGTTTCTGCCTCATCGATGGCCCCGGCAAGAAGCGCCCTGCCTATTCTACCTGATGAATATCCGGAAAGAGCTATCAGTCCCTCATGACAGGTTTCAAGCAGATGGCTCTCGATATGCGGCATACCATTGACAAACCCCTCCTTGGCCGCCCTTGAAAGCAAAATACAGAGGTTTCGGTATCCGGCATCATTCTGAACAAGAAGCACCAGTGAAGGAGAGACGGGAATACGACTGTGCTGGTGTGCATCGGCTTCAAGCAGCAGAAGCTCACTGCCGATAACAAGCTTGATGCCTGCATTTTTCGCCTCGCTGAAAAGCTCCGGCATATTAAACATCGCACAATAATCGGTGACAGCGATACTCTTCATGCCAAACTTTACCGCAGCAGCAAAAATCTCATTCGGAAAAATCGGGCTGCTCTGCATCGAATAATGCGTATGAGCATGTAAATGTATAAAATCCATATCGATAAATATTCATCCTTTGAATGGGAATAAAATTTTGGCAAGCCGAAAAAAGTAAACGAAAGGCTTCACGGCGTTCAAGCCTCAAAGTAGTACATTTTTTCGGTTCTTGCGACCGTATCCGTTCTCCTGATTCCGGCTCATCTTTGACCACGATTGAGAGGCAATTGTCGATAATCTTTTCCCTGTTTTATGGCAGTAACGCTTTTTTTTCTTATTATTTGAATCGCCGACCAAGGTGGGCGGGTTCCGCTGGTTTCTACCGATATTCCATACCTGCGGCATTAAAAAAATGCTCTTTGAATCTTAAGCCCCGGAGGGGCGATATGTTGGTAGCAAAAGAAAAGGTCACCCTCCCCCTTTTTCTTTTGGTATTGCAAGCTTGAGCGGCATGTTCAAAAGAAGTTTCTTGGGAACATCCTGCGTTTTTTTCTAGTTAACGATAATGTCATAATAATTTTGGAGCAAAACACCTATAATCAGTGCCCTGTATGCGGGTACCCTCTCTCTCTCAACAGTGCTATATGCCCTCGGTGCGGGAACGACATTTTTGAAGATATATCCTCTCTTGACCAACAATCACAGGAATTGCACCATCAGAATATTGAGGAGAAAAAAGCTGAGTGGTTTACGCGCTGCCTTACTGAAAAGCTCAATTTCAGCACAAACAATCCTATAGCTCCTTCCATAGAAAATGCTCATCATCAAAGTGCTCGACAGGTAGTCAACAACAATGATGAACTTGAGTTTCTTCGCCGCATTTCAAGAGCTGAGCTCCTGCGGGATGGAAGTGTGCGGAAAAAATGGTGGAATACCTTGACCTCTGACTGGAAAGAGGTCATTAAAACTACCCTTAAGATTGTCCGGGAGCCGTCTGACCAGGAATTGCTATGCTTTTTTGAAACAACACACCTGCGTTGTAACAACCGCCGAATCCATAATCTGTTACCCGTTCGGGTACTCGAAAAGCTTCAGCAGCTCCGTTGCGACGGGTCCCCTGTTGAGAATCTTGAGCCACTTCTCCATCTTAAAAAGCTGCAACGCCTTTATGCATTTGACTGCGACTTTTCATCGCTTGAACCCCTGCGCAACCTTACAAGCCTGAAACTTCTCTGGATATCCAGCACACAGGTAAGCTCACTTGAGCCAATCAGTCAGCTTCTTAACCTGGAAGAACTCTATTGTTCTGAAACAAGTATCAAGGACCTTTCCCCCCTGAAAGAGCTCATCAACCTTGAAAAGCTCAGTTGCTATAAAACGGGTATCGCTTCCCTTAAACCCCTCAGTCACCTCGAAAATCTTATTGAGCTTGGCATAGACAACTCCTGCATTGACGATTTAACGCCACTTGCCGGGCTCAAGAGTCTCGAATATCTCCGATGCAATAAAACAGGAATCAAAAGCCTTGAACCGCTTCGAGAACTCTCCGATCTTCGAGAGCTGAGCATAGCAAGCACGCCGCTTGCATCTATCGATGCTCTGGAGGAACTTGCCAACCTCGAAGAACTTGATATATCGAATACCCTCGTTACCACAATCGGCCCGATCATGCACCTGAAGCAACTTGAAAAAATAGAACTTTCGTCTGGCAGGGTTTCTGAAGAAGAACTTGAACGCTTTATTGAGCTCCATCCGCGTTGCGAAGTGGTAGTGAAACTATAAACCAAAACGCAAGGACTTCTTGTGTTGCAACCTCAGGCACGATCCTCGATGACGATTTGTGTTGCCCCTCAATTCAGCTCGCCCGTCCCCGTTCAAGCTCAAGCAACAATTTTTTCAATGCCAGCCCACCACGATACCCGGCAAGAGTACCGTCACTGCCGATAACCCGGTGGCAGGGAATAAACACCGGCAGAGGATTTCGGTGATTTGCCATCCCCACCGCCCTGGCAGCACGAGGATTTCCGAAAGCAACCGCCACATCCCTGTAGCTCACCGTTGTGCCATAAGGAATTTCGGAGAGAATGCGCCATACCGTCAGCATAAATGGTGTCCCGGCAGGAGCCAATGGCAGTGAAAAGGCTTTCAGTCTACCCGCAAGATAACTGTCCAACTGCAAGAATGCCTCATTAAGTCCTTCCGTTTCAACGTGTTCGATCCCCTCCGGGAGCTTGTCCTTTGCAAAAAAAAGGTTGGTTATGCTCCCGTCATGTTCTGCTATTCCGACACTGCCGATGAGTGTATTCTGAACATAGAGCTTCAAATTTTTTCATGTTTTCTGCAATTCCCGTGTTCAGGCAGCATTTGCTTAAACACAATATCCAAAATCGTCGACTCTATCCGATAGTCATCATGGTCTCTCCAACTCCGACGGTATCTCCTTTCGAGACTGTAATGGAGAGAATTCTTCCTGCACAGGGAGCCTTGACAGGGTTTTCCATTTTCATGGCTTCGATGATGGCAACCTCTTCTCCTTCCCGCACCTCGTCACCAACCTTGACGGCGATTGAGAAGACATTGCCTGGCATAACTGCCTGTACGGGTGTCCCGGCTACTACTGATGACTCCGCCGGTATTGCAGGGGCAGCAGAAACGTCAGGCGCAGCGACGGAGGAGGGATTGATGGATGATCCTTCGGCGAAAGAGACGGTATACGGGGCGCCATCAACGAAAAGAGTGAAGTTCCCGGCCATCGAAATGATTTTTGATGCAGAAGGAGCTGGAACTGCCGCTGCTGATGGCAGCTTTGAAAAGAGCTCCTCAAGGCGGTGGTTCACCTCTTTCTGATGGATGTCGTGTTTGTGTGCTTCGTGGTAAGCAGCCACAACCTCGGCTCTTGGTGTTGCCTTTATTTCAACAGCGATGTCGGCCTTGTAGCGAATGCCGGTTGAGCAATCGCCCTGAAGGAAGGCAATACCTTTGGCGCCGCAGGTAGCCGCGATAAAAATGTTTTCGTCAGTCTGCGGAATATGGGCTTTCTGGAGCAACGACTTGTTATAGGCCACGCCAAGTTCAGGATTTCGGTCGTTGATATCATGCACATCTTCGACCGTTGGAGGAAGTCCAAGCTGCTCTGAAGCAAGCCGCACAACCTCCTCGTCTGGAGTGGCTGGAGTTTTACCAAAGTAACCCAGCACCATTTTGCCATAGCCGTCAGTGATTTTTTTCCAGTTCCCCTGAACAGTATTAGCAAATGCCTGCTGGAAATAGAACTGTGAAACCGGGGTAACCGAAGCGCCAAAACCTCCTTTGACAACCACTTCCCGCATGTTATTGATCACTGCGGGAAACAGGTGCAGAGTATTGTTGTCTCGCATCATCTGGGTATTGGCCGTGAGTGCACCACCGGGCATCGGTGAAAAGGAGATCACCGGATTGACAGCGGTCGCTTCGGGGGGCATGTAGTATTTGTACATCTGATCGATAAAGAGCGCCTCAACCTCAAGGTATTTTTCCTGATCGATGTCGAGGGTGTATTCGGTACCCCTTAGCCTTTGCCACATGGTGAGAATATCGACTTCGGCGGTGCCTCCGCTGACTGGAGCCATGGAGAGATCAATAATGTCTGCACCTCCTGTGATGGCTGCATAATTACAGGCGACACCCATCCCTGCGGTATCGTGGGTATGAAACTGGATTTCGGTACCTTCCGGCAGCATCTTTCTTGCACCCTTGATGGTCTCATGAACAACCGCAGGAGTTGTTGTGCCTGAGGCGTCCTTGAAGGCTACACTGTCGAAAGGAATTTCGGCATCAAGAATCTCCTTCAGTTTGTCGAGATAGAACTGCGGTGTATGGCAGTAGGTTTCAGTCAAGCCCGGCGGAAGACCCATCATGGCAACAACAACCTGGTGCTTGAGCCCGGCATTATGGATACATTGCCCGGAATAGGAGAGGTTACGGATATCCATCAGGGCGTCGAAGTTCCTGATGGTGGTGATACCATGCTTTTTGAAGAGACGGGCATGAAGGTCGATAATATCACGGGATTGTGACACAAGCCCTACAACATTGGCGCCTCTTGAAAGTGTCTGGAGGTTGATGTCGGGCCCTACAATTCTTCGGGCAGTATCCATCATCGTAAAGGCATCCTCTTCGCAATAAAAGTAGAGACTCTGAAAGCGGGCTCCTCCTCCTATTTCAAAATTATCGGTACCAGCGTGAACTGCCGCCTCCAGGGCAGGCAGAAAATCTTCAGTTTTTACCCTGGCACCAAAACATGACTGAAATCCGTCCCGGAAAGAGACGTCCATAAACCTTATTTTTTTCATCAGCGTCCTCTTTTCATTAAAATATGGGGCAACAGGCTGGAAAAATGTCAGTGCGTATCGTTAGCGAAAGTGCCAAGTTGACGGAACGATTCCTCTTCTACCAAACTGTGCAGGCTGTTGCCGTGAGCATCCATGGTAACAATAGCCGGGAATGAGCTGACCTCCAGATGCCACATGGCTTCGGGCACACCCATCTCTTCAAGAAAATCGACGCCGGTCACCTTTGTAATGCAGCGGGCATAGTACTGTGCCGCGCCTCCGATGGCATTGAGGTAAACTGCACCATGTTCCTGCAACCCCTTGAGGGTTTTCGGGCCCATGCCGCCTTTGCCGATAATCGCTCTCAAGCCAAGTTTTTTGATAACATCTGACTGGAAAGGCTCTTCACGAATCGATGTGGTGGGACCAGCAGCGGTGACCCGGTAGCTCCCGTCATCGTTTTTCATGATCACCGGTCCGCAATGGAAGAGAACTCCGCCCGTTGTATCAAGACCGGCAGGCAAATCGTGATGCATGATGTAGTGGTGGAACGCGTCACGACCGGTGTGCATAGTGCCATTGACAAGCACAACATCGCCAACCTTCAGGCTGCGTACCTGCTCTTCGGTGACTGGCGCCTGAAGAACCACCTCTTTGCCGGTCAGTGGCATACCTTCACCTTTGGCCATCCGTTTGATCTCGTCAGCGTCCCTGTAATACCAGCGCTCAATTGATCCAGTAGTCGGGTCAAGCAAGACGCCAAGCCTGCGATATGCCCAGCAGTTGTAGGCTACGGAGACAAAAAAACTTGCTGGCACACGGTGTGATTTGCCAATTTTACAGCCAAAGAGGGTGGTTTTTCCGCCGAATCCCATGGGACCGATATCCATGGTATTTGCTTTTTCCAGAATCTCCTGTTCGAGAGCATCGAGTTCGCTGTCGGGATTACGGTCTTCAATGGTGCGGAAGAGCTGCTTTTTGGCCAGATCAAAGCCGCTGGTACGGTCGCCGCCGATGCCAACACCGATAACACCGGGGCTGCATCCCTGGCCCTGCGCCTGGTAGACTGCATGAAGCAGACATTTGCGAACACCGTCAAGGTCGCGAGAAGCGCTTCCAAGACCGGGAATCTCATCAGGCAGTGAGTACTGAATATTCTTGTTTTCACATCCTCCGCCTTTCAGAATCAGCTTCACCTCGATCTCATCCTTTTCCCATGGTTCAAAATGAATAACGGGAAAATGGCTGCCAAGGTTATTACCAGAATTTTTGCCAGTGATGGCATCGACCGCATTGGGACGAAGTTTACCGGTTCGCGATGCTTCCACGACAGCCGCTTCGATCTCCTTTTTCATGAAAAGCTGATCGGCACCACGAGGGGTGTGGATGAAAAAGGTTGGCATACCGGTATCCTGACAAACCGGTGAAACATTGTCAACGGCCATATCAATATTGACCGAGATGGTTGACATGGCAAGACCGGCCTGGGAGGCAGGATCTTCGCGGTCAATAGCAGCAGCAAGTGCACAACGAACATCACTCGGCAGGTTGGCGGATGTTTCGGTAATAAGCGAGAGAATTGATTCCCTGAAATTTTCCATATAAAATGTAGAGACTTATAATTAAAAGGGCTTTTGTGTATTGAAACAGTTATTCAACGGTAATCTTGGCGGCCGCCTGCTCCTTGACCAGCAGTACTGGAATATCAGAACAACGAAATACCTCTTCAGCCACACTGCCCATCATAATCCTCTGCAGCCCAGTTCGACCGTGAGAGCCCATAATAATCAGATCAGCCCCCCAGGAGTGCGCCTGCTCAGCGATAACTTTGGGGGCCTCCCCCTTGAGAACGCGGAAATCCGCATTCAAACCCTTCTTTTTTTCAGCCATAAGTACTCGCGAAAAATTGTCGGGAAGAGCATCACCATCCTCTTCCGGCTGAACCGCAGGAAGTGTGGTTTCTTCCAGAGCGACGACGGGTTTCTCAGGAACGGCTCCGGGAGAGAGGATATGCACAAACCTGACATGAGCGCCAACTTTCCGGGCAAATTCAACGGCATAACGCACAGCATTATCCGACGTAGGGGAGTAATCTGTCGGACAAAGTATCCTTGTAAGATGTATCATAACTGTTAGTTGACTACATGAATGTGACGACGCGGCATTTTTTTGCAACGAAGCCCTAATTTACATTTTTTTTTAAAGGAATCCATTCGACCACACGATTCTTGTCTGCTTCGATTCCCTCCTGTATATTGGCAGGGTAAAACTTTTTTCAGCGTTTTCACTCATAAAGCTATGGAATCCCTGGTTGAAGCATTGAGTCATCCGAAAGCATATCCTCATCCCACTGGAACTATTGAAGTTGTCGAGACACACATTTCCTGGATTTTCCTGACAGAGTCCCTGGCTTACAAAATCAAAAAGCCCCTGAATCTCGGATTTCTGGATTTTTCAACTCTTGAAAAGCGCCATCACTACTGCAACGAGGAGCTTCACCTCAACCGGAGGCTCTGCCCTGAAATCTACCTTTCTGTTGTGCCGGTTATTTGCGATGGAGATACTTTTATTGTTGATGCCGAAGGGCTGATTGTTGACTATGCCGTTAAAATGGTACGATTTGACCGGACAATGGAGCTTGACAGGATGCTTGCTCAAAAACTGCTCACCGGGAAACATATCGATCGTCTTGCCAATATGATCGCCCAATTCCATACTTCACTGCCCTCTGTGCCCGCAGAGAGCGGTTGCGGCCATCCGGATAATCTTGTCAAGCCGATGCTTCACAATTTTATCGCTATGGAGTCGATTGCGTTAACCAAGACAGAAATTGATCAGCTTGAGGAGCTGAAAGCATGGACAATTCAAGAACATCAACGCCTCTACTCTCTTCTTCTCCAGCGAAAGATCGGAGGATTTATCCGCCAGTGCCATGGAGATATGCATACCGGCAATATGGTCTTGTGGCAAAACCGGATTTTTCTCTTTGACTGTATCGAGTTTAATGAGCAGTTCAGCAATATTGATGTTATAAGTGATCTGGCATTTCTCTTCATGGATCTTGACCATGGCGGAGAACCGCGACTGGCCTGGAGACTCCTGAACAACTATCTGATGGAGACTGGCGATTACAACGCTCTCCCCCTGCTGCTCTTTTATAGCCTCTACCGGGCGATGGTACGGGCAAAAGTAACCGCCATTCGCTATGCACAGACCAGCGGCCAGGGTACAGATCAACAGATTCTTGAAGAACACCGCTCATACATACAGCTTGCACAAGGCTACTCCTCCCCCAAAAAACCTCTTCTCATCATGACCCTGGGTGTTTCAGGAAGCGGAAAAACAACGGTTTCAAGTGACATTGCACAGTCGCTGCGGTGTATCCATATCCGGTCGGATATCGAACGGAAAAGGCTTGCCGGACTCAAGCCGCTTGAGCGAAGCAAACAAAGCACATTGCTCTATACGGATGAGATCAGCCGCCAAACTTACCACAGACTGCTTGATGTGGCCAGGCTCTGCATTGAAGCAAGGATATCCGTCATAGTAGATGCGACATTTCTGAAGGCTGACAAGCGGAAACTGTTCGTGGATCTTGCCAAAAGCCTCAGCACTCCCTGCAGGATTCTGCGCTTTTCTGCCCCCGAAAAAGTGCTCATGGAAAGAGTACAGCAACGCTATATGCTGCGTAATGATGCTTCTGAGGCCGACACGACAGTACTTGCTTCACAGCTCGAAAAACAGGATGCTTTGACAGCCGAAGAGCAGGAAATCACTCTTGAAATTAACACAGAGCAACCTGTCGACGCAGCAGCCGTTGCTGCGCTGCTGCTATCGGTAACTGCCTGATGAGAGCTACATCAGAATATTGGGAAAGGCAAAATGGAGAGCATAGCCAGCCGCAAAACTCAGGGCTGCAACGGTAAAACTCAACCCGACCATTTCTAAAAAGCGGCTTTTGAAAGGCAGGTCACGGGCAACGGAAATATAGTAGTTGAAAAATCCGATGATGCATATCGCAATAAAAAATGAGAGCCCAAGACTGATAAAGCGATCTTCAAAAATGAGATAGGGTGCAATGAGCGACAATACGGTAATAATATAGGCTATCCCGGTATACAATGAGGCCACGAAGGGGTTCTTCCCGCCCGGGTCTGATTTTGTTGAAAGATAGCTTGATGCTGCCATGGAAAGCGCTGCGGCAATGCCGGTAATGGAAGCCGTCAATGCGACAACAGTTGTATTATGCAGGGCAAAAGTAAGACCTGCCAGCACCCCCATCAACTCGACAAGTGCATCGTTCAGACCAAGGACAATCGAACCCGTGTATTTCAGACGATCTTCATCAAGCAGCGTCAACAGTGCCTGCTCATGCTCTTCCTCATCCCGGAGGATTCCATTGACCTCCTTGAAGGAACCCGGAATACGACTATAGAGATCATGTGCCCTTTTTTCGCCATTTTCCATCAGCTTGATGCCAAAAGTAAAGCCGAACACAATACTGACCAGCGTGTAAAACCATACTTTGAAACGATTTGGACTGATATCTTTTCTGGTATAATTTTTCCAGACGCTGTAATGACGCATCTCATCCTCAGCAATCTGGGAGAGTATGCGGCGGTTTTTAACACCGCTTACCCTGCCGGAAAGATTTTTATAAATATAATGCTCGGTTATTTCGTTCTTCTGAAAAACCGCAACAACCCTTTCGTCAAACACCTTTCCCTTATTCACAAATTCACTGTTTAAAAGTTTTTAAATCCAGCTTATCTGGAAAGAGTTGCCGCCTCGATCAACTCGTTCATTCTTGATAAAAATGCCGTTGTCGAATCAAGACCTCCCTCAAGAAACAGAGCTCCTTCATAAAGCTGCTTCATTGCCGTTCTGATAAGAGGATTGTTTGCGTCAGCCATGATCATACCGGCAAGATTACGGATAATCGGGTGTGACGTATTGACCTCAAGAATCCTTTTTGCGGCAGGCATAGCGCTCTGCATCATCTTCATCATCTTCTCCATCTGGCTGTCGAGACCATCCTTGCCGATCACCAGCGTTACGGGAGAGTTGACAAGCCGGTGCGACTCAACAACATCCTCAATCCCTTCGCCAAGTGTTTCGCGGAAGAGCTGCAGCACAGGAGCAAGAAGATTCTCTGCAAGCGGTTCTGCCTTCTCCCGCTTCTGGCTGGAAAAATCAATATCCGCTTTTTCAATCGACTTGAGAGACTTCTTGTCAAATTCATGGATAGAGGGAATGACAAAAACATCAACAGGATCGCTGAGCAGCAAAACCTCAATGCCCATATCCTGGAAGTACTCAAGATTGGGATGAGCAAGAAGCTGACTCCGGCTGCTTCCGGAATGATAGTAGATCTCTTTCTGGTCATCGCCCATTCTTTCTGTGTACTCCCTGAGCGTCACATACTCACCCTCTTCCGTCTTTGTACTTTCAAACCGAAGAAGCTCAATAAGCTTGTCGCGATTGGTAAAGTCCGTATTCAGACCAATCTTGATAATGGGGCCAAATGCCTTGTAAAATGTTTTGAACTTTTCAGGCTGCTCCCTGGCAAGTGTTTCAAACCAGCCAAGAATCTTGGTGGTAAGAATCTGGCGAATCTTGGCCATGACCGGACTTGACTGCACCACCTCTCTCGACACATTGAGCGAAAGATCTTCCGTATCGACAACACCTGATATAAAGCGAAGGTATTCAGGCAGAAGGTCACGGCACTCATTCTGGATCAGCACTTTTTTGACATAGAGCTGCGGGCCACGGTTTTCGAGCTCACTCTGCCGGTAAAGCATCTCCGGCGGCGCCTCTTTTGGCAGAAACAGGAGCGCCTTGAAGGTCACCATGCCTTCAACTGAAATCGGCAGAAAATCAAGCGGATCATTATAATCGTTGGCAATGAACTTGTAGAACTCATTGACCTCTTCATCCTTCAGCTCACTCTTTGGACGCTGCCAGAGCGCCGTAATACTGTTGACCTGCTTTTCGCCGAGATAGATTGGGAAGTCAACAAAGTTGGAATATTTTTTGATGATCTGCTCAACACGGTACTCTTCAGCAAACTCTTTATGCTCCTCTTTGAGCTTGAACGAGATTGTTGTGCCACGCTCAGCTCTATCAATTTTTTCAATGGTATAGGTACCCTGACCACTGGATCGCCAGCGGTATCCCTGCGAATCAGGCCGGGCGCTTCTGGTCTCAACCGTGACCTCTTCGGTGACCATAAATACTGAGTAGAAACCTACACCGAACTGCCCGATAAGGTTGCCGTCAAGTTGTTTCTGCTGCTCTTTCAGTGACTGCATAAAGCTGAGTGTCCCCGACTTTGCGACCGTTCCGAGATTTGCAATCAGCTCCTCTTCCGTCATGCCGACACCACTGTCTTGAATGACAAAGGTCATCTCTTTGGAATCAATGCTTATTCTGATGGCAAGCTCAGCCTCCTTGTCAAGAATGTCCTGATCAGTCAGTGCATTGAAACGCACTTTGCTTAACGCATCGGAAGCATTTGAAATCAGCTCCCTGAGATAGATTTCGGGATGGGTATAAAGTGAATGAACAATAAGATCCAGAAGCTGCTTCATTTCAGCCTTGTATTCAAACTCCTGGACAGGCACTGTACCGTTATTACTGTTGTTGCTCATAATGAGATGCTTTATTTAAAAGAGTTCCACATCAAATCTGTATTGATGAATTCAATGATTTATCGTTTTTAAGCAGAGAGAAAGTCACAAGGTCAGGAGCGCCGTAATTTTTTGCGTGCTGCTGCTTCTCCGTCATAGACACGCTTGACTCCATCACCAAGAGCTTTTTCAATATCGCGGATGTTAGAAACAAGCCGTGCCATCCCTGAAAGTTCAACCGAGGCTGCCTGGTCAGATCCCCATAGAGCTCGATCAAGGGTGACATGACGTTCAATGAAGGTCGCACCAAGCGCCACAGCAGCCCACGTAGTGGAAAGCCCTACTTCATGGCCGGAATAGCCGATCGGGACGGCAGGATAAAGAGCTTTAAGCGTTGTAATCATCCGAAGGTTCAGCTCATCGATCGGAGAGGGATAGGTTGAATTGGTATGGGCAATGAGAAGTTTTTCAGTTCCCAACTCTGCGACCGTTTTTTCGACCTCTTCCATGGTGGACATACCGGTAGAGATAATAAGCGGCCTTCCTGTTGCTGCGGTTTTCTTAAGCAGCGCAAGATCGGTCAGTGATGCCGAAGCTGCCTTGTAACAGGGCGGCTCAAACTGTTCCATAAAATCAACTGAGTCCTCATCCCAGCAGGATGCAAACCATAAAATACCGTGCTCTTTGCTAAACCGGTCTATTTCCTGGTACTCGTCCCGCCCAAACTCAACCTTGTAGCGGTAATCGATGTACTTCATGCGGCCCCATGGAGTATCACGCTCAATATCGCGCTGATCCTTCGGCACGCAGAGCTCCGGAGTGCGCTTCTGAAACTTGACAGCATCACAGCCCGCAAGAGCAGCGCCCTCAATAAGTTTTTTGGCAACATCCATCGACCCATTATGATTGATGCCGATTTCAGCAATAACAAATACGGGATGCCCATCCCCTACGATCCTCTTCCCTATGGTAATTTCCGCCATTACATTACTCTGGATAAAACGAACCATCCATCACTTTTTATAGAAAATGTCCGGAATCGATGTTAATAAAACAAAATACAGACTCAAGAATTTCTCAGGGCAAGGAGCCACTCGGCAAAATCCCTGAATGCACCGTACCCTCCATCGGCTTGAGCCCGATAGTGAATGAATGGCTCAACAAAAAAGGTTGCATCACGGGGAGATGCTGTCAAACCCTCCCTGGCTATCTCCTCCATAATTTCGACGTCATTGACATCATCCCCGATATAGGCCAGTTCATAGCGGTGAAGTCCGGTTTCAGCCAGCACCGTTTCCAGCATGGAAAACTTGTCCTTGACACCAAGATAAAGCCTCCTCATGCCAAGCTTTTCAGCACGCTTCTTCAGGCTTGGCGAAACCTCACCGGTCATGATGCTGGTTTCAATACCACTGTTTCTCAGCCGTTCTACACCCATGCCATCCCTTATGGAGTAACGCTTCATCTCCTCTCCCCTCTCCGAATAATAAACACCGTTATCCGTGAAAACACCGTCATTATCGGAAATAACAAGTTTTATCTTTTCAGCTCTTTGCGTGAGCTCATCAAGCGTTAATGACAGCATAAGAGAAGTAGAGCGTTTCTGCACGACACAATAGTTTTTAGCAGGCCAATATATGACTTTTATCACAAATTCATTACATGCTCAATATCCAAATAACCTCCCCAACTATTTACGTCTCCCGGTTTTCACTCTTTATGTTTATCTTACAAGATCAAGTCCTCTTCCCGCTATTTGATATGACTATGCCCATGCGATCATATTTTGATTTCGACAAACACAACACCGGTTACCGACAGGAAACAGTTGCAGGCATAACCACCTTTTTCACGCTCTCCTATATCATTATAGTCAATCCTGCCATTCTTGCTGCAGCAGGTATCCCGAAAGGCGCATCGATGACGGCGACCATTCTCACCTCCATATTTGGAACCCTTCTTATGGGCGTGTATGCCAAACGCCCCTTTGCTGTGGCACCGTACATGGGTGAAAATGCTTTTGTTGCCTACACTGTGGTGCAGACGCTCGGTTACTCGTGGCAAACGGCAATGGCCGCCATCTTTATCAGCGGCATTCTTTTCACCCTGATCACCATCGGCGGGCTGCGTCAATGGCTGGCCGAAGCTATTCCCTCTTCGCTCAAACACAGCTTTTCGGTGGGAATCGGCCTTTTTCTTGCTTTTCTTGGGTTGAACGACATGGGCATCGTTACGCTCGGTGTTCCAGGTGCGCCGGTACAACTGGCCAATATCGCCAAACTCCCGGTACTGCTGAGCCTCGGAGGTCTTCTTCTCACCGCAGTTCTGCTGATCAGAAGAATAACAGGGGCGCTGCTGGTCGGCATGGCAGTCACCACAGCCGCATTTCTCCTTACCCGCCTTGTTCCTCTCCCCTCCGGAGTATTCAGTATGCCCCCCTCCATTGAGCCGATCTTCATGAAAATCAACATGCAGGGAGCATTGACCTGGGGATTTGTCGGTGTGATCATCAGCGTGCTGGTGATGGATTTTGTCGATACCATGGGTACCCTTTTCGGATTGTCCTCAAGAGCCAACCTGCTCGATGAAAACAATAACCTGCCTGATATTGAGAAACCGATGCTGGTTGATGCTCTCTCAACCATCGCCGCCTCTCTTTTTGGAACAACTACGGCTGGTGTCTATATCGAGTCGGCTGCCGGTATCGAACAGGGGGGAAAAACGGGATTTACCGCGATTGTCGTTGCCGCTCTTTTTGCGCTTGCCCTTTTCTTCTCACCCCTGCTTACCATTGTGCCTCCCTTCGCCTACGGCCCTCCAATGGTGGTTGTCGGCATGTTCATGATACAATCGGTAACGAAAATGGATTTCAGTGATTACAGTGAACTCCTGCCAGCCTTTCTGACGATTGTTCTCATGATCTTCACCTTCAATATCGGTGTCGGAATCACCGCAGGATTTATCACCTGGGTTCTTCTGAAACTCTTTACCGGCAAAGTCAGTGAGGTGCGCACAGGTATGTGGATCCTTGCCCTGCTTTCGCTCTCCTTCTATCTTTTCTATCCTTACCATTAAACCGGACGGAACAATGCTGAACGCTAAACTGCGAATAGCTCAAATCGATTGTACGCTGGCCAACTTCGACGAGAATCTTGCACTGCACTGCACCCTTGCCGAAGAGGCAATCCGGGATGGAGCCGATGCCATCGCCTTCCCCGAGCTCTCTCTGACAGGCTACAATGTGCAGGATGCCGCACAGGATATTGCCATGCACATTGAGGATACCCGGCTTGCCCCCTTGCGTGAACTCAGCCGGAAGATCAGCATTATTTGCGGAGGCATTGAGCTGAGCGACGACTACGGCGTCTATAATTCAGCATTCATGTTTGAGGAGGGAGTCGGGCAAAGTATCCACCGCAAAATCTACCTGCCAACCTACGGCATGTTTGAAGAGCTTCGCTACTTCTCTGCCGGTCAGCAGATCAAGGCCGTCACCTCAAAACGGCTCGGCAGAATCGGTGTGGCCATCTGTGAGGATTTCTGGCACGTTTCCGTTCCCTACCTGCTTGCCCACCAGGGGGCAAAACTGCTCTTTGTGCTGATGTCGAGCCCCCTGCGCATGTCGCCCGGCAGCGGCAATCCGGCCATTGTAACCCAGTGGCAGACTATTGCATCAACCTACTCGTTTCTCTTCAGCAGCTATGTCGCCTGCGTTAACCGCGTTGGAAATGAGGACAGCTTCACCTACTGGGGCAACTCATCAGTGACCGGACCGGAGGGCACCGTGCTCTGCGCAGCTCCCCTGTTCAAGCCGCATGTCATGGATGCAACACTCGACGTGACCGAGGTCAAACGCGCCCGCCTGCATTCGTCTCATTTTCTTGATGAAGATCTCCGCCTTATCAGCGCTGAGCTGAACGAGATTATTGCAAAGGGACGTTGAGTGTGAGTGTGAGCGATCACTGCTCCATAGAAAACCCGGGAGGTGTCAGGCTCATCCGATACGCTTCTGGCAGGCACTTCATGGCGGCGAGCGCCTCATCCTCCCTTTCGAAGAGGCCGAAGACTGCTGAGCCGCTTCCCGACAGCGATGCAAACACACTTCCCGCTTCGAGCAAGGTACTCTTGGCACGGCGAACTGCGGGAAAGTGATCGAACACTGCAGGCTCAAAATCATTTTCAAAGGCTGGAAATCCCTCTTTTTTACCGAAACGGCAGAGTTCTGACGCAAGCGTTTTCAGGTCAGGAAGCTCACGATCAAAACGCCGATAGAAATTCCTGTAGGCCCAGACCGTTGCGATGTGCTCTTCGGGAAAGACTGTAACTATGTAATAAGGAAGGGTAAGGCCAAGATCTTCAAGTTCATCGCCAATACCTTCTGCGTATGCAAGCCCTTTCATAGCGAGAAAGTACGGCACATCGGCCCCGAGTTTCACCGCCATGGCATGCAGTTCGGCAGGAGAAGCGTTGACCTGCCAGAGATCGTTGAGCACTCTGAGCACGGTTGCCGCATCGCTGCTTCCGCCACCAAGCCCGGCACCAAAAGGCACCTCTTTGAGAAGCGTCATGGCGATACCCCTCTGCAGACCGGCAAACTGCTGAAGAGATTTGGCCGCCTTGATACAAAGGTTGTTGTCGTCAACCGGAAGATCAATATTGGAGCAACTCATCGAAATCAGCTCCGAATCGCTAAATTCGATGGTATCATACCAGTTGATTGGTGCAAAGATAGTCTCAAGTGTATGATACCCGTCAGGGCGTTTCCCGGTTATCAACAGTCCGAGATTAATTTTTGCAAAAGCTTTGACTGTGAGAAGATGCATGGAAAGCAATTGATTTTATATGAAAAAATTTGGCATATTCATGAACTGGCCGCATATCCAAAAACAGTGAACTACAAGTAAACAATACGAGCCAATGCTTTCTGACAAGATGATATTGCTCATCCGCAAAATTGCTGCGCCGCTCTCTGTTGCGCTCTCTGTTGCGTTCTTCTGCCCACCCGTACTGCACTCCGCCGGTGAGCAATCATACGCCCGGGAGATCCTGCGTTATGCGGCAGAAGATAAGGTTTATTTGCTAGAAAATCTCAGGCAAAAAGTTGCACTCCCCTCTGAAAAGCTGGTGCTTGAAGCCCTTCTTTCTGAGGATGGACCACAAGCGGTTTCTCTCTATCAAAAACAGTTGGCACTCTATCCTGATCCTGCTCTTGATCAAATCAGCAGATCACGAATAGCCGCCTACAGTCTCGCAATGGAAAACCAGGCACCTGTTCCACCTTTGGCTGCTAAACAAGACACCACGAAGCATCTGCCCGCTTCCCGCATAAAAAAAAGCGAAAAGAAGGTGAGCATTCCCGAGAAGACGACACCTGTACAACCAAGGGTAAAGGTCACAAAACAGGAGACAAACAGTGCCGGACAAAAGAGTTTTACTGTGCGGTTCGGGAGTTTCAAAAGCAGGGGAAATGCTGAAGCACTTGCAAAAAAAATATCCAGTTACGCAGCGACAGAAACTATCCAGCAGGGAGAGTTATACCGGGTACAACTGAAAAACAACTATGATTCAAAACAGGAGGCCGAAGCTGCTGCAAAAAAATTGCCGTTTGCAGCACTTGTTATTCAGACCATATAAACACACCGTGCATTGAATCGAAAGCAGAACCCGCTGATGAAACAAGAGCCCACAATTGTTGGACAATCAGTCCTGATCTCCCAGCTCAAGCAACTTGCTCTCCAGGTTGCTGAAACAGATATTACCGTGCTGATCATTGGAGAAACAGGATCCGGCAAAGAGGTTCTGGCACGATTTATTCACGCAAACAGCATGCGTGCTGATAAAAGCTTCATTCCCGTCAACTGCGGCGCCATTCCTGTCGGCATTCTGGAATCGGAACTTTTCGGCCATGAAAAAGGGGCCTTTACCGGAGCAGTACAAAGCAGAAAAGGGTACTTTGAAAGCGCCGACAGAGGAACAATTTTTCTTGATGAGATTGGTGAAATGCCTCTTGAAACTCAGGTAAAGTTTTTGCGGGTTATTGAGACTGGAGAATTTCAAAGGGTTGGCTCATCGGAGACCATCTATTCTGACGCACGCATTGTTGCCGCCACAAACAAAAATATGTATCAGGCTGTAGCCGAAAAAAACTTTCGGGAAGACCTCTTCTACCGTCTGCGCAGTGTTGAACTCCAGATCCCGCCGCTCCGGGAAAGAGGACGGGACATCCTCCTGCTTGCCGAAAATTTTGTGCATGAGTTTGAACAAAAACACAAAATCGTCTTTGAAGGCTTCAGCCCGGATGCAGCAGAAATGCTGATGCGCTATCCCTGGCCAGGCAATGTCAGAGAGCTGAGAAATCTTATAGAATCGCTGCTTGTGCTTGAAAAAGGCAAATACATCACCCCGGAACTCCTCGAAAAACATCTGGTACAGAGAAACAGGTATAAAAGTCTGGTGCATGACCCGGCACGTTCAGAAAAAAACGAACTCCAGATCATCTTCAGCAATATTATACAGCTTCGCCAGGAGGTCAGTGATATCCGTCAGCTCCTGCAGCATCTTGTTCAAACCAAACCGCTCGCCCCGCTGCTTCTGCCCGATGTTCCCGCAACCATTTGGCAGAACAGCAACGCCCTGATACCAACTTCCATGGAAAATGGCCATGAAAAGGAGCCTGAGCCATTGCGCTCTCTGGACGACATAGAAAAAAAGTCGATCTCCGAAGCACTTGAAACATGCCACGGAAACAAACGGAAAACCGCTCTTGTACTCGGTATTACCGAACGAACCCTCTACAGAAAAATCAAGGCTTACGGTCTGTCGTAGTCACCCTTCTCTGAGTTTTTATAAAAGCGACAAGAAACAGCAGCACTGATATGCCTGTTGCAACTTTCGGTAATAGATCGGGATAGCGTGTATAAAAAGTCAGGCCGCTCTCAAGCGGGACCTCTGCAGTCAAAGTCTGCTTCTCCCACCAGGGAATTTCCGCAATCGTACGTCCGTATTTATCAAGAACAACTGTAAGCCCTGTATTGGCACACCGCGCCATCGCCCGACGGTTCTCAATACACCGCATCCTGCCAATGGCAAGATGCTGATAAGGGCCATAAGAAGTTGCATACCAGCCATCGTTGGTCACGAGGGTTAGAAGCCTTGCCCCTTTACGAACAAACTCAGCAACATGACCAGGGAAAATCGATTCATAACATATAAAATTGGCGATAACGACCTCCCCATACTTTTCCGTAAGAAGCTTCATGACAGATGCGTCATGCCCCCGGCCCCAACCACTGATACCCGAAAGTGAAAAGGTTGCAGAACCAAGCCATGGAAAATAATCGATATAAGGCACCCTCTCCGCAAATGGTACAAGATGCATCTTGCGGTAAATCTGGGGCACCCCATTGCCTGGTTCAAGCAGCATTGATGCATTATAGGCTTCATAAGGGTGGTTGCGCACAATCATGACATCGACAAAACCGGTCAACAGGGCTGTATGCCACTGCCTCAGCGATACCCGCAGAGATTGGAGATCAGCGGCATAGTTTGTATCGAAAATAGAGAATGGAATGGCTGTTTCCGGCCATATCACCAGATCAGGCCGGTTTTCACGAACAGCATTGCCGGTCATCCAGTAATATCGATCCATAATGTCGCCACTGTTCTGCCGTACCCATTTGCCATGGGGATCAATATTCGGCTGAACAAGCGTAACACTGAGCTGAGCCGCAGTCCCAATATCGACTTCATCACGAGACCAAAGCGCTAAAGAGTAGAGCAATGGAGCCAGAATCATGAGTACCATGGGAGCAACAAAACGAAACACCTCTTTTTTACTGCTGCTCAACGCCATAACGGCAAGCACATTAAACCAAAGCAGCCAGAAACTGACACCCCATACACCGGTTACATCGGCATACTGAATCATAAGGTTCAAATTTGCCTGCGAATTACCGAGAGTAAGCCATCCAAGCGAAAGATCCTGCTGCATATAGGCCCACTCCCAGGCAACCCATAGAAAAGGGAGTGATAACAGTGCAAAACGGTACCCGGCCATTTTTTTAACCGCATAAAAAGCAAGGAGGGGTACCGTCAAAAAAAAAGCCTGGGCAAGAATAGTGAGAACACCCCCCGGGAGAGTAGCAAGACTTACCCACCAGAGGCTGATCAAACAAAACAGGAGCATAGAGAGATAAACTCGACGAAACAACTCCCCTGGTTTCTCAACGGTACGAAGAGAAAGGAGTAGCGGTACAAGAGCAATCCATGCGAGTAGTTCAAGACGAATAAACGGATAAGAAGGGAACGACAGACCAAGAAGGAGACCACTCAAAACCGAAGCCGCATAACGGGAATAACTCAATTGGTAGATTGAACGGAATAATGAGGTCATAGGAGGATCAAAAAGTTATCAGCGGCAAAAAAAACTAAAAAAATGGCCATTTCACACGAAAGCACCGAAAGAAATGACATTTCAGGCAAAGAGATGATCGTGCAAAAGATATTTTACTTTAATTATTGATTTTTATTCTTTAAATTTGTTACAATCTGTTACTTAACAGGAATAGTCTCCATGAATTTTTTCCTGATAATTTTTTCCTGATAATATCCAATTTCAACGCCATTAGAAAAAGGAGAACTCATTATGGCTCTTTTCGGCACTAAAGACACCACTACCGCTCACTCTGATTATGAGATCGTACTCGAAGGTGGTTCGAGCTCGTGGGGCAAAGTAAAATGCAGGGCCAAGGTTAACGTGCCTCCCGCACTGCCTTTGCTACCGGCAGACTGTAACATCAAGATCAATGTGAAGCCTCTCGATCCGGCAAAAGGTTTCGTCAGATTTTCGGCTGTTATTGAGTCAATTGTAGACAGTACAAAAAGCAAGTTGGTTGTAGAGGCTGATATTGCCAATGAAACCAAAGAAAGAAGAATCTGCGTCGGTGAAGGCTCCGTTTCTGTCGGCGACTTCTCTCACTCATTCTCTTTTGAAGGCTCCGTTGTCAACCTCTTCTACTACCGCTCAGACGCAGTCAAAAGAAATGTCCCGAACCCTATCTACATGCAGGGGCGTCAGTTCCATGACATCATCATGAAGGTTCCACTTGACAATAATGATGTTATTGACACTTGGGAAGGAACCCTGAGTGCCTTGCAGTCAACAGGCGCTTTCAACGACTGGATTCGTGAATTCTGGTTTATCGGCCCTGCCTTTACCGCACTGAACGAAGGT
>SESE01000223.1_pt1 | contig 25118 bp, 18 predicted proteins | sample 3171371 | NCBI WGS metagenome assembly SESE01 (sample SAMN06051881, study PRJNA518727) | freshwater metagenome | biome: subpolar coniferous forest; feature: holomictic lake; material: water; isolation source: holomictic Lake 442, 13 m depth | place: Canada: near Kenora, Ontario | collected... | reverse complement strand
GAACTCGAGCACCTCACCGCATCGCTCGCAGACCTTGTAGAGAGCAGATCTCCCGTCAAGCTTGGCCATGGTAATGAGAAGTTTGTGCCCCGGCTGCAGCCCGGCGCCAATCAGCGCGACAAGGCTGTCGACCAGAGGCTGCATGTCCGCCGACCTTGCCTTTGACCCCACCGAAAAGAAGTCGGCATCCCTCAACCAGACAACCTTTCCTCCCCCCATGAAGGCCATGGTCTGGAGCGCTTCCATGCATTTCCTCAGGCAGCGCATGGACTCGTCCGCGTTGACGGTGCGGCCTTCAATGATCTCAAGGCCAAGAGCCTGCTGGTCGGCCGGCACCAGGGCATCGACAATTTCCCTGGCCCGCGCACTTGCCTGGTACTCGTCATCGCCGCCGATGAGGTATACGTTGCCATGCGGAGCGGCGTTTGTCGCCTTGCCCCTGGACTCCCCACCTGCTACTGTTTTACCGCTCATGTCTGGAATATACACGAAGCTGTCTGCTGCAATCAAGACCGCCGGACCGGACCCGATACCATGAAGATCCTAATAACAAACACCCAGAAGTCCTTCGGGCTGGACATCGGCCGGATAACCCGCTTCCTCTCCAGGATGGCGGAGAACCTGCAGAAGGCTGACCCGGGCACAAAATGGAGCGAGGTGTCGCTCGTTCTCACCGACACCCCTGGCATCAGGCGAATCAATATGCGGTTTCTGGATTCTCCGGACACCACTGATGTAATATCGTTCAGGTATCTGCCGATTCCCGGCGATGACGCCCCTGCATCCGGCGAGGTCTTTGTCAATGTTGAGCAGGCAGTGGAAAGCAAGGCGGCCCGCGGAAACTGTTCGCGGGAACTGGCCCTCTATATCGCGCACGGGTGCGACCATCTCTCCGGCGAAGACGACGCCACCGCTGCCGGTTATGCCAGAATGCGTCGCCGGGAACTGCGCTGGCTCAGGACGGCGGCAGCCGCGGGCCTCCTCCGGAAGCCCCTCATTACGGGCGCCCGCCGCACACGCAAAGGTTCACGATGATAGAGAAGACCACCGGGATTGTCCTCCGGGTTTCGCCATTCTCAAGAACGTCCCACATTGTGACGTGGTTCACCTCTGACTTCGGAAAGGTGACCACGCTGGTAAAAGGCGCACAGCGCGTCAAAAGCGCATTCCTGGGGCAGTACGACCTCTTCTACACCTGTGAACTTCTCTTCTATTCCCGCGACAGGAACGGCATCCACATCATCCGCGAATGCTCCCCCATCGAAACCCGGTCACAACTTCGCGGCAACTGGCGGTCGGCAGTATGCGCATCGTACTTCTGCGACCTCGTTTCGCGCATGACTCCGCCACACTCACCAAGTCCGCAGTTCTTCCGGCTGCTGGAGGCAAGCCTTTCGTTCCTCTGCGCGAACGGAACAACGAGGTCTCTTGTGTCATGGTTCGAACTGAGGTCAACGGGAATAGCCGGATTCTCCCCGAGGTTGTCCGGCTGCACAAGGTGCGGCGCAGCCGCCACCACGCAGGGCGACTTCAGGTTCTCGTGCGATGCCGGGGGGATAGTATGCCCGTCATGCGCCGTGACAAACCCCGCGCAGTCCGCCCCGCTCGACGCCGGGGTCCTCTCCACAATGCAGGCGTGGCAGACTGCGGACCGCCCGGCGGACGTCGTGCCGATGAAGTGCCTTCCGGGGCGGCTGGTGGATATCGAGAGGATTCTCGGGATGTTCCTGGACTACCACGTGCAGGCCCTGCCCGCCGGGCGGTCAATCGCGCTGGAACTGCTGCCACTTGGAAACGGGGCAGCCTGAGAGAGCACTTGCCATCCCGAAGCGTGACTCAGGGGGCCTCGGCAATAGCCGTGACGTTCAGAATCGCCTTGAGGGGAAAAGAGCCGGCCTTGGGATTCCGCGTAAGGTCCAGCCTGCCGATGCGCAGCAACTGGGGTGACGCCTCGATACGACACAGCAGCTTCATCAGACCTTCCTGGTCACCGACCACTTCAAACCGTACGCTGGACTGCTCAAAACATCCCGTCCGCACGGACTCCTGTGGCTTCCTGTCCAGAAGACTGACCCCGCACCGTGCCGCCATCTGTTCAATCTCGGTGGACAGCGCATCGGTCGGTTTGATTGCCGGCACAGCGGGGATGTGAGCCTTGATGCTGTCGAACTTCGCCTGCACCTCGTCGGTCTTGGCGATTATGGAATAGTTCTGCTCGAGCCGCTTGGAATCATCCCTGATAACAGCCGACAGGTCCGCCAGCCTTGTGTGCAGGCGGCGCACCACGGCCCAGTTGCCAAAAGCCAGAAGGACCGCCAGGCAGCACAGCGCAAGCATCATTCTCTCGCGGGGAAGCAGTTTGTCCAGGTTGACGAACGCCATCACGGCTCCTTTGTGGCCAGACAGGCCAGTTCAAACTCCACCATGCCGGTCTTGGAATCGATTCTCTGTTGCCTGCTCACAACATTTGGATAGATGACGCTGCTGAGCTCGAGGTTCTGCCTGAGCAGGTCCACATCGGGGAATGAGCGGGCGCGACCCTTGAGAATCAGGCTGACTTCACTTTCAAATCCGATTGAATCATACACAACCGCAGGCGGTGTTTGCCTGGCAAGCTCAAGCAGGATGTTCACCGGCGCGCGGGTGCTGTCAAGCCGCGCCATGATTGTCCCGATCGTATCGCTCATCCGGTTGACTTTTGCCACCTGCGCCTCAGTCTCATTCAGCCGGGCGCGCAGGTCCATCACCACCTCGAGCCGCTGGTGCATCAGCACAATTGCCATGACCGACAACAGCACACCCACAGTCAGGACCAGCGTCCCCATGGCGGTCAAGCCCCTGGCCTTCACCTCCAGGTCGCGTCGCATCTTTACCGGCTCCGGAACCAGCGAGAACTCCATGGCGCCGGGATCAAGTGCCATGCTCACAAGCGGCGTGAGAGAGACACCCCTGCAGGTTTCTGATTTCAGGTCCGGCAGGCCGGGCCCCTTCTTGACATTCTGGAGAGAATCCAGCGACTGGGCCGCAAGCTTGAGGCGCTCTCCAAGCACCGCATCCAGGCCCGCGATGCCGGCTTCCGCCCCGGAGACCACGAGACTCTCGATCGGCGCGTTGGCCCCGGCCTCGCCGCGGTACGCATCAATGGCGTTCTCGATCTCGCGGGCCAGGGTCTCGCGCCACTTCTCGGGGGCCTGCTCAAGCTGGCGCGCCCCGACAAGAATGCTCTTCGTGAGGACGAGCTGGCCTTTCACCACAATCCCGAGGTCGGAATAGCCGCTATCCACGTCCAGCAGGACAACGCCGCCCTTCCCTGTCCGCCCGGCCTGGATCATTTTGTACCAGTTCAGCATCCCCTCGGAGCTGACGGTCATCCCGGTAACCTCCAGGCCGGCTTCCTCGAGAAGCCGGAAACGCTGCCGCATGATGCTCTGCTGCACCATGATGAGCATTATCCTCGTGTGCCCCTCACGACCGGCGCCTATCACCCTGTAGTCGGCAACAATCTCGTCGCGGGAGTACGGCGTCTGCTTCCCGACCTGCAGCTCGACCATGCCGGAGATTTCGGAAGGATCTGTGGAAGGGACCTCGAGAAGCCGCACATTTACGACCTGCCTGGGAAGGCAGGCCAGCACCGGGTTGTTGCCGAGCCGGAGCTTGTGGATGTCGGCGGCCAGGCCACGCATGAACTCATCGTCAACGGATTCAAACTTCCTGACGAACACCCTGGTGAGTGTAACCCCGTCACGGTCTCGCGTGGCCTGGATCAGCTTGATCCGGTCGTTCCCCGCTTCAGCAATGGTTACACACTTTGCCCATCGGCTATTCTTCATGCCAGGCCTTCATTTCCCCAGTCGTGCCATCGAACACAAAGGCAATCCGTCTCTCCACTGCGGCCCCATCAGGCAATCGACCCGTGGATATACCACAGAAATACCCGGCCTGTACAGCTATGAGGTGATGATTCAGCAACCACTCAAGTATCGTCCACTGGCCGCGCTGCGATGCGGACATCTCCCCTTCCCCGAAGAGCTGCTTTCTGATCGCGCGCTTATCGAGCGTTTGCAGGACATTCCCCGCATCCCTGAACTCAACAATACGTTTCACCAGCCCCTCCGCGTCGGCATCCTGGGCGCCATTCCTCGCAAGTGCCAGGGCCCGGAGCACCGCATAGTCGGCCGTGTTCAAGTTCACACCGGTGTTAGTGCCGTGAATAGTCAGGTGGTCGGCAATGGCGGAGAAGATGTTCGTATCCATTCCCCGCACCAGGAGAAGCTCCTCGAGGATGGTGATCCTCCCGTTGTGGACGGCGTACGCCCCATCGAGTGCCGTGTTCGGCCCGACCTCGCTCCCGCCGTCCCTCGCCTGCCCGTCTTCGTCGATCCAGTCCGCAATTGAAGCCGCAAGCTTCTCCGCATCCTGGTCGCTCAGGCAGGCCGCATCCCTGAGGAGCGACGTTACAAGCCAGCAGGTCACCTCGTTGGTTATCCCGTTGATGTTGATCCTGCCGCATTCATCGGCCACGCCATAGTTCGTGTGCACAACACCGCCGGCATCGCCAACAGTGTGGTGCACAGTGAACACACCGCCACCCACGGGAATGTCTTTCATGCCTGCCGGATTGTTATTCCACGCGGACAGCGCGCCGCTCTCCGCGTTGGTGCCGTGCCGGACCTCCGCCACGGCCGCAGCCACGCCGGCTCTCGCCGCCCGGTAGCACACCGCCCTGTTGGCGACATCCCAGGCCGCTGCCGCGCGGTTCGACACATGCGCGCACAGCGCAGCCGCCATGAGGCCGAGCAGGAGCACCGTCCACAGCGAAACGATCAGAACGCTCCCGCCCGACCGCTGCCCGCCTCTATGCACTGCCTTCGGCCTCATCGGGATCCTCTTTCTCCGCCGGCGTCTTCACCGGCAGGTCGATTGTCTTCAGGATGGTCAGCGGCCCGCCCCCGCCTTCCCCGCGAAACTCAAGTACGATCCTCAGCGCCGACGGCAATCTCTTTCGACTGCTCCAGGCGTCATTCCAGACTGCGGGGCCGCCCGGCGTGGCCGGAGGATCAAGATATGTGATCTTCACGGAATCGACACCTGTGATGACCGCGGCTGCAGCTCCTTCCCCCGCGCCACCCCCCGGGGGAAAGGCATTGACGCGACGGTTGAGTTCACTGGCCTTGGAGTCGAACGAGTACTCGATCTCGCAGAACCGCCGGACCCGCCCCTCTCCCGTGTCTTCCTCTGTGATACCGGTGAATGCCACCACGGAGTCTGAGCCGCGGAAGGCTATGGCGTAGAACGGAAACGCATTCCTGGCGTCCCTTTCCAGCTCCTCAAGCGCCAGCATTGCCTCGAGACGCTTGTCATCGTAGCCGCCAGCCCTTTCCCACACGAGTATGCCTGAGTACAGGGCCAGCAGTATTACCCCGCCGACCACCGAGAGGATACTGATCGAAACCAGCAGTTCAATCAGGGTCAACCCAGCGCATTTGCCATCATGACGCTTCATGCTCATGGACTTTCCACGACGTAGGTTGAAAGGGAATAGGCCGCGGCTTCCTTGCCCGGCAGCCATGCGGACACCACGATTTCGTTTACCGCCGCCCCTGACGGACGGGCCGCCGGGTGAATATCGACCTGCCAGGCAAATCCGTCGCCGGCGCCTGCCGCCTGGCCGGCCGCCATCTCGCCGCCGCATGCCATGCCGGAGATCTTCTCGTTCATGAAGGCTGTGGCCCTCATTCGTTCCCCTGCCGAAGACAGGGTCGACATGCACACGTCAAAGGCGGCCATGACGCCCACGATGCCGAAAGCGAGGATGGTGACAGAAACAAGTGTTTCTATGAGGGTGAAGCCGCCCGCACCAACGCTAGTCCTGTTTCCAGTTGGTGATGTCATCGGTGGCGCCATTGTCGTCAAACTTATTGGGGCCGGTCGAGTACAGGTCATAACCGGGTGTATTCTGTCGCGTCCCTGGATACTTGTACTTGTACTGGGCGCCCCACGGGTCAATGGGGTCGTTCATGAGGTACTTTGTCGTCCTCCCGGCAACCCCCTGTGGAACGGACTGCAACGCCGCAAGGTCCTTCGGAAACCCGCCTGTTTCGAGCTTGTAGAGCTGAAGGGCCGTGCCGATGGACTTGATCTCCACCTTCGCAATCCTGCTCTTGGCCGTGTCGGGCACATCGCCCAGGTAAGGCACCACCATGGCCGCGAGGGCTGCGAGAATGATGACAACTATCATGATCTCGATCAGCGTGAATGCCGATCGCGGGTTGCGCGTGCGCATGGTGCACACCTCCATGGATACAATACCGGCCTCAATACGTCACGAATATACAGCACAGCGATCCCAGCGTACACCCTTAAACTGTGGGAATTGAAATACGCGTACTGGAGATTGCCGGACCAGCCGTCACCTGGCCATCGACTTCGTCATTTCGAATATCGGCAGCATCATCGCGAAAACGATAAACCCCACCACGGCCCCGACGACCAGGATCAGGATGGGCTCCACCAGCGACGTCATCATGCCGATCTGCCGCTCGAGCTCGTTCTCGTAGTAGAAGGCAACGTCGGCAAACGCCTCATCCAGCCTTCCGCCCTCCTCGCCGACAGCCGCCATGCTCTGCAGGTAAGCCGGAACGTGCCTCGAGTTCTTCAGGCCCGAGGCGATTGACCTGCCCTGCTGCACCGTTGTTCGCCGCACCTCATCCATCTCGTTCCTGAGTACGCTATTGGTCATGGTGTCGGCGCTCAAGGCAAGACCCTTCTCGACCGGTATGCCGGCGCTGATGAGGAGGGACATGGTCCGCGAGAAACGGGCCATTTCCGCCTGCAGCGTGAAAGCCCCGATGAGAGGCAGCCGCAGCCTGGCGTTGTCCAGGATCGCCCTGCCTTTTGCCCCGGAGCCTATGCGCCTGAGTATCGCAGCCAGCAGCACCGCCGGCACCAGCACCCAGGGCCAGTAGTGCCGGATGCCCTCGCTGAGGCCGATCAGCAGCGCCGTCGGCAGCGGCAGGTCGTCAACATTCCTGAACATCCCGGCTATCTTCGGCATGAAGAATGTAATGACCACAAAGACTGTGACCACGCCCACGGCCAGCACCAGCAGCGGATAGACCGAAGCCGCCTGCAGCTTCCGCCTGATGGCGTCCTCCCGCTCCCTCGCTTCCGCGAGCCGCAGGAGGATGACATCAAGGATTCCGGCCGATTCGCCCGCCCGCACCATGTTGACGTACAGCTGTGAAAACACGTGCGGATGCTGCGCGAGCGCCTCGGACAGCATCCTCCCATCCCTGACCGTTTCCTCCAGGTGGGCGAGGACGGCGCAGAACCTCGGGTTGGCGCTCTGTTCCCTGACCGTACGCAATGCCTTGAGAATTGGCACGCCCGACTTCGTGAGCCCGACCATCTGGCGGGTGAAAACCGTGACTTCACGGTGCGGGATTCTCTCACGCCGGCGCGCACGCGGAATCGCATCCTCCGGCTCTTGCGCCATCTCCCTCACCCACACAGGGCAATAGCCCATGGCATCGAGCCGGGCCAGGGCCTCCGCCTCGTTCCCGGCAACGAGTTCGCCCTCGATGGTCTTGAGCTCGGCATTCCTGGCCTTGTAGGTGAAACGCGGCATTGTGTATCCCGTGGTGCTTCCCTGTCAGACGCAAACATCCGGCGGCGCGTTCGGCGGCGGAGCGCCCTCCCTGGTCTCGGGGGGGGCATCCTGCCCGCGGTGAGGCGGCACTATTCGCTGGTCACCCGGAGGACTTCCTCAGCGGTGGTAACGCCCCGGCCGACTTTTTCCCAGCCATCCTGGACCATGGTGACCATGCCGGCTTCCACGGCCCTGGTCCTGATCTCCGACGCCGAAGCCCTGCGCAGGACAAGCTCACCGATCGTATCATCCATGACAAGTATTTCACACAGCGCGACACGGCCGTGGTAGCCGGTGTTGCCGCACTTCCTGCAGCCTTTTCCTCGGTACATTGTCCTGCCGCCGGCCTCATACTGCTCGCGGCAGTGGGTACAGATGACCCTCACCAGCCTCTGTGCGGTGAACGCCAGCACCGACGATGCCACAAGGTAGGGATCGACACCCATGTCTATCAGCCTCACGGCCGCGCCGGCGGCGTCGTTTGTGTGAAGGGTGCTGAACACAAGATGGCCGGTCAGGGCCGTCTGGACCGTAACCTCCGCGGTCTCGCGGTCGCGGATCTCGCCGACCATCATCACGTTCGGGTCGTGCCTCAGCATGCTCCTGAGCGCCCTGGCAAACGTCAGGCCGATCTGCGGGTTGATCTGCGTCTGCGTCAACCCCCTGATCTCATACTCGACCGGATCCTCGATGGTTATGATCTTGCGCTCCCTGGTATTGAGCCTGCTCAGGCACGCGTAGAGAGTGGTGCTCTTACCGCTGCCAGTCGGCCCCGTGACCAGTATGATGCCGTGGGGCTTGCCTATGAGCCCGGTGAGAGTCGCGAAATTCCGCGGCGTAAGCCCGATATCCTCGATACTCAGGAGCATGGTGGACGGCAGGATGCGCACAACCATGTTCTCGCCGTGAAGTGTCGGCACCACCGAAATGCGCAGGTCGTATTCCTTCTGGCCTACCTTCACGCTCACCCGTCCGTCCTGCGGCAGGCGCCGTTCGACAATGTTGAGATCAGCCATGAGTTTGATCCGCGAGATAATCGGCGGATAGAGCACGCTGATATTGTCCGCCACTTTCGTGTCGTACAGCATGCCGTCGATCCTGCGCCTGATGATTACCCCGTCCTCATACGCCTCGAAGTGGACATCCGTGGCGCGATCGCGGATCGCCTGCTCCAGAATCTGGTTCACCAGCCGGACGACCGACGCATCCCCCGCCAGTTTCTCCAGGTCGTGGAGCCGCCTTTTTGCCTCCGGCACCGGCGCCGCCGGCATCTCGTCGAGGATGCGCTCGACAGTGTCCGCCCCGATCCCGTAGTACTTCCTGATGGCCTCGGCGATATCGGTCCGCCCGGCAAACACGCGTTCGACCCTGAGCCCGAGGCTGGCCTGTATGTCCTCTACGGCGGACATGTCGAAGGGATCGGAAACCGCGATTGTGAGCACCCCGCCATCGAGAGACACCGGCATCACGAGGTAGTGCGACACGAACCTTGCGGAGACCGGCTTGATTGCCGCCTGGGGCACCTGGGTTTCCTTCAGGTTCACGAAAGAGACGCCCTGGCGTCGTGCCACCGTCTTGAGGATCTCATCCTCGTCGGCCATGCGGCCGTCGAGTATCACCCTGAGGAGCGGCCTGTGGTCCCGCCTGGAAATCGAGAGCGCCTCCTCCATCTGCCCGGCTGAGACGAGACCCTCGTCGACCAGCAGTTTTTCAAGGCGGTTATCCATAATGCCAGCGTTACTCGATCTTGCCGATCATGTAGAAGGACTCGTCGGGCCTGCTGTCCATTCGCCCGTCGATGATGGACTCGGCCCCTGCGATGGACTCCTCGACCGTCACATAGACCCCCTTCTTGCCAGTGTAGGCCTCCGCGACGCAGAACGGCTGCGTAAGGAAATTCTGGAGCTTCTTCGCCCGTTCGTAGAGGATGCGATCGGCCTTCGAGAGCTCGTCCAGCCCGATAACCGCCACGATACGCCTCAGCTCGTCGTACTTTGTCAGGATCCTGATCACCTCCTGGGCGACGCCGAAGTGGCGCTGACCGACGATTGCCGCGTTCATGTTGCTGCAGGAGGATGCGAGTGGGTCGATAGCCGGGTACAACCCGAGCTGGACCATGTCGCGTGAAAGCACCAGCACCGAATCCAGGTAGCTGAAGATGGTCACGACAGCCGGGTCGGTCAGGTCGTCCGCCGGCACATAGACCGCCTCGAACGCCGAGACCGAGCCCTTGATTCTCTCGTGCACGTCGCCGACCTCCGAGCTGAGCGTAGGCTGGTAGCCGGTTTCGGACGGCACCCTGCCAAGCAGCGTGGAGATCTCCGCGCCCGCCTGGACAAAGCGGTATACGTTGTCCAGGAACAGCAGCACTTCCGTCTTCTGGGACTGCAGCCATTCTGCGAGTGTAATGGCCGTCAGGATCACGTTGAAGCGGGCTCCGGGCGGCTCATCCATCTGGCCGAACGCCATCATGATTTTGCCGAGAACGCCGTGGTCCTGGAAGTCGTTGAAGAGTTCGTTGCCTTCCCTGATGCGCTCGCCGATGCCGCCGAAGACGCAGGCCCCGCTGTGCTTCGACACGACGTTGTTGATGAGCTCGAGGATGATGACCGTCTTGCCGCAGGCCGCGCCGCCGAGCATGCCGGTCTTCGTCCCCTTCATGACGGGGAACAGCAGGTCGATGATCTTGATGCCAGTCTCGAACAGCTCAAGCTTGGAACCGGCCTTGTCGACGTCGACGCGCACGCTGCTGACGTCCCTGTGGATGGATGACCTCTGTGACGTGACGATCGGGCCGAGGCCGTCGATGGGATCACCCATACAGTTGATGATGCGGCCGAACAACTCCTTGCCCACTGGTATCGTGAGCGCCTGTCCCTCCGCCGTTGCGACGGAATTGCGCTGCAGGTTCTGGGTCGAGGACAGCGCTATGCACCTGGCGATGTTGCCCTCCAGGTGTTCGGCCGCCAGCAGCTTGACGTCCTTCTTGTCGAAAGTCCGGGCGTGCACGACCTCGTTGAGGTCCGGCATGTCCTCCACCGTGGCAAACAGCACGTCAACGACGGGCCCCTGCACACCGATAACCTTGCCCTTCCTCGGCGGCTTCGCCTGAAACTGGGATGCCTCGGTCATTTCTAGAGTCTCCTTGTTGTGACTGACCCGCGGACACCGCCGCCTCAGGCGGCGGCCGCCCTGGCTTCAGCCTTCCTCTTCTTCTTCCTGATATTGCCGGCCGAGAAGCTCTCGCGCATACCCTTGTCGATCTTCTCGTGCGACGCCCTGAAGACACGGTACTGGAGCTTTTTCAACTCCTTCTCCATCTTCTGCTCACTGCCTTCCAGGTGCATCGCCCTTGCTCCGAACTCCGACAGCTTGCTGTCCTCGAACACCTCATAAAGCTTCGACGCCACCCACGTCCGCGCCAGGTACTCGACCATGTCCTCAAACGCCGACTCGATGACCACTCTTCTCGACGACGCCAGGACCCCGTGGCCCTCGATCTTTTCCGCCCCGGGATCCGGTATGTTCTTGTCGAACAGTTCGGCGCACGGCAGGACGGTGATTGTCTCTATCACCTGGCGCGTGAACGAGAGCGAGTTGGGATAGACAAGCACAAGGACGCCGATCCGGCCTTCCTCGACCTCCCTTACGGCGTAGTCGGTCACTTCGAGGGCCTGTTCGTACCGGGTCTCGTTCTCGATGCCATTGAAGAACTTGAATTTGCGGCCGGCATCCGAGAGCTTTGCCGCGCCCTTCTCGCCGATAACGATCAGCTCAGTCTTGTCGTCGGGCCTTTCGCCCTGCAACTTGTGAACCGTCTCGATTATTCCCGCGTTGAGGCCGCCCATGAAGCCCGAGTCGGATGTGACCGCGATGATGCCCAGAGTGTCGTTGGCGCTGCGAACGAGGGGATGATGCGTATCGGCGAGGTTGACGACCTTGAAGAAGTCCGTGAAGGCCTCCATGAACTGCCCGAACCGCTCCTTTTCGCGCTCCAGCATGTGATACTTGGAGCTGGCGACATTCTTGAGCGTGCCGGCAAGGGACAGCAGTTCCTTGTTGAACTTCATCTCCTTCTTTAGCTCGCTCAGCTGCACGTCAATCTCCCCCGTCCGCCCCTGAGGGGCCCCGCCACTGCAACGCTAGACCTGCTTCTTGATCTCGCTCACGCCTTCCTTGTAGCGATTCAGGAGGCTTCCGTCAATTTCCAGGCTGCCCAGCTTGATGACCAGGCCCGCCAGCAGGGTCTCGTCGATCTTCTCGTTGATGTTGATCGTCACGCCGAACTTCTGGGCCAGCAGCGCCTCGAGCCGGCCCTTCTGGGCCGGGTCCAGCTTGTGGCTGGCAATGAACTCGGACTCGTTTGCCTCGACGTGGATGCTCGTCTCGTCCACCTCCGACAGGGCGCCTATCAGCTCTTCGACAAACGCCATATTGAGCTTCTCGCCCACATTCTTGCTGACGACCATCTTGAAGAGGTCGCCGGCGTACTCAACGGCCTTGCCGGCCATCTCGCGGACCAGCTGCTCGCGGATGCGCTCCTTGGCCAGCTGCGCGTCGCCCAGGATCTTGTCCGCCTCGGTCTTGGCCTCCGCCTTGATCCTGTCCTTCAGCCGGCCGAGATCCTGTTCGTCGGCCGCGCGGCGCCGATCAATCTCCTCCTGGGCGGCAGCCTGCTTTTTCAGGAACTCCTGCTCGTGGGCGTCCATCCGCTGCCTGATCACGTCCTCCTTCTTCGCCAGCTCGGATTCCACCGTCTTCATCCGGCTGATCGCGCTCATCGTGTCGCTGAGCAGCAGCTTCCGGAGAACGATGACGATCACAGCGAATACGACGAACTGCGCGACCAGGATGATCGCCAGAGAACCGGCCATTTCCTTCAGGATACCCATGTCCATGTTTGCCCTTTCATAATTTCAACAGGAGACCGGACTACTTGCCGGCGAACAGCTGAAACAGTATCAGGAGCGCGATCACCGCGATCGACTCCGAGAAAATCAGCGCAACGATCATTGCCTGCATGATCTTCGGGGCCGCGGACGGGTTCCGTCCGAGGGCCCTTATGCTCGCGTGGCCGATGGCGGCAATAACCGCTGAAGGCCCGAGAATCGTCACCAGCAGCACGAGAAAGACCACGATATTTCTGAATATGTTCATTCCTGCACCAGCACCACACAACCCTTGTGATCGAACTTAACCATTCCGTTCTTTATCGGTATGGTCGTTTTCCAGTCTACCACAACTTTGCCCGGCTTCAACAGGCTCAGTATCGGGGCGTGAAACGTCAGAATCTCGAACTCACCCTTGTCACCCGGCAGGAACACGCTCTCCGCATCACCTTCAAAAACCACGTGCTTCGGGTTGAGAATCGTCACGTGAAACATGTGAAACCATTCCCCCGTCGCCCCGTCACTGCTGCGCCTGCTGCCCGCCGCCGTCGTCCTGGGCAAAGTACTCGTCCAGGAGCTCGTTGAGCTTCTTCTCGAGCTCCACAGTCAATTCGGCCTCCTCGGTGATGAGGTCCAGGATATCCGGCTTCTTCCTGCGGGTAAAACCAAACACATCTTTGCAGAAGGCTTTCCGCTGTTCGACCGACAGCCTGTCCAGCCTGCCGCGGTGCGTGGCGAACGCCAAAACAACTTCCTCCGCGAGGGACACCGGCGCAAACTGCCCCTGCTGGACGATCGAGGCTATCGCCTCACCGCGCCGTATCACGCGTTCAGCCTCGGCCGACACGCTGGCCTGGAGCTTGCTCAGTTTTGACACCTCGAGATAATGGGCGTACTGGACCCGCAGGTCGGCGCTTACCGCCCTCAGCACGGGTGGCTGGGTTCTGCCTCCCACGATCGACACCGACAGCGTGAAGTCCACCGCCGGCCGGATTCCGCTGCCGAACAGCGGATTGCTCAGGAACACCAGCCCGTCGCACATGGATATGAGGTTCGACGGGATGTAGCCGGTCAGGTCGCCTTCCAGCGTCTCGGCAATGCCCAGGAACGTCATCGACCCGCCGCCCTTCTTCTCGCAGTAGCGGCCCGCCCGTTCCATGATCTTCGTGTGCTCGTAGAAGATGTCGCCAGGATAAGCCTCGCGACCCGGCGGCCGCTCGAGCAGCAGGGAGAGCTGCCTGTAGGCCCACGCGTGCTTGGTCATGTCATCAAGGACAACCAGCACATCGCGCCCGCTCTCGGCAAAGTAGTCGCCCATTGTCGCGGCCGCCGAGGGGAGCAGGTACTGCTCCCCGGCCGGCGCGTTGTCGAGGGCGAGCATGACAATCGTGTACTCGAGCGCGCCGGAGTCGTGGAGGACGCTGACCGCTTTCTCGAGCGACGACATCGCCTTCCCGATGCAGCAGTAGATGCAGATAACATCCTTGCCCTTCTGGTTGACGATCGCGTCGACCCCGATGACAGTCTTGCCGGTCATGCGGTCGCCGACGATCAACTGGCGCTGCCCCTTGCCAACCGGGATGAAGATATCCACCACCTTGGTGCCTGTCAGGAGCGGTTCATTCACGGGGCCACGGTCGGTGATCGAGGGTGAATCGCGCATGACCGCGCGGCGCATATCAGGCACGATCAACTGCTTGCCGTCCACGGCCTCGCCCAGGGCGTTGATCATGCGGCCGATGCATTTCTCACCGACCGGGATCGTGAACGGCTCGCTGATCCCTGTGACGGGCTTGCCCATGCGGAGCTTGGTCTCGTCGCCCAGGACCAGGACGAGGACGTCCTCGCGGTCAAAGCCCATGACGATGCCGCGCACCCCCTCGCCAAAATCAACCAGCTGGCCGTTGAGGCACGACGGCAGGCCGGTGACGCGGGCGATGATCTTCTTCACGTCCCGAACATGGCCGATCTCGGCCAGCTTCATTTTAAACAGCGGAATTCCGGAGCCGAGCGAACTCATGCTTGAGCCCCTCCTTGATTTCCTCGGTAAGATCCTTTTGCCTGACCAGCTCGGCCATCAACTCCGGCCTGCCGCGCCTCATGCTCGACAACAGGGTCTCAAGCCGCGCCTGGACATTCTCCGGCTGGACATCGTCGAAAAAGCCTTCCCTGAAAGCGTAGAGGGTTACAACCTGCTCTTCCATCGGTACCGGCGCGTTGTTGGGCTGCTTGAGCAGTTCAGCCACCACTTTGCCGCGCCGGAGACGGCCCTCCACCTCGGCTGAAACCCCAGCCTTGACCCGCGTCAGCTTGAGCAGCTGGAGGAAGTTCAGGTATTCCAGCCGCATCATTCCGGCCAGGGTCTTCATCGCTCGCCACTGGACCTTGCTGCCGATACGAGATACGGACAGCTTGACGTCGATGGCCGGCTTGAAACCCTCACCGAAGAGGGTCGTGTTCATGTAGACCTGCCCGTCGGTCATCGAAATTGTGTTAGATGGAATATAGCCCGTCACGTCCCCCTGCAGGGTCTCAATGATCGGCAGGTGGGTCATGGAGCCACCGCCCCGCGTTATGCTCAACCTGCCCGCCCTTTCAACCAGCTGCGAGTGGAGATAGAAAATATCCCCGGGGTAGGCGTCGCGGCCAGGGGAGCGCTCGAGGAGCAGCGACATCTGCCGGTAGGTCCAGGCGTGCTTCGTCAGGTCGTCGAAAACCACCAGCACATCCATACCCTTTTCGTACATGAAGTACTCACCAATGCTCGTTGCGACGTAGGGCGCGAGGTATTGCTTCCCCATGGAATCGGACGCCGTCGCGGCCACGATTATGCCGTATTTCCAGACGTCGTTGGTATCGAACAGCTCGATCACCTTCCCGAGCGACGCCTCTGCCTTGCCGATGCAGCAGTAGACACAGATCGTGCCGGTGTGCTTCTGCATGAGAATGGCATCGGTCGCTACGGTGGTCTTGCCGGTCATTCGGTCGCCGATGATCAGTTCGCGCTGCCCCTTGCCTATCGGTATCATCATGTCCAGTATCTTCACACCCATGGGCAGGACCTCGGTAAGCTGCCGCCGTTCGAGCACCGACGGCGCCTTCCCGAATATGGGGTATTGCCTGGTGGCATTGATCGGCCCGCGGCCGTCCAGCGGGGCGGCCAGCGCGTCAACACGCCGGCCTATGAACCCGTCGCCGACCGGGATGGAAAACGACTTGATCAGCGACGTCGCCTGGTCACCCGGCTTGACTGTGCCGTGCTGCTCAACCAGCAGGACAAGTGCGTATTCCTGGTCGAAACCGACGATAACACCCTCGGCCGCATCGCTGATCTGGACGAGCTGGCCGTTCATGCAGTTGGCAAGGCCGGAGATGTGCACAATATCCTGCTTCATCTCCGCGACAACGCCGCGTTCCTTCAATTGCAGGAGATTTATCTTCAGGTCCATCGTCACCCTGACATTGTTTCGTCCTTGGCCTTGCCGTACCAGCGAAGGAACAATAGCACGCTGAAGAAGAAAAGAAAGCCAATTACCGTGAAGACTATGATCCATGTCGTGCTCCGGCTCGGCGCCTCGACCTGGTTCAATACCGAGGCATCGAATATCGGTCGCTCCTGGGACGGCGCCATCCGTGCCTCAAGCTTGAGAAGCTCCTCCTCGATCCTGTCGACGTCTTCCACCTTCCGGTGGTAATCCGCGATATACTCGTCGCCGAACGGCGGCCGCTCGGCCGCCCGTACCGTCACTAGCTGGTTCAACAGCGCCTGGGCCTGGTTCTTGACATCATCACGGCCGGCAAGAACCGCCTTTGCCTGCACGTTGGTGGCCTTGGTCTCGAGTAATGCGTACCGCCCCGGCGCCACTATCCACCGGTCTGCCACCAGCACCTCTATGTTCACCGTCTCATTGGGGCCTACGGCTATGCCCTCGCTGAAAAGGTAGCAGGCGCTCCGCTCGGCATCGTACCTGACCTCGACACGGTCATCGCCGCTCACGTCCTCGGGACGCACCTCGCGCGGGAGGTAACTCCGGACGGGAATCTTTTGCTCTGTCCTGCCGGCATTGCGGATATCCAGCCTGATTTTGCGCGGCGTCTCACCGACTGCCGCTTCACCGGCCTCCGCGCGGGGCGGCGGCGGTCCAAGTGGCTTGGGCACATAGATGCCCTCGTCTTTCGCCTGGGTTTCGAGTATCCCGGTGTCATCAATCACCCGCTTCAGGAGATCCATGCTGCGGCCGTACGCCTGTATGTGGGCGACTGGCGTGGCGCTGGGACCGGCGCGATACCGCTCCTGCCACTTTTCCAGCTGGTCCAGGCCGCCCTCGATCCGCATCCTGATCGATGCGGCCGAGTCTTTGCGCTTGGTTCCGGCAAGCTGCCCGGCAAGCCCGACGGCGTGGGTGCGCAGCTCGGCGATAAGCTCAGCCGGCACAACCCAGATATCCCGCAGCACCACCCGGTATTCCCTGTTGCCACCCGCCGGCAGCCTCTCCTCGGCACGGACACAGTACAGGGCCACATTGGGATCATACTTCACTTCCATGCCGGCCGCGTCCACCACATCCGCAGGCTTGACTCCCTTCGGCAGCAATGCGCTGACCCTGACGGTGCTGTCGGTTTGCGTGGGATTGACGGCCTTGATGGCCAGGACAATGTTGCCTTGCGCGTATACACCGCCCGCCAAGACACCGGAGAGGAGAAACAGCACGAGAAACCGCCATGCCGGCACCACGGCGCCCCGTCCCACACCAGTGATGTTCATGAGGTTACACATGTATGCTGCGAGACTATCAACTGTAACGGACGGATGCAAGTTGCCAGTTCACTTCAGGCCGTGGATGCAGACAAGAATGGGCATCCACGCCGGATCGTTCAGCTCCGTTCCCATCGGGATCCGGGGCGCATGCGCCTGAGGAGAAAAGAGGCGCCTTCAGACAGGCCGCAAACAACCCTCCCCCTCCAGATGCCCGCTACTCCGTTGTCCAGTAGGTCATGACTTCCGGCGGATTCGCCACCCTGTCGACGAGCTTGTTCAGGAACTCGATCGCGGCGCTCATCTCGGCCATCTTGTTGTTCGCCTGCATCAAGCCCTGCTCAGTCACCTGCGTCTGCATGCGCAGCTCGGCGGGGATGTTCACGAGTTCATCCAGATTCTTCCTCTTCGCCAGCGCGTTGATGTCCGCCGCTATCGGCACCATCACGTCAACCACCGGCTGCAGGCTCACCTGCTTGCTCACTGCGCCTTGAACATCCGCCATCTGGGCCCTGAGGCCGCCCAGTATATCCATGGCGGTATCCCTGTCACCCTGACCGAGCGCCGCCCTGAGAGTTGTGAGCGCCCCCTGGAGTGTTGTCACCTGCGTCTTGGCCGACCGCGCTTCCTTGGCAGCCTTTTCACCGGCGGCTATCGCCGCACCAGTCTGCAGGCTGAGCGCGTCAACAGAATCCGCCACGCCGGCGAGAGCAGTGATCTGCGCGCCGATGTCGGCAAACGAGCTGTCCACAGTCGCCTGCATCGCGGCAAGCCCGGCCACGGTCTGCTGCACCAGGGCCCAGTCCATCTGGTTCACCCTGGTCTGAAGATCCGCGACACCGGACTGTATGGTGGTGAGGTCAATGTCCGCCAACGCCGAGACAAGGTTGGTAAGGCTCGTGAGCGACGCCAGGTTCGTCAGCGAACCCAGACTGTTCACGACACCAAGTGCGGTTGCGACATTGGTCTCAAGCGCCACCAGCGATGCCGCATTCGAGGCGCCAAGATCCTGCAGGTTCGACACTGCCGCAAACACATTGCTGAGGTTGGCACCGAGCGCCACCAGCGATGCCGCATTGGAGACGCCCATGCCGCCCACAAGGTCCTGCAGGTTCGTGACCGACGCCAGCACATCGCTCACATCGGAACGCAGCGATGCCATGGCCGCCGTGTTGGACGAATCGGAACCGCTCACGACAACCTGCAGGTTCGACACTGCCGCGAATACATTACTGAGGTTGCCGCCGAGCGCCACCAGCGATGCCACATTGGATGCACCCATCCCGCCCACCAGGTCCTGCAGATTCGTGACCGACGCCAGCACGTTGCTGACATCGGACCGCAGGACTACCATCGCAGCGGCGTTGGACACGCTGGTGCTGTTCACGATCGTCTCCAGGTTGGAGACCGACGCGATGACATTGCTGAAGTTAGCGCCGAAATCGGCCGCGCCGACAACCACCAACACATTGGAGACCGTCGTCTCAAGATACGCCAGCCGGCCGGTCATTGACGCAAGTGACTGCGCATCGGTCCAGTAGCCTTCGCCGACCACCTGGATGGTGATCTGGTCGCCCGGCGCACTCTCAGCAGCGCTGTCGCGGCAGGAAACCGGGAACTCGCCCAATCCCCAGCCCTGGTCGAACACGACCTCGGCCTTGTAGAGGCCGGTATTCGGGATTTCAGCCATGCTCCCCTGCTGGTTGGTCGCCCCTGCCGCGTTCTGGACCGTGATCACCGGACCCGAACCCAGCCCCATCCTCGTGCGATAGACGAACATGTTCGTGCTGCCGGTCTTGATCGTGGTGGATCGGGCTGTAATCTTCGGCAACAACTGATCCTCGACACCTCCGATATTCGTGACCGCATCCCAGATATTCGACAAACTCTCGGCCATTGTGGAGATATTCGTCATCTTCGCCACCTCCTGCATGGCGGCGACGAGGTTGCTTACCGACGTGGCCATGTCGGACAGGTTGGTCAGGACACCGAGGCTGGAGGCAATGGTGGCCAGGTTGCTGTCCGTCCTGCCCCTGAATGCCGCCTGCTCCACCTCGTGCGCCACGAGGCTCGTATAGACGCCAATGACCTGGTTGGAGACGCCTGCCACCTGGTTCGAGATGCCGCCGATCATGCCGGATATCTCCTCGCCAACCGGCACCCTGAGCGTGAACGTCAAGCCGGACGAATACCACACGCCTGAGAACTCGATCTCCACCCTGGCGAAATAGACGCTGCTGGGACTGAGCGCCGAGGCGTCCCACGCCATCCAGAACACGCCGTAGTCCAGCAGGCTGCCGTCGGGCGGCGATCCGGCGCTGTCCAGCACGCGCACCTCATTGCCGGTTTCGTCGTAGACCGTGATCCTGCACCTGCTTGGTGTGTCGAGTATCTCGCCGCCGCGCTCCAGCCAGGCGTGGATCGTGAAGACCTTGTTCGACGTCTCGTACGAGAAATTGGCCATCGCCCGGTAGTCCGGCTCAACGGTCGAGCGCACCATGTATACCTGCTGGGTCCAGACAGCAGGGCTCCCGAGTGCGTAGTTCTCACTCTCCCAGTACATCACGACATTGTCGAAGAAGAACTCCCTCATCCACGCCGTGTTCCAGGTGCCCCACGGATACTCGTGCGAGATGGTATTGGCTCCCGCGCATGTCAGCCCCGATTGAGACCAGCCTGAGCTGTCGATCACCGCCAGGTTGTCCAGGTCGTTGCTGGTGATCGCATCCATGACTTCCCAGTAGACCGTGTAATACCTGACATTCAGCATGCCGAGGTCGTTGTAGGGTCCGGGCTTGGATGCGTCGAACAGCCTGTTGGAGTAGGCATGATCCTGGATGCGCAGCCACACCGTGTTGGTCTTCACGTTCGGGAGCTGCCACGAGTATATGCTGGGCTGCTCGTTCGCCACCGCCATGAACGGCGTCGTGTTGATCTTGCGCCAGTAGTTGGTCCGGCGGAACGGGTCCAGCGAATAGTAGAAGTCCACCCCCGAGAAGATGGACCCGTACGTCGTCCAGTTGACATCCCTGGTCTGCAGGGCGAACAGGTCGCCTATCAACGGATCGATGGCGAACTTCACGGCTATCTCGAAGTCCTCGAACTGGTCCCTCACGCCTTCCGTGACCTGGTTGGTGACGATGATCCGCACCTTCCCGATGGAGTTCGGTATGTTCTCCCAGGCATAGCTGAATACACCGCCGCTGAGGGGGAAAGCACCGATTGCCAGCACATTGGTAACCTCGTACGGATACGGGGACCATGCCACCGAGAACGCGTTCGAGACGTTGCCGGCCCTCACCCACCTGATCTCGTTCGTCTCGGTCACTTTCCAGAAGTCGCCGGCCGTGGGATTGATGATCTTGATCGCCGGGCTCGACACAACCTGGAAGACCGCGGACGTCGCCGTGAACGTACCGTCACTGACTGTGACCGTCACGTTCGAACCGACGGCATTGGCGGTCATTGCCCAGTCGCACGACCACCCCGAAACCCCGGTCGCAATGACTTCCGTCCACACCGGGGTGCTGAAGTCAACCGGCGTGGTCTCAGGCCACCTGGTGAAACTGACGTTATAGGTGCCCGACACGCCCACACCCGTCCACGCGACGGTGTTCGTTCCATCCGACACCGCCAGCACGTCGGCCGCCGTCGGCGCCGTCACCTTCAACCCGCTGACCTGGAAGGTCTTGGACCTGCTTGTATAGGAACCGCACACCGCCAGCAGGCAGGCGTTGGTGGAAGGGGTCCGGGTCAGGGCCGGCGTACTCTCGATCGTCCAGGGCACGCTCACGATGCCGTCATTCACCGACACACCGCTTGCCACCGGGTTGACCGTATCGAATGTCGCCCCGCCGTCCGCCGAGTAATAGATGTCGGCAAACGCGCCGGACCCCATCCCAGCCACCCTGAACGACACCATCACCTGCCCGCGCAGCACCCAGTTGGTACCGGTGTACGGGCTCAGGAACTTGATTCCACGGAGGGTGAATGGATCCGAGTATGTCGTCACGTCCGTGTCCTGAGCCGGCGCCGTCACAACCATCTTGATCACCGCGTTCGTCGTCGGGTCGAGCTCGGCGTCAACAGTCCAGGGCGTAAGCGGGTTCAGGACTGACGCATTGTTCGGCAGCCCGCCCTGCACGTACGGTCCACCCTCGCCCGACACCGAGATGGAGTTGGAGACGAACGGATTGGCCGACAGCCCTGCATGCCGCCATGCGACATTGGTCACCGCCCCGATGTTGTAGACCGACCCGAGCGCCGGGCGGATCATCCGGATGCCGCGCAGCGTGAACTGGCTGGAAACCGCCTCGGTCGTGCCGACCACGACCTTGATGCGGGCCGTGAGCGACGGCATCAGCCGCCGGGAGATGTCCCAAGTCTTCTGGTTGATGGACGGGTCCGCATCCTGGTTGCCGGTGAACCCGATACCGCTGAAGGTAATGAGATCGCTGTATGTGACGCCGTTGGTGGAGTAGTAGACGGTCGCCAGGTTGGCGCCGGCCCTTGCCGAGTACCACTCGAGGCCATTGGTCCTCGAAGTACCCAGCGTGTAGGCGGCGCTGTTCGTCGGCTGCGTGACCGAGAGGCCCCTTATAGTGAACGTGGCATCGGAATAGTCTTCCATCGGGATGCCGGACGGCGGGCTGATGGCCCGTATCCGCAGCTTGCCGACCGTCGTCGGCCGCCGGACATTGGCGGCAGGGATCACCCAGCGACCGTTGAAGATGGATGCAGAGGCGACAATGTTCTCGTAATCGTTCGTAGTCGGACTGCTGATATATGCGCAGTCAATCCCCACATTCGCGCCGGCAGCCTGGTGAAGCCATGTGGCCAGGTTCGTCCGCCCGAACTCCCAGTACTCGCCGCCGTTCGGGTACGTCACCTGCACACCGGACACGTCAAAATACGGCGGAGTGGTGGCAAAGAGGCTGCTTTGCGACACTGACTTCACTCGGATCATCGAATTGGAGGAAGGCGGACCTGCCACCACCCACGGCGGCGACACGTTCGTCACAACATTGCCAACCGAGCTGTTGGTGTTGGCCCACCCGCTGGCGATCGTGTACCAGCTCGAGCCACCGTCCGGCGAATAGGTGATGTCAACCGAACTGCCTGCACCTGCGGCGGTCCATCTCACGTAATTGGTGGTCCCGATCTGCCACTGGCTCCTGACCGCTTCGCTGCCGCCCACGGGTGTGATGATGTTGATGTCCGCCAGGATGAAAATGCCCGAAATCCCGGTCACATTCACCGGGTCGTCATTGGCTGTGATTCGGATACGTGCCGCTTCGGAGGGATCCTTGGCCTCCAGCACGCAGCCGAGGGTGTTGTAGCCGGGGACACAGGTGGCATTTGTCGAGATATTGGTCCAGGCCACACCGTCAAAGAAGTCCACAGTCACGCCATGCGAGCCCGCCCCGGCGGCATACCACTCCAGCGTCGTGGCTTCTCCCATGTTCACGGCATTGCCCGTCGCCGGGAATGTCACCACGATCCCGGCGTTGGTGTAGGTTCCATCGGAGATATCGCCGTAGAAGGCGGATGCCGGGTCGAACGCGCCGGGTGTCGCCACGCCCATCCGTGCGTTTTCGGACACGAACTGCCAGTTGGTCAGCGGTGTGTTCCAGTAGTATACGTTGGTCCCTGAGGCATTCGTCGGTGTCGCCACCACGAACCAGTTCGTGCCGGCGTCCCCGCTGAACCAGATGTCAATGGGACCCACCAGGTTCTGGGCGCCCCACTTCGGGGAGTCCCATCTAACCAGGTTGGTACGGCCGATATACCATTTCTCGCCGCCGTCCGGGCTCGTCATGTGGAGCTGCTCACGCAGCCAGAACGGACCATCCGACAAATCCCAGATGTTGTTCGGATCGTTGCCATCCTTGACCCGTATGTAGTAGTTCGTGCCCCGCTGCTCGGAAATCACCGTGCGAAACACCCCATTGTTGGGCAACCCGGTACCAAGGACAGAAACCACATTCGTCCCGTCGAGCAGCTCGACGGTTATGTTGTTGCTGACCGTCCCAAGCCATGACCAGGTGATATCGTACGGCGTGCCTACAACCAGCGACCTGGTGTCCGTCTCGGTACCGCTCGGGAACGTCACAAGAACACGACCTCTTGAGTAGCCAATTGAGACAGCATCAATGGCCACCTGATCGCTGCCGGTCGAATGGAGGAATGCTCGCCACAACAAGTTGACACCGGTCTTCTCATAAAGCTGTCTATAGAAATTGCCGACATACTGATTCACGGTTCCAACAGGGCTGGCATTTTCCCAACCGCCGCCGTAAAGGTCCGCGTTGACCCATGCGTTGGTAAACAGCGGCCAGTAGTACCAGGTGGCACCATTGTCTCCGGATATCTGGTAGCGGACCGATGCGTCGTTATTTGTCGCCATCGTGTGAACAAACGTGGTGATCTTGCCGGGGAAGAACACACCGCTTGCCGTTTCCACCGCCGGATTCTCAGTCGAGTAGCCCGACGACTCGACGGTGACACCGTGAAGTCTTGGTGTGAACCTGTGGTTCTCGGTACCCAGGTATGCCTTGTACTGGAAGCACTGACCCTTGGGTATGACCGCTTGCAGACCCTCACCGGTGGCAACTGTGAAGTACGAATTTGTTGTTCCGGCTGGGCCTACAAACGGGGCGGATGCAATGAGCGTGGCATTGCTGCCCGATCGCGCCTGGAACTTCAGGGTTACGGCGCCAGCTCGATAGTGGTCCAGGATTTCCACTGGCTGAAGAACACGGTCGTGAACAGCGACCTCGTCTATGAAACCGGCGAAGCAGCCACTCCCGGCACCATCCGCCCCTATCCGCGCATCCGGTGTGCCCATACTGCCCGAGCCAGCCGCCCTGGCTCGGATCTCACCGTTCACATAGAGTGCAAGTTCACTGCCAGAGTATGTGGCAACCAGATGAGTCCATGCCCCGGTTCGAAGCGACAATGCGGGATCAATACAAAGGACTGAACCGACCTTGAAGACAGGACGGCCGGATGAGTCAGTGCCAAGCTGATAGCCCTGCCCTCCACTGCTCTTGTCGAACACGATTCTACTATCCACGGCAGTCGGATAGACCCAAGCTTCAACTGTAAGGTTTGGCGGCCTGAGTTCTTCGGCATCAGTGATATTGCCCATCCACTGCACAGTCCCGTTCAAGGACAGGCATGAATCGAAACGTCCGGCACTGTTGAAACCTGCACCTCCAGCCAACGTGCCATCAAAGGTCCCTGCGGAGTCAAGGGTGTTGCTGTCCATGTGCCACAACGCCACTATATTGGTGTCATAGACTGTGGAGAGGGGCTTGTTATACGGTGCATCGGCGTTCCACGAGAGCGTCTGCCAGATAACCTCTCTGCCGGCGTCAATGATCTCGGAGGTGTAGATGCCGCGGTCGCGAACGCGGTAGGCGGTTCCCGACAGCTCCCCAACTTCCGCATCGGAGAGGGCCCGCTGGAACACCACAACCTCATCCACTTGCCCTCTAAGAAACAGGTTGCTGGTGCCGTACTTTCCGACATAGATGGTGCCCGACCCCACACTACCGTATGCACTGCCGATGTTTGCCGAGGCCACCCGGTCCCCATCGATATAGAGATGCAACGTGTCGCCGCGCCGCATACCGGCAACATGATGCCACCGGCCATCGTTGATATCAGTCAGGACCGAGGCGACAACCTTCTTGTCTGTTGGCGCCGTATCAATCACCAAGGCAGCCTTGCCTGGGACATTGGTCGTGCCGTCCCCATTGAACTCCAGGGTGTAGTGGGCACCCCCTGCAAAGGTGGATACAATGGCGCACCTGTTGCTGGC
>SESE01000222.1_pt1 | contig 25182 bp, 17 predicted proteins | sample 3171371 | NCBI WGS metagenome assembly SESE01 (sample SAMN06051881, study PRJNA518727) | freshwater metagenome | biome: subpolar coniferous forest; feature: holomictic lake; material: water; isolation source: holomictic Lake 442, 13 m depth | place: Canada: near Kenora, Ontario | collected... | reverse complement strand
GAGGCGATGTTGCACTGCATCATGGATCGTATTATAGGAGTGAATTTCGCCCTGTCAAGACTTTTTTGGTGCAATGCAACAATAAATCGTTTAGAGCCAGATAACACCATTTAAACAATGTATTGCGAAATATAAAAAGGCCCCGCAGGGCCTTTGATGGTGCAATGCGCAATGCGCTTCAGCAGTTGCCGAACAGGGGCTTGCGCTTTTCCATGAATGCCGCCATGCCTTCCTTCTGGTCGGCCAGGGCAAACGTCGAATGGAAGCTGCGGCGCTCGAACAGCAGACCTTCCTGCAGGCCGGATTCGTAGGCGCGATTGACCGATTCCTTGATCATCATTGCCACCGGCAGCGAAAAGCCGGCGACGGTTGCCGCCGCCGCCAGGGTTTCCTCGAGCAGTTTGTCGGCGGCGATGATGCGCGCCACCAGACCTGCACGCTCGGCTTCCTGGGCATCCATGAAGCGGGCGGTGAGACACATGTCCATGGCCTTGGCCTTGCTCACGGCGCGCGGCAGGCGCTGCGTGCCGCCGGCGCCGGGAATGACGCCGAGCTTGATCTCGGGCTGGCCGAACTTGGCGGTGTCGGCGGCGTAGATCATGTCGCACATCATCGCCAGTTCGCAGCCGCCGCCCAGCGCAAAACCGGCAACCGCGGCAATGATCGGCTTGCGGCAACGGGCGATGCGATCCCAGTTGCGGCTGATGTAATTCGCCTTGTAGACATCGATGAAGTTCCAGCCGGCCATGGCACCGATGTCGGCGCCGGCAGCAAAGGCCTTTTCCGAGCCGGTAATGACAATGCAGCCGATATCGGCATCGGCCTCGAAGCCATCGAGGGCGGCGCCGATCTCGTCGACCAGGCTGTCATTGAGTGCGTTGAGTGCCTTGGGCCGGTTGAGCGTGATCAGGCCGACCCTGGCGCGGCTTTCGACCATGATGTTTGCGTAATTCACTGCGCTGCCTCCTGTCGCGGGGTGGTGATGTTCTGTTCGCCTTTCAGCAGCGGAACGATGGCGGCAGCCGGGCGCGGCGGCGATGCGGCGGCGGCGTCCTTGTTCTTCGGCTGGATCACCGCGCGCACGCGCTCGCCGCTGCCCGGCTGGGCGCGGGTGCCGTTGGCGCCGCTGGTGACGAAGTACTTTTCGGTTCTGGCGTCATAGGAGATGAACTGGCCACGGACTTCGTCGAGGCCGCTCTTGACCCGGGCGTGATTGAAGAACTCGGTTTTTTCCGCTCGGGCATCATGCTCGATGCGCTCGCCTTCGCCCTCGACGTATTCGTCAAGACCTTCGCGCTTCTGCCGGAAGCGCGGCGGTACGCTGGCGCTGCCGGTGGCGACGCCGCGTTGATAACCGTCGTCGTCCTGGGTAACGACGATACGCTCGGCGCGGATGACCAGCGTGCCCTTGACCAGTTGCACATTGCCTTCGAAGGTCTGCACCTTCTTCACGTCATCGACCGAAACCCGGTCGGCTTCAATGGTGACCGGCTTGTCGCGGTCGGCTTTTTCCGCTCTCGCCCCCGCTGCGGCAAGCATGGCGGAGGCAATGCCGGCAGTCGCGGCGAGTCTGAGAAAATGTTTCATGGTGTCTCGGTCCGGTTGCGATGGAGGGTGCCGGTCACGCGGCCGCGCAGGACCGTGATGCCGGATCGGTTGTCGATGTCGAGCCCGCTGCCTTTCATGAAGCTCCTGCCCCGGGTAATGACGACCGGATCGCTGCTGCGCCCCTTCTCGTCATCGGGGAAGACTTTCAGCGTCCGGGTTTCAATCACCGTGGGCGGCGAGTCGCCGGCTGCGCCGTGACGAATCACCCGCACATCGTCGACCAGGTCGACTTCCTTGCCGTCCTGGCCGACATAAGCCATGCGCGCCGTTATTTCCGAGGGCGGTTGCTGATGATAGGTGATGTGCGGCGTGGTGACTACCGTGGTGTCGTCATCGGCGTAATGCAGCAGCTTGTCGGCGACAAGGGTATGTTGCAGCTTGCCTTCGGGGTCGAAGCGACGCACCTCGAAGCGCTCGACCCAGTAGTCGGGATCATGCCGCAGCGGACCGCGCGGACTGTCGCCCTGGATGACGCGGTTGAGCCAGAAGGTGAGCGCGGCCAACAGCACCAGCATGGCCAGCGGGAACAGCGAGGCGGCACGGTCCTTCATTGGTCTGCCGCCGGGCCGCCCCAAGGCAGACCCGCCAAAAACCCGCGAGCGCCGCGAGCCGTAGTCACCCCTTCTCGTGGAGAAGGGGCGGGGGATAAGTTGTTCATGCCAGGTATTCGGCCATCGCCGCATCCCATTTGCCCTGGGCGCGCAGAATGAGGTCGCAGACTTCGCGCACCGCGCCGCGGCCGCCGCCTTTGCTCGCAACGTAATCGACGCGGGAGAGAACTTCGTCGTGGCCGTCCGCCACCGTGGCGGAAAAGCCGCTGGCGCGCAGGATGGGCAGATCGACGACATCGTCGCCCATGTATCCGGTCTGCGCCAGCTCGATCCGGCGCTGCGCCGCAAGTTGGCAGAGCAGGCCGCGCTTGTCGGCGACACCCATGTGCAGTTCGGTTACGCCGAGATTCGCGGCGCGCAGTTCCAGCGCGCGCGAACTGCGCCCGCTGATGATGGCCACCTCGACGCCGGCCTGCTGCAACATCTTCAGACCGTGGCCGTCGAGGCTGGAGAAGGCTTTCATCTCTTCGCCCTGCGGGCTGAAGTAGAGCGTGCCGTCGGTGAGCACGCCGTCGACGTCGAATCCCATCAGGACGAGGCGGGCGGCTTTGCTCATGGCCTGTGTCGCGGCCCGGCTCATCAGACGACTTTCGCCCGGAACAGGTCGTGCATGTTGAGCGCACCGCACAGCGCGCCGGTGTCATCCGTCACCAGCAGCTGGTTGATCTTGCCGGCTTCCATCATTTCGACCGCCTCGACGGCGAGACGACGCGCGCCGATGCTGCGCGGATGGCGCGTCATGACCTCGGCCACCGGGGTTGCGCGCAGGTCGCCGTAACGCTCCATGGCGCGGCGCAGGTCGCCGTCGGTAAAGATGCCGGTAATGTTGGCAGCGGCATCGAGCACCACCGCCATGCCCATGCCGCCGCGCGTCATGGCGGCCAGCGCGACGGGCACCGAAACCGTTTCGGCCAGCGTCGGTACGTCGCTTTGCATGACATCGCCGACGTGGGTCAGCAGCTTGCGCCCCAGCGCGCCGCCGGGGTGGGAACGGGCGAAATCGGAGGCCGAAAAGCCGCGCGCGTCGAGCAGGGCGACGGCAAGCGCGTCGCCGAGGGCCAGCGCCGCGGTGGTGCTGGCGGTCGGCGCCAGGTTGAGCGGGCAGGCTTCCTGGTCGACGCGAGCGTCGAGATGGATATCGGCTTCCTGCGCCAGCGAGGACGTCTCGTTGCCGGTGATGGCGATCAGCTTGCCGCCCAGGCGCTTGACCAGCGGCACAATCAGCAGCAGTTCGTCGTTTTCGCCGGAGTTGGAAATGGCGATCAGCACATCGTCGCGGGTGATCATGCCGAGATCGCCGTGCACGGCCTCCGCGGCGTGGACGAAATAGGCGGGGGTGCCGGTACTGGCAAAGGTGGCGGCCAGTTTGCGGGCAATATGACCGGACTTGCCTATGCCGCTGACCACCACGCGACCGCGGCTGTCAAGGATCAGTGCCACCGCTGCACTGAATTCGCTTCCAAGCCGGCGCGCCAGCGCGGCCACCGCCGCCGCTTCGATTTCCAGCACCTGGCGGCCCATGACCACGGCGCGATCAGCATCATGGAGGCGAGCCGCAGGAAAAGATTCGGATGACTGGGTGACTTGGTTCATCGCGGGCTGGCGTTTATCATGGAGCCAAATTATAGCAACCGCGCCGGCTTATCCTGCTCGCTCTCTTCTGCCCTGTCTGTTCCATGACCGAGACCCTGCCCCTCATTCTTTTGCTGCTCGCCGCCGCTGTCGTCGTCGTCGTGATCTTCCGCATGCTCGGCCTGCCGCCGATCATGGCTTACCTGCTGGTGGGCGCGGCGCTGGGGCCGAACGCCGCGGGCTGGGTGCCGGACACGGCGCAGACGCGGCATCTCGCCGAATTCGGCGTGGTGTTCCTGATGTTCAGCATCGGCCTCGAGTTTTCGCTGGCGCGGCTGTACAGCATGAAGCGCATTGTTTTCGGCCTCGGCCTGCTGCAGGTGCTGGTCACCGCACTGCTGGCCACCCTGCTCGCCCGGCTGGCCGGCATTCCGTGGCTGGCGGGGATTGCGCTGGGTGGCGCACTGGCGATGTCGTCGACCGCCATGCTCTCCAAGCTGCTGACCGAGCGCGGCGAACTGGATGCGCCGCATGGTCGCGAAGTGATCGGCGTCCTGCTGTTCCAGGACATCGCCGTGGTGCCCCTGCTGGTGCTGATCCCGGCGCTGTCGCAACCCATCGAAGTGATGGCCGGGGCTTTGCTGCTGGCCGCCGTCAAGGCCTCCGTGCTGCTGACGCTGGTGCTGTTCATCGGGCAGCGCGCGCTGTCGGCCTGGTTCCATCTGGTGGCACGCAGAAAATCCGCCGAGCTTTTCATGCTGAATGTGCTGCTGATCACCCTCGGCCTCGCCTGGCTCACCGAACTGGCCGGCCTGTCGCTGGCGCTGGGCGCCTTCACCGCCGGCATGCTGATCGGCGAAACCGAATACCGCTATCAGGTGGAAGAAGACATCAAGCCCTTCCGCGATGTCCTGCTGGGCCTGTTTTTCGTCGCCATCGGCATGCGCCTCAACGTGCCGCAGATCATCGGCCAGTGGCCGCTGGTGACCGGCATCCTGGTGGCACTGGTGGCGCTCAAGCTGATTGTGGTCGGCGTCTTTTCGCGACTGCTGGGCAGCCCGCCCGGCACCGCGCTGCGCAGCGGCCTGTGGCTGTGCGCCGGCGGCGAATTCGGCTTCGTCATTCTCGCCCACAGCAGCGACGTGCATCTGCTGGCCGCCGCCACGCTGCAACCGGTGCTGGCGGCAATGGTGCTCTCGCTCATGCTGGCGCCGCTGGTGGTGCATTTCTCCGATCGTCTGGTATTTCGCTTCGTCGCTTCGGAATGGCTGCTGCGCTCGATGCAGTTGACCCAGCTCGCGGCACAGTCGCTGGGTTCCGACAAGCACGCCATACTTTGCGGCTACGGCCGCACCGGCCAGCATCTGGCGCGCTTCCTCGAAGCCGAAGGAGTTTCCTTCATGGCCCTCGATCTCGACCCGGAGCGCGTACGCGAAGCCAGCATGGCCGCCGAATCGGTCTCCTACGGCGATTCGTCGCGCAAGGAAACCCTGCTTGCCGCCGGCTTGTCGCGAGCCAGCGTGGTCATCATCACCTTTGCCGACATCGACGCCGCGCTGCGGGTGATCCATCGCGTCAGGCAATTGCGCCCCGATGTCGCCATCGTGTCGCGCGCAAGAGAGCAGGACGACGTCGAAAAGCTCTACGCCGCGGGCGCCGCCGAAGTCGTGCCGGAGGCCCTCGAATCCAGCGTGATGCTGGCCACCCACGCGCTGGCCCTGTCGGGCATACCGATGCACAAGGTGATCAAGCGCCTGCGCGAGATGCGCGAACAGCACTATGCCCTGCTGCGCGGCTTTTTCCACGGCGCCACCGATGCCGGCGCCCATCTCGCCGACGCCGACCAGCCGCGCCTGCATGCGGTGACCCTGGCACCCGGCAGCGCTGCGATCGGCCGCCGCATCGGCAAAATCGATTTGGCAAAAGTCGGCGCCGGCGTCACGGCAATCCGCCGCCGCTCGCAGCGAGCCCTCAAGCTGGAGCCGGAACTGGAGTTGATCGAAGGCGACGTGGTGGTGCTGATCGGCACCGCAGCCGCAGTCACGGCGGGCGAGGACGTGCTGTTGCGCGGCTGACCCGCGGCGGGACAAGAGACGTCCCGTTGCCGTCACCGCAGCCGCTCAGAAGGGATAGCGCGGCGCCGTGTCCTTGATCGTCACCCACTGCCACTGGGTGAACTCCTCCCAGTTGGCCGGCCCGCCGTGGCGCCCGCCGTTGCCCGAAGCGCCGCGCCCGCCGAAAGGCACGTGGGGCTCGTCGGCGACGGTCTGGTCATTGATGTGCAGAAGGCCCGTCGGAATGCGGTTGGCCAACGCCATGGCGCGACCCACCGAGGCGCTGATGACGCCGAGCGACAGGCCGTATTCGGTGCGGTTGGCAAGTTCCACCGCTTCGTCTTCGCTGGAATAGCTCACGATCGAGGCCACCGGGCCGAACACTTCCTCGTCGAAGGCGCGCATACCGGGCTTGACGCCGGTCAGCACCGTCGGCTTATAGAAGAGCCTGTCGTAGGTTCCGCCGGCGGCGAGATGCGCACCCTGCTTGACGCTGTCCTGCACGATGCCATGCACCCGGTCGCGCTGACGTTCGCTGATCAGCGGCCCCAGCGCCACCTGTTGGCAGGCCGGGTCACCGACCGGCAGGTGGGTAGCCTTGGCGACCAGGAGTTCGGTCAGTTTCGCGACAATTTTTTCATGCGCCAGAATCAGGCCGGTGGTCATGCATATCTGCCCCTGGTGCAGGTAGGCGCCCCAGGCCGCGCACGAGGCGGCCAGTTCGACATCGGCATCGTCGAGGATGATCAGCCGGTTCTTGCCGCCGAGTTCCAGCGTCACCTTCTTCAGGTGCTTGCCGGCCAGTTCGCCGACGCGGCTGCCGGCTGCCGTCGACCCCGTGAAGGAAATCATCGCAATGCCCGGATCGGCACACATCGCCTGACCGGCGTCGGCACCGCCCGGCAGCACCTGCAGGCAATCCGCGGGCAGGCCGGCTTCCTCGAATATGCGGGCGATCAGGTAGCCGCCCGTGACCGGCGTCTGCGGATCCGGCTTCAGCACCACGGTGTTGCCGGCAGCCAGCGCCGGAGCGACGGCGCGGATCGAAAGTATCAGCGGGAAATTGAACGGCGAAATAATCCCCACCACGCCGTGCGGCACGCGCCGCGCGATGCTGATGCGGCCGCCGTCACTCGGCAGCAGCAAACCCCCGGGCTGGGTCACCATGGCCGCCGCCTCATGCAGGATGCCCACCGCCGCGTGCAACTCGACCCCGGCCTTGGGCGGAATCGAGCCGGTCTCGCGCACGATCCACTGCGTCATGCCCTCGGTTTCGCGTTCGATGATTGCGGCGGCCTTGCGGAATATCGCGGCACGCTGCTCGTAGGGCAAGGCCACCCATCCCGCCTGCGCCGCCCGTGCCCGTTTCGCCGCTGTCGCGACGTCGGCCGGCGTCGCCATGCCGACGCGGGTCAGCACCGCACCGGTGGCCGGCTCCAGCACATCCTGTGACGCACTCGCGGGCGCCCATCCGCCGAGAAACAGCTTGCCGTTCCAGGTGTCCGTATTCAGAAACGCTGAGTGATTGCCTGTCATGTCGATCCCTGTCTTTCTGATGCCGGCTTAGAGGCTGATGCCGCAGCGGCCGGGGGCGAGGATGTTGTTGGGGTCGAGCGCCTTCTTCAGCTTTTTCTCGACGCTGCGCTTGACCGGTCCGTAGGTGGCCGCAACCTTCTCCGCGAATGCCGTGTTGGAGCGATACACGCCGTAGCCTTCCTTGGCGAAAGTGTGCAGCAGTTCGTCATAACAGGCGTAGGCCTTCTTGGTCTGATCATCGTCGGAACGGTCGAAGAGAAGATCGATGACATGGTGCATGTCGCGCCAGCCGACGATGAACTCGCCGACGTAATCGAAACCGTACTTGCCCAGGATATCCTTGGCCGTCTTCATCTGCTTCAGGGTTTCAGAGCCCTTGGCCTGCGATACCGGCGCGAACCAGATCGAGCCGCCGCCGCCGCGCCAGTTGTAGAGTCCGAATTCGCCGAGATTGGGCTTGCCTTTCATCAGGTCGAAGCGGTACTGCAGGGCCTGGCTGCCCTTGGACTGCTCTTCGGTGATGATCTTGCCGCCCGTCCCCGCCGCCACGGCCTCGATGATCTTCCAGTTGGCATCGTTGGTTTCCTTGGTGCCGTAGAGGCCGGCATAGACGTTCCAGGCGCCGATGTTGTGGTCCTTCTGGATCTTGCTCACGGCGGCGTCGGAAATGGCGCCGGGGCCGGTATGGTAGTCGGCGCGCTTTACCGGCGTGCATGGCGCCTCCCACAAGGTATGCGCGATGACGACCGCATTGGGGATGACCATGGCGATGCGCAAGGGACGCAGCGCATCGACGATCTTGGTGATGTCGGCTTCGTTGGGATACTGGATGCAGAACGGGCGGAAATCGGGCGGGGCCGGCATCAGCCACATCCCCATCTTGGTCACGATGCCATAGTTGGACTGGGTGAAAATGCCGTCAAGCGTCGGCCCGTAGCCCCACTTGAAGACCTGCCAGGTGTTGGAGTTCGGCATCGCACCCATGCCGGTGCGCAGCACCTCGCTGTTGGCAAGCACCACTTCCATGCCGCAGGAAAACAAAAAGTGTTCGCCGTATGGCGTATAGCCCACGCCGCGATCGACCATGTTGCCGAGCGGACCGGCAATCGCCGACGGCGCCGGACAGGAAAACCACAGCGGCAGTTTCCTTTCCTGCAGGTAGTCGTACAGTTGCTGGTAGGTCACGCCGGGTTCCACCAGTGCCGTGCATAGATCCGGGTCGACCTCGATGATCTTGTTCATGCGCCGCAGGTCCATGACGATCTGGCCGCGCTGCACCGGCGCCGCCGAACCGTAGCCGAGGTTCTTCCCGGTCGAGATCGGATAGACCGGGATCTTGTACTTGTTCAGCACCTTCAATACGGCCTGGATCTCTTCGACGCTCGCCGGCGTGATCGCCGCCGAAGGCGCATGCTGGTCGTTGGGCACCGGCATCATGATCTTGTTGTAGGGAGCGAGGCGGAGCTCGTCCTCCAGAACATTCTCGTTGCCCAGGATCTTTTTCAGCTCCTTGATCGCCTTGTCAAATTCACCGGCTGCGATGCCCTTGGGCAAGGTTTTGCGTTTTGCGTTCATGTTCTTGTCTCCACCTTTTTTGTGTTCATATCAATTCACGTATTGATCAGGAAGGACACCAGGCTGGCCGGTCCGCCATCGGCCGGGCCGGTTGCGGGCACTGTCGGTGCCGCCCGTTGCCGGCCCCCTATCGCTCCGGCATAGACGCCGGCGATGCGCCCGGCCTGCGCCGAGATCGGCTCCGACCAGACGATGCCCGCTTCCAGTGTGGCCGAGGTACAGCAGTGGCGGACCGCGCCGGCGCCGAAGCGGTGATGGGTGCTGAGCACGCAGGCACCGCCGCGTGCCGCCGCCAGTTCCTGGAAAATCACCGCCGCGGCATCGTCCATGACCCCGATCACGCGCCCGCCGCGGGCCTTTTCGAGCAGCGCGATGACATGCGCCACCTGCGCCAGTTCAGTGCCGCCGGCAACGGCCTGCATGTGCGGTATGCCTGCCGCCGTGAACACCTGTCCGAGTTGCGCCGTCAGTTCCAGCGCGTACGGCTGATCACTCTGGCCGACAATCAGCACGCGGTTCGCACCGGGGAGAAAGAGATCGTCCGCCGCTCGTGCCGCCGGCAGCGTGGCGCCAAGGACACCGCTCGCCAGCAGCGTACCGATAAAGTTTCGCCTGTCCATGGCGCGCTACTTCAAGGCGCCGGGGGCGCTGGTGCTGACCAGCTTGATCACTCCGGCGAGGGTGGCATCGCTGATTTCGGACTCGCGAAACGACGGCATGGCGCGATTGCCGTTGCGCACGATGACCTGGATGTACTGCGGAATGAGATTGCGCCCGGTAAGAACCGGGGCGACATTGGCCTCGTGACAGTAGGCGCAGACCTTGTTGTAGACCTCCTGGCTGCTTTGCCACTTGCCGCTGCTGTCTGCCTGCGCGTTGCCGACGGCAACAAACGTTGCCGTGATGGCAAGAAGCCGGAATACGGATAAACCATTCATGGGCCTACCTCCTATGCTTGTTGGTTCCACGCTGCGGCGGAATGACAAGGCTTTAGCAGAAGCCATGCCAGAAGCTATCTATCTGTTATCAGAATGCTTCTTTCTGGTGCAATGCAACATATTGATTTTTAAAGCGTTATCAATTGATAAGGATTTTTGTGATTTGATCATTTGGTAACATTGGAGAGCGTCGCATGCAATGCATATGGCATTACCCGGCAACCGCCATCCGACTCATGCTCAACCAACATCCAGCTGGTGCTTTTTCAGGCGGTAGGCGAATTGCGGACGCGTGATGCCGAGCATGCGGGCGGCCGAGCTGTAGTTGCCCTTGCTGCGCGCGACGGCGGCATTGAGCAGCACGCTCTCGATATCGTCGAGGCTGACGCGGTTCTTCAGCACATAGTCGAGGAAGGCGCCGACCGGGCTCTCGTCCTCCTTCAGGACGCTGCCATCCCTGGCCAGGGCGACCAGTTGCCGCTGCCTCAGTTCGGGCGCCAGGGTCGGGAACAGATCCGACAGGTCGATGCGGCCGCCGCTCACCGCCAGGATCACGCCGCGCTCTATGACATTCTCGAGTTCGCGCACGTTGCCGGGCCAGCTGTACAGCTTCAGCGCGTGCATCGCCTGGTCGGTGATCCCCAGCGCCTTCTTGCTATGCCGCACCAGGTACTTCTCGAGAAAGCGCTGAGCCAGCGGCGCGATGTCCTCTTTGCGTTCGCGCAGCGGGGGAATCGTCACCGGATAGATGTTCAGGCGGTAGTAGAGGTCGCGGCGGAAGCGCCCCTCCTGCACCGCCCGGGCCAGATCGACATTGGTCGCCGCGACGACGCGAACATCCACCTTGCGCGTACGCAAATCGCCAATCCGCTCCAGCTCACCCTCCTGCAGCACCCTCAGCAGTTTGGCCTGGGCCGAGGCCGAGAGTTCGCCGACCTCGTCGAGCAGCAGGGTGCCGCCGTGGGCGCGCTCGAAGCGCCCCGGGCGCGACTGCTGGGCGCCGGTAAAGGCGCCCTTCTCCACCCCGAACAGCTCGGATTCGATCAGTTGTTCCGGCAGTGCCGCGCAGTTGATGGCGATCAGCGGGCGATCGGCGCGGCTGCTGACCTTGTGCAGGGCCCTGGCGAACATTTCCTTGCCGACTCCGGTTTCCCCCAGCAGCAGCACGGTCACCTGGCTTTGCGCCGCCCGCTTGAGGAGGCCGGCGGCCTGCTTGAACCCCGGCGAGACGCCGACCAGGCTTTCGAAGTTGAGGTCGTTGTCGATCGAGTAGCGCAGCGACTGCACCTGGTCCTGCAAGGCCAGGATGTGGTCCGCCACCGAATCCGGCTCGAAATACTTCAGCTCGGCCTCGACCCCGCTCCACTCGTCAGCCGGACGCCCCGCGATCTTGCAGCAGGAGGCGCCGGCCGCCGCGCATTGGGTTTCGCGATAGAGGATGAACTTGCCCATCAAGGTGCTCGAATAGCCGCAGGCATAGCCGAGTTGCATCCAGCAGGCCGGCTCCGGCGAAAGGCCGAAGAGTTGCATGTGGGCGTCGGCCTCGAAGGATGCGTCCCAGGTGAATTCACCGGAAAACACGCCCCGCGCAATATCCATTTCCATGTGATCGGTGGTGCAACGGACCATGCCCTCGAGCATGTGCAGCGCCGGGCCGATGCTGAGCAGTTCGGTCGGCGATGCGTCCGGGTAGAGCTTGCGCGCCCACTCCGCATCGCGGGTGCCGGAGGCGAATCCCATGCGCATCATCACGCCGCGGGCACGGTCGACCCCCAGCGAATCGATGAGTTCCTTGCGCAGCGCCGTCATGGCGGCGCCGTGCAGCAGTACCATGCGCGACTCGCCAAGCCAGATGTGCCCGCTGTCAAAGGCGAAGCGCAAGCGCGAGGCGATGTCGCCCACTGCCGTCAGCTGCTCGACCTCCGGCTGCATCTTTCTGCTGCTCTCCATGCTGCCCCTCGCACTCCGCTCGTCATCAGACATGCGGCCTGCCTCGACTTGCGGCCTGAAAACGGAAAAGGGGCTCGCGCCCCTTTTCCCCGAACATCACGACAACCGGGATGCGCCTAGTTGGCGCCGCGCATGTTCTGCACGGTGAACAAGCTCGGCGGGTTCTGCTCCTGGCTGACCATGCCTCTGAACTGGCCCGTGGTGCAATGCTTGGACTGCAGATCCACCATGCTGAAGGCATCGTCAATCGAGATGCCGCTGCCCTTGTTGATCGGCAGGTGGTGATCCGGATGCGACTTGCCGATGATGAAGTTTTTCCACAGTTCGCCCTTGCGGTCATAGATCAGGGTGCGGCTGAGTGTCGCCGCCTGCGTATCCATGTACTGGATGCGCTTGCTGATCGGGTGGTTGGGATCCGTCGGCGTCGATTCGAGGACATGGACCTTGCGCAACTGCCAGGTCACCAGCGGATAGCAGCCGCCCTTGCCGCCGAATTCGACGTACTGGTAGCCATCCTTTTCCTTGAACTCGGTGGACAACTGCTTCTGCTCGTTGTGGTTGTAATAGGCCATGAGGATCATGGTGGTGCCCTTGTACGACCAGTGCATATCGGTGACGCGGCCGTTATAGCCCTCGAAGTCCTCGATCATCAGGTCGCTGCCGAGGAAGGAGTCGGTGATCTGACCCGTAGCCAGACGGCGCACGCGGCGCTGGAAGCCGAGGTAAAGATTGGCGTCATCCTGCTTGAGATCGTCGTCGTAGCGCTGGATCAGCAGTTGCGTGTCCTTGATGTCGAGCGGCTCGAAGACCTTCATGTAGATCGAGCGGAACAGGTTGGACGGATTCGGCGTGATTTCCGGCAGCGGCGCGAGGACGACGCGATGCTTGTAGTTGAGGAAGTGGAAGCCGAACTTGTTGGTGGTTTCGATCTTGCCCGTTTCCGACTTGCGGTACTTCCAGTAGAAGGGTTCGATCGATGCCGCATCGCCCCAGTTGATGCCGTACTTGTAGTTCCAGGCCAACTTCTCTCCAGCACGCGGATCCTTGGTATCCGGATCTTCCGGGAAGGCGCGGCCGGCGACGTAGCCGATGATCTGGCCGTTCTTCTCCCCCAGCTTGACCTTGCCGATGCCGGCGCGGGTGGCGTCGACATAGCTCTTGTGCAGATCGAACGAGGTGGTCGCGCCAACGGTGATTTCATAATCGCCGTTCTTGATGACCTGGTACATCGCCGGGTCGAGCACATCCTTGGCCGAATCGACGTTGGCCTTGTTGATCACGACACCGGGCTTGACGAAGGGATGGGAGGGAAAACCCTTCTTGTAGGGATAGAAGGAACTGTCGATGATTTCGTCCGGCGTCGCTGCGAAGGCCAGTGCGGAAGAGACTACGGCAGCGACAACCGAGAGTTTGAAGACGGTCTTTTTCATGTTTGCAAATCCTTTGGTCGATCAACGGGATGCGCTCCCCGGCGCGGGGCCGGGAGGCGCGTCTTTTCTACAAGGCTCAGAACTTGTAACGAAGGGTGACGGAGATCTCGTTCTCCTGCATGGCCATGCCTATCGGGCCGGCGCGGAAGCGGCCGAGAGGCTCGTAGCCGGTCACGCCGGCCATGCCTTGCAGCATGGGATTCCGCCCGCCCTGTGCACCCGAGTAGGGGGGGAACGGATTGCCGTCGCGCGCGTCATTCCACTGCCGTGCGCCCGTACCGAACTTGTAGTTGGCGCCGAAAGTGATCTTCAGGTTATCGGAAGGCAGCCACTCGACGGACGGCGCGATGGCCGTGGCGTTGGCCTTGAAGTCATGCGCCATGATCACCTGCGGGCTGACGCGGTCGTTCTGGTACCAGCCCTTCATGAGGAAGGTGCCGATATGGTTGACCTTCCAGTCCGGCATGCCCACCTTGCCCCATATGCCGTCATACTCCTCGTGATTCAGGATGTGCTGCCCGAACAACTGGGCCGAGAGCAGGAAGGCGCGGTTCTCGTTGAGGAAGGGGATGAAGGTCGGACGATCCAGGCCGATGACATAGCGCCAGACCTTGGACTTCGAATACAGTTCCGGCCGTGCCGTATTTGCAAATTCCTCGCCATTGGTCAAGGCCGTTTCCAGACGGAGACTCGACTTGATCGACTCAAGCTGCATGTCCATGGAACCGCCAATCAGGTTGATGCGCGGGAAGTCGATGTCGAAGGCTATGTTATACGGATAGACGGCCGACGTCTGACCAGGTGCGAGGAGATACGGGCCACCTGAAGTAAAGGGATTGACGTTGGTAACCCCTTTGGAATACAGATTCCGCAAAGACGGCAGTTGCGAACGGTAGCTCAATGCGTTCAGGGAGAAGCCCGTGCCCTTGTAGACCCCCTCCCACTTGAAGCCGAGTTGGGTATTTTCCAAAGACCACTTCGGCAGGTTGGCCTGACGGATACCGATCTGATTTGCGCCGAAGTTGGTGGCAAGGCCGCCGGTCGGATCTGCGCCGGCGAAGTTGGCTACCGTACCGCCATTGTCCCAGAGGTTCTTCATGCCGCGGAAGAATGAACCGGCGTCGAGAATCGCGTTCGGCGTGCCGCCCTGGCCGAGATTGTGCGGACGGAACTTGTCGAAATTCCAGACGATCTGGAAGTTGGTGTCATCGAAGGTTTCGGTCGCGCCCATGCGATATTCCGCGGTGGCAATCCACATCGGGATGCGGATGTCCTGCAATTCGTCGTAGATGTTGTTGCGCGAGTAGTCGACCGGATTGATCACGTCGAGGACGCGGAAGAGATCGGTGCGGCCCCAGACCACCTGCTGCTTGCCGACCTGAAAATTCCAGCTCCGGCCATCGGCCATGGGCATCTTGGCGACGACGAAGGCCTCGCGGATGAAGTCGAGCCGGCTGTTGAATTCGGGCGATTCCAACTCGCGCTGGTTGGCATCCATGTAGTCCTTGATGCAGCCGCGCGAATCGACATCACAGGGGCGTACCGGAACACCGAATGCCACGCCGCCAGCCTGTTGGTGCAGCCTGCTGCCGAGAACAACCATGCCATCGTTCGGGTTTCTCGGATATGTGTCGGCAAAATTATTGGTTGCAGCAAGTCCCGCCGCCGGTCCGGCGGGCACGCCGGCAGCCATATAGGCGCCGGTCAGGAGGCCTGTAGCATTGCTATAGTTCATCGGCGCGCCGCCATTGGGAACCAGCCCGCCACCCGCCAGGAACGGCACGCCTGGAGGCGCACCGATGTTCAGCCCGTAATCGACACCAGCCCTGCCGTTCTCCAGCATGATCGGCCCGCCGGCCTTCTTGCCGTACTCCTTGTCATTGATCTTGTACACACCATCGTAGGTGCCGCGGAACTTGGTGCGGATCTTGACACTGGAGAAGGTGCCGTTGCCACCCACATCCTTGTCGGCCTCGATCTGGATGGTGTTGCGGAACTTGGACAGGCCCGTGCCTTCCCGCCGGTGGGTGTCGTTCTCGTAGAAGGTATCTACCCGCCACTGGTCCGGGGCGGCTCCCATGTCCGGAAGATCGTTGGCCGCGCGGACCGGGCTGGTGCCGAAGCCAACCAGAAGTGCTGCACCGGTGGCAAGGGCAAGTGGCTTCAATCGGAACTTGAATGAATCTGGCTTCTGCATTTGTCTCACTCCTCTTATTATGTGAACCGACCTGAGCAACGTCTTTCGGACCTTCCACTTCCCGCCATTCCTTGCGTTGCCGCCGGATCAGACCGGCTGCGCCCCGCTTTCCAAAAACAACTCCAAAGTTCTTCGGCAGCCGTTCTTATTTCCCGCCGACCTGCAACACCCCGTCTTCATCGAGATAGGCATCGGTGATGAAGCGCGGCTTGAAGACCATGACCCAGGCCGGCATCAGCAGCAGCGCGGCGAGCGCGTTGAGCACCAGCATGATGCTGAGCAGCAGGGCCGAATCCGACTGGAAACGCAAATCGGAGAGGAAGACCCACATGATGATTCCGGCGACCAGTGTGGCGGCGGTGAAGGTCACGGCGAAGCCCGTAGTGGCCAGCGCCTTCATCACTGCCGCGGGAAGGTCGCGCAGAACGGCCATCTCCTCGCGGATGCGATTCATGATGTAAATCGCGTAGTCGATGCCGACACCGATGCCGACGGCGATCACCGGCACGGTGTTGATGTTCACGCTGATGTTGTTGATGCCCATGTAGGCATAGGTAAGGATGGTGGCGAAGATCATCGGCAGCACCATCAGCCAGCCGGCGTGCAGCGAGCCGTAGAAAACCATGACGAAGAGGAAGCTGAGGAACAGCACCAGCGGCACGACCAGACGGTTGTCGTCGTAGACAGCGTCGTTGATGGCGGCATTGACGCCGACGACACCGCCGCCGAGCAGAATCTGGAAGTCCTTGACGCCTCCGGTCTTGGCTATGCCTTCCTTGGCCAGGGCGACGGCACGCTGAATGGTCTCCGCCTGATGGTCCTTGTAGAAGAACACCATGTTGGCGTCGGTGCCGTCCGAATTGAGGAATTCGTTGAGCGCGCCCGGAATCGGACTGCCGGCCATGTAGGCGAACATCAGGCCGCCGACCTCCGCCGCCGAGTCGGGTATCTGCGACCAGCGCGGCTCGACATTGTGGATCAGGCCATTGACGTTGCGCAGCAGAGTCGGCAGGGACTTGACGCCGCCCAGCCCGGCATCGAAGAGCATGTGGTTCTGGAAGGTTTCCATCGCATGCAGCACTTCGGGACGCTTCAGCCCGCCCCTGTCCGCCGTGCGGGCGACGATGTAGAGTTCCTCGGAGCCGGGGAAGCGCTCGTTGATCGCCTTCGACGACACGTTGTAGTCGTGTTTCGGATAGAGCAGCGGCGAGCCGGGCTCCGCTTCGCCGATCTTGACCTTGACGGCAAAGATGCTGCCGGCGACAAGCAGGACCGCGACCGCGCCAAGTATCGCCAGCGCGCTGGAGCGATTGCCGGCCAGGCTGATGACGCGCACGATCTGGTCGCGAAGAACGCCGAACTTGTTCGTGGTCTTCTTCGGCTGCGGCAGCAGCAGGAGCAGCAAGGGCACCACCAGCAGGACCGTAAAGATCACCGAGAAGGCCCAGAATCCGGCGTAGTAGCCGAGCTTGATGTTGATCGGCGCCGCGCCCAGCGCGATCACCAGAATGCCGACGGCATCGACGACGATGGCCAGCGAACCGGGGCGGAACAGATCGTCAAAGGCGTTGCGCGCGGCCTGCTTCGAGTCGAGCGTGATCGCCAGTTCGCCGTAGTAGCGCTCGACCAGCTGGATGCTGTGGGACATCGCCCGCGCCGCGATGAGGAAGGGGATCACCAGATTGAGCGGATCGAGATTCCACTTCAGGAGCGATATGAAGCCCAGGCCCCAGATTGACGACAGCGCGATGCCGAGCAGCGGCAGGAACACGCCATAGAAGCAGCGGAAATGCATCACCAGCAGGAACACCATCAACGCCATGGTGTAGAGGAATATCTGGATGATCTGCGACAGATAGGTATAGACCCAGCCGATCAGCACCGGCTGGCCGGTGGCGTAGACCCGGATTCCGGGTGCGGCGGCCTGGGCGCGAACCTTCTGCAGTTCCTGGAAGGTCTTTTCGTAATCGAGATCACCCTCGTTCAGTTGCGCCTTGATCAGCGCCGCCTTCATGTCGGGCGAAACCATCAGGCCGTAGACGCGCGGGTTGGCCATGACGGACTTCTTCAGTTGGTCAAGGGCGGCGTCATCAAGATTCGTCTTCGATGCCTCGTAGTAGGCGACCGAGTTGAGCTCTCCGGTCTCCGTCAGCCAGATCTTGCGTGCCGTGCGGTGGGTCAGGCTGGAGACCAGGTTGTGGTTGACGCCGGGCAGGCTGTCAACGTCCTGGGTCAGCTTGTGGATCACGGCCAGCGTCTTGTTGGTGAAGATCGTGCCGCTGTCCACCTCCACCGATACCACGATCTGACTTGCGCCGCCGAACGTGTCGCGGATCTGGTTGTGCAACTGGATGTAGGGATGCTTCTGCGGCAGCAGATCGGAAAACTCGGAGAAGATCTTCAGGCCGGGTATCTGAAAGGCGAAGAACACCGTTACCAGAAGGATGGCGCCAAGTATGGCCTTGGGTGCGGCAAAGACCAGATTCTCGATCTGGTGCAGCGCGTGAGTAATCTTGTGTCTCATCGGGAGCCTTACCTATTTTTTGGCCGCCGGGGCGGGCGACTGCCCTCCGGGCGAGAAGATCTGCAACACGCCGGCGCCGCCGGCGATCAACATGCCCTTCTCACCCAGCGACAAGGCGGAACGCAAATAGGGCGCCGGGCGCCCTTCGATCGGAACCCACTCCCCCGCTGTCAGCTTGAGGACGATGCCGTTGGCTCCCATGGCGTACATCTCGCCCTGATGCTTCACCAGCGCATACATCGGCGCCCCTACGCCGCCCGGCTGCTTGACCCAGGTGTCGCCGCCGTCGGTGGTATGCAGAATGACTCCGGCCAGGCCCGACACCCAACCGGTACGTAGATCGCTGAACAAGGTGGCGTGCGGGAAGAAGTCGTTCGGGATCTTCTTGCCGGGCTTCCAACTGGCGCCGCCGTCGGCACTGGTCAGGACGATGCCGAATTCGCCGGTGATGATGGCGTGGTCGGCGTCAATGAACTGGATCGACATCAGGATCGCGTCTTCGCCGAAGTCCTGCGATGCCCAGGTTGCGCCCTTGTCGGCACTCGACAGCAGCGTGGTGCGGCTGCCGACCACCCAATAGCGCCCCTTGGCGTCGCATGTGATCGCCAGCGGATTGGCCTTGGTGCTGAGTTCGCGTGGCTCCCATTTGCTTGCGGCGGCATCGGCCACCCATACCTTGCGGTAGAAATCCAGCGCCACCCATGAGCCGTCGGGACAGTTGGCGAGCCCGATCAGCGAGGCCTCTCCCGGCAGCACCGTGCGCTTCCAATTGGTTCCGCCGTCATCCGAACTGGCGATGACGCCGAAGCTGCCGACGCCGAGCAAAATCTTGCCGTTGCCGGCAACCGACTGAAACTGGTCGGAGCGCAGTATCGGCGCCTTCTTCACCGCCGAAACGGCATCGAGGTTGGCAACCACGTTGCAGCCGAGAAGCGCGAGGCAAAGCGCAAGTGACGAAAAGACTTTCATCTGAACCGCATCCCCCTTGTGGCAAATAGCTGCTTGCCGCTTATTTGTTATTTCTGCTGTACCGCCCGGCAATCGATCCCCCGCGCCAAACGGTGCGCTTGCGTCTGACCGCATTCGATCACCGGTCATCCAACGCAAGGTCTGGGCCACATGCCATTGCTGCAGCGCGATAGGGCGGCCGCAATTTGCCGGCAGGAAACGGCTGCAGCGATGACGGCGCGGTATTTCGGCGTCCGGTGCCGGCGCAGCAAAAATGATTTTGGCAAGCACCGGTCGATTTAATTCCGGCATCGATTTGCCCCGACAGGTCATTGCTCATTTGATAAACAGTCGCCTCCGCAGCAGTCGGATTTGATCATTCGGTAAAATCCGGGAACCCGCGTCAGACGGGCGAAACCGCCGTTATTTGGGCAGCCGGGAAATTTCATCGCAAAGAGATTGACATTCCGCCATTTGGTTGTATACAGTGTTCCGTATCCCGTATTTGGCGCATAATTTCTGCACTCATGAATACTGCCCGAGGACTGCTGATTGCCGCGTATCCGCACTCGAAGCTGCAGCCTCGACACGGCGCTCCGGCGACCTCGCCGGCCGCGCCGGCAAGGGTCACATGCAGGCATGGCAGCAACAGTTTTTCGAACCATCCAAAACGATAATCAAGGGGACAAGACATGCAACAAACGCGCATCCTGCTGGAAGAGAATGAAATCCCGACCCACTGGTACAACGTCGTCGCCGACATGCCGAATCCGCCTCTGCCGCCCTTGGGGCCGGACGGCAATCCGGTAGGACCGGAGAAGATGCTGGAGATCTTTCCCGGAAACATCCTTGAGCAGGAAATGAGCGCCGAGCGCTGGATCGAAATTCCGGAGCAGGTGCGCGAGATCTTCCAGTTGTGGCGGCCGACGCCCATGATGCGCGCCCACCGACTGGAAAGGGCCCTCGGCACGCCGGCCAAGATCTACTACAAGTACGAAGGCGTCAGCCCCTCCGGCTCGCACAAGACCAACACCTCGGTACCGCAGGCCTATTACAACAAGAAGGCCGGCTTCTCGCGCCTGACGACGGAAACCGGCGCCGGCCAGTGGGGTTCGGCGTTGTCCTTCGCCGGCCAGATGTTCGAGATTGACATCCGCATATACATGGTGAAGATCAGCTACGAGCAGAAACCCTACCGTCGCTCGATGATGCAGACCTGGGGCGGCAATGTGTTCCCCAGTCCGACCAACATGACGCAAGCCGGCCGTGACGCACTGGCACTGGACCCGAACAATCAGGGCAGCCTTGGCCTGGCCATTTCGGAAGCCGTGGAAGAGGCTGCCTCGCGCGCCGACACCAACTACGCCCTGGGCTCGGTGCTCAACCACGTCCTGCTGCACCAGACCATCATCGGCCTCGAAGCCAAGAAGCAGTTGGCAAAGGTCGGCGAATATCCCGACATGGTGTTCGCCCCCTGCGGCGGCGGCTCGAACTTCGCCGGCATTGCCTTCCCCTTCCTCGCCGACAATGCCGCCGGCAAGAAGGTGCGTCTGGTCGGCGTCGAGCCGACCTCCTGCCCGTCTCTGACCAAGGGCGCGTATGCCTATGACTACGGCGACAGTTCCGGCTACACGCCGCTGATGAAAATGTACACCCTGGGTCACAACTTCATGCCGCCGGGCATCCACGCCGGCGGCCTGCGCTATCACGGCGAATCGCCTCTGGTGTCGCAGCTGTACCACGAGAAACTGATCGAGGCCGTGGCGGTGCCGCAAGTGGCCACGTTTGCTGCCGGGGTGCAGTTCGCCAAGGCCGAGGGCATCATTCCGGCACCGGAGTCCTGCCACGCGATTCGCGCGGTGATCGACGAAGCCTTGCGCTGCAAGGCTTCCGGCGAACCCAAGACCCTGCTCTTCTGCCTCTCCGGACACGGCCACTTCGACATGGCCTCCTACGACCGCTACCTGTCGGGCAAACTCGAGGACTTCGATTATCCCGATGAACTGGTGACCGAGGCGCTGAAGGATCTGCCAAAGGTCGACTGGCCCAGGGCCGGCTAACGGCCGGTCGCATCACAACGCGAAGCTCTTCAAGCGAGCAGGTTTTCTTCGGCCGTTCTGTGCGCCAAGTCGGCACAGAACGGCCGTTGCTTTGAGGATTTTCACCTCCGAGCGAGTGCGCCCTGCCGGGCGCACCAAAAAAAACGGCCGCCCCGGGGCGGCCGTCCATGACTGAGGAAGATCCGATCAGAAGGCAGTCGAGTACTGCACGCCGAGGATGTCGACCGAGTTCTTGTAGGTACCCAGAAGGAGGCCGTATCCTGCTGTGCTGCCGGCGTTGTTGTTCATCGAGCCGTCCTTTATGAACAGGTGGCTATAGCCGAAATCGATGGCCGAGTCCTTATTCATCCGATACTGACCGCCGAGCGAAACCCAGACGCGGTTGCTGTCCGGCAGGCGCACGGTGCGGCGCAAGTCATCGCCGACCGGGGTCTGGTCGTAGGCAATGCCGAAGCGCGCCTTCCATGTGTCGTTGTAGCGATGAATCGCGCCGAGCGAGAGCCGCCAGGTATCGCGCCAGTTCTCCGGAGTGGACGAAACGGTCGAAGAGTTATCCTGGTATTTGAAGGTCAGGTCGGGAATCTTCGACCAGCCGGTCCAGGCCAGATCGCCGACGAGATCCCATTTGTCGTTGAGTTTGGTCTGCGCGCTAAAGGTCAGCGTGTCGGGCAACTTGATATCGGCATAGATCGCTCCGCCGCGGGCCGCACTGGCGGCACTACCCAAGATCGCATTGACCGTGGCGTTGGTGACGCTGGTGGCCGCGAGCCGGCTGAAATCGGCCGTACCGGTCAGGTGATATTTCATGGCCGAACGGTAGCTCAGGCCGAGGCGCGTTGCCGGCGACACCTGGAATATCGCGCCGAAGTTGTAGCCCCACGTAGTGTCGTCGCCGGTGATCTTGCCTGTGCCTTCGCCGGCCGCGCCCGCCAGCCCTGCGGCTTGCGCCAGTGTCATGCCCAAGCCGCCCGCTGCCGCCGGGGTTGCCGCTGCCTGAAACACCGAACCGGCATAGTTGACCGCGCTGGTGAATTCGCCCTTGAGTTGCTGGTAATTCAGGCCGAAGCCCAGCGACACCGTGTCGCTGGCCTTGAACGAGATGGACGGATTCAGGTTCATCGTCTTCACATCCGACTTCACGCCCTGAAAACGGCCGGCCCAGCCGCTGTCGTATTCGGTCTTGAGGCCGAACGGCGCGTTCATGCCCAGACCCAGGCTGATCTGGTTGTTGATCGGCATCACGACGTAGACGCTCGGCACGAAAGCCAGGCCACCGGCGTCGCCGCCGTTGCCGGAGCCCAACGTCTGCAGCGTCGCCGCAACGGAGCCGGAACTGGAGAATTTGGCCTGTGGCTGAATGGCGCTGAGGTTAACCGAAAAACTCTTCTTGCCCTGCGGCAGCATCGCCATGCCGGCCGGGTTGGTAAACACGGTACTGGCATCATCCGCGCTAACAGCGGTCCCGGCATAGGCGGTTCCCTGCCCGCTGGCGTTTTGTTCCAGCAACTGGAATCCGCCCGCCGACGCGTAACCCGAGCACACGCCGAGTACCAGCGCCGGAATCAGTTTCATGCTTGTTCCTCTTTTCATCGCTCTTCTCCTGTTTTATGGTGATCCTGAGGCCAAAAGTCTTGCAACTTCCACCTGCCCTAATCGCTCATATTAGCGACATTACAAGGCGGGGAGGGCATTTATTTGATACCGGACTCCCGGCATTTTGCGTCATGTTGGGTCAGGGCGACATGGCTAAACATCACAGCGGGGAATGCAAGGCTCAGCTTCCGCTCAGCCCCGTTTGCCGCGGGCATTGTTCGACTCTCAACCGGCGGCGCATTATTTGGCAGAGCACTTCGCACTTTCATTTCGCGCGGCAGTAAAATCAAATCCGGATTTTCCGCGCATCGCCACCCATCTTGCATCAACCATCCAACTCCCCCCCACCCGTTGCCGAACTTGTCAATCTGCTCAGGTCAGGGCAGTTGGAGCGCCTGGTAGTCGTCGCCAGAGAGTGTTCCGCACGTTGGCAAAACTCCGCTCCGGTCTGGCACCTGCTGGGACTTGGCCTCTTGAACCTTGGACGGGCGGACGAGGCGGTGACGCCGCTTTCGCGTGCAGCGAAATTGCTCCCCAAGGACGCGGAAACACTCGAACATCTGGCGCTGGCGCAGATGCAGGCGGGATTTGGCAAGGACGCATTGCGCAATTTCGAGCGCTGTCTCGGACTGGAACCGGACCGCCTGGGAGCCTTGGTCAGCGCCGCCAGTCTGGCCAACCGGCAGGGGAACTTTCAAACCGCCGAGAAGTATTGCCGGCGCGCCCTGCGCTTGACCGCGAACCAGCCGGAAGCGCTGTTCAACCTCGGGCTCGCCATGAAGGGCCTCGGGCGCAAGGCGGAAGCTGCCGCCGCTCTGAACAACGCCGCGTCGCTGACCACCGGATCGGGTATGGCGCAGAACGACATCGGCCTGCAACTCCTGGATCTGGGTATGGTCACCGAGGCCGAGTGCTGTTTCCGGCGCGCGATTGTGCTGGCTCCCGGGAATGCCATGGCCCACTCAAATCTCGGCCGCGCGCTCCAGATTCGCGGGCTGGACGGAGATGCGTTGGCCGCGTTGCGGCGGGCGGTCGAACTGGCCCCGGAGCTTGCGGTTACCCATGCCAATTTGGCCGGGGCGTACAACGCCGTCAACCGCTACCTGGAAAGCGAGGCGGCGAGCCGCCAGGCCATCCGGCTGGACCCGTCCCAGCCCGGTGCGCTGTGCAATCTGGGCAACGCGCTCATGGGGCAACGGCGCTACGGCGAGGCCGAAGCCTGCTACCGCGACGCCCTCGCCATCGATCCCGGGTATGCCGACGCCCGCAACAATCTCGGCAATCTGCTGCAGGTACTCCGGCGCTATGACGAGGCCTTGCCCTGCTTCCGAACCATCCGCGATGATCGCGGCTATGCGCTCGGAAAAGCCTTCTACTGCGCCGCCCAGATTTGCGACTGGGGCCAGCGCGGCAAGGACGAAGCGGCGCTGAGGTTGAGGCTGAAGCAGCCGGATACCTATATCGATCCCTTCGATTTTCTTGCCCTGCCGGCGCCCGATGCGGCGGAATTGCAGATGCGTCTTGGGCATCTCGCGGCCACCAACCATTTCGGCCTGGGGTTGCTCGAACAGGCACCCCTGGCAGAGCCGTCGTCGCGGCCGGCGCGCGATCGCCTGCGCATCGGCTACCTTTCCGCCGATTTCCACGACCACGCCACCATGCACCTGATCGCCGGCGTGCTGGCCGCGCATGACCGCTCGCGCCATGCGATTCACTTGTACTCTTACGGACCCGATGCCGATGATGCCTACCGCAGGCAGGCCAGAGAGAGTGCCGATGTGTTCCGCGACATCCGCAAGCTGACCGACGCCGACGCCGCTGCGCAGATCGCAAATGACGGCGTCGACATCCTGATCGAACTCAAGGGCTACACCCAGGATGGCCGCCTCGGTATCGCCGCGCGGCGGCCGGCGCCGGTCATCGTCAGCTGGCTCGGCTATCCCGGTACTTTGGGGCACCCGCGGCTGGCGGATTACATCATCGGCGACCCGGTGGTTACGCCTTTCGCCGCCGCCGGGCAGTTTGCGGAAACCATCGTGCAGATGCCGCACTGCTACCAGCCCAATGACCGCAATCGTCCGATCGGCGACCAACCCACTCGGGTAGCCGCCGGCCTGCCTGAAACCGGTTTCGTTTTTTGCAGTTTCAACCAGAGCTTCAAGTTCAACCCGGAGACCGCCGATGTCTGGGCCCGGCTATTGAAAGCGGTTCCCGGCAGCGTGCTCTGGCTGCTGGCCGTGGGACAAACGGCCGAACAGAATTTGCGGCGCGAATTCGGACACCGCGGTGTCGCAGGCAGCAGTATTGTTTTCGCGCCGGTTCTGCCCCTGCCGCAACACCTTGGCCGCCTGCCCCTGGCCGATCTGGCGCTGGACACTTTTCCCGTGAGTTCCCACACCACTTGCAGCGATGCCCTCTGGGTCGGCCTGCCCATGGTGACGCGCACCGGCAATACCTTCGCCAGCCGCGTCGCCGCCAGTCTTCTGGCAGCTGTCGGACTTGCGGAACTGGTCACAACGAGTTGGGAAGAGTACGCCAATCTCGCCGCCGAACTGGCGCGCGATCGCCGACGGCTTGCCGATGTTC
>SESE01000220.1_pt1 | contig 25335 bp, 22 predicted proteins | sample 3171371 | NCBI WGS metagenome assembly SESE01 (sample SAMN06051881, study PRJNA518727) | freshwater metagenome | biome: subpolar coniferous forest; feature: holomictic lake; material: water; isolation source: holomictic Lake 442, 13 m depth | place: Canada: near Kenora, Ontario | collected... | reverse complement strand
GGCAGTGGTGTTGATGTAGATGCCGTTGTAGTGGCCCCAGAAGCTGCTGAGGCCGGGCCGCAGACGACCCTGCTGGTCCAGGGCCTGCAACTCGGCGGAGAGCAGTTTCTGCGCCTCCGTGGACTGGACTTCCTGGATGAGGTTCTTCCGGCTTTCAAAGGTGAGGGCTGGCAGGGGTTCGCGAGCGGTAATGCGGGCCGCCCAGAGCTTGCCATCCGGGGTCCAGAGTACCGGGGTGGTCTGGCCAAGGGGTGTGTCCAGCAGGGCCTTCCGGATGCCAGGATGGGCCACGAGATCGCGCAGTCCGTTAAGGGGTGCTGCGGCCTGCTCGGTGACAGGACCCACGGCCGCCAGACCGGTGGTCTTGATGGCCTGCCGGGCCTTGCTCTCAGCCTGCTTGCGGGCTTCCTCCAGGCGATAGGCCTCCAGGACCTTGCCACGGATATCGGCGAAGGGCGGCACCGCTTCCTTGAGCTCTTCCTGGACCCGGAATAGCAGGTGGCGGTCGCCGAAAGGCATGGGCTTGGACACGTCTCCCACCTTCAGGCGGAAGGCTTCTGCGGCGATCTGCGGCAGCTCGGGCAGACCCTCGGATTGGGCGGTGGGCTCATTGCTGAAGGGCCGGCTCAGCTGGGCAGGGCTGCCCTGGCTCTTGGCGGCGGCAGCGAGGTCGCCGCCATTGGCGCGCTTGCGAATCTGCTCAAGGCGCTCCTGGGCCCTGGAGTTGAAGCGGCTGCCGGAGATCTCCTTGGCCAGTTCCGCCTGCACGTCCTCGTATTTCTTTTCCCGGCGCCCTTCCAGCTTGATGAGATGGATGCCGTACACGGTGCGGACGGGCGGACTGATTTCACCACTTTTCAACGCCGAGGCGGCCTCGGAGAAGGGCTTCTGCATCTGGGGGAAGCGGAACCAGCCCAGATCGCCGCCATTGCCCTTGGCGCTCGGATCCTCACTCAGCTCTTCGGCGGCCTTGGCAAAGTCCTGGCCCTTGACGAGTCGCTCCCGCAGCAGCTTGGCCTTGGCGGTGGCTTCCTGGAACTGGGACTCCCCTTCGGCCTTGAAGAGGATGTGACGAGCCTTCATTTCCAGATAGTCGCCCTTGCGGGCCTCGAAGGCGGCCTTCAGGGCGGCCTCGTCCACCTGGGCGTCCTTGCCCAGACTGGCCCGGTCCACGGCCACGAACTGGATGATGCGCCGCGGCGGCTGCAGGAAGCGCTCTCCGCCCGCCTTGTAGAAGGCCTCGAGGACAGCATCGCCGGGGTCGGCGACGGTAGCGGGAACCACGGCCAGAGTGGCTTGCTGGAAGGCGACCTTTTCATTCCGCAGGCGGTTCTCAATGGCCAGCCAGCCTTCGTCCACGGGAATGCGCAGGGCGGCCTGCTGGACCAGCTTGGTGCGCAGCAACTCACCGCGCAGGTTGCGCTCCTGCATGGCGGGATTGAAGCCGGTGTCCTGGAAGATCTGCTTGAGTTCGGCGGTGGACTTCAGGTTGCCCTGGGGGGTCAGCAGCATGGGGTACTGGCGTAGGAAGGCCCGCAGCCGCGCGCCGACCTCGTCATCGGTCACCACCACATGGTAGCGATCGGCCAGTTCTTCCATGAGCTTCTGGTTGGTGAGATCCCGCAAGGCCTGGGCCTGGACGAAGGGCTTGAGGGCCTCCGGGCTGGCCTGCTTGCCGTAGCGCTGGTAGAGCTCCTGCATGTGCTCGGCCAGGTCGCGCAGCAGGATCTCGCGGCCGTAGACTCGGGCCACCACAGTGTCGGGCATGTCCACCCGGCCACTGGGGGCCAAGTAGGCCACCAGGCCCAGTAAGACGACGATCATGACAGCGGCCATGGGCGTGCGATTGGATTTGAAAACCTGGCGGAAGGAACGAAGCATGCGGGGCTCCAAGGTACGGACCTCCCAGATTACCGTGAGAGGCCCCATGGATTACACTGGAATGCTGGAGCGATTGCATGACCCTCTTGCCCGTGATTACCTGGGGGGACCCCCGGCTCAAGCTGAATAGCCAGGATGTGGGGGCTTGGTCCCCGGAACTGGAACGCCTCGTGGCAGACCTATTCGAGACGGCCCTCGATGAGGAGGGCGTTGGCCTGGCCGCCCCCCAGGTTGGCGTGAACCTCAACCTGGCGGTGATTGACTGTTCCTGCGGCGAGGAACCCACACAGAAGATCGTCCTGATCAATCCGGAGATCATTCACGAAGAAGGCGTGCAGACGGGGCCCGAGGGCTGCCTGTCCATCCCCGGGATCCGCGAGGTGCTGGAGCGCCCGCAAAAGGTGGTGATCCGCAACCGCAAGCCGGACGGCGAGTGGCAAGAGCTGGTTGGTGAGGACCTCCTGGCCAGAGCCTTCTGTCACGAGATCGACCACCTTCGCGGTAGGCTCTTTGTGGAATACTTCGGCCCGGTCAAACGGCAGTTCCTGCAGCGAAAGTATCAGAAGCAGTCAAAAGGCTAGCCCATGACTCGCATCGCCTTTCTTGGCACCCCCCGCGCGGCCGTTCCGGCTCTGAGGGCACTCGCCGAGGAAGGGGTGGCGGCAGTGTTCTGCAACCCCGATCGACCGGCGGGGCGGGGGCGGCATCTGGAAGCGCCCCCCGTGAAGGTGGCGGCGCTGGAGCGGGGCCTCCCAGTCCATCAGCCCCTGTCTTGGAAAACGCCGGAAACCCGCGCGCTGTGGGAGTCCCTGGAGATTGAGCTGGCCATTGTTGTGGCCTATGGTCACCTCCTGCCGCGCTGGATGCTGGCAGCCTGCCCCATGGGCGTCTGGAACCTGCACTTCTCCCTGCTGCCCCGCTGGCGCGGTGCGGCGCCGGTGCACCATGCCCTGCTGGCCGGAGATGAGGAAACGGGTATCAGCCTCATGCGCCTCACGGAGGGGCTGGATGAAGGACCGGTGCTGGCCCAGACTCGGCGGTCCATTGGTCAAGAGGCCACTGCGCAAAGCCTGCTGGAAACCCTGGCGACAGATGCTGCGGAGCTGCTCATGGATCGCCTGCCTCAGCTGCTGTGTGGCTGCGGCGTGCCCGTTGAGCAAGAGCATGAACTGGCCACCTTTGCCGCCAAGCTCCGCAAGGAGATGGGGCGGCTGGACTGGCGGTCGCCTGCGGCAGAGCTGCATCGGCAGGTCCGGGCCCTTTGGCCCTGGCCCGGCTCCGAGCTGCAGATGGACGGCCAGGCCCTGAAGGTGTGCGGTGTGGGCGCGCTCCGGGCCTGTTACCGGGACCCCGGACAGCTGCTCTGGGGCAAGGAGGGCGCCTGGCTCACCACCGCCGATGGTGCCCTCGAACTCACCCGTCTCCAGCGTCCCGGAAAGCCAGTCCAACCCGCCCTCCAGGCCCTCCAGCCGTGGGGCGCCAGCGGCAGCCGAGCACTGGAGCTGCACTGAAAAAATGAAGACAGGACCGGGTGGCATTCACCGGCCTGGAGCACATTCGGGCCTCTGTGCTCCCTGGCCACAGTGGTCAGCGGATGCCGGCTGAACGGAAGTAGAAGTCGAGCATGGCGTTCAGTGGGGAGGCATCCCGCTGCAGTCGGCTTCGAAGCGCCGCACCTTCCCAGCAGTCCACCAGCAGACGCGCCAAATGGCCAACTTCTGAATCGGCCGGAAGGGCGCCGCTTTGCCTAGCCTCTTCCAGGCAGGCGGCCATCCGCTCAGCGATTTCAGAAAAGCACTCATCGATCTTGCGCCGGAATACATCGCTGATGCCTGACAGCTCCTGCCCGAGCCCGCCCAGCAGGCAGCCCATGTAGCCTTCACTCCGGTAGTGCTCCTGCGTCATCTCGAAAAAGCGGCGGACCCGCGCGAGTGGGGGACGCCCCTGGTCTTGAAGGCACGCGTCGAGTCCCGCATGCACGCCCCCCATATACTGGTCGATCACTTGGAGCGCAAAGTCCTCCTTGTCCTTGAAGTGATGGTAAAAGGAGCCCTTTGGCGTAGCCGTGGCAGCGAGCAGGGCCTGGATGCCCAGATTGTTGTAGCCCTGCTTCAGGAGCATGGGCAGGCCCGCATTGAGCAATCGCTGTTTCGTTGTATGCGTCATGTGTGTATCGATTTTCGCATTGGGGCGCAACCACCGGCCACCCTGTCACGTGCATAGGCATGTGCGTGTGACATTAGTATGAGGGACCGTTGAGCGTCGTGACACAGCCGAACGCTAATTTGGTGGGTGGCAACCCCTTGTGCTGATAGCCCTGTTGTCACAGTAGGTCGCTACGCCGCTCCTGCCGAATCTCTCGACCATCGACGACACCGCGCCCATTACCTGTGCGAGCTATCCCTTCACTTTGTCGATCATGTGTTTGATGACGTGGCTGTGCTCACGCTGCGGACTGAACATGACGATTTCCGCATCAACGTCGACCTTCACATTGTGCCCTGAAGGCCAGTAGAACAGGTCATTGGCATAGACCGTCTCGCTCTCGCCGTCTGCATTGGTCGTGGTGAGCTGTCCGCGCAGGACAAACCCCCAGTGGGGGCACTGGCAGAGGTTGCCTTCCAGCCCGAGGAAGAGCGGGGTGGTATCGACGCCCGCCGAGAGCGTGAAACACTCACCGCTGATCCGGTCGAATCCGTTCACGGTGCCAAACTCCGTTTGCTGACGAATTACAGCGCCAGGGATCTCCAACTGGACCTCGATCTTGTCTTTTGCGACCCGCATAGTCGTTGCTCCTTGTGATGGATTGGGATTTTGTAGATTAGACCGACCGGTCTAATCTACAAAATAGGGTGCTTCCCCAAGCTGTCAAGGGGCGGTGCCCTGGTTGCTCTAAAAAGCTTTCGGTCCCTAGGCCATAGCTCAAGGGAGGGCGGGCCTGATAACCAGGCCCGAACAGGTTCATAAGCCAGTTAAGTCAGTCTCCTGAAGGCTATTTGGCCTGCCAGAGGCTGTTCAGGCTGTGCTTATTTTACTGAAACCTACGCCAGTCGTGCGGCCACGTCGCGGTAGTCGGGGTCGATGGCCTGGACAGTCTTGAACTCTTCGGAAGCGATGCTGAGCTGCCCCTGCTGGAGGTAGAGTTCGGCCAGATCGTAGCGGAGACCGACACTGTCCTCGGGCGGGAAGCCGGGCGCGGTGATGCCCTGGCGCAGCCACTCCACGGCGGCGCCAAGGTCGCCCTGGGCCTGCTCGCAGATGCTTAGCATGGAACAGCACTCCAGCGTGCGCTCAGGATCGCGCATGGCGATCTTGAACTCCTCGATGGCTGGCTCGATGAGCAGCATTTCCTTGTAGGCGATGCCCAGGTTGTAGTGGGTGTCGTAATCATCCCCCTGGACCTGCTTTTCGACCCCTTCCCGGAAGGCGCTGAAGAGCTCATCAACGGTCTGGATCTTTTCCACCACATGGGTGGCATCGTGCATTTCTTCGCCTTCACCCGCATCCATGAGGGCCGTGCCCAGTACATCGGTGAGGTCGAAGAACGAGTGGGTAAAGTCACCTTCGTCGAGGGCGCTGGGGTTCACGCTGTGGCCCAGCTTCAGCAGTGCGGATTCCGCCCGGTTCAGGCGGAGGAGCAGTTCGGGATGTTCGGGGAACAGTTTGAAGGCGGCTTCGATTTCGATCTTGGCTTCCTCAGGACTGCCGTAATCCAGCTGGAAGTCGATGTCGCCCAAGAGGCTGGTCAGTTCCTCGGGGCTGCCCTGCGAGGGGTGCTGCCCTTGTTCGGCAATGGGTGGGAGGGCCGCTGCGACCTCCGCCGACAGGACCTGGGTGGGCATGGGCTCGAGGGGAATGGTGGGTGACGAGAACTCGTTCAGGGCAGGGCTCGGCTCCTGGCCGAGGAGGGTGTCATCCATCCAGCCAAGATCCGTGGCCTCGAGCACGACGTAGGCCTCATCCTCAGACAGAGGCGCAGCCAGGAAGGGCGGCGGGGCGAAGGGATCTGGCGGCAGAGGGCTTGGATCGCCCAGCAGGGGCAGGCCTGTGCCGAGGGCAATGGCATCAAAAGCCACAGGCTCGACGGGGGGTTGGAAGTGGAGCGGGGCTGGCGAAGTATCTTCCGCACCCTCGAACGTGACGAGCAGCTCCGGTTCGAGGTCGGTCGGCAGCTGGGGCCGCGGAGGCGTTGGCACTGCAGCGGGCTCGGGGAGGCCGAGAGCTCGTCGGTGAATGCGGGTCGAGCCGGGAAAGAGCTGTTCGGCCAAGTCCAACAGATGGGCGGCCTCCCGTTTCTTGCCGAGCCCCACCAGTGCCTGGGCGCTGTTCGAATACTGCATCTGCACCTGGGTGAGGCGGCCGGTGGTGCGATGCACGGCAACGATGGCCTCGATGAGGGTGAAATCGGCGGGGTCTAGCTCCAGGGCTTTCTTGTAGGTCTCGATGGCCCGTTCCGGACTCCCGCCGCGGAGGAGTCCTTCCGCTTCGCGGGAGAACTGTTCGATGCGGAGGCGCCGGACCGGATCCACCTCGCTCTCGCCGCCGTGGCGCGTGATGTCCTGGAAGGCCTGCGAAACGAAGCCGCCGATGGAGGAAGCCCGGGACGGGAAGGGATCCGTAGGTGGCGGGGGGAGGGCGGAGTCGGGCACCACACCAAGGGTCTGCAGTTGACTCGACAGCTGGTCAGCCAGGGAGGTGTCGTGGCTCTGGCTGGCAATGCCGTAGGCGCTCTGGAGGGCCTGGACTTGGTCGATCCGGTTGCCGCTTTGATGGGCGATTTCAGCCAGTAAGATCCAAGCCTCGGTGCCGAGTTCACCCTGCAGGGCGGCTTTGAGGGTACGGCCAACGATATCGCCGGAGCCCCGGCGGGCCAGCTCCCGGGCGATGGGTGCGAACAGCCTCAGGCCTTCATCTGCGCGGTCGGCACCGGCGAGGTTGCGCATGGCCTTCTCGCATACCGGCAGTGATCGTTCCGGGAGCTGGGCCACCTCGGCCAGGGCCTCGAGGGCGCGATCGGGATGGCCGCTGCGCAGCTCGATCTCGGCCAGGGCTTCCAGCAATTCGGGGTTCCTGGGGTTGGTCTCAAGGCCTTCCCGCAGGTGCTCGGCCGCCATGGCGTAGTCACCCTGGATCACGCCGAGGCGGCTTTGTGTCAGGTAGACCTGGGGCGTGGAGATCATGGCCTTGGCGCGCTCGAGGATCTGGTTGGCCTCTCCGTGCATCTGCTCCATGGCGAGGCTTTCGGCGACCTCCAGGTAGATCCCGGCGGCGCGGTCCTTCATGCCCTCCTTGTTGTAGAGATCCGCCAGCTTCACCTTCATCTTCAGGTTCTTGGGGTCGAGGTCGACCACCTTGTTGAACTCCTCCAGGGCCCGCTTGATGAGGCCCTTCTTCTGGAAGTGTTCGGCTACCTGCAGGTGGACCTTCACGGCGTCGGTGACCTTGTTCATCTTGCGGTAGAGCCCCGCCAGGCGCTGGGCCGCGTCAATATCCTCGGAGGCGTTGCGCACCACCTTCTGGAAGATGGCCGCCGCCCGGGCATGAAAGCCGTCCCGCTCGTAGGCGCTACCGAGGCGTTTGTGGATCTCGACCCCTTCTGCCACGCGGCCGATCTGCACGGAGAGATCACCGATCTGGTTGAGGGTGTTGTAGTCCTTCGGATTGTCTTCGATGAGCTTCTGGAATTCGAAGATGGCCCGCTCGACCTTGCCCACCGTCAGGAACCTGTCGGCTTCCTTCTTGATTTTGACGCGATCAATGGCCATTCGCCTGCCTCGGAAAGTCTGTCTGGGTCTGCAAAGTGTAAGGGGGGCGACCGGGGATGGCTACCGGAAGTGCCCCCCCGTGAAGCTGCAGGGCAGCAGCTCTTCCAAGCGGTGGAGTTTCCGGGAGTGCCGGTTGGCGAGCAGGACAGGCAATTCCTGCGCGAATTCGATGAGGGCCTGGCGGCAGGCCCCGCAGGGCGGGGTCAACTCTGCCACATCGGTGACCACCGCTGCAGCCACCAGGCCACCGGGCCGGAGACCGGCTGCCACGGCGGCGCTCAGGGCCCCACGTTCGGCGCAGAGGGTGACGGGATAGGCGGCATTCTCAACATTGCAGCCGCCGAACACCTGCCCGGTGGTGGTCAGCAATGCGGCTCCCACCTGGAAGTGGGAGTAGGGGGCATGGGCGCAATCACGCGCCGTCCAGGCCGCCTCCAGCAAGGGGGTCCAGGCCGGGGAATGGGGATCATCGAACACCGGAGCCTCCTGAAGAGCCGGGGTTCAGCTTAGCGGCAAGTCGCCCGCTCCGGCCGCCTGAGCCAGGGCCAAGGTTTGCCAGCAAGCGGTGTAGCCATGGAACTCCCGTACCCCTTCGGCACCGTGAAGCTCGAGGCGGATCTCCCGTTTCTGGAGTCGGGCCTGGAGGATGGTTCCCGAGAGGCGCTCCAGTTCCCGCTCGAAGGGCAGGCCGGGCGCCCAGGCCCGCAGATCGAGGCGCAGGTGGAAGCCGGTGGGTCGCTCGTCCTCAAAGGTCCGCACCCAGGGCTGGCCGCGCTGGGCCGTCCGCTTCCAGTGCACCCGGCCCGGGGGATCGCCCAGCCGGAGGGGCCGAGTGCCTTCAGGGCTGCTGCTCCCCTCCCGGGTCAGTGACCGGTGCCCTTCGCCCCGCCAGTGGGTGGGCAAGGCGGGAGGTCTGCGGGGATGGGGGAGTATGAGCAGGGCCTGATCCAGGGCGAGGAAGCGGGACTTCTCCAGCAACCCAAAAGGGAAGCGGGTCCGGAGCTCGAGGGTGCGCAGATGCAGCCAGCCCCTGCGGGGGGCCAGGACCTGCAGGGCCACCCGGGTATCGCCAGCGCGGCTGGCAACGCTGAGGAAGCCCGGTTCCGCGGTGCCGGCGTCCAGGATCAGGTGCAGCTCTAGGCCGCGAATGCGCCCCTTTCCCGGGTCCTTGAGGCGCAGCCGAATTCCGCCGCGCATCCGGGCGAAGAGGCTGCCTGCCTCCGCGCCCTCACATTGGAGTCCCTGCAGGGCCCGACGGCTCAGGACGCCCGAGACCAGCAAGAGGCCGAGCATGAGGGAGAACACCAGGTAGAGCAGGTTGTTGCCCGTGTTGACGGCAAAGCTCCCCACCGCCAGCAGAGCCAGCAGGTACTGGGCCCCCAGCCCCGTAAGGGATAAGCGCAGGCGCGGGTCATTCCAGAGTCGCATCCCCACAGCCTACAACCCACCACCCGCAGCCTCTATCTCCGCCCCTGCTAGCATGGTGCTTCATTCCAGGGCCACAGATGCTGAACCGTCTCTTCCGAACCAAGACCTTGGAACAGCTGCAGGCCAGCACCGAGGAACCTGAGCATCAGCTGAAGAAGAACCTGGGTGCCTTCGAGCTCACCATGTTCGGGATCGGCGCCATCATCGGCGCGGGCATTTTCTCGAGCATCGGCACCGCCGCCGCCGGCAACATGGCCGATGGGCGACTGCCGGCCGGTCCGGGCCTGGTGATCTCCATCCTCGTGGTGGCCCTCATCTGTGGCTTCACAGCCCTGGCCTACGCTGAGATGGCCTCCATGATCCCTGTCTCTGGCAGCGCCTACACCTATGCCTACGCCACCCTGGGTGAGCTGATGGCCTGGATCATTGGCTGGGACCTGCTGCTGGAATACGCCATCTCCAACGTCGCCGTGGCCATTTCCTGGGGCGACTACGCCCGCAGCTTCCTGTCCTCGGTGCTCCATGTGGACATTCCCGGCTGGCTGGGCATGGATCCCCGCAGCGCCCTGAAGCTGGTCCAGGGCGTTCCAGCCATGGAACTCGGAGCCAAGCTGCAGGCCCTGGCCCAGGCCAAGGCGGGCCTCCTCAATGGGGCGGCCACCTTCGCCAATTGGGATGTATTAAAGGCCGCCCCCCTGGTGGGGGGCTTCCCCGTCACCATCAACCTGCTGGCCGTCGTCATCACCGGCATCATCTCCTGGCTGTGCTACATCGGAATCAAGGAAAGTGCCCGGGTGAACAGCGTCATGGTGGTCATCAAGGTGATCATCCTGCTGGCGGTGGTAGGACTCGGCATCCGCTTCATCCAGCCGGCCAACTGGCATCCCTTTGTTCCCCACGGCTGGCCTGGCATCCAGTCCGGCGCGGCCATCATCTTCTTCGCCTTCATCGGGTTCGATGCCGTCAGTACCACGGCGGAGGAGTGCCGCAATCCCGGCAAGGACCTGCCCCGGGGCATCCTCTGGTCCCTGCTGATCTGCACGGTGATCTACGCCGCTGTGGCCCTGGTGGTGACCGGCATGCTGCCCTACACCAAGCTGGGGGGCATTGCCGATCCTCTGGCCTACATCTTCGCCGAGCACAAGATGACCGGCATCGCCTCGGTGATCAGCTTCGGGGCCGTCATCGCCACCACGGCCGCCTTGCTCGTCTACCAGTTGGGCCAGCCCCGCATCTTCATGAGCATGAGCCGGGATGGTCTGCTGGGGCCCTGGTTCGGCAAGGTCCACAAGCGCTTCAAGACGCCTGCCAACGCCACCGTGATGACGGGCTTCCTGGTGGCCATCCCGGCGGCCCTGCTCAACATCGATGAGGTGGTGGAACTGGCGAACATCGGCACCCTGTTCGCGTTCGTCATCGTCTGCGCCGCGGTGCTGATCCTGCGCCACAAGCGGCCTCAGGCCCCTCGCAAGTTCATCATGCCCTTTGCCTGGGTCATTGCGCCCCTGGGCATCCTCGGCTGCTTCTGGATCGCCCGGGGCCTGCCAGCCCTCACCTGGTATCGCTTCTTCGCCTGGCTGGGCATTGGCCTGGTGATCTACTTCTTCTACGGGTCGCGCAAGAGCCGACTGGCGGCGTCATCCGCGTCATGATGGACCTGGAGAGAGGCCCATGTTTACTGGACTGATTCGACACCTTGGCACCCTAGAAGCCCGCTCCACGCGTTCCGGCGGGGCGCGCTTGCGCATTGCGGCCACGGTGGACCTGTTGGCCCGCGCTGAGCTGGGTGCCAGCATCGCTGTGAATGGCACCTGCCTCACCAGCGTGGCTACGGACGGCCGCTCCTGGGAGGCGGATCTTAGCGAGGAGACTCTGGCGAAGACCACGCTGGGTCGGCTGCCCCTGGGTGCCAAGCTCCATCTGGAGCCGGCCCTCCGGGTGGGCGACCCCTTGGACGGCCACTTGGTTTCCGGTCACGTAGATGGCCTCGGCCAGTTGCTGCTGCGCCCCCATGGCCAAGGGACCGTGGCTGAGGGCATCTGGCGCTTCTCGATGCCACCTGATCTGGCCCCCATGACGGCACCGAAGGGTTCCATCGCCGTGGACGGCATCTCCCTCACCGTGGTGGAGTGCGGCACCGACTGGTTCACAGTGGCCCTCATCCCCGAAACCGTTACGCGCACGGCGCTCCAGACCATGCGTCCGGGTGACCCCGTGAACCTCGAAGCCGATCCCATCGGCCGCTTCGTGGCCCGGGCGTTGGCCTTGCGGGGCAGCGACGAGAAGCTCACACGCTTTGCCCAGAGTGGGTGGAACGGGTAAGTTGGGTGAACCCAGAAACGAACCAGCCATCCGCCAAGAACCCATGCAAACACCGAGAAGAGTCAGGGGCGTGCTTGGCCAATTTCCTTCGCGCAGGAATCTTGCCACTCATTTCGATCGAACGAGATGAGCGAGTGAACCTCCCTGTCTCGGGCGGAGTACAGATGCAGATGTGCCGCTTCCTGGCTAGAGTTTTTGCGCATGTTCCTTCAGTGCGGTAGCCAGTTTCTTGTCCACCATCAGGATATGGTTACGCAGCCAATCGTCGAGGAATTTGGATACCGCCACGACATTGGTTTTTTGACCCGCATCCAGCGAAGACTTCAGTTCGGCCACCTGCTTGATCAATTTGGTGTGTTCGGACTTGTGGGCAGTCTCGCCCACGTAGCGAATGCGCTGCATTTCCGCTTCTTCGCGCCCGAAATGTTCCTTGGTGTAGATAATGAGGTTGTTCAGTACCTTGCTGATAATGTCGTTGGCCTGGCCTTTCGCCATGGAATCGAACAGGGCGTTCACCATGCTGATCAGCTTGTGGTGATCGCCGTCGATAAGCGCACTGCCGGTGGCAAGATCGTCCGTCCAAAGAAAATGTGCCATGACTGGCCTCCATATGATTGATTGATGAAACGCCGCAATAATTCAAGGGCGGAATTGCCGCCGCGAATCGCGAATGATTACTATGCTGGTGGGAAATACCACTCCAATTGGCCGTCCGTCGGTGACAAGCCCGGGCTCAAGTGCTACTGCGGCTTGGGTATGGTGCAACTTTAATTCTGGCAATGCCCTCGGGGGCCTGTAGCACTCGCTTCGGGGGCTGCGATGGAGCTTCGATTCGAAAGGCCGACATTCCATGCGATAGATAGCATTGCGGGTCCTGCCGGTCAAAGCAGGAGGCACGTGCCCTTACGGGGCTTGGTCGGCATCCTTCTCGAGACGGTCATCCGCACGGCCCTGAACACGATGCGCCCGGGGGATCCCGTCAACCTCGAAGCCGATCCCATCGGCCGCTTCGTGGCCCGGGCCTTGGCCTTGCGGGGCAGCGACGAGAAGCTGGCCCGCTTCGCCCAGAGCGGGTGGTCGGGCTGATGCTTGAAAGGCGCTGATCACGGAAGGCATGGGAAACAACCGGAAGACAACAAAGGATGCTTGACCTACCCATGGGGGGGGGAATCTTATGATTCCCCCCTTCAGATCAGAGGAGTAACGTATGCGCGCCTTTCGCATCCAGCCCATGCGCCAAATCAGGGTCGTTCTTCTGGCCCTAGCCCTACTCGGAAGCCGTGCGACGGTATTCGCGGCCAGTGCGTACTGCACAGGGGGTTACGGGGGAATGTCGGTTTGGTGCCATACGCACTGGTTCAATTACACTAAGTGCAATATCTATGACGAAGCCGGGGATATGGTCAGCGAATTCGTAGAACCCAACAATGCTTGTGCGCAAATCGGTGCGTTAGTCAATTGACCCCGGGGGCAAAACGATGGATTTTGCGAACTCGAAAGTTCTCATCTGCCTCCTGGCCAGCCTCGCTCTGAGTGCCCAGGTCCAAAACAAGCACCAGGACTGGATGACCTGGGACGAAGGCCGGGTGGCCTTGGTCGAGTACTATGATTCCAAGGTTTTGCGAATCGAGACCATGGAACGCCAGGGCTCCTCCGCCCTCCGGCTCAAGGCCCCTGAAGGCGCGCTCGGCATGGAGTTCAAGGACCATGCCGCCTGGGCTTCGGCAATAGGGGATTCGGCCCATCCGCAGATCACCCACCTTTTCCGTAGCCTCGACCTCAAGGCCTGGGAGGTCAATGCGACCTACCGGGGCGAACAGGGTCGGGCCAACGCCATCCATCACCTGGACGGAAAGCGCTACTTCTTGGTCTCCGGTCCCTCGTTCTTCTATCTCAAGAACAAGTTCTCCCCCTATGCCATCGCTGAAATCAACGACAAGGGGCACCTGGTCCTCACGGAACTTGTGGATCTGGATCTGAAGCAGCCGTTGGTTCTCCCCGTCCCCCCCAATGGAGGCGACACGAAGCCGAAGGGGCAATTCAATCCCAAGTATTCAGCTTTGTTAGCCTTGCTATTTGGAAATCCATTGATCCGCTACCCCGGAGGCATGGCCCTGGTTGCTCGCCGTCCCGGCTACATCTGGCTCTTCGATGATCAGACCGGCGCCCTCAAACGCTCTGTCAGACTTTTTTCGGGAGTAACCGAGGAAAAGCTGGGGCCCCCGCATCAGCTGGACTGGGCCATCCTTGGCTGTCAGCCGCGGCGCAACGGGCACCTACTCCTGGCGAGCCGCTACGAGGCCGCCGTGCTGACTGCCATGGATGCGTATCCTACCAAGAAGAATCTCAAGTACCTGGAGGATGAGGCCCAGCAGAAGGTAAACATCGAGCAGGATTTGGCCAGCTTGAATCGTTGGCCCCAGATCCGATGGTGGGATCTAGATCCGGCCACGGGGACCATCACCGAGGAACAACCGCCGGAAAATGTCCCGGACCGGATCTGGGATCTCCGCATGTTCCATAACTTCAGATTCAGGTTTAAGCCGGATGGCAACCTGCTGGTGAATTAGCCAGACGGGGAAGGCTGACTATTCCCGCGCACCCTTGCGGATGCGGTCCATCTCGCGCTTCTGCTCGCGCTGTTTGAGGGCTTCGCGCTTGTCGGCGTGGGCCTTGCCTTCAGCGAGGGCCACCTTCACTTTGATCATGCCCTTGTCATTCAGATAGATCGCGATGGGGATGATGGTGAGGCCCTTGCGCACGACTTTGGCGGTGATCTTGGTGATCTCCGCCTTGTGCAGCAGCAGTTTGCGAGGGCGCAGGGGATCATGGTTGGCGTAGGTGCCGAACTCGTAGGGCGATATATGCGCCTGCTTGAGCCAGAGTTCACCCGCAACAGCGTCCACATAGGCGTCCTGCAACTGTCCCAGACCGGCGCGCAGGGACTTCACCTCGGTGCCCTGCAAGGACACCCCGGCCTCCCAGGTCTCGAGGACGTGGTAGTTGTGGAAGGCCTTGCGATTGCGGACGAGATCTTCACCCATGCAAAAGAGCTCCTAACCAAACCCCACATCGCCGCGCGAGGGGTGTCGGGCGAGCGAGGCGAGCAAGGCGAGTCAAAGCGTAGCAGGTACTACGCGCGACGAGCCTGACGCTGCATCGCGACGCCCGCCGCCCTTCGCCCGGAGGGATGAAGCCAGGCGGGCGCTCCGCGGCGTCAGATCCCTTGAACAACCAACCACGTTGCCCTGCGGGCCCTTCCTTGCGGCGCATCCCGCCTGGCATCATCGCGGCATTGTCGGATTTGGTTAGGAGCTCTTCTGTGTAGCGCCCCGGTAGACTGGAGCTTTTGGGACCAACCATGCTGCAGAAGATCCTCGCCCCCATCGTCGCCTGGATGGTAGCCGTCATGGCGGCCATGGGGCCTCTCGGCGTCATGCTGCTCATGGCCATTGAGAGCGCCTGCATTCCGCTGCCCAGCGAAGTCATCATGCCCTTTGCGGGCTACCTGGCCTTCAAGGGGCAGCTTACCTTCTTTGGTCTGGGGGCGGGGGATCCCGTGGCGCAGATCTGGATCGCGGGCATCTTCGGGGCCCTGGGCTGCAACCTGGGCAGTGTGCCTGCCTATGAGGTGGGCGCCTGGGGCGGACGGCGCGCCGTGGAGAGGTACGGCCGCTATATCTGGCTGCATACCGGCCATCTGGATCAGGCTCACCGCTTTTTTGAGCGCTTCGGCACCTGGGCCATCTTCATCGGCCGCCTGCTACCCGTGGTGCGCACCTTCATCGCCCTGCCCGCAGGCATCGCCAAGATGAACCGCACCCGCTTTCACATCTACACCTTTGCCGGCAGCCTGCCCTGGTGCTTGGGGCTGGCCTGGATCGGCTACAAACTCGGCGAGAAATGGAACACCCTCGGTGCCTACTTCCACAAACTCGATGCCGTCATCGTGGTGCTCGTCCTGGCCGGGGTGGCGTGGTTCGTCTACGACCACCTGAAACATCGGGCCAAAGGGTGAACCCGTCGGCAGCATCAGCCAGATATACCGGATTCAACTGTCGGGCAGGCTCGGCCCAGAAATGCGATCTCACCGCAGAGCAGGGTCAGTCCCTTCGAATCCGATGCATCCAGTCCCGCCTTTGCCCTTGGCCGTCACGGCAGGAAGAACAGGGCCGCAGCGCCCGCCAGGGCCAGGAGCGTACCGAGAATGGCGTGGCCGCCCACTTTCTCTTTGAACACGAAGTGGGACACCGGCAGCAGGATGATCGGTGACAGCGACATCAGGGTGGCCGCCACCCCCAGGGGCGCCCTGGCGATGGCCATGAGGGACAGCACCACGCCCAGCACCGGGCCAGTCACTGCGCCCAGGCCGATGAAGGCAGTGGCTCGACCATCCCGCAGCGATGCGAGGGTGCCGCGCAACCGGCCGGTGACGCCGAAGTAGAACAGGAGGGCCAGCACTCCTGCGGTGACGCGGATGAGGTTGGCGGCGATGGGGGGAAAGTCTCCGGCCAAGCCGAATTTGCTGAAGACCAGTCCCACCGATTGACCCAGGGCCCCGCCGATGCCGAGGAGGAGGCCGCGCCCGAGGTGGGGATGGGCTTCCTGGTCGCCGTCACCCCAGACCACCCAGGCGATGCCGCCGAGGGTGATCACCATTGCTGCGATCTTGGCTAGGCTCAGGCTCTGGCCGAGGCACAGCCAGGCCAGGAGGGCGCTGAAGATGGGCGCAAGGGTCATCAGCAGCATGGCCAGGCGCGCACCGATGAGGACGAAGGCTTCAAAGAGCACGGCATCGCCCAGGGCGAAGCCGATGAGGCCCGACAGGCCCAACCAGCCCAGGTGCGCAGCGCCGGCCTGCCAGGGAAAGAGGCTGCCATAGAGCACGAGGTGCAGCAGCACCATGACCCCCCAGGCCATGAGCAGACGGAGGAGATTCACGGCAGCCGAACCCACCCGGCGGCCTGCCACCGTGAAACACACGGAGTTGAGTGACCAGCAGAAGGCGGTCAGGAGGGCGGCGCTTTCGCCGAGGTAGATCATGCGAACATCTCGAGGATCCCGTTGCTCACCAGCATCCCGCGGGGGCTGAGGTGGACCCGCTCACCTGCCCACACTGTGAGCCCCTCTTTGGCGAGGGACCGCAGGCGCGCTTCCCAGGCCTCGCTGAGGGGGAGCAGGTTGAGCGCCACGGCTCTTGACCGCACCTCGGCCCAATCGACGCCCCGGTGCAGGCGCAGGCCCAGCAGGGGGATTTCGGCCAGCGCTTCGGCGGGGCCCAGCTCCTGAAGGTCGATGGTGCCGTGCCCTTCGGACCAGGCGCCGATGCTACCGGTTTCGGTCCAGCGGAAGTCCCCTAGTTGGGAGGCGGCGCTGGGACCCAGGCCCAGGTAGGGCCTTCGTTCCCAGTAGCGGGTGTTGTGGATGGATTCCCCACCGGGGCGGCCGTAGTTGCTGATTTCGTAGGGCGGAAGGCCATGGCGTGGCAGCTCCTCCTGCAGGGCCTCGAAGGCATCGGCCACAGCGTCCTCGGAAGGCAGGGTCAGGCGACCCGCATCGATCTCTGCGCGCAGGGGGCAGGCCTTGTCCAGGTCCAGCAGGTAGATGCTGAGGTGCTCGAGGCCCGTGGCGGCCAGGATCCGGGCATCGGCTAGCACCTTGGACAGCGACTGGCCGGGGATGCCCACCATGAGATCGGCACTGCGGCGGCGGAAGCCCGCGCGTTCGGCCAGTGCGAGCGATTCCAAGGCCTGGGCGGCGCCATGGATGCGGCCCAGGCGGCCCAGCAGTTCGTCATCCAACGCCTGCACGCCCAGGCTGATGCGGTCCCAACCCAGGTCCCGGGCTCGCTGAAGCCACGGCTCATCCACCGTACCGGGATTGGCTTCCAGCGTGGCTTCCACCAGCGGAGACAGATCGAAGGCTGCCCGAACGGCGGCCGTGAGTTCTTCGAGTTCCCTGACGGCGAGCAGCGAGGGGGTGCCGCCACCAAGGTAGAGGGTGTCCACGGCGGGCCGTCCCAAGGCCTTGCCCCAGGCGTGGACTTCCGCGAGCAGTCGACGCACCACTGTTGGCTGAAGGCTGCGATCCCGGGTGGTGGTAAAGGAACAGTAGGTGCAGCGGTCCAGACAGAAGGGCACATGCAGGTAGAGCCCCAGTGGCTCGCTGCGGGCGGCCCGCTGGAGTTCCGGCAGCCGAAGCTGCAATTCAGGGTTCAACCATCACCTGCTTCATGGCCCTGCGTAGGGCCAGGACCTCGCTGGGGAAGCGCCAGGGAGCACGGCCGGGGCTCGCGGCCTGGTCCAGGGCCTGGTAGTGCGACTGCAGCAGGGCGTGGCGCTCGGGTCGGAGGGTCCGGCCGGTCCCCAGGTGGTGTGCCAGCAGTTCAAGGTTCTGGCGCAGGCGCACCGCTTGGGGGCGGTAGAGGAGGGTGGTCAGGAATAGGTGTCCCAGAAGCAGGCCCGCCACCAGGAAGCCAGTGACCAGGGGGAGGCGGACGCTGGGTCGCAAGGCAAAGGTCAGCCACCAGCCCACCAGACCCATGAGCAGTACGGTGAGGACCGGCAGGAATGGGCGGGCCCAGAGGCCGTTGCCCCAAAGACAGTCGCTCATCAGGGACTCGCTCACCGCTGTGAGCGTGCGCTGATCACCTTGGGCCCGGGCCTTGACCAGGTGCTGATCAAGGGCATCCCAGGCCTGCCGTTGCAGTGGCGTCAGAGGGAGTTGGCGTCCGTCCCGGCCTGCAGGGGCCAGCGGCTCCAGACGCTCGCTACGGCCAGCCTCCACCGCTGTGGGTGGGGGCGACTGGAGCACTTCGGCATCCGAAGGTGGCGGGGCGTTGGTGATGTGGGTCTGACCAGCGGCATCGCGCCAGTAGTAAGTACGCGGCTGCGGCTGACCCAGAAGGGCCAGGAGCAGCAGGCCGGCGACAGCAATCACAGGCTGGCCTCAGAAGCGCGCATCGAGCGCTTCGCACCAGAAGTGGTAGATCATCTGGTGCACTTCCTGGATGCGGGCCGTGACCCGTGAGGGGACTACCAGGGCATCGTCCAGGAGGTCGCGGAGCTGGCCCCCATCCCGGCCCAGCAGCCCGAGGGTGCGCACGCCCAGCGCCTTCGCCGAGGCGACGGCCCGGATGATGTTTGGGCTGTTGCCGCTGGTGCTGATACCAATGAGCAGGTCGCCGGGGCGGCCGATCGCCTCCACTTGGCGAGAAAAGACCTGCTCGAAGCCGTAGTCGTTGCCGATGGCTGTGAGGGCCGAGGTATCGGTGGTGAGGGCGATTCCCGCCAGGGCCCGGCGCTCCTTCACATAGCGGCCACTCAGCTCGGCCGCCAGATGCTGGGCGTCTGCCGCGCTGCCACCGTTGCCGCAGACCAGGATTCGGCCGCCGCGTTGCAGGCGTTCAGCCATGTCGTCGGCCTGGGCGATGATGCGATCCATCTCCTGCTCGAAAAAGACCTGCTTGAGCTGGAGGGAAGCCTCGACTTGCTGGAGAAGGGTCTGCTTCATGGCTGCGATTGTGACAGGAATTCCAGACCCGGAATTCCCGGACAGTGGCAGACTGCGGGAGTCTTGCCACCTTTAGCTGCGGGTCCCATGAATTGGATTGCCCATCAACACGCCCTGCTGACGCACCTGCCGGTGGCCGTAGGTCTACTCCTGCCATGGGCTTTGATCGCAGCCCAGCGACCAGGCCGGGGCATCCGCCCCTGGTGGACAGTGAGCCGCTACCTGGCCTGGGCGGGCTTGCTTGGCCTGGTGACTGCCCTGGCGAGCGGCTACACCTTCGCCCGTTTCCAGAGCCTCATCCCGCCTCACCGTCTGCTCCCCACCGTGGGTATTGGCGCAGGCCTTGAGGGACTGCTGTTCCGCCACTTCCTCTTTGCACTGGTGACGCTGCTGCTGGCGGCCGGAGCCGCGTGGGCCATGAGCCGTCCGCGCAAGGAGCATCAAAGCCTGGGCATCCTGACCCTCCTGTTGGGCCTCGCCTGGTCCGTGGGCGTGCTCCTGGTCGGGGAGAGTGGCTACCGCCTGGCCCACGGCGTGCGGGCCAATCCCACCAAGCCCCTGCCGGTGGCTCCCCTGATGGCAGCGGTCGAGGCCCCCGCACTTCGGCCCAGCGAGCAGGACCCGGAAGCCACGACACCCTGGCGGCTCCTGGACTTCTCCGCTATGGAAGCCATCCATCCGGATCCCGTGAAATCCTTGGCCCATGGTCGCCGCTGGATCAGGGCCTGGGTCAGTCCTGAGGCCGCCTCTGCCTACCGGGCCGGTCGGGCCCTACCTGTGGGCGCCCTGGTGGTCCTCAGTTCGGTGGAAGAGCGCTGGGGGCGGCCCGGCCCCGATATCGGCCCCCTCTACGGTCTGGAAATGAAACCGACGGGGCCTTCCCTTACCTTCTACTGGCCGCGCATTTCCCAGGCTGCTTCAGCAGAGTTTGGGGGCGAGTCACGAGTCTACTGGCGAGGGGATGATCCCCACCTGGAGGCCTGCCGGGCCTGCCATGCCGGAGGACTGGCCGATCCCGCCCAGCGCAGCCACTGGCGGGCCAAGAAGATCGGGTAGGGAGCGCAAACGAACGGCCGACACGCTGGCCGGCCGTTCCGCGCTGACAGCAGACCCTAGTCGATGGTGAATTCACCGGTATCGATGATGGTGATTTCCGTGGGCAGGAAGCGGATGTCGTAGCCCTGCTCCTTCAGCTGGTGATAGACCAGCTCGGCCCGCATGCCGGTGGAGCAGTGACAGATGAGTTTTGCGGTCTTGGGGAGCTCAGCAAGACGGGAGAGAATCTGGGGCTCTGGAATGACGAGGGCGCCCTTGATGATCCCGTTCTTGGTTTCTTCGGGGTTGCGGACATCCAGGACCACCACACCGCGCCCGGCAGGGGCCAGTTCGGCCAGCTTGGTGAATTCAGCCGGGGAGATGGAGCCTGGGCGCGGCTTGGGCACATAGACGGCTTGGGTTGCCAGGGTGCCGATCTCCACGGGCAGGGCAGCGGCCTGCCAGGCCTGGAACCCGCCGCTCAGAATATTCACGCCAACATAGCCCGCCTTCACCAGTTCCTGGGCCACGGTCCTGGCCGAATCGCCGCCCGTTTCGTCCACCACGACGACCGGGGGTTTCAGCTTGGCAACGGGGAAGCTCTTGAGGAGCTCGGCCATCTTGCTGGGCTCGGCGGCGACGGCACCCTTCACAAATCCTTTGGTCGCGGTAGCAGCGGGTCGCGCATCCAGGATGATGAGGGGCATGGCGCTATCGACATAGGCAGCCTTCATCGAGGCTGGGCTGAGCACGCCATAGCCCTTCTTGCTCCAAGCGGGCATGCCATCAATGAAGACCTTGGCGTTGGTGTAGCCAAGCTTGCGGGCCTTGGCCAGGGAGCCTGGACTCATGTTGCAGGTCTTGCCACTGCAGTAGAAGATCACCAGGGCCTTCTTGTCTGCTGGGAGCTTGTCCACATTCTTGTCAAAGGCGGGGAAGGGCAGGTTCACGGCGGTGGGGATGGCTCCCTCCATGAAGCGGGGCGCGGGGCGCGAATCAAACAGGAAGTAGGCGCCCTTGTCGTTGCCTGTGGCCACCAATTTCTGCACCTCCTCCAGGGTGATGGTTTCGTGGGCGGCCAGCTTGACGGGAGGCTTGATGGCCACGACCACAGCGGTTTTCACCCCGTCCTTCTCGGTGTATTCAACGCGCACTTCATGGCCCTTGGCGATGCCCTTCAGGGCGACTTCCACACTCGCGGCCGGTTCAGGGGTGATGACCTTCACCGTGGCCTTGTCGTAGCGCAACACTTCCGTGCGCTCGTCCACCTTCAATTGGAAAGAGTTGCTCAAAGGGGCCAGAAGGTCGAAGTGGCCACGGAGGTTGTCCGGGGCTGTGGTGTGGCAGAGGGTACAGAGTTTTGCCGAAGCGGGCTTCCGGGGTGCCGGTTCGGCGGCTACCAGGGCGGGCAGAATCAGCAGAGCGAAAAGAAAACGAGACGGCATGGAGGCTCCTCCGGGAGATAGGGACACCGGAAGTTTGAGCATTCATGATGAGTCGATCAACAAACATGTGATCTGCGTCCATCTCCACCTGAATGGAGAGTTTACTAAAGACCAACAAAATCAGACTATAACGATATTGGCATAAAATGTTTTTTCTTGGGTCTCGGCTTACTCCGCCTGGGCGAAGACCTCACGGGGCTTGCCAGCCCCCCTGTCAGGCCCAACGATGCCCTCCGCTTCCATGCGGTCGATCAATCGCGCAGCGCGGCCGTAGCCTAGGTTGAGCTTGCGCTGGAGGAGGCTGGTGCTGGCCTTCCGCTCGCGCACCACCACTGCTATGGCCCGGCGATAGATGTCATCGACGCCGTCCATTTCGGCCTCGTCGAAGAGGGCTGTTTCTTCATCCGTTTCCATGGCACTGATGAGGGCCTGGTTGTAATCGGGACGACCCCGTTCCCTTAGCCAAGTCACCAGGCGCAGGGTCTCCACCTCGCTGAGGAAGGGCGCATGAATGCGCTTGGGATGGCTCGCACCGTTCGGCAGGAACAGCGCGTCGCCCGCACCCAGCAGTTGTTCGCCGCCGCCGCAGTCGAGGATGGTTCGGCTATCGATCTTTGTCCGCACACGGTAGCTGAGGCGGCTGGGCAGGTTGGCCTTGATGACGCCGGTGACCACATCCACGCTGGGTCGCTGGGTGGCGAGGATGAGATGGATGCCCACGGCCCGGGCCTTCTGGGCGATGCGGGCGATGCTGTCCTCCACCTCGCTGCGGGCCACCATCATGAGGTCCGCCAGTTCATCGATGACCACCAGCACGTAGGGCAGCGGCTCCAGTATGGCGGGACGATCGGGCCAGCGGGGATTGGGGGTGCGGTCAGTGAGGTCCAGGGAACCGCCGGCGTCCGCGATCTTGGCGTTGAAGCCCTTCAGGTCGCGCACGCTGAGCAGGGCCAGTCGGCGGTAGCGATCCTCCATCTGGGCCACCACCCACTTGAGGACGCGGCCAGCCTCCTTCATATCCGTCACCACCGGTGCCCAAAGATGCGGGATGTCCTCGTAGACGCCCAGCTCCACCATCTTGGGATCCACCAGGATGAGTTTCACCTCGTCGGGCATGGCCCGCACCAGGCAGGAGCAGATCATGGCGTTCACGCCCACGCTCTTGCCGCTACCGGTGCTGCCGCCGATGAGCAGGTGGGGCATCTTGTTCAGGTCAGCCACCACGGGACGGCCGGCAATGTCCTTGCCCAGTGCCAACTGCAGCAGACCGCTCGCATCGCGGAAGGAGGGGCTGTCGATCACTTCGCGGAAGGTGATGATCTCCCGCTTGGGGTTGGGGACTTCGATGCCAACCAGGTTCTTGCCGGGGATGCGGTCCATGCGCACGGCTTCGGCCTGGAGGGCCAGGGCCAGATCCTCCTCCATGCCCAGGATGCGGGACAGGGGAATGCCGGCATCCGGTTGGAATTCGAAGACGGTGACTACTGGACCTGGTTGCATGCCCGTGACCACGCCCTTGATCTTGAATTCAGACAGTTTCTGTCCAATCCGTTCCTTGACGACCTCCAGCAGGGCTAGGTCGATCTTGGCATGCTGGCCGGGTGGATCGAAGAGCAGGCGCGGTGGCAGGGTTTCGCGCTCCGTGATGGAGGGCCCGGGGCGTTCCTGCTGCAGCGGCGGCAGCGGCTTGGCAGGCGTGGGCTCCGTGAGCGGAAGAGGGGGCTGGATCACCTCGTGGCCAAACCGGTCTCTGACCACCTGGGCACGGGCCACGGTGGGCTTGGGCCTGGGTGGGGGAGGTGCCGCAGCCAGCAGCTTCGCCCGGAAGGGGGCTGTTACCTCGTTGCCCGAGGGGCCTGTTGCCGGGAGGGCCCGGGTTTCGATCACGACCGAGGAGGCGTCCAGGTTCATGGAATGGATGGGCGGGAGGAAGTCCTCGGCGGAGAGTTGTGGTTGCTGCTTCCGGGCTGAGACGGTCTCCATCTCTGCCTTGAGCAGGGATTCACGCTGGAATTCCAGTGCCTCTTGGCGCTGCGCTAGGGCTTGCAATGCCATGGCATCTCCAGCATCAAGCTCGGGCTGATCGTGCCGACGGCCGCGCAGGAAAGGGCGTTTCACCATGGTGAGGAACCCCTGCAGCCCTTTGGCCGGCATGGGCTTCATCCAGGGCCAGGCCTTTTCGCCGAACCAACGGGTGAGCAGCGCGCCAATGGCGCGGGTCACCACGGGGGCCAGGACCAGAGCGCAGAGGAGCACGGTGATGGTCAGGAGCAGAGGCAGGCCCACGGGACCCAGGAAGCGTCGCTGCCCAGGCCAAATGGCGCTACCCACCCAGCCGCCCCAGCGCAGCTGAACAGTTCCGCCTTCGGGCAGGCCGGTCCAGACCCGCGTACCGAAGGCACCCAGGGCGGTCCAGGCGGAAAGGGCAAGGCCCAACCAAGCCAGGCGGCCGGGCCAGCTGCGGCCCTTCCGGGGCCAGGCCTCCCAGAGCAGGTAGGGCGGCACGATCCAACTGCCGAGTCCCATGATGGTCTGGAACAATCCGGCCAGGGTGGCCCCCACGGTACCGCAGAGGTTCTGCACCGCCGTCACTGTTGCACCCTGGGTGAAGGGATGGGGATCCAGGGGGTGGAAGCTGGCCAGGGAGAGAAGCAGAACCAAGGCTGTGAAACCCAGCACGGCTCTCAGCATCCAGCGGCCGATTCCCTTCAACGCGCCTCCTTGACTGGTCTCCCATCAGTGTAGCCCAGCACATGTGACTTCAGCGGCTCTGCGTGGCTGCTCCGTCAAGCAGGGCGAGGCGGCGGTGGGAGTCCCAGGCCGGTTTACCGAGGTCCTGCAGGAAGGTTCCGGCGGACACGAAGCTCCAGCCCTCCTTACGGGCTCGATCCATAAAGGCCCCGAGGCCGTTGGTGGGACGATCGGCGGAGCTGCGCTCGGAGCCGAGGTGCATGAGGACAATGAGCCCATCGCCATCGCGCCCCAGGCGCGTCTGCAGGCGCTGAACGATGGCTTCGCCACTGCGGTAGAGGCGGCGTTCCTTCGGTGTGGCCCAGTCCAGTGTGTCAGCGCCCTCGCTCCAGCCCACATGGCGGTAGCCGAGTTCCTCGGCCCAGCGGCGGATGTCCGCAGTGTGCTCGCCGAAGGGCGCCCGCCAGAAGGGATCCATGGGGCGACCGATGAGGGCCACCAGTGCCGCATCGGCATCCAGCAGCTCGTGCTGCACGCGCTCGCGGGTCCAGGCGGGATCCCGCTTCATGCCTGGTGCGAAGTGGGGGTGGTTCATGGTGTGGTTGCCAAGTTCGTGGCCCTCGGCGGCCATGCGCTTGACCAGGGCGGGAAAGTGCTTGATGAAATGGCCTGTCAAGAACAGGGTGGTGCGCACCCCGCGGGCCTTCAGCAGATCGAGCACCTCCGCCGCCACCGCAGCGTTGGAGCCGCCATCGAAGCTGAGCAGGATCCGTTTGCGGCCACTGGGGCCGCGAGTCAGGTTCGACGCCTCGCCCATGCCGGGCCAGAGGGCAGTGGCTCCGGACGGAGTGGGGGCGGGCGCAGGCTGGCTGGGCCTGGGCACCACGGGATCGACCAGGAGCGGGCCGATGGTGGAGGGGCGGCGTGGAATGTCGCCGGGTGCGGAAGAGGCGCTGGGCCAGGAAAGTGGCCTCCGGTCCGGAATAGGTGAGATCGGGGCGCTCTTCAGGCGGGCTTCGGTTCGAGTTTTGGAGTCTAGGCCAGAGGGAGCTGGTGGCAGTTCCGTGGGCGCTACGCCAGCACTGGGGATGGAGGCGTTCCAGCGGTCAGGAATGGGTGGAACCGGGGAATTCTGGGGGCGAGTATCGGTGCGGGTCCAGGCAGGCAGGACAGGGGCCACACCGGCACTGGGGAGGGCGGGGTTCCGACGGTCGGGAATGGGCGGCACCGCTGGATTTTCGGGGCGGGTCTCGGTG